>Ga0209648_10000039_pt1 | contig 75255 bp, 62 predicted proteins | sample GraSoi2013_115cm_FD_185830 | JGI IMG/M metagenome (GOLD analysis project Ga0209648, IMG submission 185830) | Grasslands soil microbial communities from the Angelo Coastal Reserve, California, USA - Sample 9_17_2013_115cm (SPAdes) (version 2) | ecosystem: Environmental > Terrestrial > Soil >... | reverse complement strand
TACTTCCGCCTACCTCGAACCCATTCGCGAGAGCTATCGCACCGATAAATCCATCGAGTGGGTCAAAGTTCACCGTTTGGCCGATTTTGTTTATTTCAATCACAGCATTCATGTCAATAAGGGCGTGGGCTGTTCGTCGTGCCACGGACAGGTCAACCAGATGCCGCTCGTATTCCAGGCCAACACGTTGCTAATGCAATGGTGTGTGGAGTGCCATCGCAATCCCGAAGCCGTCTTGCGCGAGAAAAGAGAGGATGTTTTTGCCATGGATTGGACGCAGCCGCCCAATCAGGCTGAAATCGGCAAGAGGCTGGCGGCGGAGCGTAGGATTCGAACCACGGCCGAGCTGATTAGCTGCTCGACCTGTCATCGCTAATGGACGGTATGCGCGAGCACGAACAACACGAACACCTCGACGGCCGGCACGATCACAATGATTCGGGCGGAGACGCGAAGCTGCACAGGGGCCCGATGGATTTGGCCGCAGTACGCGCCAAGCTCCAATCGAAAACCGGCAAGCAGTACTGGCGTACGCTCGAGGAGCTCGTCGGTGATCCCGAATTTACAGAGTTGCTGCATCGCGAATTCCCGCGCCAGGCGCCTTCGGAATGGGACGACGGTGTCGACCGGCGCGATTTCCTGAAGTTGATGGCGGCATCTCTGGCGTTTGCAGGACTCTCCGGCTGCGGCCGCACACCTGAACAGTATGTCGTACCGTACGTCAAGCAGCCCGATGGATTGACTGTTGGCAAGCCGCAATTTTATGCAACGGCGATGCCCTTTGGCGCGGATGCCATCGGCTTGCTCGTGGAAAGCCATGAAGGCCGCCCGACGAAAATCGAAGGCAACCCTGATCATCCGTCGAGCCTTGGCGCGACGAACGTGTTCGCGCAGGCTTCGGTCCTGAATCTTTACGATCCGGATCGCGCGCAGACGGTGACGAAGTACGGCGAAATCCAGACGTGGTCGTTGTTTGTGGAAAGCGCGCAGGCCCTTGCGGCTGGGATGAAAGCCTCGAAGGGCGAGGGTTTCCGCATCCTGACCGGAATTATCACCTCACCGACGCTCGCCGCACAGATTCAGTCGCTTCTAACACTTTTTCCGAAAGCCAAATGGCATCAGTGGGAGCCGGCTGTTGGCGACGGCGCGCGCGAGGGCGCAAAGCTCGCTTTTGGAACTTACGTCAACACTGTTTATCGCCCAGAAAAAGCTGAGGTCATCCTTTCGCTCGACTCCGATTTCCTGGGCAGCGGCCCGGGACACATCCGCTACGCGAGAGAATTCTCGCGCCGCCGCAAACTGAATGGCCCGGATGACACGATGAACCGGCTTTACGTGGTCGAGCCGACGCCTAGCGTCACGGGCGCGACTGCTGATCATCGTTTGCCCTTGCGGGCTTCGGAAGTAGAGCTTTTTGCGCGGGCCCTGGCAGCGAAACTCGGGATCGGCGGCTCCGGTGCGGCGCTTCCTTCTACCACGGGGAAGTGGCTCGACGCCGTCGCCAAAGACCTCCAGGCACATAAGGGCGCATCCCTCGTGGCTGCGGGCGAACATCAGCCCTCTGAAGTCCATGCGCTTGCGCACGCCATCAATGCCGTGCTCGGCAATGTCGGCGCAACGCTGTACTACACGGAGTCCGTGGAAGCGAATCCGGTGAATAATCTCGAATCGCTGCGCGAATTGTGCAGTGACATTTACGATGGGAAGGTCGAGACACTTCTCATTCTTTGCGCTAATCCCGCATATACCGCGCCGCATGATTTTGATTTCGCTTCCAAGATCAAATTTGACGAAGTGAAGAAACGTAAGCTCGTCAAGAACACCATTTACGTCAGCTCGCATTTTGACGAGACCGCCGAGCTGTGCGACTGGCACGTTGCGGAATCACACTACCTCGAAACCTGGGGCGATGCACGCGCTTTCGACGGCACGGTCAGCGTGATTCAGCCGCTAATCGCACCGCTATACCAGACGCACTCCGCGCGTGAGGCGCTTGGCGCCTTCGGTGACAAACCCGGAGTCTCCGATTACGATGCGGTGCGCGACCGCCTGAAGGCCGCGAATCCCTCCGCTGAATTCGAAAAGTTTTGGCGAAAAACCTTGAACGATGGCGTTGTAGCCGGTTCGGCGTTCGCACCCGTCAGCTTAGTCTCAAAACTTGGTGGCGGCGATCTTCCCGCCGTCAAAACCACCTCCGCGGGAGACATCGAATTCATCTTCCGCCCCGATCCTTGCGTATACGACGGACGTTTCGCCAATAACGGCTGGCTCCAGGAATTGCCCAAGCCGGTTACCAAGCTCACGTGGGATAATGCCGCGCTTATCAGCCCCAAGACTGCAGAGAAGTTAGAACTGGGACACAATGTCGCCTGGCGCGGCGGCGAGCACGGCAAGATTTATTCGAATGTCATCGACATTGCGCTTTCCAACAGTAAAGTCACCGCCGCCGCATGGCGTTTGCCCGGCCAGGCCGATGGCGTAGTGGTACTTCCGCTGGGATACGGCCGCAAGAGAGCCGGGTACACGGGAACCAACAAGGGGTTCAACGCTTACGCCGTGCGCACTTCCGATACGCTGTGGACCGCGTCCGCGCCCGCCAGTGCCATCAAGAAAACCGGCGAGGATTATCCGCTCGCCTGCACCCAGTATCACTTCAGCATGGAAGGCCGCCAGATTCTCGCCACCGGAACCCTTGAGGACTATCACAAGAATCCCAATTTCGCTAACGAGCACGCGGAAGTGCCTCCGAAAGAACTTTCTCTTTACAAAGGCACGGCGGAATATCCCTACGATCGCGACAAGTGGGCGATGGCCATCGACTTGAACAAATGCAATGGCTGCAACGCGTGCGTCGTCGCTTGCCAATCGGAGAACAACATTCCCGTTGTCGGCAAAGATCAGGTGATGCGTGGCCGCGAAATGCACTGGATCCGCATCGACCGTTATTACGAGAAGGCCAAGTCAGCGACCAACGATCCTTCCAGCTACGATGAGTCGCTTTTCAATCCGCAAACGTTTTTCCAGCCGGTGCCCTGCCAGCAGTGCGAGAACGCGCCCTGCGAGCAGGTTTGTCCCGTCGGCGCCACGGCGCACAGCGCCGAGGGTCTGAACGATATGACCTACAACCGTTGTATCGGGACGCGCTACTGCTCGAACAACTGTCCGTACAAAGTGCGCCGCTTCAACTTCCTGCGCTTCCAGGATTGGGAAACGCCGCAACTCAAGCTTTTGCGGAATCCGGAAGTCACCGTCCGCAGTCGCGGCGTCATGGAAAAGTGCACCTACTGCGTGCAGCGGATCAACAACGGGCGCATCGAAGCGGAAAAGTTGAACGCCCCGATCCACGATGGCGCGATCGTCACGGCTTGCGAACAGGCTTGCCCAACCCAGGCGATCGTCTTTGGCAATGCCAATGACAAAAACAGCCGCGTCTCCAAATTGAAGGCGCAGCAACGGAATTACACGATACTCGGCGAACTGAATGCGCGACCACGCACCACTTACCTCGCCGCGGTCCGCAATCCCAATCCTGAATTGGAGTCGGTATGAGCGCCGGGCAACCACCACTCGATTCTCCCGAAATCCGCCGACTGACTCCGGTGATCGGCCCGGGGTACACCTACGGGTCGGTCACGGACAAAATCAGCGCCATTGTCCTGACGCGTCCAACCTCGCTCGGCTGGTACATTGGATTTTTGATTGCCTTCAGCCTTATGGGCGTGATGACCGTCGCTATCGGCTGGCTCATCATCAAGGGCGTCGGCATCTGGGGCATCAACATCCCCATCGGCTGGGGTTTTGCGATCGTCAATTTCGTCTGGTGGATCGGTATCGGCCACGCCGGCACGCTGATTTCGGCGATTTTGTTTCTGCTAAATCAGAAGTGGCGCACCTCCATCAACCGCTTCGCTGAAGCGATGACGCTTTTCGCCGTGGCCTGCGCGGGCATTTTCCCGCTCATCCACACCGGGCGCCCATGGATGGCGTTTTACATGTTCCCTTACCCCAGCACCATGGGGCTCTGGCCGCAGTTCCGCAGCCCGTTGATCTGGGACGTCTTCGCCGTCTCGACTTACGGCACGGTTTCGCTGATGTTCTGGTTCGTTGGTCTGATCCCGGACTTGGCGACACTGAGAGATCGCTCCATCAAGAAGCCGATGAAAATTATTTACGGCATGCTGTCGATGGGCTGGCGCGGTTCGGCGCGTCATTGGCACCGCTACCAGTCAGCCTATTTGCTTCTTGCCGGCCTGGCCACGCCGCTGGTTCTTTCTGTGCACACCGTCGTGAGCTTTGATTTCGCCATCGCCATCGTTCCCGGCTGGCATACCACCATCTTTCCCCCCTACTTCGTCGCCGGCGCCATCTATTCGGGCTTCGCCATGGTTTTGACAATCGCCATTCCGCTGCGCAAAGTTTATGGTCTCGAAGACTTCATCACCATGCGCCACCTGGACAACATGGCCAAGGTCATGCTGGCCACTGGGCTCATCGTCGCGTATGGCTACTTCTTTGAATTTTTTATGTCGTCTTACAGCGGCAATAAGTTTGATGTTTTCCTGGTCCACCAGCGTCTCCACGGCCCGTACGCGCCGTTTTACTTCGCGCTGCTTCTGTGCAACATCCTGCTCCCGCAGACGCTCTGGTCTTACAAGATGCGCCACAACGTCGCCTTTCTCTTCTTCATGTCCATCGTCGTGAATATCGGCATGTGGCTGGAACGCTTCGTCATTGTGGTCATTAGCCTGACGCGCGACTTCGTGCCTTCCGCCTGGGGCCGCTACACCCCCACGTTCTGGGATTGGGCCACGTTCATAGGCACCATGGGAATGTTCGTCACTCTGCTATTCCTTTTCGTGCGCGTTCTCCCGGCGATTTCCATCGCGGAAATGCGTGAACTGGTAGCGGAGACGTCCGAGGAAAAGAAATGATCCAGGACCGTTCACACATTTACGGTGTGATGGGCGAGTTCGGCACGCCTGAAGAACTCCTCCATGCGGTGGAGAAAGTCCGCGAGGCGGGCTATCGCCGCTTCGATGCCTTTGCCCCATTCCCTGTCGAAGGCCTCTCGGAAGCCGTTGGCCTGAAGCGCAACCTGGTGCCTGCGATTACCCTTCTCGGTGGTCTGGCGGGGGGCATCGGAGGGTTCTACTTTCAGTACTGGGCTATGGCGATCACCTACCCGTTGAACATCGGTGGCCGTCCCCTCAATAGTTGGCCCGCTTTTATTCCCGTCACCTTTGAGTTGACGATCCTCGGGGCATCGCTCGCCGCCGTATTTGGTATGCTCGCCTTGAACCGTCTGCCGCAGCCGCACCATCCCGTTTTCAACGTGCATCGCTTCACCCATGCATCATCGGACCGCTTCTTCGTTTGCGTCGAAGCTCGCGACCCAAAGTTTCATCTCGAGGAAACCTCACGGCTCCTTCAGAGTCTCCATGCGCACCATGTCAACGAGGTGTCCCTTGACTAACACCTCGCGCTGCCTCGCCGCCGCATGCGCCGCCGCTTCCCTGATTTTCGGTGGCGGTTGCGATTACCTGCGGCAGGACATGGCCAACCAGCCGAAGAACCGGCCGCTTTCGCCTTCCGAATTCTTTGGCGATGGCCGCTCGGAGCGGCCGCTGGTGGAAAACGCTGTGGCGCGCGGAGCGATTGCCGACGACGAACTCTTTCTTCCCAAGGATTCGAACAATTTCCCGCTGACCGTGAACCTCCAGCTTCTCGAGCGCGGCGAAGAACGCTACAACATTTTCTGTACTCCCTGCCACAGTTTGCAGGGCGACGGCAATGGCATGGTGGCCATGCGCGGCATGAAACGGCCGCCCAGCTATCACCAAGACCGCCTTCGCCAGGCGCCCAACGGTTATATCTACGACGTCATAACCAACGGTTTCGGCCAGATGCTGGGTTACTCGGCGCAGATTCCGCCGCGCGATCGCTGGGCCATCATTGCATATATCCGCGCACTGCAGCTCAGCCGTAATGCCAGGATTGCCGATTTGCCCGCGGAACTCCGCGAGAAGCTGAATCAAAGCGAAGCTCCGGCCGCCAAGCCGAGTGCCACCAAAGATTCGACAGGAGGCAGCTTCTAATGGCTGCTCAGGAATATCAGGTGCCGGAAAGCGTCGGCCGCCTTCAACAACGGGCGCTATTGGTTGGGGGCATCGCGCTGGTGGTTTCTATTCTCGGCGCTATGCGGACGCCAGAGCTTTTCTATCAGTCCTACTTGATGAGTTTCATGCTGATTCTCGGCTTGACCGTCGGCTCGCTCGGCCTCTTGATGTTGCAGCACCTGACCAGCGGCCACTGGGGCATCATCATTCGCCGTCCGCTTGAATCCGCCACCCGCGCGCTTCCCTTGATGTTCGTCGCTTCTCTTCCCATCGCGATTTTCGGAATGAAGTATCTCTATTCCGGTCATGGAGACGAGAAGGGCTGGCTCAACGCGCCGGCCACAGGCGAAGGTGCTCTCTCGAGCTTCCAGAAAGGTTACCTCACCACTCAGGGCATTTTCGGGTTTTACGGGCGGGCCATCATTTATTTCGCCATCTGGCTACTCTTAATGTTCACTTTCAACATTTTATCGAAACAGCAGGACGCCAGGCCGGAAGACCGCACCTTGCGCCTTCGTTTCAAAATGCTGGCCGGACCGGGCATCATCCTCTACGTTTTCGCGATGAGCTTTGCGGCCATCGACTGGGCCATGTCCCTGTCGCCCCACTGGGCTTCCACCATCTACGGCTTCCTGTTCGTCGCCGGACAGCTGATCTCCTCCATGTCCTTCATGATTGCGGTGGTCGTGCTTCTGGCGCGCAGTGAGCCCTTCGCCAGCGTGTTGCAGAAGCGCCATTTGCACGATTTGGGAAAATTGCTCCTCGCTTTCGTGATGCTCTGGGCGTATTTCGATTTCTCGCAACTCCTGATTATCTGGTCCGGCAATCAGCCGGAAGAAATCAGCTTCTACCGCACGCGTCTGTACGGCGGCTGGGGCGTCGTCGCGGTGATCGTCCTGGTGTTCCATTTCTTTGTGCCTTTTTTCCTGCTCCTCTCCCAGGATGTGAAGCGCAATGCCAAAGTGCTCCCGAAAATCGCAATGTGGCTCATCTTCATGCGACTTGTGGATTTATTCTGGATGACGCGTCCGGAATTCACTTCTCGCGCCATGCCTACCTGGCTGGACATTGTTTTGCCCCTGGCCCTCGGCGGATTGTGGCTCGGCTTCTTTGCATTCAACCTGAAGCAGTGCCCGCTGCTGCCGCTCGGAGATCCGGATCTTGCGGAGGCCCTTGAGCACCATGAGCACTGAGTCTCACGACACAGGCCACGAGCCGCGCAACACGGACGTCTCGTTCGAAGAACGCGACATCCAAGCCGGCGTGATCTATAAATATCTTTTTGCCTTGGGCTTGGCTGTCGTGGTCGCCTTGTTCATCTGTGTTTTTATCCTGCGCTATACGACGGGTCTTACGGCTTCGATCGATGCGCCTCCGCCGCCATCGCGCGAGACCCATCAAAGGGAATTGCCGCCGGAGCCGCGGCTCCAAGGCTTTGGTTTTCCCGGCCAGAGAGCCGATCCGCAGGCCGATCTGCGCAAAAAGATTCAAGACGACTCTGAGGCCAATGAAAAGCTGGAGTGGATTGATCGGTCCAGCGGTATCGCGCAGATTCCTGTCAAGGATGCGATGAAGATCGTCGCCGAAAAGGGTTTGTCCCCGGCGCCCGAGGCGTCGGCGGAGAAAAAGAAATAGCGCCATGAAAAAAGTTCCCCATATCGTTGCGATTGCCGCGCTCCTGCTGGCCGCTGGCACGACGCTGCGCGCGCAGGCTGTTCCTGCCGGCACCGGGCCCGGGGCTTCGGCTATGCCCGCGGTTTTGCAAAACGTAGGGTTCGAGCCGCCGCTCGACGGTCCCATGCCGCTCGACGTCCCCTTCCGTGACGAAACTGGCCGCAGCGTTCAGCTTCGCGACTATTTCGGCCAACAAAAGCCAGTGGTCCTCGCCTTCGTCTATTACGGCTGCCCCATGCTTTGCGATCAGGTCGAACAGGGCGTCGTCGGCGTGCTGAGAATGCTCTCGTTCAATCCCGGGCGCGATTACGAAGTTGTTTTCGTCAGCTTCGATTCCCGCGAAACTCCGGAGATGGCCGCCGAAAAGAAAAAGAAGGCGCTCGCTCATTTCCGCCGCCCGGAAACCGATTCTGGATGGCACTTCCTCACGGGTTCTAAGGAATCCATCGAGGCCGCGACCAAAGCCGCGAACTTCCGTTTCTCCTTTGACGCGAAAAATAATCTGTTCGCCCACGCCAGCGGCGTTTTGCTCCTCACCCCTGACGGCCGCATCTCCCGCTACTTCTACGGCGTCGAATTTCCCGGCCGCGACATGCGCCTCGGGCTGGTGGACGCTTCCGCGGGAAAAATCGGCACGCCCATCGATCACGTTTTGCTTTTTTGCTTTCACTACGACCCGGCGGCGGCAGTCTACAGCGCATCGATTCTGAAAATTATTCGCCTCGCCGGTGTGCTTACGATTCTCTGCCTCGTCGGAGGTATTTTGATTTCCCGTCGCCGCGAATCGCTGGCGGCAGCCAGGAATTTGCATCAGCCGCCTGCCGGCGGCCTGGAAAGAGGAGCTCACTAACCCGTGCAGCCGCAATTACCGATCTATCCGGAGCAAGCGTCCAACTTTGCGCCGCAGGTGGACGCGCTGATGCTTTTCATCACTGGGATTTGTGTGTTCTTTGCCGCTGCCATTACCATTGCCATTGTCTATTTCTTCTTCAAGTACCATCGCAAGGATTCGAACGCCGTCGGCATTGTCACCCGCGAAGATTCGCGGCTCGAGGCCGTGTGGATGATCGTTCCCATGATTCTGGCCCTCGCCATGTTCGGGTGGGGCGCGGTTGTCTATGTGGACTATCGCAACACGCCGCGCGACACGCTCGACGTCTACGTGATCGGCAAGCAGTGGATGTGGAAGGTCCAACAACCCAACGGATTGAAGGAAATCAATGAATTGCACGTTCCGGTGGGCCGCAATATCCGCCTGATCCTCGCCAGCGAAGACGTCATACACGATTTCTTCGTTCCCGCATTCCGCGTCAAAATGGATGTCGTTCCCGGGCATTACAACACCATGTGGTTCCGCCCGACCAAGCCCGGCCGCTATCACTTTTTCTGCTCGCAGTATTGCGGTACCAACCACGCGATTATGGGCGGTTGGGTTACCGTCATGGAGCCCTCCGACTACGCCGCATGGCTTTCCGGCTCCTCCGGGGGAAGCACCGATCCTGTCGTTGCGGGCGAAAAACTCTTTGCGGAAAAGGCTTGCATCACTTGTCATGTCCCGGATGGGACGGGACGTTCTCCCTCCCTCAACGGTGTGTATGGCGCGCAAGTCCTCCTTGCCGATGGCTCCACCGTCACCGCCGACGAAGCCTATATCCGCGAATCTATTCTTCAGCCAAACGCAAAAATTGTGGCCGGGTATCTGCCGTTGATGCCCACGTTCCAGGGACAGTTGACGGAGGAGCAGATTTTCGCTCTCATCGCCTACATCAAGTCTCTGCAGTCGCAGCGGGTGCCCGCAAAGGGCTCCGGCATCGCGCCGTCCACGGGGAAGAGATAAGTCATGAACAACACTCCGCCAACCTCATACGAAATGCCGCGCACGCATTATTTGAACGCCACCTACGGCTCCGGCACCGGCATCCGTTCGTGGCTGCTGACCACCGATCACAAGCGCATTGCTCTGCTGTATCTCTGCTCGGTCACTGTGTTCTTTTTCATCGGCGGCGTCCTCGCCACCATGATTCGCATCCATCTTTTGACCCCCGGCGGTGCGCTGGTCACGCCGGAGACTTACAACAAGCTCTTCACCATGCACGGCGTGGCCATGATTTTCTTTTTCCTGGTTCCGTCGATCCCCGCGGTCTTCGGTAATTTCCTGATTCCCCTCATGATTGGCGCGAAGGATCTTGCTTTTCCCAAGCTCAATCTTCTCAGTTGGTATCTCTACATGGTGGGCGGCTGCTTCGTGCTCTATTCCTTCAGCACGGGCGGCCTCGACACGGGCTGGACGTTTTACACTCCGCTCAGCAGCGTCTATTCGAATTCCGCGGTCACGCCTGCGGTCATCGGCATCTTCATCAACGGCTTCTCAACGATTCTGACCGGGCTGAATTTCATCGTCACCATTCACACCATGCGTGCGCCCGGGATGACTTGGTTCCGGCTCCCGCTCTTCGTTTGGGCCCACTACGCCACCAGCTTGATTATGGTTCTCGCCACTCCTGTCGTCGCCATCACCCTACTGCTCGTCGGCCTCGAGCGCTTGTTCCACCTGGGCTTCTTCAATCCGGCTTTGGGCGGCGATCCCATTCTTTTCCAGCATCTGTTCTGGTTCTATTCGCATCCTGTCGTGTACATCATGGTTCTTCCTGGCATGGGCGTAGTCAGTGAGATTATTCCGACCTTCGCCCGCAAACCCATTTTTGGCTATTCGTTCATCGCTGGCTCCAGTATCGCGATTGCGGTTATCGGCTTTCTCGTTTGGGCGCACCACATGTTTGTTAGCGGCGAGTCCACCTACATCGCGCTCGTCTTTTCGTTTCTCAGCTACCTGGTGGCGATCCCTTCAGCGGTAAAAGTTTTTAACTGGACTTCGACCCTCTACAAGGGCTCCATTTCCTGGGACCCGCCGATGATCTATGCGCTCGGCTTCATTGGCTTGTTCGTGATTGGCGGTCTCACTGGGCTTTTCCTCGCCTCCCTCGGCCTGGACATTCACATCCATGATACCTACTTCGTTGTCGCCCACTTCCACTACATCATGGTCGGCGGCTCCGTAATGGGATACGTCGGCGCCCTGCACTTCTGGTGGCCCAAGATTACCGGCAGGCTCTATCCGCAGTCTCTCTCGCGGTTTGCTGCCGTGGTTCTCTTCATCGGCTTCAACCTGACCTTCTTCCCGCAATTCATCCTCGGATACCTCGGCATGCCGCGCCGCTACCACACCTATCCGCCGGAGTTTCAGGTGCTCAACGTTCTGTCCACGGCAGGCGCCTCGATTCTTGCGCTGGGCTACCTGCTTCCCATGAGCTATCTGACTTGGTCCATGCGCTACGGTAAGGTCGCCGGGAAGAACCCCTGGCCGGCCACCGGCCTCGAGTGGACAACGGATTCGCCGCCACCAACAGAAAATTTCCATGTCACACCGGTAGTTACTTGGGACCCGTACGATTACTTGAACCGGCCGGACCTTGGTTTGGCGGCGGGAGCGCCGTCGCCTGCGCCGGCTCATGGAGATGATTAGTGAGTTTAGTCTTTATGTACGGGTGGACTTCAGTCTGCCCTGCAGTTGGCCCAAGCCATAGATTGGCTTAGGAATAGGAGCACCGAGTGCATCGCACCGGCGAACTGTACGGACAATTTCAAACGCTCGAGCAGCAGAAGGAAACCGCCACGCTCGGTATGTGGATTTTCCTGGTCACCGAAGTCTTGTTCTTCGGCGGCCTGTTCTTGACCTACACCATCAATCGTAGAACGTTCAGCACGGCCTTCGGCATCGGCAGCAACACTTTGGATATCACACTCGGCGCTGGCAACACCGTTGTTCTGATTATGAGCAGCCTGACCATGGCCATGGCCGTATGGTCCGCGCAAGTCGGCAAGAAAAAATTAGTCAGCATTTTCCTCATCGCCACCCTTGGTCTTGGCACCGTCTTTCTTGGCGTCAAAGCCATCGAATACAAGCAGAAATTCGACCACCATCTGATTCCCGGCCGCGGCTTTGACATGAAGTACCATCCCGCGCATCCTTTGCCCGGCGATGACCCTAAGGAATTGGCCCTGGAGAAGAAAGAAGTAGATGAGGCCTTCGCCGTCGATCCAGACATCAACTTCCACGGCCAGCTTTATTTCTCATTGTATTTTGGAATGACCGGCCTGCACGCCCTCCACATGATCATCGGCGCCGGTCTCCTCATCTGGCTCATCAAAGGCTCGTTCGCCGGCCGCTTCACGCCGCAGTACAACACCCCCGTCGAAATCGTCGGTTTGTACTGGCACTTCGTCGATATTGTGTGGATCTATCTGTTCCCGTTGTTATATCTGATTGACAGGCACCGGTAGGGGCAAAGGGAGAGTCGCGCGTGTCCGAACACATTGTTTCGCCGAAAATTTACATCGCCATTTTCGCAGCCTTGATGCTCGGCACCGCTATAACCGTCTGGGCGGCATTCCAGAACTTTCATCAGTTCAACATTGTCATCGCTCTGGTCATCGCCTCGATTAAGGCCACCCTCGTTGTTCTCTACTTCATGCATGCCCGCTATAGCCCCAAACGCACCCAGCTGGTCATCGTCTGCTCGGTTTTCTGGCTGGCCATCATGCTGGCTCTCACGCTCACCGACTACAGCACCCGTTCTCACGAAGTGGCGCTTGCTGCGCCTCAGGTTATTCACCGCGCCTGATCTCGATCGGCTTCTTTTCCAGCCCGGAGTTCAGGTTTCCCGGTTTTCAGGCACACTTTCGCCGCGCTCGAAAGTGTCCAGGGTGTTATTTGGAGTGGCCGATGACCGCTTGGAGGTTCTCCGGGTCATCGTTCGGCGAAAGTGAAAGGGGGGAGTAGCGAACCGGCCCAGCCCTCAATCCCCTAAAGGGATCCTCGGCTCGCCTCCCCCACTGGCTCATGGGTTGCAACCCCCACGCCAAAGCTAAACCTTTTCTTTTCAACGACTGCCGAGCGATTTCCAAGTAAAAAAGCTCTACCCCCGCCGCAATTTTACCTGCCTGTCTGGGAGCAAAAAAACGCGAAAGTCCTCATTCTATGGGTTCCTTTCCCCGGGAAAGACGACGTATCCCCATCATTTCGCTGGACATCCCGACGATTCGCTCGGCCTCCGCCGCCCCCTTCAAGGCGTTTCGCCTCCCCGGCGCTACCGTCAGCACCTGCCGGTACGCCGTAAGGGCCTCTTTCGGCTGGTGCATCTCCATCAGCAGGTCGCCAAGCAATTCCCGTGCTGGGCGCACTGCTCCCGGCGTCACAGAATGCTTTTCCGCCGCATCTTCGTGGTCCGCCGCCATCCGTAGCAACCGCAGTGCATCGTAGGTTCGGTGCTCCGCAATCGCCACCCATGCTCCGGCCTCCTCGCCCTGGATCGCTACTTGTTGTGCCCAATACTCGTCACCTTTTTCTTTCAATTCCGCTGACAGTCTGCGCACCTGTTCCGCATGTTGCCGCGCGGCCTGCAGATTGCCCGTGTGCGCAGCCCCCAACGCGGCCGCCCAGTGCGAAATCGCCGCCACCTGCGGCTGGACCCCAGGGTCTGCCACCAGGTTTTCCGCCTCCGTCCAACGCTGCTGTTCCAGCGCGCAACGGGCCCGAATCGCGGCTTTCGCATAATTAATCTTGAAGAGGAATGACGGTTTCACGTTTCCAAGGGCCGGGAGGGTGTCCCTGATTTTTTCTGCTTCCTCGTTCTTTCCGAGTTGCAGGTACGCGTAAGCCAGATAATCCAGCGCGTGAAATTCCTCCCCTTGGTCGCCGTGCTTTCGCGCCGCGGCCACCGCCGCCATGTTCGACAAAACCGAATCCTCCCACAATCCCAGCCGTGTAAAAATGTGCGACGGCATGTGCAGTGCGTGCGGCAGGTCAGGAGCAATCTTTGAATAGGCTCGTGCCGCCGTCACTCCTTGCGGCGCGAGCACCGGATTGTCATAAGCATGGATCAGGTAGTGCGCCACACCTGGATGATTGGGTCGCGCCGCAAACACCGGCTCGAGGATCGCCGCTGCTTGTCGCTGATTGCCGTAGGTCTTGTCTCCCGGCGAAGCCGTGGCCACCAGCGCCAGCGCATAGAAAATCGCCGCTTCCTGATCCTTGGGATTCCGCTCATGCACACCGCGCATCGCCTCTCGGTAAGCGTTGGCTCGCGCAGCGTAGCCGCGCTGCTCCCGACCGTCATAGAAAATGCCCAAAGCTTCAATGTAATCCTTCTCTCGCGGTGTTCCCGGCTTCAATTCCCGCGCCTTCTGAATCTCCGCTGCCCCGCGTTGCAATTCCGCCGGCCCGGCATACGGTTCCCATAGCTGGTGGTATTCCGTCATCGCCAGTCCCCAATGCGCCATGGCGCAGCGTGGATCCTTTGCCGCGGCCAAGCGGAAAGCTTCCGAGGATTCTTCGTAAGTGAATGAATGCAATAGGGCCATTCCGCGCGTGAACGAAACCTGTGCTTCGGCGGTGCATGACACGCGAAACTCGACAGTTCCCAGAGATCCGTTTGCTCCGTGCTGCTCATGCTCTTGCCCGCTCGTGACGTTGCCACTCAGTATCAACAACAGGTAGAAGGCCAGCGGCAATATGCTCGTCCTTCTGCGCGTCTTGTTCATGTGGGGCTCCCGGCGAAACAGTCATACGGCGTCGATGGTAGTGCGCGCGGTGCAAAGCGTCAATCGAGCAGCTGCCCGTGTCATTCAACGCATCGGCTTTTTGACGCCAGCCGGAGTGGCACATTCGCCCGCCCAACCTTGTCGCACCATCGCGCACAGAGTAAACTTTTCGCCTGCGTCAGCTCGGGAGGTGAGGCATGCCCCGTATCGTCCGCTGTGGCCTGATTCAGGCCCAATGTGAATGGTCGCCGGAAAAGTACTCTCTTCCGGACATCAAGAAAAAAATGATCGCCAAGCACGAGCACTTGATTGCCGACGCCGCCAAGCGAAAAGTCCAGATCCTCGGCTTACAGGAACTTTTCTATGGACCGTATTTTTGCGCCGAACAGCAAACCCGCTGGTATGAGCTCACCGAAAAGGTTCCCAACGGTCCCACAATCACGGCCATGCAGAAGCTCGCCAAGAAGCACCAGATGGTGCTCGTCGTCCCCGTCTACGAAGTCGAAATGACCGGCGTGTACTTCAACACCGCTGCGGTCATCGACGCCGACGGCCGCTATCTCGGAAAATACCGCAAGCACCACATTCCCCATTGTCACCCGGGCTTCTGGGAAAAATTCTATTTCACTCCCGGAAACGCTGGCTACCCCGTCTTCCAGACTCGCTATGCCCGCGTCGGCGTCTATATCTGCTACGACCGCCACTTCCCGGAAGGCGCCCGCATCCTCGGCCTCAACGGCGCGGAAATTGTCTACAACCCGTCCGCCACCGTCGCGGGCCTCTCCGAGTATCTCTGGGAACTCGAACAGCCCGCCCACGCCGTCGCCAACGCCTATTTCGTTGCCGCCATCAATCGCGTCGGCACCGAAGCTCCCTGGAAGATCGGCGAGTTCTACGGCAAGAGTTATTTCTGCGATCCGCGCGGCAAAATCGTCAAGCAGGCCAGCCGCGACAAGGATGAGCTCCTTGTCGCCGAGCTGAATCTCGATGAAATCCAGAAAGTCCGTGACACCTGGCAGTTCTACCGCGATCGCCGCCCGGAATCCTACGGAGAAATCACCCGCACGCGTGCGGCGGAAAACTCCGAGGCGGCCAACTAACTTGCTTCGCGCGGAAACCATCGAGAGCAGTTCGCTCTACAATAAGGACCTCGCCCCGGTGCCTGGCGAACGCCGCACCTGGCGTACTTACAACTACGCCGCGCTGTGGATCTCTATGAGCGTGAACATCCCCACCTACATGCTGGCCAGCGGCATGATCGCCGGTGGCATGAACTGGCGGCAAGCGCTCTTCACCGTTTTTCTTGGCAACGTGCTGGTGCTGATTCCCATGCTGCTCAACGCCCATGCCGGTGCGCAATACGGCATCCCGTTTCCGGTTTTCGCCCGCGCCTCGTTCGGCGTTCTCGGCGCCAACGTCCCCGCCATTCTGCGCGCTCTCGTCGCTTGCGGCTGGTTCGGCATTCAAACCTGGATCGGCGGCGAAGCCATTAACGCCATGATTGTGGCCCTTGCGCCATCCTGGGCAAATTTCCACGCCGGTCCGGCGATCTGTTTTGTCTTTTTCTGGCTTCTGAACGTGCTCGTGATTCTGCGCGGCATCGAAACCATCCGCTTCCTCCAAGGCGTCTCCGCCCCCTTCTTGCTCCTTATCGGGCTTGCTCTTCTTCTCTGGGCGCGCAGCAAAGCCGGCGGCTTCGGCCCTATGCTCGCTACGCCCTCGAAATTTCAAACTTTCGGCGAATTCTTCCGCTTCTTCATCCCTTCGCTCACGGGCGTGGTCGGTTTCTGGGCCACTGTCTCGTTGAACATTCCGGATTTCACGCGCTACGCTCGCAGCCAGCGCGATCAAATTGTCGGCCAGGCTCTCGGACTCCCCGCCACTATGACCTTCTATTCCTTCATCGGCATTGCCGTCACTTCCGCCACCATGATCATTTTTGGCGAAGCCCTCTGGAACCCCGTTGCCGTCCTCGCGCGCCTCGGCAATCCCTTCGCCGTCGTCCTTGCGATGCTCGCTCTCCTCATGGCCACGCTCAACGTCAACGTCGCCGCCAACGTCGTCTCCCCCGCCAACGATTTCTCCAATCTATCCCCGCGGCGCATCAGTTTTCGCACCGGCGGCCTCATCACCTGCGCCATGGGCATCATCATGCAACCGTGGAAATTGATGGCCGACTACGGCAGCTATATTTTCGGCTGGCTCGTCGGCTACTCAGGTTTTCTCGGTCCCATTGCCGGCGTGCTCATCTGCGATTACTTCGTCGTGCGCAAAAAACTGTTGATTGTCGAAGATCTTTACCAGCGCGGTGGTCACTATGAATATTCGCGCGGTTTCAACTGGACCGCTGTGACCGCGCTTGCTGCCGGTGCTGCCGTCGCCTTCATAGGCTTGGTGTATGCGCCCCTGCGCGTCTTGTACAACTACGCCTGGTTCGTCGGCTTCCTGGTCAGTTTCATGACCTATTTCGCTTTGATGAACCGCGTCGCCCCGGCAACCCAGCCGGCCGACTAAAGAGGAGCATTTTCCATGGACTTCGGCATCACCATCAAACCAGACATTTCCATTGACAGAATCCTGAGCCTCACGACCCAGGCCGAATCCTCCGGCTTTTCCTTCGGCTGGATCTTCGACTCCCACGTCATCTGGAAAGAACCTTTCCCGCTCCTTACGCTCATGGCCGCCAACTCCAAAAAAATGCGCCTCGGCACCTGCGTCACCAACCCCGCCGTCCGCGATGTCACCGTCTCCGCGAGCCTCTTCGCCACCTTGAATCTCGTCTCTCAAGGCCGCATGGAACTGGGCATCGGCCGCGGCGACAGTTCCCGGCGCGTCCTGGGCAAGAAGCCCACGACTCTTGAAAACCTGGAAGAATTCGTCCGCGTCTTTCGCAGCCTCAACGCCGGCAAAACCGTCGATCTCGACGGCGTCCCCACAAAATTCCCCTGGGCCAGCGGCGAAATCCCTCGCGTCTGGGTCGCCGGCTACGGCCCCAAAGCCCTCCGCACTGCCGGACGCATCGGTGACGGCGTGATTCTCCAATTCGCCGACCCCGACCTGATCGAGTGGTGCCTCGGCTTCGTCCGCGAAGGCGCCAAGGAAGCCGGCCGCGACTTCACCAAAATCGAAGTCATGGCCGCCGCTCCCGTCTGGGCCTCCGATGATCTGAAAACCGCCCGCGAACACGTCCGCTGGTTTCCCGCCCTGGTCTCCAATCACGTGATGGACCTCATCTCCAAATACAAGCCCGAGGAATTGCCCCCGGCGCTCACTTCCTTCGTGAAAGACCGCGGCAAGTACGATTATCTCCACCACTGCGAAGTCGGCAGCGACAACGCCGAGTTCGTCACCGACGAAGTCGTTGATCGCTTCTGCCTCATCGGCCCCATCGACGACCACCGCAAGAAGCTCGACCGCTTGCGCAAAGCCGGCGTCACCCAATTCAACATCTATCTAATGTCCGGAGACGAAGAAAAAACCCTGGACGTCTATGGGCGGGATGTCCTGCCTCGATATCTTGCTGAAGTGTCCTCCTGAGGCCGCGTTTTTCCGCCGAGGAATTCAATTGTAGGTGTCGCTACAGTCCCAGGTACTAAGGTATTTACTCGCCATGAAAATACAGCTTTTTCCTCCATTGCCTTTCCTTCACGCAATGTTATGAAATGCTGGGGGAAGCCCGGCAGACAACCCTCAAAAGAGTTGTCCCTTCGATTTAGGGTTATTTGACGCATGGACGCTCTTACTCCACCGTTTGGTCGCCGGAAGCGCATTTTCGACGGAAGAAATGAGAAGCGCTCCGCCGCGGTCCTCCCTGTCTACCTCGCAACGACGAAAGAGCCTCGTTTTTCCGAAAGGATATTTACGCGGAACGTCAGCCCGCACGGCGCTCGCCTGGTAACCAAGCGCCCTTGGCAGTTAGGGGAAAAACTTCTCATTGCTCCGTTGACAGGTGAATTCCCTCAACAGGCCCGAGTTGTGTATTGCCAGCCTCGGCCAAGGGGCGGCTTTTATCTGGGGGTGCAATTCTCTGAGCGCGCCGTCGATTGGCCCGACTCGTCCATCAGGTAACGGTTTGGCCTCCCGCCGATCCTGCATTCGGGCCGGATCAATAAATGAGGGGTCGCGCAAACTTTTTTCTTGACTTCCACTTAATTTGTGCTACACTTGATGTTGTAGATTACTACGCGCGGAGTGCGGGAGCTTGCTCCCGCTTTTCTATTTAAGGCAGGCATTTCACCCTTTGATGGTCCAAAGCTACCAAAACCGCGTCCTTTAGAATCAATCACTTACGAATTGCAAATTTTATAAGTCTTTTGCTTTGATATTCTTATGAAATGCCCGGGGGTAGGGGGGGACCCTCTCACCCCTTCCCATCCGTTTCCGACTCAGTCAGAATCGTTCTCACAAGGAGCACAGATGCGCTTTGACATCGTAATCCGCAACGGCACAGTCGTAACCGCGACCGACACAAGCCTCGCCGATGTCGGCATTAACGGCGACAAAGTTACCGCCATCGCCGCGCAGCTCCCCACCGAAAACACGAGCAAAATAATCGACGCCGCTGGCTGCCTGGTGATCCCGGGCGGCATTGATGTCCACACGCATCTCGACATGCCCTTCGGAGGCACCACCAGTGCCGACGATTTCCAGACCGGCACGATCGCCGCGGCCTTTGGCGGCACCACTACGCTCATTGACTTCGCCATCCAGTACAAAGGCCAAACGCTCCGCCAAGCCTTCGACACCTGGATGAAGAAGGCGCACGACAAGGCCGTCACTGACTACGCCTTCCACTGCATCATCACCGATCTCGGCTCCGCGCAGCTCGAGGAAATGGGCCAGCTCATCCGTGAAGGCGTCACCAGCTTCAAGCTCTTCATGGCCTACCCCGGCGTCTTCATGCTTGACGACGCCACCATCTTCAAAGCCATGCGGCAAGCTGCCAAGCACAGCGGCCTCATCTGTATGCACGCGGAAAACGGCGGCGCCATCGACGTCATCGTCCAGCAAGCCCTCGCTGAAGGGAAGCGCGCGCCGAAATATCACGCGCTCACGCGGCCCACCACCGCCGAAGCCGAAGCCACTTCCCGCGCCATCGCCCTCGCGGAAATGGCGGGCGCGCCCGTCTACATCGTCCATCTCTCTTGCAATGATGCCCTCGAAAAAGTCCGCGAAGCCCGCGACCGCGGCCTGCCCGCCTACGCCGAGACCTGCCCGCAATATTTGTATCTCTCGCTGGAAAATATGGACGCGCCCGGATTTGAAGGCGCGAAATACGTCTTCACCCCGCCGCTTCGCGAAAAGTGGAATCAGGAAAAACTCTGGCAGGGCCTCGCCAAAGACACGCTGCAAGTCGTCTCCACCGATCATTGCCCCTTCTGCTTCAAGGAACAAAAAGAGCTCGGCAAGGACGACTTCACCAAAATTCCCAATGGCGGCCCAGGCATCGAGCACCGCCTAAGCCTCGTTTATACTGGTGGAGTCCACGGCAAACATTTTTCGCCGAACCGTTTTGTCCAGCTTGTCGCGACCGCGCCCGCAAAACTCTTCGGCCTCTACCCGCGCAAAGGCACTATCGCCGTCGGCTCCGACGCCGACCTGGTCATCTTCGATCCTAATCACGAAGAGGTCATCAGTGCAAAAACGCACCACATGCGCGTGGACTATTCCATGTTCGAGGGCATCCGCATCAAGGGCGCTCCCAAAACCGTCTTCTCCCGTGGCCGCGCCGTCATCGAAGCCGGCAAATTCGTCGGCCGCCCCGGCGCCGGCCAATTCCTCCGCCGCCAAACCTACGCCGGCCTCTAGCAGCCGCTAGCAACGGGCGCGGAAGAGCCAATTCGCTCGATACAGGCAATCAAGGACCTGGAGAGCAAGCGGGGTCGGCTGAGACAACTTTTACGTTTCCCGTCACGGCGACAGGGATATCCCAGAAAGCATGTCCAGCAATAGGATCTTCAGTGTAGGACGAGTCGAATGGATTATGTCCGGAACGCCAATAGTTGGACACCTCGCTCTCGGCTGTGATGAAATACTTTCATCTTCTCAGCCTGAGCCAGAAGCGTCCGTTGAGGTCAGTCGAAGTGGTTGCGACGACCGCCGGACGTCGCAAGCTTTCAGTAAAGACTTGTCCCGCCCACATGCAATTACGCAATCTCTGACTCTCCCACCAAGTCCAGTCCATCTTGGCCAGTGGCTCGAGATTCAGTGGAGCAAGTTCTGCATCCCATTTAGAGTCGTACGATTCGGGGCCCATTATGTTTAGCTCGAATTGCCGCATCAACAGCAGGGAATATCTGTTCTTTGGGGGAAACGATTTTCCTTTGTCTTCATAAACTTGAATCCGGGCACCTCCAACAGTTCGCATATGAGACTCGCTCTTGTAAAGCAGTTGGCCCGTAACGTTGAATTCTTGAGTAGATCGGTAAAAATAAAGGCCGAATCCAGCTGCGACGAGTAAGGCAACAATTCCACAAAGCCCCAAAACCACTTTTCGGTTCAGGAATTGCAATTCCCCAACAATCGTCACTCCATTGTTCGCTCGCCGCTGTTTCGCAAATGCCTCTCCGCAGACGCGGCAAGAAGTTGCATCATCAACGTTCGGGGTTCCGCACGCGCTGCAGAACATACCGTGGGCGCTCCTTTTCGAGGACCGCAGTGACGAGATGATACTTGTCAGCCATGGACTTATCAACGCGCAACTCTCGCCGCCGATTTATTGAAGTCGGTTCGTCTGATATGCTGATTTCAGGAGGTGCCGAAACGATGCAAGACCACGAGGCAAAGGGAATTTGTGGAAATAGGCCTGGCTCCTTTATCCATACCAGAGCTGCAAGGAAGCAAGCTGAAGGACACTATTGCGGAGAGCCACTCAAAGGCGCTGGGAATTGGTACTACGTCTGTTCCGAGGAGTGCGCGGTTAAGACTGGGATTATCTGGTAGTTGATTCGGCAAAGGACGGTCGGAGGTTTTCATGCCCCAAGAGAGGTCATGGATGGTAGCAGGTACCGACGGAAGCTTTGACGTATACGTCTACGTCCAGTCCGAAATAGGGAATTATGCACTTCAAGCGAGAAAGGTTGGGGACATTCTGGAAACGACTCAGCGCACACCTATTGGCCCCAATCTAAGTAACGCTCAGGTAGAAGCGTTGTTCGCGCACGAATAGATTTGCATCTGCAGCCTTGTTCTTGACCCGTTTCTTTCTCTCCTGCTATTGTGAGAAGTTATCTTGGGCTCAGTGTACCTACTGAGCGCCGGGGCTCCTGTGGAGGGAGTACTTTCGTCTTATGGGCGTCTCATGGGCCTGACCAAACTGGTAATCCGGGGGGCGCGCCAGCACAACCTCAAGAATATCAGCGTCGAAATCCCCCGGAACTCCCTGACGGTCATCACGGGCCTTTCCGGCTCGGGAAAATCTTCGCTCGCTTTTGACACCATCTACGCCGAAGGCCAGCGCCGGTACGTCGAATCGCTCTCGGCTTACGCGCGGCAGTTTCTCGACCAGATGGAGCGCCCCGAAGTCGACGTGATCGAAGGTCTCTCTCCATCGATCGCCATCGAGCAGAAAACGACAACGCGCTCGCCGCGCTCCACGGTCGGCACCATCACGGAGATTTACGATTACCTCCGCGTAATCTACGCCACCGTTGGCGTGCCGCATTGCCCGAACTGCGGCAAACCCATCACGCGACAGTCCAGCGAGCAGATCGTACAGTCCATCCTGCACGGCGAAATCTGCAAGCCGGACGATCGCATCATGATTTTGGCGCCAATCGTCCGCGGACGGAAGGGCGCTTTTCGCAAGGAACTCGAGAAATTCGCGCAAGACGGCTATGTCCGCGTGCGCATCAACGGCGAGCTTTACCAGCTTGATGAACTTCCGGTCATCGACAAGCGCAAGAACCACACCATCGAAATCGTTATCGACCGCCTGCTCGTCAAGCAAGGCATTGCCGCGCGCCTGGAACAATCCATCGCCACCGCGCTCAAATTGGCGAGCGGACTGGTCACCGTCGCCGTCGTCGGCGGCAAGGAACATACTTTTTCGGAAAAGCTCGCGTGTCCCGATTGCGGCATCTCCGTTCCGCAACTCGAGCCGCGCTCCTTCAGTTTCAATTCGCCCTACGGCGCGTGCCCGGCGTGCAACGGTCTCGGCTCGAAATACGATTTCGATCCGTCGAGAATCATCAATGATTGGAGCCGCCCGCTGTTTGACGGCGGCCTCGGACCGGGCTCCGGCTCCGCGATTCTCAAACGCACGCTCGAACTCGGCGCCTATGCTCATGGCTTCGATCTCGAAACACCGTTCGAGAAATTCCCCGCGCACGTCCAGAACATGCTTTTGTATGGATATCCGCCGTCGAACGCCCGTTCGGATGGCGGCGAATCAGCCTCGAAAAAATCGAAGACCGAAAAAGGCTTTCGTTTTCCCGGCATCCTGAAATTCCTCGAACGAAATTTCGAAGAATCCGGCTCGGACACTTACCGCGAGTGGATGACGCAGTACATGTCCGCGACGCTTTGCAGCACATGCCACGGCAAACGGCTCCGGCCCGAATCGCTGGCCGTGAAACTCGCCGGCTGGTCTATTGCCGATTTCACCGCGTTCTCTCTTAGCAGCGCGCGGCCGGCCGTGGACAAAATGCTCAAGCAGCTCACCGAACGCCAAAAAGAAATCGCAGCGCGTCCTCTTGAAGAAGTCGCCGAACGCATTGATTTTCTTCTCGCCGTCGGCCTCGGCTATCTCAGCCTGGAGCGTTCCGCCGCCACGCTTTCCGGCGGCGAAGCACAGCGCATTCGCCTGGCCACGCAAATCGGCTCACGCTTGCGCGGCGTTCTCTACGTGCTCGATGAGCCCAGTATCGGCTTGCACGCCCGCGATAACGCGCGCCTGCTCGGCTCGCTCGAACATCTCCGCAATCTTGGCAACACCGTTCTCGTCGTCGAGCACGACGAAGACACCATCCGCCGCGCCGACTTCGTCGTCGACCTCGGCCCGGGCGCCGGCAACGCCGGCGGCTACTTAGTCGCGCAGGGCAAGCCTGCGCAGATCGAAGCTACCGCGGAATCGCTCACCGGCCAATATCTGAGCGGCGCTGCGAAAATTTCTGTCCCCGAGAAACGCCGGAGTCCCAACGGCAAAGTCATCCAAATCCTCGGCGCGAGCGCGAACAATCTCAAAGAGGTAGACGTCACGCTTCCGCTCGGCGTGCTCACCGTAGTAACCGGTGTCTCCGGGTCCGGCAAATCCACGCTCGTAAATGACATTCTCTACCGAGCGCTCGCGCAAAAACTCTATCGCTCTTCAGAAGCGCCGGCGGCGCACCGCGAAATTCTCGGCGCGGACCAAATCGATAAAGTCATCGAGATCGATCAGGCTCCCATTGGCCGCACGCCGCGTTCGAATCCCGCCACCTACACCGGCGTTTTCGCGCCCATCCGCGATCTCTTTGCCATGCTGCCGGAATCGCGCGAACGCGGCTACCGCCCCGGCCGGTTCAGCTTCAACGTCAAAGGCGGCCGCTGCGAAGCCTGCCAGGGCGACGGCCTGCGCCGCATCGAAATGAATTTTCTCCCTGACGTTTACGTGATGTGCGAAGTCTGCCGTGGCCGGCGCTACAATTCAGAAACGCTTGCCGTCCGCTACAAGGGCCACTCGATCAGCGACGTCTTGAATTTGCCCTCTTCCGACGCTCTGAAGCTGCTCGAAAACATTCCGCAGATTAAGCAGAAGCTCGCCACGCTCGTGGAAGTCGGCCTCGGCTACGTCACGCTCGGTCAATCCGCTACTACTCTCTCCGGCGGCGAAGCCCAGCGCATCAAGCTCGCGCGTGAGCTTTCCAAGCGCCAAACCGGCCGCACTCTCTACATTCTCGACGAGCCCACCACGGGCCTGCATTTTGACGACGTGCGAAAGCTTCTCGACGTTTTGCAGCGCCTTGTCGATCTCGGCAACACCGTGCTCATCATCGAGCACCATCTCGACGTCATTAAGCAGGCCGACTGGATCATCGACCTCGGCCCCGAAGGCGGCGAGGGTGGCGGGCGCATCGTCGCCCAGGGCCCGCCAGAGCTCGTCGCCCGGACAAAAAAGTCTTACACCGGCCAGGTCCTCGCCCGCGTTCTCGGCGTCAACGGCAGCGCGAACGGCAATCGCTCCAGTGCAAACAGCGGCCAGGACAAATGACCCGGTGTCTGTACGCGGAAATTCAACTCGGTTTCTTCTTCTTGCAGTAAGCAGTGCTTCTCCGTAGAGTGAAGCACTTACTATGAGCATCTACTCCATCCAGCCGATTACACTCGGCGCGGTGCGCACGTATCCACTTGCATCGCGCAAAAGCAAGGTCAGCGTCCGAGATTTTGCGAAGCCGCCGGGCGCGAACGGCTCGCTCACAAAATTTCTCGATTCACTCCCCAATATCCTCGCCGCCGAAGATCTGCGGCATTTACTCACAGCCATCCATCGCGCGCGCAAACAACGCAAAGCCATTGTCTGGGGCATCGGTGGGCACGTCATCAAAGTCGGACTCGGCCCTGTCCTAATCGATCTAGTGAAACGCGGATTTGTTTCTGGAATCGCCATGAACGGCGCGGCGCTTATTCACGATTTCGAAATTGCCATCGCCGGCAATACTTCCGAAGACGTCGAAGCCAGCCTCGGCGAAGGCCAGTTCGGCATGGCGGAAGAAACCGGGAAATACCTGAACGAAATCGCCAAGCTCGCACAGCGCATTCGAATCGGCTACGGAGAAGCCGCCGGACAATATCTTTCGAGCGGCATCATGGAAGTCAAACACGCGAATTCCAGCGTCCTTGTGGCCGCCTACAAACACGGCATTCCCGTGACAATCCATCTCGCCATCGGCACGGACATTCCCCACATGCATCCTGCCGCCAGCGGCGCGGCCCTCGGGGATACCACGCATCACGATTTCCGCTTGTTCTGCGCGCTTGTCCAGCAGATGCATCCTGGCGGCGTTTATCTCAATTGGGGGTCAGCAGTCCTGCTGCCTGAGATTTTTCTCAAAGCCGTTTCCGTCGTGCGCAATCTCGGCGTCCCGCTCCGGCCGATTGCCACAGCGAACTTCGACTTTATCCAGCACTACCGTCCGATGCAGAATGTAGTGAAGCGCCCCACTGCGTCAGCCCACGACCGCAGGGGACCTGAATCGCACGGCTACGCCATCACCGGCCACCACGAGCTGCTCTTGCCGCTCGTCGCTGCCGCGCTGGCCGCCGGCTGGCCCAAGAAACGCCGCGCTGGAAAACGATGAGCCTCTTCGACGACAATTCGCCGAACCATCCGGAGGAAAATCTTCCCGCGCAGCCTTCGCCTGAACGGGCGGCGAAACCGGAATCCGCGGAACCATTCGCTCAGCCAGTCATGGATCAGCCATTGGGGGGCGACCCGCTCTCCTACGTCGTCGTTACGCCAGGTGATTCCGCCGCAGCGGCTAAGTTGCCGGAAGACTTGCGCATCTCCTGGTCCTGGCCACACCTTTTGGTTTTTGGTGTATTTGTCATCGGCAGCCTGTTCACCCTCCAGCTCGCTGTTATCCTTTATATTTCAGCGGACCGGCACCTTTCCCAAAAGCAGCTCCAGCGACTTTTCGAATCCGATCCAAGGCTCATTATCGGCATGAACCTCCTTTGGTTCGCTCTGATCCTATTTTTTCTTTACATTACGCTGGCCGTCCTGCGCGACTTGCCTTTCTGGCAGTCTCTCGGCTGGAAAAAACTAAAGTTCGATCCCAGCCAAGGCAAAGGCCGTCCGTGGATGTATTTCCTTTCCGGCTGCGGGTTGTCCCTGTTCGTTGCCCTGGCCAGCTCGCGGGTCAAGAATGTGGACAACGTGCCCATCCAAGAATTCTTGAAAAACCGGACCGGCGCCATGTTGCTGATGGCCATGGCCGTGTTGGTCGCGCCGCTGGTGGAGGAAACCGTTTATCGCGGCTACCTTTATCCTGTCCTGGCGCGCATTACATCGGCAATACTCCAGTTTTTCGGAATGGAATTTTCGAGCGCTACCCGGACAGGGGTGTTCACCAGCATATTGATAACAGGCACGCTCTTTGGGCTGATGCACGCGCCTCAGCTCGGCTATACGTGGGGCCTCGTTGGCCTGCTTACTATCGTCGGCGTTATTTTTACTTTTGCCCGCGCCTGGACCGGCACGGTTCTCGCGAGTTTCCTTCTCCACCTGGGCTACAATTCCATGCTTGCTTTCACTTCCATCATCGCCACGAAAGGCTTTACCCACATGCCTACCGGGCACTGAGCCGGGCATGGACCGATTCGTCTTCCTTCGCCGGCTTGGTTACAATTGGATTTGGTGAGGACATCGAACACATGTACGTAGCTCAACCCATCGAATGGACCGAACAGGGCGTGCGCATGCTCGACCAGCGCCGGCTTCCCGGCGAGGAAGTGTCTCACACTTACACCGATTATCGCGAAGTCGCCAAAGCCATACGTGAAATGGTCATCCGGGGCGCACCGGCAATCGGCGTCGCCGCTGCCATGGGCGCCGCGCTCGGAGTTCTGCATTCTTCCGCAAAATCCGTCGAAGCTCTTCGAGCGGAATTCCCCGAGATTTGCGATACGCTCGCAAAAACTCGCCCCACCGCGGTGGATCTTTTCTGGGCGCTCGAGCGTATGAAGCGCCGCTTCGCGGAATTGACCGCGGAGAATTCAGACTTGGACGTCATTCAACGGAAAATGGTTGAGGAAGCCCGGCAAGTCCATCACGAAAAGCGCGCCAGCGATGAAGCCATGGGCCGCTACGGCGCGGAATTCATGCCTCGCGAAGGCCAGATTATGACGCAATGCAACGCGGGCGCGCTGGCCACGGCAGGCATTGGCTCGGCGCTCGGAGTCATTCGCATTGCGTTTGAACGGGGGAAAAAGATCCACGTGCTGGTGCCTGAAACGCGCCCGTATCTTCAAGGCGCGCGCCTCACCGCGTGGGAACTGCACAAGGCCGGAATCCCACTCACGCTGATCACTGACAATATGGTGGGGCACTTCCTGAAGAGCGGAAGAGTTGGCGCGATCGTAACCGGCGCCGACCGCATTGCTTCGAATGGCGACACCGCCAATAAAATTGGCACGTACCAGATGGCGGTTCTCGCGAAAGAGAACAGCGTTCCGTTTTATATTGCGGCGCCGGTTTCGACTTTCGATTTATCCATTCCGGATGGAGAGCACATTCCCATCGAAGAGCGCTCCGCGGCTGAAGTCACGCATATGCAGGGCGTTCGAATCGCTCCGGACGTGCACGCGGCGAATCCGGCCTTTGACCTCACGCCAGCGCGCTATATCGCCGCAATCTTCACCGAGCGCGGCGTTGCCCGCGCTCCATACACGGATTCTCTCCGCGCACTTGCTTCGGCGTCTGCCGCAGCACTAATCGCACGCTAGTGGTTGCAAGACGGCGTTGCTGTCAGTTCTGAATTCCCATCTGCGTCAGAAAATATGCGTAATCAAAAGCGGCTTCGTGCAGGCGGTCGTAGCGGCCGGAAGCGCCGCCGTGACCGGCCGGGTTCATGTTGGTTTTCAGGATCACAGTATGGTGGTCGGATCGAAGCGCGCGCATTTTAGCTACATATTTGGCCGGCTCCCAATACATCACCTGGCTATCGTTGAAGGAGGTTCTCACCAGCATGTTGGGATACGTTTTGGCTTCAATGTTGTCGTACGGCGAATAGGTGATCATGTAATCGAAAGCCGGCTTCTCCTTGGGGTTGCCCCATTCTTCAAATTCGCCGACGGTTAGAGGCAGAGTTTCATCCAGCATGGTGTTCATCACGTCCACGAACGGAACACCAACCAAGGCGGCGTGGAACAAATCCGGACGCATATTCAGGACCGCGCCCATGAGCAGGCCGCCAGCGCTTCTTCCTTCTATAACCAAACGGTCTTTTGAACCGTATCCATTTGCGACAAGATATTCGGCAGAGGCGATGAAGTCGGTAAAAGTGTTTTTCTTGTGCATCATGCGGCCGTCGTCGTGCCAGGCTTTGCCCAATTCGCCGCCACCGCGAATGTGCGCCACCGCCGCCACGACGCCGCGATCGACCATGCTAAAAAGGTTGGAGTTGAAACCGATGTCGTAGGGGATCCCGTAGGAACCGTAGCCGGTGAGATAAATCGGTCCCTTCCCGTCCAGCGTTGCGCCTTTCAAGTGCAAAATGGAGATGGGAACCTTCACGCCGTCGGAACCTGTCGCGTAGACTCGTTCGACTTGATAGCGCGTGCGGTCATACCCGCCGGGCACCTCTTTTTGTTTGAGCAAAGTGGAGGCGCCGCCGGCCATGTCGTATTCGAATACGGATTGCGGCGTGATGAATGACTGGTAGCCGTAGCGGAACTTAGTGGTGTCAAATTCCCGATTCACGTAGGAATAACTGACATAGGCAGGCTCAGGGAACTGGATCCCCCGGCATGCGGCGGTTCGCAGCTCGCAGACGCGCATCTGCGGCAGGCCTTTTTCCCGCTCCTGCAGCACATAGTAGCTCTTGAAGAAATCGACGTCATCGAGCATGACATCAGCGCGATGCGGCACGACTTCCTGCCAGTTCTTGCTGCCGGGATCGGAAACGGGCGCCTTCACCAGGCGGAAATTTCGGCCCGTATCGTTGACACGGATGTAAATAAAATCGCCGCTGTGATCGGGGTAATACTCGACGTCCTGCTTGCGCGGTTCGAGGACTTTCCAATCGGCCTGGGGCTGGTTGGCGGGGATACAGCGGACCTCTGTGGTGGTGTGGCTTCCGGAAAAGAGGAAAAGGTAAGCCTTGCTGCGCGTCTTACCGGTGAACACATCGAATTTTTCGTCTTTCTCTTCGTAAATCAGAGGATCGGGGCTGGTTGTGCCGACGTTGTGACGATACATCCGGTAGGACCGCTTGGAGACTTCGTCTTCAACGGTATAGAAAATCGTCTTGTTGTCGTTGGCCCAGGCAATGGAGTCGACGCGCTCGGCATGGTCCGCCAGCAATTTGCCGGTGCGCAAATCTTTTACCGCCAGGGTGAACTGGCGAAATCCGGTGTTGTCTGTCGTGTAAGCCAGCAGGTTTCCGTCATCGCTGACGTCGAACGCCCCGAGGGACATGAATTTTTGCCCTTTGGCCAGTTCATTCACGTCCAGAACAATTTCTTCCGGAGCGTCCATGCTGCCTTTTCTCCGGCAACGGATGCCGTACTGTTTGCCGGCTTCTGTGCGCAGATAATAGAAGTAGCCGCCCTCTTTGTAAGGAACCTCCACGTCGGTTTCCTTGATGCGGCTCAACATTTCGTCATATAGCTTCTTTTGCAGGCCTTCGGTGGGCTTCATGAACGCATCGGTGTAACCGTTCTCAGCTTCCAGATAAGCTTTCACGTCGGAATTTTTCTTATCCCGCAGCCAGTAATAGTTATCTACCAACGTATGGCCGTTGACCTCCGTGGTCTTCGGAACCTTCTTCGCTATGGGTGGGGCGGGAAGAGACGGGGGAGTGTCATCCGCTGCTCGGACGAACACGAGCGCAAGGACCAGCGAAGCGAATAGCAGCGAAGTGATTCGAACGTGCCGCGAAGTCGGTTTTTTCATTGGGATTTCCCTCATAGGAATCGAAAGCATCCCCATTCTATATCAACTACAGTTCGCCGGCGATGTTGGACAAACCGTGCTCTGGCCCCGGCAGCTTCCTTCACGCAGGACGGAGTACGAATACCGTGTGATCGCGGTTGCGGAACTTCGCGAAGAAATCCAGCAACTGTTTCCAGGGGAAGTATTTTTTCTTGAGCAACTGCGTTGCGCGAGCATCCTCTTCGCCTGCGACAATTTCGGCGCGAGCTTCTACCCATTCGCCAAGCACTCTGCCGCGCATGTCGCATGGCGCGATCTTCACGCGCGGGTTGTTGCGAATGCGTTTCACTTTTCCGGAAACGCCGATGGTGTAGACGTAGAGTTTGGCGTCGCTTGAATCGAGACTCGCCGATGGGTCTGCGGCAAACCAGACCGGGGTTTTCACGCCTGTGCCATTTTTCTTGAATGTTTCGAGATTCAAATACTTTTGTCCGGCAAACGGCGCAAAGCCCATAGCATCGCCTCCTGGCCACCAGCTAAGTCACAGCAGTCTTTTCGATGCCCACCATTTTACATGGGTCACAAACAGAAAGGGCGCCCGGCAACGCCGAGCGCCTTTTGCACCGCTTTGGGGAAAATGTTTTTACTTCGTCCGGACGTAGGTCACATCTTCCGTAAACGCATCCTTCTGTTCTTTCCGGAATGTCCAGGTGGTCTTGAAATGATCGTTGTCAATGAAGGTGTACACCGCATGATGCATGTGGCCGTCATCGGCGCTCTTGAGGTTGGAGATGCTCACCAGATCAAATGTGATGGTCTTTGTGTCCGGGGCATACGATCCCTTCATGGTGGGTTGGTTGCCAGCCATGCAGTAATGCGTAAGTTTCACCTGGTCGCCATCCAGGAAGTACAGCGTGGTCATTTCCACCGGCTTGCTGTTTTCGACCATATGGAACTTCTCAAGCACGGCAGTGCCCCCAGAGGTCAGCTCCAAGTCCAGCGTTGCCTTGTTCATGTTTGTCTTGTCGGTTTCCCAATGCCCTACCAACGATTTCAACTTCTCGAACGCTTCCGCTCCGCCGCCGGGCCCCGCATTTGTCCTCACCGCCATCGTTCCCGCACACAAAACCAGCACACCAATAATTCTTGCCAGGCTTCTCATCGATTGTTCTCCTTTCAAGAACTGTTTCAAGACAGCAGAAAGAATAGACTCCTCGAAATCCGAGACTCACCGCGCTGCCGCGGCGGCTTCACTCTTCTTTCCGAACCGCTGCGTCGCGAATCCTACAATTGCGCCGAGTAGCATTCCCGGCAGCAAGATGTCCCAGAACAACGCCGTCCCCGCCCGTAGAATGACGAGAAGGCTCAGTACTGCGGCGATCCCGATGCCCACCAGAATGCCCAACAGCATCGAATGCACTCGCTGCGAAACATATCCAGTCGCGATGCCCGCTAACAGTCCTTTCAGCAAAGAGAAGGTGATCACGCTGGACATCACCGCCCCAAGCGACGGCTCGAAAAAACCGCTCAAGCCATCAAGAAGGCCAAGCACTCCGCCCACCGCGAGTCCGAGCACCGGTTTGGTGAGGCTCATTGTCCCCTCCCGCGAGAGCGCGAGTGCACCATCCATGAACTTACTTCGCACTCTTGTCGGCCTGCATCACGCCGAAAAGGTTACCCTCGGTGTCGGTGAGGTACGCGAAGTATCCGACAGTTGGAATCGCCGTCTTCGGCATAACCAGTTTTCCGCCGGCCTTCTTTACGGTTTCGACGGCGGCGTCAACCGATTCCACGCCAATCGTGTTGGTAGTTGTCTTGACTTCTGTATTCCTCATGAGGCCGCCGTTGATCCCCGGCGTTCCCTCCGCTCCGGTGGTCACCATCCAATATTCCATGGGGCCCGGCCATTTCTCAATCTTCCAGCCGAACACTTTCTTGTAGAACGCCGACGCGCGCTCGGGATCGCTCGCCGGTATTTCAAAATGGATGACTCGAGACATGGTTCTCCTCCTGATTCAGATGGACAAAGCTTTTGTCTTTTCTGAAATCTGAATCTATCGCGTCGCAGGCGTTGTTGCCGGAGCTGCGCCGTACCGTTGAGTGGCGTAGCCCACGATCAATCCCACGATACTTCCGGGAATAATGATCCGGACATAGTAGTTGTGCACTCCAAGAGCAACAAAGAGGGCAAAGAGAAATCCAAGAAAAAGGCCGAGAGCGATTCCGCCCGCCATCGATTTCACCTTTCGTGCAAAAAGGCCGCAGATCAATCCAGCAGCCAGGCCTTTTCCGGTCGATCCGACAATAATTCCAAGAATCCCTGCGCGAATCTTGGGGTCCGGAGTAAAGAGGGACGTCAAGCCGTCGAATACCCCGAGAACCGCACCAAGAAGCACGCCCAGAAGAATCTTGTTCATAAAGGACTCCTTCGTCGGTCCGGGATTCTCTCGCCTTCTAAGCATCTTTACAACGAAAGAAGAAATTCCTTTAGCGTTCAACGACGTGCCACAAGAAGAAGGAGCATCCTCATAAGCAAATAGGCTGCTATCAATAAGATAGCCACGCTATATCGTCGATAGAAACGCACGGCTTTCTCAAAAACGCTTTCCCGGTGGGCGCCGACGGCGAGGCCATCGAGATAGCGCGAAACATCCAGGGCTAACTCCTGAACGGTGGGATAGCGGTCCGAGGGGGAGGCTGCAGTCGACTTTGAGCAAATGGCCACCAGCGACTTTTCGAGGCGGGGACCGCTCGAATTGGAAGCTGCTTCCGGCTGGCCGATGAGCAAGAATCGCAGCAGTGCACCGAGAGAATAGATGTCGCTTCGCGCGTCCAAGTGATCCACGTCGCCGCGCGCTTGTTCCGGCGACATATAGCCCGGGGTACCCATGACCGTGCCGTGCCCGGTTACGACAGAGATTTCGGTGGCATCGCCGGCGCGACTGGGTTGCTTAGGCTTCTCAGTCGCGCCGGCGATGCCACCGAAATCTCTGTCGTAACCGGGCACGGCAGAGATTTCGGTGGCATCGCCGGCGCGACTGGGTTGCTTAGGCTTCTCGAAAACTGGTGCTTCCGGATCGGCTTGATGGGCGCCGCTCGAAGCTTCTCCGCGCAGAATTTTGGCGAGGCCCCAATCCATCACCAGCACTTCGCCGAAAGGTCCAACCATGATATTCGCCGGCTTCAGATCGCGGTGCAGCACGCCGCGAGCGTGGGCGAATGCAACCGCGTCGCAAATACGAAGAAAAATTCGCAAACGGTCCGGGACGGAAGCAACGGATCCAATATAGTTGTCGAGCCGCTGTCCTTCGACAAATTTCATGGTGTAGAACACTCGGCCGTCCGCGAGTGTGCCCACGTCATGAACGGGCACGATGCCAGGATGCTCGAGAGCGGCCAGCACGCGGGCCTCGCGAATCAGGCGGTTAGCGAGATCGCTGTCTGTTCCGGTGAGGTCGAGTACTTTCAGGGCCACGCGGCGCTGGAGGTTTTCATCTTCCGCGACATACACCACGCCCATGCCACCGCGCGCGATGCGATCGAGCAATCGATAACGCGTGCCCGCGAGGTCGGGCGTTTCGGCGCCATTACGCAATCTTTCGAGCGCGCTGTCGGAAAGAAATTTCATTTCGAATCCCAGCCGAAGGCGGCGCGCGCCTCGCGTTGAAATTCCTCTTCGCTGCCGCAGAGTTCACGCAGACGGTCTAGCGCTATCTTTCGAAACTCGCGGCGCGCCCACGCGAGCGCATTGGTCACATCGGTCACAGAAATTCCGTAGTCTTTCGAAAGCTGCTCGTAAGAACTCTTCTCGTCGCCGTCGAGGTCGTACGCTTCGAACAGCCGAAAGGTACGAGCGCGATCGCGCTCTTCGCATAATGTGCGCAAATCCTCGACGGCCAAAGCAAAGAGGCTGCGCACCCACTCTTTTTCGAAGAACTCCTCGAGGGATTCCGGCGAAGCTATTTTTGCGGCGTCGATTACAGTTGCACCCAATTCCTCCTCCGCGGCCGCAAAATCGAGCGCCACATGTGGAATACTTCCGCCGCGCTTCTGACGCCGTCCGGCTTTGTCTTCGTTCATCACAAAGCTGTCCACGCACACGCGAAGGTAGGTTCGAAGTCTGCTCCTGTTTGAATCGAATTTGTCGAGCAGCTCCCTCTCCAGCAATTCCGCAAAAAACCCTTGGGTGAGATCCTGCGCATCATTGGCGGGCCGGTTCCATCGCCAGCGAACGTATTTGTAAATGGGCTTCCAATAGGCCGCGCAAAGCGCTTCCATCGCGCGCTCCCGCTCCTGGGCATCGATGCTGCGCACAGCCTCGATCACTGATCGACGCGTTGGAGGAAAGCGATCTCCGCCGGGTTGAAAGTCTTCTGCGCTCATGTCACTGGTACACCGACGCTGAATTGCGCGCCAGGAGAGGAGTCTATGCAGGATGGGCAAAGCTGACAAGCGAGGAATCTTCACTGAACTTATTCGCTGCGAAGTGCTTCGAAGGACGGCCAAGGACCGTGCCCACAGCGCCGCATTCTTCTCCTTGACAGGCTAGGAGAGCGCTTGTATATTCCTAGACGGACTAGGAGAGGTCACTTCCGTGGACAAACAAATCGACCTTCTGCAGGGCACGCTGGACATGCTGATTCTCAAGGCCGTATCACTTGGCCCGCTGCATGGCTATGGCGTTCTGCTGCGCATTCAGCAGATCTCGAAAGATCGCCTGGAAATTCAACAAGGATCGCTCTACCCGGCGCTGTACCGCTTGGAACATCAGGGCTGGATCGCCAGCGAATGGGGCGAGTCTGAAAACAAGCGCAAAGCGAAGTATTACCGTCTCACAGCGGCGGGGAAGCGCCGGCTGCAAACGGAATCGGAAAAGTGGAACCGCATGGCGGACGTGATCGCTGGAATCTTAGACACGAGGCCGGAGGAAGTATGACGGTTTGGAACCGATTTCGTTCGTGGTTAGGCGCGACGCTGCGGCGCTCTCGGATGGAGAGCGAAATGGATGCGGAGCTGCGTTTCCATATGGAGGCGTACGCTGAGGACTTGATTCGTGGCGGCGTGCCACGGCAAGAAGCGATGAGGCGCGCGCGGTTGGAGTTTGGCGGAGTCGAGCGCGCCAAGGAAGAATGTCGCGACGCGCGTGGCGTCAACTTGCTCGACAGCTTCCTTCAAGACTTGCGCTTCGGCCTGCGGATGCTGCGCAAATCTCCCGGTTTCACCGCCGTCGCTGTTTTCACGCTCGCGCTGGGCATCGGCGCCAACACGGCGATCTTCGGCCTAGTGGACTCTGCGTTTCTGCGCGGCTTGCTTTTCCGCGAAGCCGAACGGTTGGTTCATATCTGGACGATCGAAGCCGATGACGACGTCCATACGCCTACTCCGGTCCAATATCAGGCAGTGCAGAAAGACACTAAGTCCTTTGAGCAAGTCGCGGCGGAGGGATGGGCCGATTATTTTTATAGTGCCGATGGCTCGGTCACCGAAAACTTGCCGGGGTCTCTTGTCACTCCAAACTGGTTTTCCACACTCGGCGTGCGGCCCTTGTTAGGCCGCAACTTCCGAGAGGAAGAACAACGCGCCGGCCAAGACGGGGTCGTGATCCTTTCGTATGACTTCTGGCAGACGCGATTTCACGCAGATCCAGGCATTATTGGGCAGCAGATTGTTCTGAATCGCCGGCCGGTTACCGTTGTTGGCGTGCTGCCAATATCGAGTTCTTCGAAATACGGTGCCAAAGTCACCGCCCCTCTGCTCCTGAACTCTTATGCCAGCCAAGGAAACGTCAGGGCCGGAAAGATGAGAGTGCAAATCGTCGCGCGCTTGAAACCTGGAGTAACGCTAGCGCAGGCGCGTTCGGAGGTGGAAGTTATTGGCGAGCAGTTTAAGAATGCCAACGCTGTGACCGACCGAAGCAAGCGTCTCGTCGTGGAAGACTTTGCAGAAATGTTCCGCCATCCCGGACCGACCGTAGAGAACGCTCGGCGGGGCTTGTGGATGACAGCGGTCGCGTCTGGGGTTGTGCTTTTGATTGCGTGCGCCAACGTTGCGAGCTTGCTCCTGGCTCGGGGCGTAAAACGCCACAGGGAGGTTGCGGTGCGCACGGCGCTTGGCTCTTCCCGCGGGCGAATGATCCGGCAACTTTTGACCGAGAGCACACTGCTGTTTCTTCTTGGCGGAGCGGTTGCCCTCATCGTGACGCGGTGGTGCCAGGAAATCATCACCAAGGTGGCATCCGATATGGATTCAGGCGCATACCTGCAAGTGGATGCCCGTGTTTTCATCGTCAGTTTGGCAGTGTCGCTTCTGAGCGCTCTCGGCTTTGGGATGATTCCTGCCTGGCATGCCACGCGGGTGAATCTCAATGAAAGTTTAAAAGTTACGGCTCCCAATGCGGGAGTAGGCCTACACGTGCGGCGTTTGCGAAATTGTCTTGTCGGGAGTCAGGTCGCGCTCGGCATGGTGCTGCTCGTAGGCTTCGGCTTATTGCTGCGCAGTTTTCTGGACGTGGAGAATTCGCGCTTGGGGTATGACCCGCGCAACGTTTTGACGGCCACCATCCGGATGCCGGCCGAGCGTTACACAGCCACGTCTGATCGGGTTCGCTTGATGCGCGAGGCGACGGAGCGAATGCGGCTGATGCCTGGCGTCGAGTCCGTAGGCATCGTGGACTCGCTCCCGATGGACGGTGCGGATAGCGCCATGGTCAGAATTGAAGTGCCTGCTCCGAAGGCGATACCTGTTGAACAGGAAATATGGTTTGTTTCGGTAAGCCCCGAGTATTTTTCAACGTTGAGGGTCGCCATGCTTGCCGGGCGTTCGTTCCAGGAACGCGATGGGCAAGACGCCGGCCCCGTTGCGATCATCAATCAAACTTTCGCCAAGCAGTATTTTCCAGGGACGAACCCCATCGGCTATCGCCTGGCGTTTGCGGATTCGCCCGCGGCCTGGAGAGAGATCGTGGGGGTGGTTTCCGATTTCCGGCAGCGCAATCCCGAGGAGGATTTGAGGCCGCTCGCATATTTCCCGGTGGCGCAAACGGTGCCAGGACGATGGAGCATAGCCATCCGGGTTCGCGCGGCGAGCGACATTGGCAACGTCGCCGCGCGCATCAGCAACTGGCTTCAGCCCGTTGATCCGCAGCTCTACTGGGAATTAAGCAGCATGCCGGCTCAGATCGACGATTCCGAGTCAATGACCTTGCGCCGGCCAGTGATCACCCTGCTGGCTTCTTTCGGGAGTTTGGCGCTGATCCTGGTCGTCGTCGGAGTTTTTGGTGTGACATCCTACTCTGTCGCCGAGCGCACGCGAGAGATCGGAATTCGCGCTGCGCTCGGAGCAGCTCGCCTTGAAATAGCACGACTCGTATTGCGTGAATCGCTGGGTGTCACGTCTGCGGGGCTCGCTGTAGGTACGTTCTGTGCGTTTGCAGTGACGCGTTTTTTCCCGACAGAAGGCATCGGCTGGAGCGGTTCGGGAATTTTTCTTTACGGTGTCTCCAGGACGGATAGCCTTACTTATTTATTGGCGGCCGCGTTGCTCACAGCTGTCGTGCTTGCCGCGTCGTGGATGCCGGCACGGCGGGCCATGAAGGTGGATCCGATAGTCGCGCTGAGGTACGAATGATGTGGAAGGACAAGGACATCGTGGGAATCTTGGGTACGAAGCCGGAGGAAGTATGAAGCTCTGGAGCCGGCTTCGATCGTGGTTGGGTGCAACACTGCGGCGCTCGCGAATGGAGAGCGAAATGGATGCGGAGCTGCGTTTCCATATGGAGGCGTACGCTGAGGACTTGATTCGTGGCGGCGTGCCACGGCAAGAAGCGATTAGGCGCGCGCGGTTGGAGTTTGGCGGAGTCGAGCGCGTTAAAGAAGAGGGCCGGGAGGCGCGGGGCGTGAATCTTGTCCAATCGTTGGTACAGGATGCGCGCTATGGCACGCGCAATATGTTACGCACCCCGGGATTCACGGCGATCACCGTGCTAACGCTGGCGCTCGGCATTGGCGCGACGACAGCAATCTTCAGCGCCGTGAACCCCATCCTGTTCGAGTCTTTGCCATACCCGGACGCCGGCCGAATCGTGATGATTTCAGACTTGCAGCGCGACGGCTCGCGGCTCGACGTAACGTTTCACACCTATCGCGAACTATTGGAGCGAAGCCATTCGTTCGAGGCCCTGGCGGTGACGAAGCCCTGGCGGCCGATACTAACCACCACAACGCAGCCGGAACGATTGGAAGGGCAGCGCGTGAGCGCGATGTACTTTCGTACGCTAGGCGTTTCGCCCGCCATGGGAAGGGACTTCGATCTTTCTGATGACCACCTCAACGGGCCGCGAGTCGTAATCCTCAGCGACGCACTGTGGAGGAGACGCTTTGCTGGCGACCGGGCGATTGTGGGGCGCCAGGTCACGCTTGACGACAGTCTCTATAGCGTTATTGGTGTCATGCCGAGCGCATTCGAGAATGTTCTGGCACCCTTGGCCCAGCTCTGGTCGCCTTTGCAATACGACGCACGCAATATCACTTCCCTTCAGACCAGGGAGTGGGGCCATCACTTACGGATGGTGGGTCGGCTACGGCCAAGCTTAGGAAGCGAGCAGGTTAGACACGAGCTCGATACCATCGCGCGCAACGCAGTAAAGGAGTTTCCTCGGCCAGCGTGGGCCTCCCTAGAGTAGGGGCTGATTGAGAATTCACTACAGCACGACGTTACTGAAAACGTCCGGCCGGCGCTGCTCGCCGTCCTTGGAGCGGTCCTACTGGTTCTGATCATCGCATGCGTGAACGTTACCAATCTCCTGCTGGCGCGTGGTGTACGGCGCCGCGGCGAGTTTGCATTGCGCGCAGCTCTTGGCGCCGGCCGCAGCCGGCTGCTTCGGCAACTGCTCACCGAGAGTCTGCTCCTTGCAGTGATGGGCGGTGTTGGGGGAATGGCCGTTGCACAACTCGGCGTGCGCGTGCTAGTGGCACTCAGCCCGGCGGAGCTGCCGCGCGTTGGTGCTATAGGTGTCGACGGCACGGTGCTCGCTTTCGGATTGTGCGTGACCACACTGATTGGGCTGGTGGTCGGGCTGGTTCCGGCAGCACGCGCATCCCGCAGTGACCCACAAATGGGACTACATGAAAGCTCTCAGCGCACCGTGGGGACCCACCGATGGGCGCGTCGCGCGCTCGTCGTTGCGGAGGTTGCGCTCGCCCTGGTAGTGCTGGTTAATGCGGGATTGCTCTTACGCAGTCTCGAGCGTCTGTTCGCGGTCTCTCCGGGGCTCGATCCGTCACACGTTCTCACGATGCAGGTGCAGGAGTCGGGTCATCGATTTGACGACGACAGAGCCAGATACCGGTTCTTCTCTCAGGCCCTCGAAGCGGTACGCCGCGCTCCCGGGGTCAAGACAGCAGCGTTCACCAGCCAGTTGCCGCTCAGCGGGGACTTGGACGGATATGGCATAGAGTTCGAGGATGACGACAGCCCGAACGGTGATTACGCCGGCTTTCGTTATGCCGTCACCCCGGGCTATTTTGAAACGATGGGCATCCCGCTGCGGCGCGGACGCCTGCTTGACGAGCACGACATGGCTGACGGGCCAGTGGCGGTGCTTATCAGCGAATCTCTAGTTAAGCGCAAATTCTCGAATCGAGATCCCGTCGGCCAACGTGTTCGCATGGGCCCCGATATTGGCCGACTGGACCGGCCATGGTACGCCATTGTGGGCGTGGTGGGCGACTTGAAGCAAGTGTCGCTTGCGGCGAGCGATTCGGATGCGCTGTATATTACGACCACGCACTGGTCCGACGTGGACAGTGTACAGTCGCTCGTGGTTCGCGCACGTGGGGACGCAGGAACGCTTGCTCCCGCGGTCAGAAATGCGATCTGGTCCGTGGATAAGGACCAGCCGATTGCGCGCGTGGCGACAATGGACGATTTGCTGGCATCCACGGCTGCCGAGCGCCGCTTCGCGCTGATCCTGTTTGAAACATTCGCCCTCGCTGCACTGGTGCTCGCGGCGGCTGGCATTTACGGTGTCCTCTCCGGGAGCGTGGCCGCACGCACGCGCGAGATTGGAGTGCGCCTGGCGCTCGGTGCGTCGCGCGAGGGTGTCCTCGCCATGGTGATTCGCCAGGGGATGACGCTCACTGGGTTCGGCATGGTGATCGGGCTGGCCGGAGCCGCGGCGGCCAGCCAAGCCATCGCGGCGATGCTGTTCGGGGTGTCGCGCCTCGATCCGGTCACCTACCTCGGCGTCATCGTGTTGCTTGCTAGCGTGTCGGTGCTCGCATGTGGTGTCCCGGCCTGGAGGGCCATGCACGTGGACCCGATAGTCGCACTGCGCTACGAGTAAGTTTCTAATCGTATTTCTCTTGCGGTCCGCACGGTCGGGAAACTCTAATTCAGCGGGGCGGTCCTGAAATAATTAGTCCAAAAAGCAAAAAGGGAAGCCGGAGCTGAGGGCTCCGGCTTCCGGTCCGCTGGCGTGTCGAGGGGCTCGGAGTGTCACGGCCTCGCGGGGGACAGGCGGGCTACCAGCGTAACTTCTCTTTTGGACTCAATTCCGGCGATCTGGACCAACTCCTTTTCGCGCGCCGACTTGATGAGCTGTCTTACATAGCTGCTTCCCGGCGCCCAAATTTGCGAGAGGAAACAGCGGTTGCCATAGCAGCTGAAGACGAGCTTGGCTTGCGACGGCCCGTCGTTCTCTTGCGCCGCCGTAGTCATCACCATGGCAGAGGCGCCTGCTTCTTGGCCGCGAATCAAGATCACGGCGGAACCCTCGTTCAGTTTTTGGACGCGATAGTCACCGGCAGGAAGCGTGGCGTTACCTACCGTGAATGCGAAAGGTATATTCACGGCTAAGGGCTGCTGCGCCCGCACTGCCGGGGCCGCTGCGATCAGGGAGAGAAGCAAAAAACTTGTCATCACTAAAGCTCGCTTTTTCATGGGGACCTCCTCTTTCTTCTTATCAGGGCGGTGGGAGCCGGCCTGTTTGGTTTTTGTACTCCCGGCGCCCCTGAAGCGTCATGAGATGCCATGCACTCTCGCGCATTCCATTCGAGAGCACAATGCACTGCGGATGAACTGAAAGGCGACTGTGAATGAACAACCAACACCATGGGATTAAGGGACTTAATCCATTGGCCCGCCCCAATCGTGATTTTCCCAAGGAGTGTTATAGTCATCGCAGGCAGGAGGAATTCCATGTCGTCTCCGGGCTGCTCCTCCGGCGTCGTACGGTTTGACGTTTTCGAAGTGGATCTTCGTGCGGGCGAACTCTACAAAGCAGGCCACAAAATCAAGCTGCAAATCCAGCCGTTTCACGCTCTTGCCCTGCTGTTGGAGCGCCCCGGTGAAGTCGTCACACGCGAGGAGTTCGAAAAGAGGCTTTGGCCCGGAGACACATTTGTGGATTTCGATCACAGCCTCAACACCGCCATTAAGAAGTTGCGTCAAGCTTTAGGCGACGACAAAGAAAATCCGCGTTTCGTGGAAACGCTTCCAAAGCGCGGCTACCGTTTTATCGGCAGGCCGAAGTACGTGGCGGCGCCGTTGCCCGCGAAAACTTCGGCTCCATCTTCCGGTGTCGGCCAACTTGCAAAGCTCTGCACGGATGGCAAACTTTCTTTTGCGCTGGTGTCCGTCGATGAAGAAGCCGCTGCGGAGAGGGAGAAGCTGGAAGCCGCGAACGACGACATCGGGCTGTCTCTCTTGATTGCTTCACAAAAGCTGTTAATGGTCCCCGACGGAACCCAAGTGAGAATTCTGGAGATTCAGCAGCCGGATTCGCATTGCCAGGTGCGAATTTTGGAAGGCGAACACTATGGCAAGACCGCCCTCGTGCCGCTCAAGCAAATTGCGAAATTGTCTTAGTCCAATATCAATTCAATGCGTGCATGCAATTGGCTATTCATAGCGTAAGGCTTCGACCGGATCGAGGCGGGCGGCTTTCCAGGCGGGATAGACACCGAAGACGATGCCGATTAAGGCGCACAGGATGAGCGCTGTAGCGATCCAGAAAAAGGAGAGGATTGCGGACATTTTCAGGCCGTAGCGCAGCAGCAAGGAAATGCCGGAGCCGAAGACCACGCCGATAACGCCGCCGACGGCGCTGAGCGTAACGGCTTCGATAAGGAATTGCGCGAGGATGTTGGAGCGTCTTGCACCGATGGCCTTGCGCACGCCGATCTCCCGAGTGCGTTCGGTGACGCTGACCAGCATGATGTTCATTACGCCGATGCCGCCGACGATCAGGCCCACCGAAGCGACGGCGAACATTAAAATGAAAATCAATCCGCTGATCTTGTTCCACAAATCGAGAAAATAATCGGAAGTGAACAGCGCGAAATCATCGGGCTTGTCGTTTGAAAGCCGGCGCTTGCGGCGAAGGAGATCGCGAATTTCCGCGACGGCTTCGCCGACCTTATCGGGATAACGGGCCTTGGCGAATATCACGTAGTCCTTTTTATTGGGATAGAGTTTACGCAGCGTGGTGACCGGCATATACGCGGAGTTGTCCTCCGGGTTGGAGCCGCCGGAGATGCCTTGTCTTTGCTTCTGCAGGGTGCCGATCACCGTGAAGAGCTGGCCGTCGATGACGACCTCTTTACCCAGGCTGTTCCCAGGCGACTCTGGAAAAAGAATTCGCGTTGTGTCGTAGCCCAGCAGCACGACGGGTGCGCGGTGCTCCGCGTCAGTATCGTTGAAGAAGCGGCCGCGCTCAATCTTTAAGTCAAAGATCTCCCCGATGGATGGCTGATTCCCTTGCAGGATTACGTTTTTCGCGCGATAGGCGCCGCGGCGTACGTCTTCCGTGCCGGAACCAAATTGCGGCTGAAAGATGCGCATGGACGCCGAGGCCGCCTTGACGTAAGGGAGCAGGGCGATGTCGTCCGCCCATTCGGGCTGGAGCTCCTTGCGAGTAAACCATTCGCTCGGCGGACGGGAGAGCGAAGCCCACGGAAAACGGTAAGCGATGATGGTGTCCGAACCCAGTTCGCGAATTCCACCGAGAACGTTTTCATTGAGCCCATTGATGATCGACGTGACGGTAATGACCGTGGTGATCCCGATGACGATCCCGAGAATGGTCAGCGCGGAGCGAAGCTTGTTCTTCCGCAGCGTATCGAGAGCGAGAAGCACCGCTTCGCGGAGCCTGAGCATGCCTTCTTTGCGCATGCGAATCCGCAGCGGCAGCGTTGCGGGATGCGGCAAAGTTTTTTCGAAAGTAGCCATGATTCTTCTCTGCTATTCCGAACGCAACGCTTCGACCGGATCGAGCTTGGCGGCCTTGGATGCCGGGTACGTCCCGAAGAATAGCCCCACGCTCAAAGCGACAATCAGCCCGCCAAGCACCGACCACAACTGTACGGCGCTCGGTAGCGGCGAAACCCAGGAGACAAAATTGGCGACGAGGATGCCGCAAAGAACCCCTACCGCGCCTCCAATTACGGCGATGGTCGAGGATTCAATCAAGAACTGAAGCAGGATGTCGCTGCGTCGCGCGCCCAGTGCTTTGCGCACGCCGATTTCGCGGGTCCGCTCGGTCACGGAGACGAGCATGATGTTCATGATGACGATTCCGCCGACCACCAGGGAGATGGAAGCAATCGCGATGGTCACCGCAAAAAACGAGCTGCTGATGTCTTTCCACAGCGAGAGAAAGGAGTCGCTGGTCTCAATCGCGAAATCATCTTTGGCACCGTAGGACAAGTGATGCCGCCCTCGCATGATCTGGCGGACTTCATCCACGCTGTCTTGAATCTTCGCTGCGGAACCGGCGCGCGAGGTGATGCGCAGGGAATCCTGCTGCGTCCCGTAGTTCTTGTTATAAGTCGTGAGCGGAATGATGATCCAATTGTCCAGGGAATTTCCCAGGGCGGAGCCCTGCTTGCTCCCGTAACCGATGACTTCGCAAGGAATATTGTTCCAGCGAATCTCTTTTCCGATTGGGTCGATGCCAGGCATCAGGTTCTCGATCAGGTCGTTGCCAATCACGCAGACGGGCGATGCTCCGCGGAGGTCCTCATCCGTGATATGACGCCCTGCCACGAGGTCTACGTCGTACAGCTGCGCCATTTGCGGCGTCCAGGCGCGCAGGTTGGTATCCTTCAGGGAATTCAGGCCGCTCTTCACCTCGAGGCGGCCGCCCAGCGACGCGCCGATTTCTTTGCAGGACTTGCAGAGATCCCGCACGGCTTCGAAATCGTCATAGGTGATGCGCTTGCGCTTCTGGAACTCGAGCCAGTCGTCCACGTTGGTAATGATGGAGGGCTGCTTGGAAAGCCCAAATACGTCGGCGCCGAGACGGAAGACGCGTGTCGCGACGTATTGATTCGCGCCATTGATCAGGCTGACGACGGCGATCACCGCCGCCACACCGATGACTACGCCGATCAGCGTCAGCACGCTGCGCAACTTGTGCGCCCAAAGGCTGGAGGCGGAAATAGCCACCGCCTCGGACAAATTCATAGTGGTCGGACGCGGCATAGACCCCGGAGACACCAATGCACCTCATCCTAACATACGTGTCGGAGCCTTCTAGGATAACGTGCCAGCCTGCCTGTGAAGCATGTCAACTTTATCAGAGCAAAAAAAGAGGGAGCCGGTTGCCCGGCTCCCCTCGGTAGATGCCGCTTTGGTCTAAGGTTAGAAGGTGAACCTCACCCCGAGGCGAAGGTTACGCGAGAGCTGCCAGAGGTTTGGCCTGCCGTAATTCGAGTCCTTAATCAACGGCAACGGCTTTCCGAAGATTTGGCAGAATGTGCAGGTTCCGTTCGCTTGCGCGTTGATCTGAGCCTGCGCGTTGTACCCGGTCTCAAGCTTCTGGTAAAAAGATGCACCAAGGAAGATCTCGTCAGGAAACAACCCCGAATTGAACCAATTCGAGCCGAATCCCTCCCAGTATGCGGTGACGGCGTGCTGGTTTAACACGTTGAAGGCGCTTGCTTCAAAGGCAATAGCCTTGCCTTCGCCCACCTTGATCTTATGTCCAAAGTTGATATCGGTCTGAGTGTACCAAGGCGTGCGTCGGTCGTAGGGGGTACCTAGCGTGACGGCCCCGGTTGCCGGATCAGCGGTCACATTGGCCCATTTGCCACGGCCAAAGATGTACGTGGCTTCGATGGGGAAATTAAGCGCTGCCAGGCCCAAGTCAACGTAAGAACTCACCGGGCTGCCCTGGTAGGCAGTCTGAAAGAGACCGAAGGTCGTAGTCTGGCCCCTCCCCCACGGTAGCGTGTAATACGCGTAGCCTTTGAACGTGTTCGGACGATCGGTCGGCAGAGGCCCGTTGTTCGACTTGCCATTGGCGCCGAAGTAGTAGAACGGCTCGTCAAACGAACGGGTGGTGTCGGGCGAGTTCCGACCCGTAATGCCGCCGTCGATCTGGTCGGTGGTGGTCAGACCGGTATAGTTGCCCCAGAGGCTGCTCCAAGTGTAGCTGAACATTCCCGTCCACCCATGACTAGTGCTCTTGGTGAGGCGGAGCTCCACTCCATCGTAGTTACGGACGGCCTTGGGGTTGGGTGGGCACGTGGGGCAAGTGCCGAACGGGGTTGCGGGGTTGCCGTTAAACGCGGCTGTCCCGGGGCCGAATGCATTACCAAGAGAGGTCAGGAAGGCGGCATAGCCGTCGACGGTCTTATTCACACCCTCGCCAGGATTAACGACGGTATAGATTTCGAAAGCGCTCGAGTCAGCCAACGAAGCGTCCTCGATCACGTGGTCGAGGCGGCGGCGGTCATAGCGGACCTCGAAGGCGAAGTCCCGGGAGATCTGGTAATCCCAGCCGACGACGAACTCGTGCTGGCGATACGGCTTCACGCCCGGCGCGATCGGTTCCTCTGGGCGGAAGTTGAGGTTTTCAATCAACTTAGTGCCGGTGGCGGCGTCCGTCAGGGCTTGCGGGACTGCGCCGCTTCCTCCAAAGACGGCTCCCACGTTGGACACACCAGTCGGGCAAGCGCGGAGGGCACTGTTGAAGACCAGATTGATATCGGAGTTGCTGAACCCGCCGCTGGCATCTGGACCAAGCGGATAGGCACAAGTCTCGAATCCCTGCGCGCCCCACGAAGTCTGGGCAAGCAGAAGCTTCATGACGTCATTGACGACACCGTAGCTGCCGAAGATTTTCATCTTGCCGTTCCGCGATCCCCATGCAGCTCCCAAACGAGGCGCAACCTTGTCGCTCCATCCGAAGTCGATCGTGCTGATCTTAACCCCATTTAGTCCTGAGGGAGCGGGTAGGCGTTCTTTCTCGACACGCAGGCCGAGGTTGAGAGTTAGACCGTGCCCTACGGTCCAGGCATCCTGCACGAAGAAGGCATGGTTCGTGTCGGTGGCAGGCACCACCGCGCCGGCAGGCGTTTTCAAGACGGTTGCGAAGTCTTGGACCACCACATAGCCGTACTGGCCGGCGCAGTTTCCATTATGTGCCGCCGCCAGAGTTGCGCAGTTGCCGCCGCCGAAGGATGTGCTCGCGGAGTAGGACTGCCCCGCGCCAACGCTCATGAATGCGAGGGGTAGGTTGCCATGTTGATTTATCACGTTGGAGAGATGGTTTAGCTGGTAACCAAGTTTAAAGTTGTGGGTGCCCCACCATCCGCCCTTGAAGAACGCTATGTCTTGATCGAACTGGTAGTGCTTATTGGCATTGACCTCAGTGAAAGTCCCGTTGTAGGGAGCAGTGGTCGTGCCAGAAGGTACATTCAGATCACTATTGACCGGTATGGGGTTGCCCGCGTTGTCAAGTTGTCCTTGCCCTCCCGCAGAATAACTAAGGTCTACACCCGAGGTAGGCCAGCCAAAGTCGTGATAGTTATAGAAGGTGTAGCCGTAGCGCGTAGTGGCGACGATCTTCGGAGTCAGGCTGATGTCGGCACCGACATTGTAAGTCGCGTTCGGGGCCGAGAAGCCGAGGCCGTGTGAATACTGCGACAAAGGAGAATTGATGGTGGTGTTCGGGAGGTTGTTTACCGAATCCGCGCCAGGCAAGCTGTCTCCGGACTCACGCGTGTACTGGTATAGCCACGAACCGTAAAGGCGGATCTTCTGCGTCACAGAGGCGTCAAGGCGGGCAGTACCGAAGTACTGCTGGCGGTCCTGGGTGAAGACTTGCTTCCCAAGGGCTGAATTCGCCGCAAGACTGGAAGGACCGAAGTCCACCGTTCTAGCCCTGGAAGTGTCCAGCGGCGCAAAACCCACGAAGAACCACAGGCGGTCCTTTGCGATCGGGCCGCCAACGGTAAAGCCCGGCTGAGCGATCCGGAAGTGGTCTCTCTTCGGCTGATAGGTCTGTGAATCATTATCAAAGCCGGCAGGGATGACGCCCGGTGACGGATCATAGCGCAAGTTGGCATTCGGAGAGCCGTCAAACGAGTCGGATTCATAGGTGGAGAACAGCGAGCCGTGGTAGGCGTTGCCGCCCTTGCGCATGACCACGTTGACCACGCCGCCGAGAGCGCCGCCATGTTCGGCTTCGATGCCCGAAGTCTTAACCTCGAGTTCCTGAATGAACTCGAAGGGAACGTTCGCGTTGGAAGCGCCACCAGAGATGTTCTCAGTATCCTGGCCTTCCACCAAGTACGTAGTTTCCGAGTCGGCTGCGCCACCAATGGAGAAACCGACAGCCAAACCGTTGCCGGCGCTGCCTGGCGGGGAGCCGCCGGCGTTGCCAGTCAAGCCGGCAGACCCACCAGCAAGAGGCTCGTTGCGGGCCATGGGCGCGAACTGAATGACCGATTGAAAGGAGTAGCCATGAGGAACGTTAGCAATCACGTCATTAGTAACGTTGGTTAGATTCTGAGTTGTTGTGGTGTCGATCACCGGAGCTGCCGACGTTACCTCAACGACTGTCTCGGCGGTGCCGACTTCGAGCGAGATATCCACTGACGGAAGGTGGCCTACCTCGAGGACGAGACCTTCCCGCTTGAGGGTTCTGAAGCCCTTCGCTGTCACCGTAATGGTGTAGGTCCCAGGCGGAAGATTAGCGAAGCGGTAATAACCGCTTGAATCCGTCTGGAGTTCCTTGCTGCCCACCAGCGATGCGCCGGTGACAACAACCTTGGCATTGGGCACCACGGCGCCGGAGGGATCCTTAACCGTGCCCTGCAAGCCGCCCGTGGTCTCCTGGGCGAGGGCCGAAACTGAAAAGAAGGCGCACAAAGTGAGCGCCAGACTGATTACGAGCCACCGATTCTTCATAACGCTAAACTCCTTTTTCAGAACTCTCGAGATTGAGCAGACCTGGCGTGCAAAATGAATACGAGGAAACTCCAGGGAGTCCACCCCACTCCCACAAAAATCCGGGCACATACTCTCACAAATCATGCATAAATTGTGCCAAAATTTTTTAATTCTCTGGATTCCTATAAGATGTTTAGAATTATAAAGATAAGTCTAATTGAGGTGCGGCTGATAAGTTCCCTGGCTCAGCTTATATCCCAATTCCTTGAGGAATATACAGGATTATGGATTCCTGCCAGCTGATCACTGCGCAGGTGAGTCAGGTGTCGAATGGGTCTTAAGGCCCCGGCAATTAGCGAATTCCACTTATCCCTGGTGGCGGATGCGCTCGGCCAGGGACCGCGCCCGCTGGCGGGCGATTTCCACAAAGTGCGCATCGCCGGCGATCTGGTCGAGCATGGGCAGGACGCGTTGCGGTTCCGGCAGGAGGCTGCGGTTCAGATCCGATTCGAATTGCAGCAGGGCGTCGTTAATTCCCAGGCGGTCGTATTTCATGCGCCGCGAAATCAAGTCGACATGTTCCTGCTGGCGCGCCAGCCCCTCAAAAATCTGCAGCAGCTGGGTCGCCGCCGAATTCAGGGTGTAGTTGAATTTCGCTTCATGGACTTCCTTGCCGGATTCCCATCGAAAGGTTTTCTCGCCGAGGTTCGCGATCTTGCGGTGCACATCCAAATCCTGTCCCTGGAAATGTTTGAGTTGCGCCGCCAGATCGAACATCTTCGTGCGCCACGCCGCGCTCACTTGAAATGGCAGCGAGCCGGGATCCTCATCCAACTGGCGGATTTCATACGCGCCGGTATCCGAATCTTCCCGCACGCTGATTTCGATGAATTCGGGTGAGCTTCCTTTGAAGACGCGCCGAAATGTCAGCTTGGCGCCGGACGGAGCGGGAACCGAGAGCGCCACGGAAGCCAGCATCGCGGCCACAGCAATCAGCAGAGAAAATCGCAGCAGGGAAGTCTTCATGGTCCTTTCTGACCGGAAAGCCGTCAAAGTCATGCGTGACCGCAAAGCGGTCATGGTCAAGTGCGACCGCAAAGCGGTCAACGCGTCCATTCGATGCGCGGCAACCCGCCAGGCGTTGTGCCGCCAAATCTAGTCTTGTTCAGACCGGCTGAAACTAGCCTCATTTAGCCCGCAGCGAGGAGTCTCTTTTGGGCCAGTCAACTATTCTAATTTAGACGTCTAAATTAGAATAGTTCTGGACCCTGCCGCGGCGCTTCGCGTGCGCGGCTTCGCAAGCGCATTTGGACCCGGCAGCCCGAACCGCCCCCGCGCCTGTTCCGTTTGCAAATGGCACAGGGCCACCGCTAGCGCGTCGGCGGCGTCCGCAGGCTCCGGCGTCTCGTTCATCGAGAGCAGCGCGCGCACCATCATTTGCATTTGCCGCTTGTCGGCGTGGCCGTGACCGGCGACGGAAGCTTTCACTTCGCGCGGCGCGTAGCTGTAAACCATCACACCATGCTGAGCTGCGGCAAGCAGGATTACGCCGCGCACTTCAGCCAGCTTCAGCGCCGTGCGCATATTCAGCGCCGTAAAGACGCTCTCGACAGCCAGAGCATCCGGAGAAAACTCGTCAATCAAACTGCAAACGCGAGCGTGCACGTCCTGGAGCGCCGCGCCAGCGCATTCCATCCGGCGCTTCGCTGCCACTCGCAGCGCACCGTAGTGAATCGTTCGGCAGTGCCGTCCGTCGCTCTCCACGATTCCGTAGCCGGTCGGCCCCGTCGCTGCGGGATCCACACCCAGAACGCGCATGCAGCCATTCTTCTTGCCCGATGAACCTGCGGAAGTCGTCTCGCGCATGGCACCAAGTTTACGGCCAACCTGATACTCTCGCCAGCCTTTTGTAAGTGTTAGTCAATCCGCCGCAGCATCCAAAGGCACTCCGCGATAAACAAAAATTAGCTGCGGCGCTGAAGCGGCTCTTTGAGGAAACAATAGACGAGACTTAGTTGGCGCCGACGGCGGCCTGAATTTCGGACTCGTCGATGTCGAAGTTCGCGTAGACGTGTTGCACGTCGTCGTGCTCCTCGAGGGCTTCGACGAGCCGCACCATTTGCGTAGCCTGCGCGCCTGTCAGCTTGATGTAGTTTTGCGGAACCATTGCAATCTCCGCCGACGCCGGAGCAATCCCGGCCTTGGTCAGCGCTTCCTTCACCTTTTCAAGCGCATCCGGCGGCGTCACGATGTACCAGGCGGAACCGTCGTCCTTCAGGTCTTCGGCTCCCGCTTCCAGCACCAGATCCAGCAGCCTATCCTCGCTGGCCGATTCCTTGGGCACGGAGATTTCGCCCTTGCGGTGGAACATCCACCCGACGGCGCCGACTTCGGCCAGGTTGCCTCCGTTCTTGCTCATAAGATGGCGAAACTCGCCGACGATGCGATTGCGGTTGGTGGTGACCACCTGAATCAGCATGCCCACGCCGCCGGGGCCGTAACCTTCAAACATCGCTTCTTCATACTGTTCGCCTTCGAGCTGCCCGGTGCCGCGCAGGATGGCGCGCTCGATGTTCTCATTCGGCATATTTTCATTCTTGGCCGCCAGAATCGCGGTCCGCAAGCGCGGATTCGAGTTCGGGTCGCCGCCGCCGATGCGCGCCGCAATCGAAATTTCTCGGATGATTCTCGTAAAAACGCGGCCGCGCTTCGCGTCAGTGGCCGCCTTTTTGTGTTTAATCGTGGCCCATTTTGAATGCCCGGACATTACACATCCTCGTTGTTTCACGTGGCCGCGGCCTGGCCGTGGTCATCGATGGAAGAATTTTTGCGCCGCAGAGCGGTTTCGCAGAATGCCGGCCGTATCGCCGCCGGACATCACGCGAACCGAGGTACGGTCGCCAAGAAAGTCGGCCGTCTTAGGGCCGCCAAATTAAACCACACCAGTGCGGAGACTTACGGTGAACCGCAAACCCCTGCGGACCCACGCCAGTCTAGCATAGCCGCGCACATCGGGAAACGAGTTATACTCCACTGCGGGGCATCTCGTTGAATCCGGCAGACTTCCGCAGGACTGCTGCACGCCGCGCCAAAATCTCAGGGGCCTGCCATGCCTGACCGCCGCTACCGTGTTCTCGCTGTCGCCACGCATCCCGTCCAATACATGACGCCGCTTTTTCGCCGCATGGCCAAGCACCCTTCGCTGGATTTCCAGGTGGCCTATTGCACCCTTCGCGGCGCGGAAGCCGGCCACGACCCGGAATTTGGAGCCAACATTCAATGGGACGTACCCCTTCTCGACGGCCACTCCTGGCAGCACGTCCCCAATCGCGGTTCTGGAGCGGAATCGTTCTTCGGCCTGTTCAACCCAGGGCTGTGGAAACACATCCGTCGCGGGAATTATGACGCGGTGCTCTGTTTCGTAGGCTACGTTCGCGCCACCTTTTGGATGGCGCTCTTGGCGGCCAAGCTTTCAAAGAGCGCTTTCCTCTTTGGCACGGACGCAACTACCCTGGCGCCGCGCGACGGCCGCGCTTGGAAGAGGGGGGGCAAGAAAATTCTCTGGCCCTGGCTCTTCCGCCTTGCCGATCAAGTGGTTGTTCCCTCTTCCGGCTCGCGCGACCTTATGTTTTCCCTGGGCATTCCTGCCGGCCGCGTGACTCTTACGCCCTACTGCGTTGATAACGACTGGTGGATGCGGCAATCGAAACTGGTCGATCGCGCGGCCGTTCGCGCGTCTTGGGGCGTTTCCCCGAATGATGTTGTCATTGTGTTCTCCGCCAAACTCCAGCAGTGGAAGCGTCCGCTCGATCTTCTCCGTGCATTCGCGAAAGCCAATCTCTCGAACGCGTTCCTCGTTTACGCCGGCACGGGCCCCCTTCTTCCCCATCTCGAGTCCGAAGCTTCTAGCCTTGGCATTGCTTCCCGCGTCCGTTTTCTGGGGTTCGTCAACCAATCGCAACTCCCCGCCGTCTACACCTCCGGGGACCTGTTGATTCTGCCCTCGGAGTTTGAGCCCTTCGGCGTCGTTGTCAACGAGGCCATGTGCTGCGGCTGCGTCGCCGCGGCCAGCGACCGCTGCGGAGCCGCGCGAGACCTCGTCGCCCCCCGTTGCCCGGATTTCGTTTTTCGCGGTGGTGACGTCGAGGCCCTTGCTGAATTGATAAGAAAAGCATTCGCCGATCCCGCGCGCCTTAAAGAACTGAGCCGCGCCGCCCTTGCACAGATCCAGACCTGGTCGCCAGAGCGCAACATAGCCGCGGTCGTCGAAGCCATCTGCCTCGGAGTTGCGCGGACGCATCGCTCCCCAAGCTCCGAGAGGATCTCATCCACAGTTACGCCCAAGAATTCAGCCGTGCCTCCACAGAGGCAACCGTGAAGTGGCTCTTCCAGAACGCCAGAAGGCGGGCCGGCTTTGCGATCAAGAATCCGCGCTATGCCCTTGGCGCCCTCTTAAGAGAATTTACACATGCGGACGAACAATTTCTCGCCAGCATCACTCGTGCTTCACCGCGCCAGATTCGCGGTTACTTGGATGAACCGATCAGCACGGCTGCCTTTGCCGATCTCCTCAGTGAGGCACAACAAGAGTTTCGCTCGCTTTCCATCCAGAGCGCCGACCTCTTTGCCAAGAAAATCTTGAACCAGTATGCCGTCGCGCGCGCGCTTGCGCCGGACTGCATCGTCGAAACTGGCGTAGCCAATGGAGTATCTTCCTCTTACCTACTCCTCGCCTTGCACAAGAACCGACACGGTTGCCTCCACTCCATCGGCCTTGCCGATCCGGCGTATCTGCCCGCGGGGAAAGATCCTGGCTGGCTCGTCCCGCAATGGTTACGCGCGCCTTGGCAAATTCATCTTGGGGACGCCCGCGCTATTCTTCCTGAATTGCTTGGACGACTCGGAAGCGTGGGCATATTCATCCACGACAGTCTGCACACCTACGATCACATGACGTGGGAATTCGAAACAGCCTACCCGCATCTGCGGGCGGGCGGCCTGCTCCTTTCGGATGATGCTCTGTGGAACGGCGCATTTCACGATTTCGCAAGGAGGGTCGGCGCGGCTCAAGCGCGAATCCTTCGTGGCGTAGGATTTCTACGGAAGAACGTAGCGTGAAACTTTTGCTGTACTCTCATTTTTTCGCGCCCAGTGTCGGCGGCGTTGAGTCGATTGTTCTTTCTCTTGCCCGCGGGCTGGCGGGACTTCGTGATTCGAACGGCGCTCCGCAATTTGAAATTACGCTGGCCACGCAAACTCCGGCCGGGAACTACGATGACCGTGCACATCCATTTCGCATCATCCGCCTGCCAGGCCTTCCGCAACTCTGGCGCCTCATCCGAAAATCCGATGTGGTGCACGTTGCCGGGCCTGCGCTTGCTCCTCTCCTAATCGCGTGGCTCTCGCGCAAACCATTGGTCATCGAACACCACGGATACCAAGGGACGTGCCCGAACGGCCTCCTATTTCATCACCCATCCGGAACCGTCTGCCCAGGGCATTTTCTTGCCGGAAACTATCGCGAATGCCTCAAGTGCAATGCGAAAAGCGAAGGCTCAGCAAAAAGCTTATGGCTCCTGCTCTCGGCATTCCTGCGCAACGCCGCTTCGCGTCATGCTGCCGCAAACGTCGCGCCAAGCGCTCACGTTGCCTCGCGCCAGGCTCTTCCACGAACGACCACGATCCCGCATGGCGTCGAAGATAAGCATGGCAGTGCATTTACGCCTCAGGATGCCGCGACCGTCAACCGAAAAACATTCGCCTACCTTGGCCGCCTCGTCGTCGAAAAAGGTCTGTCTGTCCTCTTGCAAGCGGCTCACCTCCTGCGCGCGGAGGGACACCAAGTCGTCCTCGTACTGATCGGCGATGGCCCCGACAGGCCTCGCCTCGAGGAACAAATTGTTGCACTGGGCCTCGCCAACGACGTTCGGATTACGGGATTCCTTTCTGGCGAGAGCTTAAATGCGACTCTCCGTGATATGGGCGCCATAGTCATCCCTACGACGATGGAGGAAACTGCGGGCCTTTCCGCAATGGAGCAAATGCTTCTTGGGCGCACCGTCATTGCTTCCGCGACTGGAGGGCTGGGGGAACTCGTGCGCGACGCGGGTCTGACATTTTCGCCAGGAGACCCGCACTCGCTTGCTGCCGCGATGAGGCGAATTCAGGACGAACCAAATCTCACCGTGTCTCTGGGCGCCGCTGGGCGCCTGCGCATTCTTCAATCGTTCTCCTACGGGGGTATGATAGATGCCCACGCACGACTGTATCGCGAGATCTACGCCGCGGCGAAAACTTGATGCTACACACGAACACGAACAGTGGACTCCATGACTTTGTCGGGGAACGCGTACTTACCCGTTATGCGCGTCCGGGCGTCCGCGCCGTGGATCTTGGCGCCGGCCCCGGTGCCATGGCCGCCCGGCTGAGCGAACTCGGATGCGATGCATTGGCCGTCGATCGGGATGCGCGCGGGTTTGAAGCGAAGCTGCCGCATGTATGCTTGGAATTCGATCAGCCGGATTTTGCATCACAGCTGGGGCACGCTTCTTTTGGCCTCGTCACCGCCGTTGAAGTTATCGAGCATGTCGAAAGTCCCATCAATTTCCTGCGCAATATTCGTTACCTGCTCTCTCCCGGCGGTGTTGCTGTGCTCACCACGCCAAATGTTGACTCTCTCCCGGCGCGTTCTAAGTTTTTTCTTCTGGGCAAAATCCGCACGATGGATGAGCATAGCGAGCCCACACATATTTCGCCGGTCTTCTTCGACCTTCTCCGGCGCCAATTTCTACCGCGAGCCGGCTTACGGCTCAGGGAGCATCTGGTCTTTCCGCCCAAAGGCTATCAACTGACTCGCCGGCCCATCGCCTGGGCTATGCGATTTGCGTCCATGGCATTTTCCGGTGAGGCGCTCCTGGGTGACAATCATATTTTTGTTGTAGAGGCGGCCTCATGAGAGTCCCGGCGCTAACCGGCTTCGAAAACATGCGCCGTAGCCCGCTCGTCGTCCTGGGATTCCTCATTATTTTTGCCGTCGCGGCTTACAAATCCGCGAACTATGTGATCGCCGGCGATATGACCGGCCTTGCCTTCGTCGCTCTGGCGTTTGCCGGCTGTGCTTTCATCGTCGTCATGCTCAATAACTGGCGGAACGGGCTGTATTTCTTCCTGACGTGGCTCTTGTTTGAGGATTTCGCAAGAAAATACCTCGGCAACAACATGGCCATCTATTTCGCCAAGGACGTTTTGGCCGCTGTTGTCTATCTCTCTTTTTTTCTGGCCTATCGGAGAAAGCAGGTTACCTCGTTCCGGCCTCCCTTCCTCGTGCCGGTTCTGCTATTTGTGTGGTTCGGAGTGATGCAGGTCTTCAATCCTGCGTCCACCCACTTGATGTACGGCGTCATGGGCCTGAAAATCTTTTTCTACTATATTCCACTGCTCTTTGTGGGATACGCATTTCTCAATTCCGAGGCCGAATTGCGCCGCTTCTTTTTTGTAAACCTGATTCTTGCGGCCATCATTGTTTCCCTGGGGATAGCGCAGGCCATCATCGGCCATACGTTCCTGAATCCACAGATTCTAGCTGACGAAATTCGCGGCTTGAGCACTCTTTATAGGGTCGCGCCCATCTCCGGCGCAGTCTTATACCGTCCCAATTCCGTGTTCGTAAGTACGGGACGTTTTGGCAATTTTCTGCTGGTGACTTGGATGCTTGTTTTTGGTCTTAGCGGTTACCTTCTCCTTCGGCACAGGCGCGGCAGAGCTCTCGCCTTCTTTGTTCTCGCGCTCACCGTTGCGGCCCTGGCGCTTTGCTCTTCCCGAGGAGTCGTCCTCTGGAGTGCCGGTTCGGCTCTTGTTGGATCAGTGGCCTTTATATGGGGGGCGCCTTGGCGTCAGCGCGAAGTCATTCGTGTCTTGAGGAGCGTCCAACGTACAGCCCTGGGCATCGGTCTTGGCATCGTAGTCTTGTTTGCGACTTACCCTCAGGCGTTGCTCTCTCGCGTCGCTTTCTTCACCGAGACTCTTTCGCCCAGCAGCACCGCGAGCGAGCTCCAAAACCGAACCTGGGATTATCCATTGCGGAATTTCCTCGGCGCCTTCGGCTACGAGCGCTGGCCTTACGGCTACGGCATCGGCACCACTTCCCTCGGCACTCAGTATGTAGCACGTATTTTTAGCGCAAAACCGCCGGTCATAGGCGTGGAGAGCGGCTTCGGCACGCTCGTTGTCGAAATGGGCATCGGCGGCCTTGTGCTTTGGTTCGTTATGAGTTTCTCGATCCTATTTTCAGCTTGGCGTGTCGTGAAGAAGCTGAGAGGTTCACCCTGGTTTCCGCTGGCGTTCGTCATCTTCTGGTATGCTGGAGTTCTACTAATTCCCATTACCTTCACAGGCATCCAAGCGTATGAAGATTTTGTGTTGAACGCCTACCTTTGGCTTCTCCTGGGCATCCTTTTCCGCTTGCCGACTCTCGCTCTTTCCGCTCAGTACGCCGCTGCGGCCCAGTTTCCACAAACGTATAGCCCCCGGTGGCGCTGACTTGCGTCTCGCCGTCGTCTCACCCTTTGTTGACCGCCGCAACGGCACGGAACGTGCCCTCGCCGAAGTGCTGGAACGCCTCGCCCGCAACGAGCGCTGCGAGATTCATCTCTATGCCCAACGCGTTCAAGACCTTGCGCTTGCTCCACCACGCGTCGCACGCTCGCAGGACTCCGGTGCGATCATTTGGCACAAAGTCCCTGCGCTTCCCGGTCCGCATCTCTTCCAATTCCTCGCGTGGCTTTTCCTGAATTCGATCTGCCGCGCGTGGGATCGGTGGATTCATGGACTTCGCTTCGACCTCCTTCTTTCTCCTGGAATTAATTGTTTGGACGCCGATGTCGTCATCGTTCACGCGCTCTTTCGTCGCCTCCAGGACCTTGCGAACGATGAGGTCCACGATTCGGCAAGGCCCCAGTTTCTCCGACGTCTCCATCGCCGCGCTTACTATGCTCTGCTGGCTGGTTTGGAGCGCCGCATCTACGCGAACCCGAAAGTTTCCCTCGCCGCCGTCTCCCAGCGCACCGCCGCGCTGCTCGCCGATTATTTTCACCGGCAGGACGTCCGCGTCATTCCCAACGGCGTCAATACCGCGCAGTTTTCGCCTCCCGCGCGACTGGCCCTGCGTGCCGGAGCACGAAGGCGCCGCGCGATTCAGGACACGGATCTCGTGCTGCTCTTGATTGGCAACGATTGGCGAGTCAAAGGACTTGAGACCGTTCTTGGCGCCCTGAGTTCTCTTCGCGAATTGCCAATTCTGGTGATCGCGGCGGGCGACGATTCTCCTAGCCCTTTCTTCGAAATAGCAATGTCACTCGGCATTTCAGGCCGTTGCCGTTTTGAACCTTCTCGCCAAGATGCTCTCGATTTCTACGCGGCCGCTGATCTCTACGTCAGCCCAAGCCATGAAGATTCGTTCGGCTTGCCCGTCGCGGAAGCCATGGCCTGTGGCCTGCCGGCCATTACCTCGATTTTTGCAGGTGTATCCTCTCTTCTCCACGATGGCGTGGACAGTTTCATCCTCCGCGACCCGCACGACGCCACAACACTCGCCACGATGATTCGCACGCTTTACGAGAAGGCCGAATGGCGCAGCCGCATGGGGCAAGCGGCTGCGAAAGCCGCTCTACAGTGGACCTGGGACCGCAATGCCGCCGATGTCTGGCAGCTACTCCAGCACGCGGCCGGCAAGAAACTCCCGCGCTCTGTGCAAAGACCATAGTCGCGACCGCGAATCAGCGCGCCGGACGGTGTGCTTCGACCGCTTTGCGTGTCGCCTCCAGCGTAAAAGTAAGTGTTTCCTTCGGGATACCGGTCACAAACGGTTTGATCATCCACCCGAATCCCGTGGGAATATCCCGCGTCAGCGAAGCCACCTCGCTTTGCACGTAAACGCCTCCGTCCCGCTCTTCCATCCGCCACCAGGTCTCCATCCGCCACATGTACCCGCCATCGTCGCCAGGAGTTTTTTCGCGTTCATCGGGCTTGCCGGGGTTTTCGACTTCCGCAATGCGCACCGCCGAACTGCGGCTGTGAGCTTTTCCCGGTGCATCGTGGAAATACTGCACTTCGTGCTCGGTGTTCAGGACCACGGTAATCACTTTGTGCCGCCGAAAACGCAGAAAAACGCGGAAATGATCCCCATCTCGCGACTCGATCTTCGATCGTTCGACGTCCGGCGCGTAGTACACGGAGTGCCGGTCATAATCTTCCAGTACGCCAAGCACATCTTCGAGTTTTGCTCCGGGAATGAACACCAGCCCGGTCCAGTGATGAATCATCCCTCCGGGGCAGGCTACCGTCTTGTTGTTTTCAACGATTTCCAGCTTCTGCATCTTTACTTCGCCGCGCTCCAGCCCCGCGTAAGCCTCCGCCCGTTGTTTTTCAGGGAGTCCATCGACCCATAGCAGCGCAGTCCCATGCTTCAGTTCATCTTCATTTCGCGCTTCCACCTGTTTTACGTAGAAATCAAACGCTTGCTGCGTCTCTGCCTTGAGCTTTGGCAGAGCCGGTCCGGCGGCCAGCGCATCGGGGGCTACCACTTTGCTCAGCGCCAGCGCAACCAGCACGAACCCCGCGAGTCTTGTCCCCATGTTGTTTCTGCCCTTCACCTGTCGCGCCAACCCTTCAAACTACGCCATCTCTGGTGCTTTTAAGCCATTCATTCCAGAGCATCGTACAGAAAAATCACCGCAGTCTGCCGCTCTAGATTGCAAGCTGGATTCCGATCGACGCAAAAAAGGGGGGCCTGGGTACAGGCCCTCCTTGTGAACGCTCTGGTCTGTGATGCTAGGAAAGCAGATAAACGAAGGCGGGTTGGGAAGCTCGCACACGGCCCCTTGCGGAGCCGCTGTCCCCGCGCGGCCCCCAACCCGTTCTTAGGAGGCTACGCACCTGCATTGCAGCCCACAATGGGTCCGCAGAGCCACTAGACGGGGTACGTCGGTCGTAGTACAAAGGGACCGTTATTCCAGCCGACGGCCGTGATCCGATGTCGCTAAGCCATTGCCTTACTATAAGATACGCATTGCGTATCTGCGGATCCTGCAACTCGCATGGCCTAATAGTACTACTCTTGTGTGCTTCCCACGGCCGCCCGTTTTTTGGAGGAAAAGAACAATCCGCCAAACCAAGAGAAGACTTTTCGTCCAGAATCTAAAGCGCGTAATGCGGATTTTCCTGCAGAAGGAATTTCCCGCCAATTTTACTTGGAGGGCGGCGCGGGTGAGAGAGTCCAGGGAGCCCGCGCCGCGTATGGGACGTGTTTCGCTTGTCCAGACCAATACAGGCCGCCAATTATTCCCAATTTCGGTGCTTTCCAACCCTTTGTTTGATTAGTCACATCCAAGAGGGGATTGGGAATAAAATGGTCCTTCAGGTGGTTCCTGCCCATGAGTGGCTCTGACCAGGGGAAAGGCTCGGACGTGTTGGATGTGCAGGACCGGGCGCGCTTCGAGCAGCTCGTTCTGCCGCACCTCGACGCCGCCTTCAATTTGGCGCGCTGGCTTCTGAAGAACCGCGCCGATTGTGAAGACGTCGCTCAAGAGGCTATGCTCCGTGCCTACCGCTTTTTCCGCGGCTTCCACGGTGGCGACGCCCGCGCTTGGCTTTTGCAGATTGTGCGCAATACTTGCTATACCTGGTTGGAGAAGAATCGCCCTGTGGAACTAATGACCGAATTCGACGAAGAGTTGCATCCGCAGCCCAGCGCCTCTCCCGAGGCCCTGGCTATTGCTGGAGCGAACCGCGAGCGCCTCACGCGCGCCCTCGAAACGCTGCCTCCCCGCTTCCGCGAGGTACTCGTCCTCCGTGAGTTGGAAGGCTGTTCTTATAAAGAAATTGCTTGCATTACCGCCGTCCCCATTGGCACTGTGATGTCTGCACTAGCCCGCGCGCGTCAGCGTCTCCAGCGCGCGCTCACGCATGCCAGTCCACAGGAGGCCTCTCGTGAACTGTGATTTCACGCGTACGGCCCTCCACGGCTATCTGGATGGAGAACTCGACGCCACCCGCGCCGCGGAATTTGAGCGGCACCTCGAGGGCTGCCGCGAATGCGCCACTTCCCTCGGATCCGAGGAATCGCTGCGCTCGTCCCTTCAGCGCAGCGGTCTTTACGAAAACGCACCCGCTGCCCTCCGCGCGAAAATTCGAGCCAGTCTGGACGCTGCGACCGCTTCTCCCAGCAGCACCAGGATTCCTGCTTGGCGCTTGCTTGCCGTTGCAGCCACGATTCTGATCGTTGCCGGAGTTTCCTGGTTTTCCTGGCCACACGCCGCGAAAGATAGCGTCGCCAGCGCGCCTTTCACAGCTGTCGAAATGATTGACGCTCACGTTCGTTCGCTGCAGCCCGGCCACCTTACCGACGTGGCTTCCTCCGATCAGCACACCGTCAAGCCGTGGTTCGATGGCAAGCTCGCCTTTGTTCCCCCGGTGAGGGATTTTGCGGATGAAGGATTCCCGCTGGTCGGCGCGCGGCTCGATGTACTCGGCGGCCAGAATGTCGCTGCCCTGGTTTATTCACGCCGCAAGCACATCATCAACGTTTTCGTTATGCCGACAAGACAACCGGACACGCCCATTCATTCGCCCGGTCTCCGGCAGGGGTATCAGTGGCGCCACTGGCGCCGCCAGGGGATGGAATACTGCGCAGTCTCGGATGCCTCTGATTCTGACATTTACGAGCTTGCCCAACTCATCTACCAGTAAAAATTCTGAAACTTTGCGGCGCGTAGATCTCCCCGGCTAATAGGCTGTGCGGCTGTGGCATCTCACTTTGTGGCGGATTCGGCGGTGCGGTAGTTACTGCTTTGGTTTGGTCTTTACGTAGGCTTTGGGAACTTCCTTTGCGTAGATCAAGCGCAAAGTCACTTCTTTCCTCGCACCGGACCTCAAGTTGACGTTCTTTTCCCACTCGGAAAAAACGCCCTTTCCGGACGCCCGTAGATCGTAGTTGTCTGCTTTCAACTTCGAGATCGTGAAACGCCCCTGCGAGTCCGTGCGCACAATGTGTGGCGCGACGCCGCCGGACGACTGGTAGGACACAGCGGCATGTGGCACCGGCCTGTCATCCGGGCCAAGTACTACTCCACTCAGCGTAGAGGATCCTTTTCTTTGTGGCGCGGCGGACACCTCGCGGATGGCCACGAGCGCGAGCAGTAAAATCGACAGAAATACCAGTGTGCGTCTCACTCTTCAACCTCTTCAGCGTTCACCATAGGGAACATCGTTGAAGGATTGCCCCTCACGACGAATCTGAGGGCAATCCACGACTCTCAATCTTGAGTGTAGAGCCAGTCAGCCGAGCAGCGCCGTCGCGCGCGAAAAATGTGCTTCACCTCCAACCTGTCAAATCGGACAGGTTCGTCTTCCAAGCTTCTTCGATTAAATCGTCGCTTCGAGTTGCAGCTCGCCGATCATTTTTTCCAACTGCTCGTTTGCTTTGTCGCGTTGTGCTTCGGTGTCTTTGATCTTTTTTCTCAACACGTCGAGCTGGGTTTCTTGCTCGTCCAATTGCCTGGTGTAGCGTTGCAGCAGCGCCTTCTCTTCCGCGCTGCCTCGCAGCGCTTTCATGTTTTCGCGTAGCCGGCCCTGATCCTCGACGATCCGGTCGATGTCTTTCTGGCGGTTCTCCATCTCCTCTTCCAGCTTCGCGACCACGGCCTTCTGCGCCGTGATTCTCTTGAGCGCCTCCGCCATCTCCCCCGTGATCGTTCCTTGCTTCACGAACAAGCCGATCTGTTCCTCGCCGAGATTCGAAAGCTCATAGCTCGTTGCCAGCGTGCGCAGCTCTTCGACCGGCAGAGATCCAGTTGCTTTTGGGGGAACCTCGACGCGGAAACGGTATACTCCCGCCGCTTTCTCTTCCGGCTCTTTTGCGCCCTTGGCAAGTTGCCACTCGGCCCGCGCGGGATGGTCGATCACCAACGTGCGTGTGATGCCGTCTTGATTTCGCGCAACATAAAGCGTTCGTTCCTGCAGCTCACTCACTTGTGTCAGCACGCCTTTTGAAATCTTCACTCTTGTGACGTGCTGCGGGCGGTTGTTTTTCGATGCCTCCACCAGGAGTCCCAGGTCCGTCGCGTACGAAATCAGCCGGCGCTCTCCTGGCTTGATCGGATCCGTCATCCCCTCGCCGGCGAACACTTCATTCTCCAACACGCTGAAACTTCCGCCGTCAAATGTAAGGGGGCTTGTATTCTTCAACCACAATCCGCGCAACGGGCGGCCCGATCCTGTCGGCCCATTCCAAAGCGACACTTTTTCGGCCCCGATCTCGGTCTGCGCGATGGGCACCAGCGCGGACTGGTTCTTCTTCAGCGTGACCCGGTCCTTCAATTTGTATTCGAACAGGTCGCCTAATTCCTGTCCGCTGGCCGCTGCTTCGCCCATTGCCCGTGCTTCCTCGAGGTTCGCCACAGAAACGTCGGCTCTGAATGTCCCGCCTCCCACTCCTCCGCCACTGCCGTAGCCAAGTCCGACGTGCGCCCGGTTCGCCACGGCGCCCAACTTGCTCGTTGTGCCGATCATCGAAGATGTCGTCGTGTTCAAGGCAGTGGCTTCTGCGGACACTTCCACGGTCTGTGTACTCGATCCCACGCGCAATTGTGTATTGAACTGATTTTCGCCTGGTGAGACATTAAGGCCCGAAATCGCATTTTTCTGGAAACCCTGCCGCTCCACTTCAACTCGGTAATTTCCCGCAGACACGCCTGAGAACATGTACTGTCCGTTGCTCTCCGTCGTGGTCTGCGCGACCACTGCGTTGTTCTCGTCCAACAAGCGAACATTTGCTCCGCCCACCGCCGCGCCCGATTGGTCCGTGACCGCGCCGTTGAGCCGCCCATTTCCCCGCATGAGCGTTGCCGCATGTGTCTGCGGCGAGAGTTGCACGCTCTCCGGCAGTGCCACTACTGGCCGCCTCCCGTAAAATGGCTCCGACAGTTGCTGAATGAAAGAGTGCGGCGCTCCTGCCACGAGCGAGAGTTCCACGCTATCCCAATCTTCACCAACCGTGTTGTCCACAATGGCCCAACCCTGCAGCAGGGGCTTCTTGTCTGCTTTCGAGGGCAGCACGATGCGGTAGGTGGTTTTCCAGATGGGCACTTCGCTGATGTAGCTTACGTACAAATTTCGTTCGCCTGTTCCCGCAGTTGCGATCGTCATGCGCCGTACGTCCTGGTCGCGCGAAGAAGCGATGAGGCCCAAGTAGCGGCCTACTTCGACTTGTAAATCCTTCTCGGCGATTCGAACAATCGTCGAAGCATTGAGATCCACGCTGCGCACTTCGCCCCTATCAGTAATCAGCGAAATCTCATCCGTCTCCACGGTCCAGCCTGGCCCGGCGCCCGTGCGTGTCTTGCGCTCCACGCTCAAAAGTTTGCCAATCAATAGTGGCCCGCTGCCGCTGCGAACTTCCAACCTCGCCCCGCGCAGTGCGCCGAGGAACTCCGCAGTCGTGGGCCTTTCACCCAGCGACAACCGCAGCGTCGCCAGTCTGCGTGCGAGCGGCGCCTCGGAGTTGTAGTCGACACCGCTTACGCGGCCGCCGGACAGATCCAGGACGGTCAGGGACTTCAGGACATCATTCAACTGCGCGCTCGTGAAGTCTACGTGGACTTCCTGGTTCCCGCGTACACGCCCCAGATGCTCGAAATAGCCAACGCCATTCTTATAGAGCACAACGCGCCGCACCGGCAATTTCGCCGTCGTCGAAATCGGGTTTTCATGGAGCTCCGTCGGAGCTTCCGCCATCTTCGGCTTGGTGCTTGGATTGGTTTTTTCTTGCGCCGGACTCGAATTGCAAAATACGAAGAGACACACAACCAGCAGGACCCACCTCATGAGCCACCCCCGTCCCAAACCGACAACACACTTGTCAATCGAGATGCGCGTGATCTGGTTCGCGTTGTCCGGTTCTGCGGGTATTTTTCGCAACATCACAGCGTTGCCAGTTCCTGCCGCTCGCCTGATCGTGCACATGAATCGGCGGCTACTATGAAATACTTGGACTCCAAATCGCTCCCTAGGAGTTCCGATGCCACGCTATCTCACACAGCACACCCTCGCTTGCCTCACGCGACAAGGAGCCGAAGCTCTTGCGCAGCGCATGCAGGCCGGAGGGCTTGCTCGTGCGGAGCGCGTCCTCGTCAACATGCTCGAGGGGAAAATGTTCGTTGAATTTCGCGCCAATTCGCGTGAAGACTTGGAAGCGTGGTTGAAAACCGAAGGCATGCATTTCGATTTTCTCGTTCGAATCGAATGGGAAATGCGAGGCGATAAACTTCAAATTGCCGATTAGAAACCAGCAGAGTCATTTCTTCTACCGAGGCAACCTTGCTTGAGCGCAAGCTGCCATTCGGTTCGTGCGCGACTTTACACAAATCTAAAGGGCAGGACTCGGCGGCCAGAAGTGAAACGGTGACCGGAATCGCCACGCTGCGTCCCACAAGCGGTCACTCGCATTTCTGGCTCTGGTCGTTAAAAAATAAGTTAGTCCTGTATTTTCTGTAATTTACGGCTGGATACGCGGTGGCGATTGGCCTGCCATTCTTATCGCACCATGTGCAGCACTTCCCTATGCTTTGATTGCACGACCCGCTCCGCGTTGCTTGTGCAAGCACGAAAGGGCGACCGTGAATCGCTGGCCAAGTTGATCCTGCCGTACGCGCCAGGCTTGTACCTCGGCGCGCTGCGAATGACACGCAATTCTATGGATGCGGAAGATGTGCGCCAGGATGCGTTTCTGAAAGTGATGACGCGCCTCGAACAATTTGTCGGCACGCCGGGCGAAAACCGGGACGACCTGCATGCATGGGTTTCGCGCATCGCGGCGAATGCGTCGATCGACGTGCTTCGCAAGCGGCGCGATGGAAAAGTCTTCTCGCTCGAAGAGCCCAATGGCGTGGGGGACGAAACCTTGGGAAGCAACGTGACGGCGCGCGAAGACAATCCCGAGGAACGCTTTGCCCGTCGCGAAATGCGGAAGCTAATGGCGGACGCGATTACGCAGCTCCCTCGGGAAATGCGGCAGGTCTGCCTGCTGAGGGACGTCCTGCAGTACTCGACTCAGGAAGTTGCCGAGCGTGTCGGAACTTCCGCGATGGCCGTGCGCCTGAGACTCTTCCGTGCGCACCGCAGACTCCGGGAAAAGCTGAGTCCGGCAGTGCGGCCGGCGAAGCTGCGGCAAGAGCGCGCGGCAGGCGCGATGCAAAACGCGCGTCATGAGGTGGAACGCAAACGCGAGCTTCGAGTTCCACTCCGGGCGTTTGCAGAATGCGCCTGCGGAGATTGAGTAGACGTTGATCCGCAAGCGGCGAGTCTTTATACCTGCGAGTTTTCTTCCTGTAGAACGATCCAAGATAAATTTGTTGAGGGTATTTAGCAATGCAGGGGTAGAATCTTCACGGTTCTCTCCAGGAGTCCCATGGAACAGGATCGGCGCCGCAGCCCCCGGTATCCGTTCGTTGGATCCATCGAGATGCGCGAAGGCTCGTCCGAAGACAAGAGGACGGCGCGCGTCAAAGAACTTAGCTTGAACGGTTGCTACGTGGATACCGAAAACCATTATCCCATCGGCACGTCGCTGGCGATAAAGCTCTTCACCGAGACCGAATTCTTTGAAGCGCAAGCCAGCGTCATCTATTCCCACCCAAATCTGGGCATGGGACTGATGTTTCGCGAAACCAAGCCGTATTACCTGATGGTGTTAAGGAAATGGCTGCTGGCGGCGATGGTGGGGAAAAAGGGGTCCCGGGTCTGAGTTTTTCTCACACGGAAAATCGGGCCATCGATGGCTGAAACATCGCAAACGGCCGCGCCGGGGAATAACCGCAAATAGTCCGGATGTCTTTTTTGGCCGGCGTCGAAATACTCACCAAAAATCCGCAGAGAATTACGATGCGAGAAATGCAAAGGTAACCAGGGGAAGCGAGCTACTTGATCGTGCGCTGAGTGGAAATCGTGCGGGCTTCGGGACCCTTCGATGTCCAGTCCTCGGGAGGAAAGGCTACCCGCCAGAAGGTGGGGCGCGGTGTTGTAAACTCCAGACCTATCTCTGCCTTGCCACCGCGCACGGGACCGAGATACGCCACGTGGCATTCCTGTTCTTCTTCGGTTTTGTTGTGCCGCATATGAACCACGGCGCCGCTGATGACCCGTGCACTAAGCAATACCAGCGCCCCGTGGGCGTTAATGGCCAGAGTTTGGGTGGATTCCTCGAAATCCTTACCCTGAGCGTCCTTCCCGCGCAGGCGGATGCCGACTTGCACCAGCACGCGCTGGCTGCGGCGCTTGGCGCCCGTATGCGCGCTTGTGGGTGTACTCGGGAATTGGGCCATACAACCTCTCTACAAAATAACTATACCGTGCGGAACAGGATTGTCGAGAGCATCGCGGCATGCGGTATGCAAAGTGGATAGCATGTTTCCTAGCCGCGCTGTTCGATAGGAACGTAATGGCGCGTGTCATGTCCAAGATAGATCTGGCGCGGCCGCGCAATTTTCTGCTCGGGGTCGAGTAGCATCTCTTCCCACTGGGCGATCCACCCGGAAGTGCGCGGAATCGCGAAAAGGACCGGAAACATGGTCATCGGGAAACCCATCGATTGATAAATGAGGCCGGTATAGAAATCCACGTTGGGATAGAGCTTGCGCTTGACGAAGTAATCGTCCTCGAGGGCGATGCGTTCGCATTCGAGAGCAATTTCGAGAAGCGGATTCTTGCCCATAAGCTCGAACACTTCATAAGCAACGTGCTTGATGATGCGGGCGCGCGGATCGTAATTCTTGTAGACGCGATGGCCGAATCCCATGAGCTTCACTTCGCCGGCTTTGACGCGCTTGATGAAATCCGGAACTTTCTGAACCGAGCCGATCTCCAGGAGCATGTGCAAAACTTCTTCATTGGCACCGCCGTGCAGCGGACCGTAAAGCGCGGCGATCGCGGCAGCGGTGGCGGAGTAGGGATCGACGTGCGAGCTGCCGACACCCCGGATGGTGTTGGCCGAGCAATTCTGCTCGTGGTCGGCGTGAAGAATAAACAGGACATCAAGCGCGTGCTCGAGAGTCGGGTTGGGCCGGTATCTTGGCTCGGTAGTACGAAACAGCATGTTGAGAAAATTTCCCGGATAGCTGAGGTCATTGTCCGGATAGACGAACGGCATCCCGAGGGTATGGCGATAAGAGAACGCCGCGATCGTCGGAACTTTCCCGACGAGGCGATAGGTCTGCTTCTTGCGTGACTCGGCGCTGAAGATGTCTTTCGCGTCGTGATAGAAAGTGGAAAGCGCCGCAATCGTGGAAATCATCATGCCCATCGGATGAGCGTCATAATGGAAGCCATCCAGGAATTTCTTGATGCTTTCATGGATGAAGGTGTGGTGCGTGACGTTGTAGGTCCAATCTTTCAGTTCCGAAGCCGTGGGCAATTCTCCATGCAAGAGCAGATAGGCGGTTTCCAGATAGGTGCTTTTTTCCGCGAGGTCTTCGATGGGATAACCGCGATAGCGTAAGATCCCTGCGTCGCCGTCAATGTAGGTGATCTTGCTGATGCAGGAAGCGGTGTTGTTGAAGGCCGGGTCGTAACTCATCATCCCAAAATCTTTGGGATCTACTTTGATTTGGCGGAGGTCGGCGGCCCGGATAGTGTCGTGCGTGATGGGGATCTCGTAGGTTTTGCCGGTGCGATTGTCGGTGATGGTGAGCGTTTGGCGGGCCGCGGTGGGGCTCTCTTGCTTTCTGGTGGCCGTTGCGGAGAGTGGGGAGTCCATAGAAAAACCCTCAGAGGCGGCGGCGCGCTGGCCGCGCTTTCATTATCACTGTACACCAAAGGGCCGCCCGGCGGGAACTGGCCAAAGCGGCGGCGCAAAACGCAAAACGCAAAACGCTTCAGCCGCGGGTACGCTGAAATTCGCGCATGAAATTGGTGAGGGCTTCGACGGCGGCGGGCTCGACGGCGTTGTAAAGCGAAACGCGCATGCCGCCGACGGAGCGGTGGCCGGGGGTGCCAACGAGGCCAGCCGCGGCGGCTTCGACGGCGAATTTCTTTTCTATTGTTTCCATGTTGCGGGGGGCTTCCATGTTCTGGGCGGCCGCTGAGCGGCTGGCGCCTCCCGCTACGCGGAACACGACGTTCATTTTTGAGCGCGATGATTTTTCGACCGGGCAAGAATAAAAGCCGCCGCTCGACTCGATGGTGTTGTAGAGGAGGCCGGCTTTGGCGTCATTGCGCTTTTGCATTCCCTGAATTCCGCCTTCGGATTCGATCCATTCCAGAACCAGGCCAACGATGTAAACCGCGAAAGCCGGCGGCGTGTGATAAAGCGACTTCTCCTTGATGTGCGTGCGGTATTGAAGAAGGGTGGGAAGATTTTTATCGGCGCGTTCGGCGAGATCTTTGCGGATGATGACAACGGTGACGCCGGAAGGGCCCAAATTTTTCTGGGCGCCGGCGAAGATGAGGCCGAACTTATTCACATCGACCGGGCGCGAGGCGATATCGGAAGACATGTCCGCGACGAACGGGACATTATGCGTTTCTGAGCCACTTTCAGGGCCGGTTTCCGGAAGCGCGGTCCACTGCGTGCCTTCGATAGTGTTATTGGTGCAGATGTGGACGTAAGAGGCGTCCAGAGAAAACTTCATTTCGTCGCGGCGGGGAAGACGCACGAACTTTTCCGCTTCGGTGGAGGCCGCGATATGGTGAAGGAATCCTTTTTTCAATTCGCCGATGGCTTTGGCGGTCCAAGCGCCGGTATGAAGGACGTCAACGGGCTTTCCAGGGAGGCAAAGGTTCATCGGCGCCATAGAGAACTGCATGCTGCCGCCGCCCTGGACGAAGATGACCGCGTAGTCGTCGGAGATTCCGAGGAGGTTCCTGAGCTTTTGTTCCGCAGCAGCGTTGATGCCCTCAAATTCGGGCGAGCGATGGCTCATCTCCATCACGGACATGCCCGTGCCGCGCCAGTCGAGAAGTTCCTCGCGGATGCGCTCGAGGACGGGAATAGGAAGGGCTCCCGGACCGGCATTGAAGTTGTGGACGCGCTTGGCGGCGCGAGCGCTGACGGATGCGTGAGTCACGGCGTGAGGTTCCTCTTTCGTGTGGCGTGCTGGGGCGGCAGCAGAGGACTGGCGATCATTTGGACGTTCCAGAATAGCAGATGTGGGAGATTGGGAAGAGACGGGTACCCCCACCCCGGGTGGTTTTTTGCAAAGAGTGTGGAAGCGATTGAAAAGAAAAGAGTTGAGTTTTTTGCGAGTGCAAAAGAGTGCGCAAGAATGTGAAAAGAAAGGGGATAGCTCGAAACGTGCTGGAACGCCAGGGGTCTGAACGTCGAAACGGTGGAAGGTGCAATCAGACTTGGGGCCCCTCCCCCCCACGTTTTTTGTAAAAGATTGACACGGCAGGGTTTAGGGGGTAGGGGTCGGCAAAAGAATTGAGCTGAAAGGAGTTAAGGGGACAGTACCGACGATCGGGTCGCGATCGCCCCTGCCTAATTGCGGTGATGGTTCGATTTGAACGCTGAAGTGTGGAGGGCGGCGGGGCGTCGAAGTGAAGCCGAAGATGGGCGCGAACTATCAAAGAACATGGTAGCTGGAGAGTTAATGCTTGTCAAGGATAACTTGTTAGTGATTCGAATGGACGTGGCAGGGTTGACACAGTGGGGTTCAAGCTGGAGGAGGGGAAGGGTTTGCGGGAGGGGTGGAATTCGAAAGAATTGTGGAAATCTGTGGAAAAGTAAAATGTGGCCCATGGACGGCCGGGATTTCACAAATACTTCGAAATGAGTACAATGTATGCAGATGTAGTCAGGAGGCGGCGATGGCGGGCGAGAGAATCCTTACGCTACGGCTTGACGGAGGGTTGAGGGGAAAGCTGGACAAACTAGCGGCGGCGACGCGACGGTCACGATCGTTCCTGGCGGCGGAAGCGATCCGGGACTACGTGGAGCTGAATAGCTGGCAGATTGAAGAGATTCACAAAGGGCTGGCGGAGGCGGACCGAGGAGACTTTGCAAGCGAGAGCGAAGTAAAGCGCGTGGCGAAGAAGTGGGTTCGCCGTGCGCGTTAGATGGCTGCGGAGAGCGCTGGCCAACCTGGACGCAGAGGCGGAGTACATTGCGGTGGACGACCCAGCGGCGGCGGGGCGGGTAGTGCTGAGGATTTTGCGGGCCGTGGATCTTCTCAAGAAGAATCCCGCCTTGGGCCGGGCTGGACGGGTTGCGGGGACACGAGAACTGGTGGTTGCGGGAACTCCGTATATCGTTCCCTACCGAGTGCGAGGTGAGGCTCTGGAAATCTTGCGGGTGTTTCACGCGGCGCGGAAGTGGCCGGAGAAACTCTGAAGAGGGAGAATGGATTTAGAAAAGGGAAATTGGAAAATGGAAAATGGCGAAGCCGAAGCGGCGGCCACCCCCCAGAATTGCCGGAATAAATGTTTCACCCGTCGCAGAACCGACTTATGGACCACCAATCGGTTTCAAGTATTCAACTTTAGTGCTTTGTTCACGCCTGAGAAATCAATCTCCCCTCGTTCCATCTTCGCTTGGATATCCAGAATTTCATCAGAGGTGGTAAGCGCTTTGAGGGAAATTGTCGCCCTAATGTTAAGCTGGGGTAGCAACGCATTAAGCTCCGATGCGATATGCTCTCGGAGTAGAGCTTGGGCCCACCTAAACGTGAGTGTTCGGTAGAATTGGTAATATTCCGTAACATAGTCAAGAGACCAGTCTCTCCTGACCCAGCCCCACTTACGTGTCGCGCGATATTGGTGGATGCGAAGCTGGCGGTTGTAGTCGGTGACCGAAAAGTCTTGGGGAAATCGGCCTTTCTCCATCTCGGCTTGCAGAAAATCAGGTCCAAGGTCCGGCCACGCCGAAAGTTGCGCCAAAAGGGTGCGATACGCTCGGACAGACATTAGCCTTCGAGGCAGTTTAACTCGCCAAACGTCCCCCTTCGGAACGACCGCATATTTCCGTTCAAGATATTTCCAGCTAGTACGTGGAGCAATCTGGATGTAGACCGTTGGCAGTGACCATGCGCGGCTCGAATTGAAGGCATATAGAGTGGCCGGTGAGTCCTTAGAGCCTTTTAAGATCTCAAAGAGTGCAATGCCGAAATGCGCAAGACGCAGCGCAATTTCTCGCACCGCCCCTTCCACAGAATTCTCTGGTGAATGCGAGTGTCCCCTGCCCACTGAGTCGCATAGAGTCGAGACCTTGTTCTGCTCTTCTTCCTCAGCAGCAACAGAGATCCACTCCTTGCCTTGCAGCCTCAAACTGTACGGGATTATCCCTGTATAGACGTCCTCCTGAAACATGTGCCTTGAGAAGCCCTGGCGTTCATCGGGGGGACCCGAGGCAAATTGCAGGGCTCTTGGGATACTACGTGCGGTCTTAGTCGTCATGTTCGGCATCATCTTGGGCGTTCCGTTCCTCTTCGTATTGGAGTGATTCATCAATCTCGGGTCGCATATAGCCCCACTTCAACCCCTCTGCCCCGGGGAGCTTCGCCAAGTAGAGTGCTACGAAGATGTCCTTACCATGGAGAAAATTCCGTTTCGCTGCGTAGCGGATCAGAGCGCTCGGGTGTCCGATGATCTCTCGAGCGTAGATACCGGGAGATGCTCCTCTCCCTACAATAGCGTGGCGCCTCGGCACCTTAGCCAATTCGCGTTCAACCTGAATGGCCCAGTTCGTGCGGATTAGACTGCGGTGCGGTATCTGCATCTGTAGTTCGCCCACGTTTGCAATAGCGGCGAGAAACTTTAGAGCCTCAGGCCGCGAGCCGATGAAAGCATCCCAGAGGGTTCGGACCACGGTCCAGATTTCCTTCTTTCCGTGTAGTTCGGCGAAGAGTAAGGAATAACCGCACAATTCCATAACATCTAGGACCGGCGCTGCCGCAACTTGAATTCTTTGTTCGACCCATACATCGAAATCGCCTACGGGTGGTTTGAGTTCATCAAACAAGGCCAAGCTTCCCGAGAAGTAAGCCGGGAAAACTGCTTTCGCTTCGTTCAAGCGATGGCTCAGGATGTCTCCGAACAGGGACTCACCGATTGTGTGAACGAATTGGCCAAAATAGTCTGGCACACCTGCGGGCCTCTTCGAGCCTTGCAGGAGAATGATGTGATTGGCCATTGATTCGTCCAAGGCACGGTGAGATTTCCTGACCTGTTCGTACCATTCTTCGGGTTTTATATCTGGCCATTTCAGATCGCTAAGTCGTTTCGCAGTCTGCATCGCTTCGTAATGCGTTTTGAACAATACCAGGCAGTGAGTTTCAAGTTTCCTTAAATACTCTAAGTGCCTACTAAGAACGGCGGCCGATTGCCAAACCCTACCCTGCTTCGTAAGCTGGCCGGCCCAGCTCCGGAATGCTTTGTTGCCGTCGGCAACGAGCGCAGTAACATTTTGAAGAAGGCTTTCGGCCTGGGACTTCAAAACTAGTGCCTGTGTGTACCAGAGAGGAGTTACAGTTTGACCTTCGACGCGTTCCTCCAACTCCACTCTGGGGAGATGCCATTCCAGCTGGCGTAACTCGTTCGCGCGGAAAAAGCCTTCGTAAATTGATTCCGGCCTCTGCCACCGAATCTTCTGAAGACGTTTCTTTGTCTCTTCCACCCCTCTCTTTTTTAATTCACCTGCGTAATTCGTCAGAGCCTGAAGATGTAGAAAGGACAGGAGTTCGCCAATCGCGATGTCTTCCATCGACTCAACCGGTGGATTCTCTGGGGCCTCTTCGGCAAGCCTTGCTTTCTGAAATGTTGCTTGGAAATTTGCAATGAGGCTACCCGCCCGCCGTGTGTTACCTCCAGCTGCCAGGGCAGCAATGTAGCCCCCGATCCTGTTCAAGAGTTCCAGATGATCGTCGAGTCGACGGGCAAGGACGCTTGATTCGAAAAACCTTAGGACAATTCGTTCGACATCGTCCTCGACCCAATCCAGTTCCGTAACGGTTTCCGGATAAAGCGTAATTCCAGCGTGATGTGCAAACTGCACTTTACTATCTTCTGTGAGATACCAATCTCCGTGTTGGTACCTTTCGGCGAACCAGAGGCTGCGAGTTGGTATTCTCAGTTTTTGGGACTGATACTGACTGAGAAAGTTGAGCAGACTACCCATCAGTTCCAGTAAAGCTCTTCCTTTTGGGCTTGGCTTGCTACCAGAGACTAGAGAAACTGCTTCCAAGGTATCGATAGTTGCCGCGGCCCTGCGATGGGCATGTTTCTGAAATGAAGGGTCGAGCCAGCGAAATCCCCCCGGGCCCACCTCGCGTATCCACATGGTGAGCTCTGCGAAGAGTGCGTACGAGAGTCGAGTGGGGTCAAAGAGATTAAAGGCTCGCTGCCCAAGCTTTGTGAATGCAATTATTCCTATGCCAGAAAAGAAGGTGAGGAAAGGAACCGCGAGCCTGAGGGGTTCGAAGCCAAGGAGGTGCAAAGCTATCAGGCAGACCGGTAGGAACGTGGCGAACGTGAGGTATCGAATGTATACGTTTCCCCACCGTTCCTGGGCTAGCAGATCCCTTACGTTATTCGGAACTTGGGCGTATATTGCAGCGGCGGCGGCCGTCACAGCCGTGAAGTAGAGGGCGATGAACACGCCACCTATTTGGGCGAGCGCTCCAAGCCAACTCGTATAAACGTCAGGTTTTGGGATAGGCCAGCGCGCAATAAGGTAGTTCAGAAGGACAAGTTCAAGAATTTGGAGAACGACGGCAATGCCCAGCGCTGCAAACAACTGCCGAGCTGTGGCCCATACGAACTTCAGCAGTACGCTTGCCTTCGCGCGCTCTTCTTGTACGGCGTACTTGGCGCTAAAGATTCGGCTCAAGATTTCGAACTGCAGGCGTTGTGCCCAGGCACGAATGCGCCAGAAGAGTCGATGTTGCGCGAGCCTCAGATATATATTTGGTTGCACTCTTAGGGATAGTAATGATTAACGCCCTTGAATTCCAGCGATCCTCGTGCAAAATGGCGGCCTTGGCTTTTGGAATTTGATTTTGGCGGTGCAGCTGAGGAGGAGAAAGGAAAACTAGAAACTAGAAGGCAGAAACTAGAAATGGGAGAAGCCAAACTAGAAACTGGAAAGCTGGGAGAAGAGTGCTTACTTCGCGGACCAATCCTCTGGCGGGAAAGCGAGAGGCCAGAACTGGGGGCTGCGGGAGTCAAATTCGAAAGCGACTTCGTACAAGGCCGAGGATGGTCCCGCGACCCCGACCACCCTGCAACCAACATCTTTTCCAGAGTGCGGGTTGGAGAGCAGGATTCTCTGATTGGCTTCCAATTTCACGGGCGATTCCAACAGACCGCCATGCGCATTTACAGCCGAGGTGAACGCTTGCATTCGTATGGCTCTTCCATCCAAAAGAGTTGCCCTGATAAGTACCGCGACTTGGAGCGCGACTCTTTGGCTTCTACGTCGTTTCTTGGGATCGGATTCGGTCACACGCCGGACCTCCTAAGATGCGCTCCCGGTTTCCTTTAGAACTAGTGATCGATAGCCTTAGATCGTTTCAGCCGTGTGCCCGAGGCACGGAATCTGCGCGTGGGAAAGTGCGGTGGCAAGAAGAAAGCAGGGAAGAGGACGCGGGGGAGAGAGAAAGGAAAAACTAGAAAACAGAAAGTCAGAAATTAGGAGAGGCGGCGGACAGAAGCGAAAGTCAGAATGCCGCCCTTTCAGACCCGGAAGGGGGCGGTCGCCGCGGCAAGAATCGGCACAGCGGTATTTAGCCATTTGAATGGGCTACAGAACGCTTAGATCAAGCCACGATCCCTCGGCTTCGCTCGGGATGACAGGTGGAGAGGAAGCAAGGAGCGAGAGCGGAGAAGAAGTCGGCCTGCTGCGTTCGGTCCCGTAAAGCCATCCGGGATGCAAAATGCGCAAATGACAGTGCGTGGCGGGGTTAAGACGCGCGGTGGCTTGATGCGTCCGCAGCGCAGGAGTAGGATTCTTAGGCAACGCTGCATCTCGCCGGAACCCGCCCAGCTCGTCCCCCGAGACACACCGTAAGGAGGTTCTACCATGTGGGGTAAGAAGAACGCAGATGAGATGAGTCCATTGGATGCGACGGCGGAGCA
>Ga0209648_10000038_pt1 | contig 75287 bp, 51 predicted proteins | sample GraSoi2013_115cm_FD_185830 | JGI IMG/M metagenome (GOLD analysis project Ga0209648, IMG submission 185830) | Grasslands soil microbial communities from the Angelo Coastal Reserve, California, USA - Sample 9_17_2013_115cm (SPAdes) (version 2) | ecosystem: Environmental > Terrestrial > Soil >... | reverse complement strand
TCGCGCGGTCGTCGAACCCGGCTCTTTCGCGCAGGCGCGTAGCGGCGGCGTGCGGTGTCGCCGCCCGCAGCTCGCGGACCATCTTGCCCAGGGCCGCGCCAAGCTCGACGGGACGGCTGGGCGCGTCGGCTTTCCAGAACGCGATCTTGCCCGGCTCGCCCGGCGCCGGCGTGACCAGCACCTGGGAGGGCGTGATCTCGGCGATTCGCCAGGTCGATGCTCCCAGCACGAAGTTCTCGCCCACGCGGGTTTCGTACACCATCTCCTCGTCGAGCTCTCCAACGCGGCGGCCGTCGCTGACCAGGTTGACCGAGTACAGACCTCGGTCCGGGATGGTCCCCGGGTTGGTCACCGCCAGCCGCTGCGCTCCGGCGCGCCCGCGCAGCTTTCCCGCGACGCGATCCCAGACGATGCGCGGCCGCAGCTCGACGAAATCGTCCGACGGATAACGGCCGCTCAGCATGTCGAGCACCGATTCGAACGCGCGCGGTCCGAGGTCGCTGTACGGGTAGGCGCGGCGAACGACGCGGCCGAGGTCTTCCACACTCCACTCGTCCATCGCGCACATCGCCACCACCTGCTGCGCGAGGACGTCAAGCGGCTTGCGCGGCACGCTCGTCGATTCGATGCGCCCCTCGAGCATGCCCTCGACGACGGCCGCCGATTCGAGGAGATCGCCGCGATACTTCGGCATGACGACGCCACGCGAGACCTCGCCCACCGAGTGACCCGCGCGACCGACCCGCTGGATTCCGGCCGCGACGCTCGGCGGCGCCTCGATCTGCAGAACCAGGTCGACCGCGCCCATGTCGATGCCGAGCTCGAGCGTCGACGTCGCGACCAGGCCTCTGACGACGCCGGCCTTCAGCTGGTCCTCGATGAGCATGCGCTGCTCGCGCGCGATCGATCCATGGTGCGCGCGCACCAGCTCCTCGCCCGCGAGCTCGTTGACGCGGGCCGCGATGCGCTCGGCCAGCCGGCGCGAGTTGACGAAGACGATCGTCGAGCGATGCTCCTGGATCAGCTGCAAGAGGCGCGGGTAGATCGCGGGCCAGATGCTGTTCGCGGTATTGCCGGTCTCGTCCTCGACCGCCAGGCGCGCCATGTCGTCCACGGGCACCTCCACCCGGACGTCCATGGTCTTCAGCCTCCCGGCGTCGACAATCGCGACCTCGCGGTCGCTGCCGCTGAGAAATTTGCCCACCTCTTCGAGCGGGCGCTGCGTCGCCGACAGGCCGATCCTCTGGGGCTCGACCTTCGTGAGCGCGCACAACCTCTCGAGGCTCAGAGCAAGATGGCTGCCCCGCTTGGTGGCCGCGACCGAATGGATCTCGTCGACGATGACCCAGCGCACCGACGCGAGGATGCGGCGCGCGGCACTCGTGAGGAGCAGGAACAGCGACTCGGGAGTCGTGATCAGGATGTCGGGCGGGTGGCGCTCCATCGACCGGCGGACGTCGGTCGGGGTGTCGCCTGTGCGGATCGCCACTGTGATGTCAGGCGCGATGGCACCGGCAGCCTCGATCTGGTGCCGGAGCCCCACCAGCGGAGAGCGGAGGTTGCGATCCACGTCGTGGGCGAGCGCCTTCATCGGCGACACATAAAGGACGCGACAGCGCTCGGCCTCCACCGGCATCGGCTCCGACGTCAGCCGGTCGAGGCACCACAGGAAGGCGGCCAGGGTCTTACCGCTGCCGGTCGGAGCGGCCATGAGCACGTGCCGGCCGGAAGCCACCTCCTGCCAGCCTCGTTCCTGCACCTGCGTCGGCCCGTCGAACGAGCTGCGAAACCAGTCCCGGGTAGCCGGCGCGAACAGATCCAGAGAGCTCCCCACGCACTCAAGTTTGACTGGTTCCCGAGCCACAAACAAGCGTTCGTTAACAGGACATGTACTTCTTTCTCGGCCCTCTCCCCGACCCTCTCCCCTGCGGGGAGAGGGAGACGGTTCAGACTGGTGGGAAGGTCGCAACGATGTACCCGTTCGAGCGCTTCAACGAGCAAGCCAAAATGAGCCTGACCCTCGCCCAGGAGGAGGCCGAGCGCTCCCATCACTCGTACATCGGCACGGAGCATCTGCTGCTCGGATTGCTCCGGGTCCAGCAGGGGACGGCCTATCGCGTGTTGACCGACCTGGGCGTCGACATCGTCACGGTGCGCGAGGTCATCAAGTCGGTGCTTGGCCATAGCGAGCGGATCCTCATCCAGTCGATCATCCCGACCTCACGCGTCAAGAAGGTGATCGAGCTCTCTTTCGAAGAAGCACGACGGATGGGCGACAACGAAGTCGACACGGCGCACATGCTCCTTGGCCTGAGCATCGAGGGCGAAGGGATCGCGGCCCACGTGCTGACCGACCTCGGCGCGACCCTCGAAAAGGTGCGGGCGGCCATCGAACAGGCGCGCTCCACCGCGAAGCCTGAACGTCCAATTCGCCCAAGACCTCCACGCAGCGAAGTCGACCCCAATTCCGGCGCCGCGACCACGCTTCTGGACTTGCTGAGCAGACCCCACATCGCGAGGCTGTTGAAGGCAAGGGGCGTGGACATGGACACGCTGTACAAACAGCTCGCGAATCCGCCCCCGATCATGAGCGACCTCGGCGCGAGGCTCAGAGTCGCCACCCACTCTCTGCGCCGCGCGGTGGAGCACCAGGACTTCGAGGTGGCGGCCCGGCTCCGAGACGAGCTTGTCGACATGCGGATCATGCTCGACAAGGCCGAAGAGGAGTGGCTCGACTCGCTCGCCTGAAACGCCGTGGGATGATCGTCCTGGCGATGATCGATCCGCAGCGCTTCCGCGAGGTCATGGCCAGCTTTCCCAGCGGCGTCGTCGTCCTGACCGCCTTCGGTGAGGACTGGCAGCCCCGCGGTCTCACGGTCAGCGCTTTCTGCGCCGTCTCCCTCGAGCCACCCCTCGCGCTCGCCTGCATCGACAAGACCTCCAACACGCTGCCCGCGGTCGAGCACACGGGCGGGTTCACCGCGAACATCCTTGCTTCCGGCCGCGAGCAGCTTGCCCGGCGCATGGCCACGAAGGTGACCGACAAGTTCGACGCGATCAGCTGGCGGCGCCCGCAAAGCCCCATCGGCGGCCCGATCCTCGAGGACGACACCGCCGCCTACGCGGTGTGCACGTTGCGCGACACGATCGAGGCGGGCGACCACTGGATCCTCATCGGCCTCGTCACCGAGGGCGCCCACCTCGAGGGCGTCACCCCGATGATCTTCAGCCGCCGCGGCTACGGGTAAGCCTCAGACCAGAAAAGGGATCAGGCGCTTGGTCCGCCGCATGTAGTCGCGGTATGGGGTGCCGAGGTCTCGGGCCAGCGCCCTCTCTTCGATCCTGATCCGGTACGCGTACCCGGCGAGCACGACTATCAAGGCTGGGAAGGAGAGCCAGTTGACGCAGCACACGAGCACGCCCAGGACGGTGATCAGGCCCCCCGTATAAGAAGGATGGCGGATCCACCGGTACGGTCCCGCTTCAACGACCTCCTGTCCGGGACGCGTGGAGACCTCGCACGTAAAGGAGGTGCCGAGGACCCAGATCGAGTACCACCGCAGGACCATTCCCGCCACCATCAGCGCCAGGCCAACGACGAACCACTCGATACGCCCGCTCCTGATCGCGGTGCTCGGAACCAGGAACGCCACCCACATGCCGATCGCCACGCTCGCCCAGACGGAGCCGATCAGCCACCACTTCGAACCGGAGTCGTAATCCGTGGCGCCCGCGGATAGGCGCCTTCGCCGGGAACCAAGGAAGACCTCCGTACCCACCCAGGCATAGAGGACGACCCAGAACACGACCACCGACGCGACCGTCGCGTCCGAGCTGCCGATGAACATCGGAGGTCGCACAGCCTCAGCGAGCCTCGCTCAAAGAGTGGGGTTCGGCCACCCCGGAACGAGCTGCGACAGGCCCGCGGAGAGGATGGTCAGCTTGTTCATCAGGAGCAGCAGGCCCATCACAGCCAGGATCGCCGCGGACGCAAGGTCGATCGCGCGGCGATGGCTGTTGACCAGGCGCACCAGCGGGCGGGCGCTCTCGAAGGCGAACGCGAGGACGACGAAAGGAAGGCCGAGACCCAGGCAGTAGGCGACCATCAGGCCGAGACCCTGCCCCGTCGTTCCCGAGGTGACGGCCGAGCTGAGGACGGCGCTCAGCGTGACGCCGATGCACGGCGTCCACCCGCTCGCAAACCCCATGCCCAGGACGAAGCCGCCCACCACGCCACCCGATCGCGGGGCCTGGTTCATGGCCCGGTACTCGCCCATCAGGAACGGGATGCGGATCAAGCCCGCAACCTGCAGCGCCATCGCGATCACGAGAATGCCGGCGACGATCGGCACGTAGGCGCGCACCGGCTGGACGACCAGCGAGAACACGTAGAAGAACAGGATGAAGATCAGCGAGAGTCCGGCGACAAAGCTGAGCCCGGCCGCCGCCACCGGAAGCGATGGCGACTGACGCTCGGCCACGATGACCGCGCCTGGGCCACCGCCCACCGAAACCGGTTCGCCTGCTCGCGCCCCGAGATAGGCAAGGTAGGCAGGCACGAGCGGCAGCACGCATGGCGACACGAAAGAGACCAGGCCCGCCAGGACCGCGATCGGCGGGCTGATCCCGTCGAGCGCGCCGGTGGCGGCGAGGAAAAGGGTGGGCATTTCGACTACTGGCGGCGCGCGGGCGCGGACCGCCGCGCCAGCTCTTCGATCGCGTCCGCCAGCTCGGACCACACGCGCTCCGGGATGTCGTGGCCCATGCCCTGGACCTCGAGGAACCGCGCACCGGGCACCGCGCCGGCCACCAGGCGGCCGTTCTCGATCGGAACCAGCACGTCGTCGGTCCCATGGACGACAAGGGTCGGAACCCGAACGAGCTTCAGCCGCTCGAGGCGGCTCCCCGCGGCCATGATGGCCACCAGCTGCCGGCCGACACCCAACGGGTAATACGCGCGATCCACGGAGCGTTCGGCACGGGCTCGCTCGACCGCTTCATCGAGCTGGTCGCCGGCCCCGGCGAGCGTCCGGTGGATGGTCATCGCAAGCTCGATTCGTGCTTCACGGGTGGCCGGCGGAGGGACCACGAGGACAGCCGCACCCTCGGGCGTGGGAGCTACCTCATCGGACCCGCCCGGGCCCGACATGATCGACGTGAGCGACAGCAGACGGTCCGGGTGGTTGATCGCCATCAGCTGGGCGATGAAGCCCCCCATCGACGCGCCGACGAGATGGGCGGCCGGGATCCCAAGCGAGTCGAGAAGGCCTGCCACGTCATCGGCCATGTCGTCGAGCTGGTAGGCGGGATGCCCCTCGCCCTGGAATGCCGCGGCGATGTCGGGCGGCCCGGCGCCGTCCATCCAGGTCGAAAGGCCGACGTCGCGGTTGTCGAAGCGGATGACGAAGAACCCGCGAGAAGCGAGCAGCTCGCAGAAGGACTCCTGCCAGCTGATCATCTGAGTCGCGAGACCCGAGATCAGAACCAGGGGCTGGTCCCCGGGATCCCCGAACGTCTCGTACTCGAGCTCGATCCCGTTCGCGCTGGCCCGCGGCATCGATCCATCCTAGCCCCCTACCCTTTAAGGATCGTGGCCACAACTCTGCCCGTCCGCTCTCAGGTGGACAGGCGTTTCACGTGGGACCGCGAGAGCGTTTTTCCCGACGAGGCGGGCTGGGAGCAGGCGGTCGAGACGATCATCGCGCGGCTGCCTGACCTGGTCGAGTTCCGCGGTCATCTCGCAGACTCACCCGACGCCTTGGCCGACTGGTTCGCCGCGAACGAGAGCGCGCACCGCCTGATGGGCAAGGTGATGGTCTACAGCACGATGGCCTACTCGGTGGACACCGGGGACCAGGCCGCGCTCGCGCGGACGGACCGGGCACGATCGGTGGCCGCACAGCTGGGAGCGGCCACCTCTTTCGCGCTGCCGGAGATGATCGCGATCGGAATCCCGAAGCTGCGCGAATGGGTCGCGGTCACACCGCGACTGGCGCACCTCGGCCACTACTTCGACCGCATCGAGAAGCTTCAAAAGCACATCCGCAGCTCCGAAGTGGAGGAGCTGTTGAACCAGGTGTCGGACCCGCTGGCGACGGCGCTCTCGGTGCACGCCGTGCTGGCCAACACCGACCTGAAGTTCGCTCCCGCGGTCGGGGCGAAAGGCGACCAGCACGAGGTCGCCCAGGGCACGATCGGCGCGCTGCTGACGAGCCCGGACCGCGAGGTGCGACGAACGGCATTCGAGAATTACGCGGACGCACACCTGGCGATGCAGCACGCGATGGCGGCGAGCCTCGCGGGCGGAATCAAGCGCGACGTGTTCTACGCGCGCGCCCGGGGCTTCCCCTCGTCCCTGGCGGCCGCGCTCGAGCCCAGCCATGTGCCGGAAGAGGTTTACCGCAACGTCATCCGGTCCTTCCGCGACAACGTCACGACCTGGCATCGCTACTGGCGTGTTCGCCGCAAGGCGTTGGGCCTGGTGAAGCTCAAGCCGTATGACACGCGCGCCCCGGTCGGCGAGTCAACGCTCAAGGTGCCTTATGAGCAGGCGGTCGATTGGATCGCCGAAGGTGTGGCACCGCTGGGCGAGGAGTATGTCCGGATCCTGCGCCGCGGCGCGCTCGAGGACCGCTGGGTCGACGTCTACCCGAACAGGGGCAAGCGGATGGGCGCGTTTTCAACGGGAGTCCCGGACACCGTCCCGTTCATCTTCATGAGCTACAACGACGACATCTACTCGATGAGCACGCTCGCGCACGAGCTCGGCCATTCGATGCACTCGTATTACGCGCGCCAGACGCAGCCGTTTATCTATTCGAACTACGGGCTGTTCCAGGCAGAGGTCGCGTCGAACATGCACCAGGCGCTGGTGCGCCGCCATCTGCTCGCCACCCAGACGGACCCGGCGTTCCAGGTCGCGGTGATCGAGGAAGCGATGTCGAACTTCTATCGCTACTTCTTCATCATGCCGTCGCTCGCGCGGCTCGAGCTCGAGGTGCACGAGCGCGTCGAGCGCGGAGGCGCCATCACGGCGGAGTATCTCAACGACCTGATGGCCGGCCTGATGATGGAGGTCTACGGATCGGAGGTGGAGGTGACGGAGCGTGATCGAGAGCGCATCGGCTCGACGTGGGCGCAATTTCACACCCACCTCTACAGCAATTTCTACGTCTACCAGTACGCGACCGGGATCGCCGGCGCCGACCACCTGGTACAGCGAGTGGCGGATGGCGACCCGAAAGCCGCCGAGTTCTACCGGGCTTTCCTGAAGAGCGCCGGGTCGATGTACCCGCTGGAAGGCCTGCGGCTCGCGGGAGTCGACATGACGTCTCCCGAGCCGGTCGAGGCGGCGTTCGCGACGCTGGCCGGCATGGTCTCGCGCCTGGAGGAACTGACGCGCTGAGCGGCGCGTCATACCCGCATCGGACTGCTGGATGCGGGTATCAACCCAGGACGAAACCCGCATAGGACTGGCGCGTGAGGGTTTGGGAGGCTACAGGACGATCCGGTAGACGTTTGTCTCGCGCAGCTTGAAGCCCATCCTCGGGTAGAGCCGGTTCGCTTCCGGTCGATGGACGCCTGACTGCAGCTCGACCACTTCCACCCCTTTCTCGCGCGCGAGGTCCAGGCTTGCCAGCACCAGCGCTGCGCCCACGCCCTTGCCGCGCGCCGACTCGTCCACCACGACCTCGTCGAGGCGCGCCTTGATCCAGAAAGGCGTCGTGTAGACGATCACCGTGGTCGTGCCCACGATCTGCTCTCCGTCGCGAGCCAGGAGAAGCGTGACCGCCGGGTCGGCGACGATCGCCTGCAGCCTTTCCATCGTGGGGACCGGCAGCTGCGGGTTGAGCTGAGGCAGCAGGCGCGCGAGCGCCTCGTATACCTCCGGGGTGGCCTCAGTCACAGCTTCGATACTGACCATCGTCGGAGGGTACTAGAGGAGTCGGAGCAATGCGGCGGTGGCGGCCGCGCTTGCGACCACGACGAGGAAGGGGGCGCGCAGCAGCACCATCCCGATCGCCACGATCAACGCCGCCGTCCGCACATCCACCACCAGGTGATGACCGGTGGAGAAGGTCTGCGTCGCAACCAACGCGGCGAGGAGCGCGACCGGGACCAGCGGAACCGTGCGCTGCACGCGTGCGTCCTGCAGCACGCTCGCCGGCAGCGAGAGTCCGGCCAATTTCAGCGCGTAGCACGCGGCGCACGCGACCAGCACGCCGGCCCACATCATCGCCCCGACCTCACGATGCCGAAGATCGCGACGAGGACCGCGACGATGAGCAGCGGGACTCCGGCGGGTACGAACGGAAGGCAGACCAGCGCGACCACGCCGGCGCCGAGCGCGATGGCCAGCGGCTCGCGCGCGCGGAGGCGCGGCGCGAGCAGGGCAAGAAAGGCCGCCGGCGGCGCGGCGTCGAAACCGAGCACCTTGGGATCCGGCAGCGCGTGCGTGGCCAGCGCGCCGACCAGGGTGCCGAGGTTCCACAGCGTGAAGACCGCCGCGCCGGTGGCCCAGAAGGCGAACCTGCTCTCGGGGACCGGCTCGCGGGCGATCGCCATCGCGGTCGTTTCGTCAATCACGAAATGGGCCGCGGCGGCTCGCTTCCAGCCGGCCCGATCGAGTACAGACGACAGCCGCACTCCGTAGAGAGCGTTGCGCGAGCCAAGGAGCGCCGCCGTCGCCGCCCCCGCCCACACGCTGCCGCCCGCCCCGACCACCCCGACAAGAGCGAACTGCGAGGCGCCCGTGAACATCAGGACCGACAGCGCGCAGGTCTGCAAAAGCGACAGGCCGGCCGCGGTCGAGATCGCTCCGAACGAAAGGGCGTAGGCGCCGGTCGCGATGCCGATCCCGAGAGCGTCACGAACTATGCCCCGGCGGGTAGTCGAATCCACCCGCAGAAGTTAAACGGTTAGTGGATCGCGGCTCCCGACGGAGACAAGGCCCACCACAAGGCGCCGAAGCTGTTGACTCCCTGCCCGGACGTGTCACCCGCCGATTTGTCCTGGACGAAGTAATAGAGAGGGTGTCCCGCGTAGGTGACTTCGATCTTTCCATCGGTGCGGGTCGTGGTACCGAGCAGCGAGGCGGTCGCGCCAGTGCCCGCCTGGGGAGCGCCGGTGGTGAGGACAGGCGGCCAGACCATGGCGCATGACGTGTAACAGGTGGAGCTCGTGCCCGTGTCGGCCACGAACAGGTAGACCGTCATTCCCCGCCCGTCGACCAGTATCTGACCAAGCACCGTGGTTGCTACCTTGATCGTGGCCGCAGCCGCAGCCGGGGTCGCGATCGGGCTCGCGGCCCGGCTTGGCGATGGACTTGTCGCCGCGGGCGAGGGCGCGCTGCCCCCGCATGCAGCGGTCAGCAACGCCGCGCTCAACATGCTCCCTGCGAACAATCCCCTCAATCGCACGCATCCAGATACCAGGCCGGGTTACCCAAACTGAAGGCCCCCGCCGGCCATTTGTGCCCGAATGGCCGTCTGCAGCGTCACCGACGCGGCCATTTGTGCCCGAATGGCCGCCTGCGGCTTCAGTTACTCGGCCATTTGTGCCCGAATGGCCGCCCGCCGTGCGGGCTTCGGTTACTCCGGGGTTACGTACGCCGCCGTGAGGCCGCCGTCGACCAGGAACGTCGAACCATTCACGTAGCTCGATTCGTCGCTGGCGAGGAACAGCGCCGCGTTCGCGATCTCCCTCGCTTTGGCCAGGCGGCCCATCGGCAGGTGCACGCGTCGCCGTTCGTACGCGCCCGGGCTCTCAGAAAAGAGTCGCATGAGCAGCGGCGTCTCGACCGGGCCCGGGCACAGCGCGTTGACGCGAACGCCCTGTCTCGCGAACTGCACGGCGAGCTCGCGGCTCATCGAGAGCACCGCGCCCTTGGACGCCGTGTACGCGATCTGCGAGGTGGCCGCCCCCACGAGCGCCACGAACGAGGCGACGTTGATCACCGAGCCTCCACCCGCCTTCAGCAAATGCGGGATGCCGTACTTGCAGCAGAGGTATACGCCCTTCGCGTTCACCGCTTGCACGCGATCCCACGCATCAGGTTCGGTGGTGAGAATCGAATCGTCGTCGGGAGGCATGATGCCGGCATTGTTGTAGAGGATGTCGACCTTGCCGTACCGCAGGGCGGTCGCGTCGTACATCGCCTGGACGCTCTCGGGGTCGCTGACGTCGGCCTTGTAAAAGAACGCCTCCCTGCACTCGGCGGCCGTCTTCTCGCCCGCCTCCTGTCCGACATCGGCGACGCAGACTCGCGCGCCTTCCGAAGAGAACAGGATCGCGGCCTCGCGTCCGATCCCGCCCGCTGCGCCCGTGATGACGGCGACCTTGCCTTCCAATCTCATGGGATTTGCCTATCCACGCTCGAAGAGCCTCGCTCGCTCGTAATCCGTCACGACCTTGTCGAAAAAGGCCTGCTCGGTCTGGGCGTAGTGGAGATAGTGGTCGACCACGTCCTCCCCGAACGCCTGTCTCGCCATCGTGCCGCGCTCCAATTCCGAGATCGCGTCACGCATCGAGTGCGGGAAGCGCTGCACGTCGGACTCATATGCATTGCCTTTGAACTCGGGCGGCAGGACGAGCTTCTTCTCGATCCCCTGCAGTCCCGCCGCCAGGAGAGCCGCAAAAGCCAGGTACGGATTGACGTCCGCTCCCGGTATGCGCGACTCGGCTCGCAGGTGCTGGCCGTGGCCGACGATGCGAAACCCACAGGTCCGGTTGTCGTGGCCCCAGGCCAGCGTGGTCGGCGCCCAGGTGCCGGCCGCGTAGCGCTTGTACGAGTTGATGGTTGGCGCGAGGAAGACCGCGAGCTCGGAGGCGTGCGCGATCTGTCCGGCGAGGTACTGCTTGAACGTCTCCGACTCGCCGTCGAACACGTTCCGGTCGCCCTTCCACAGGCTCGAATGGACGTGGCACGAGCTGCCGATCCAGCGGTGGTCAGGCTTGGCCATGAAGGTCACAGAGCAGCCGTGCTGGTGCGCGATCTCCTTGATGCCGTTCTTGTAGATCACGTGGTTGTCCGCCATCGTGAGCGCGTCCGAAAACCTGAAGTTGATCTCCTGTTGTCCGGGCCACGCTTCACCCTTTGAGCTCTCGACCTGGATGCCGGCGGCCTTCATGCCCTTGCGCACAGCCCGGATAAACGGCTCGTCGTAAGTCGTGGCGAGGACGTGGTAGTCGAGGATGTACGGCACCGAAGGGGTCAGGTCGATGTAGTGCTTCGCGTGCGCTTCGGCGTACGTCTCCTTGAGCAGGTAGAACTCGAGCTCCGACCCGAACATTGGCTCGAAACCGAGCTTGCGGGCCCGCTCGATCTGCGCCCGCAGCACCTGGCGCGGCGAGGGCCGCACCGGCTTGCCGTCGTGCCAGCCCACGTCGCACAGGACCATGGCCGTCGCGTCGAGCCAGGGCACGATGCGCAGGGTGTCGAAGTCCGGGACCATGTCGAAGTCTCCGTATCCCTGCTCCCAGCTGGCCATCTGGTAGCCAGGCACGACCTCCCCCTCCATGTCGACCGTCATCAGGTAGTTGCAGCCTTCGGTGGACTCGCCGTTGTAGGAGGTCTCGACGAAGTACTCGGCGTCGACGCGCTTGCCCATCAGGCGCCCCTGCATGTCGGTGAACGCGACGACGACCGTGTCGATCTCGCCGGCCGAGACAGCGTGCGCGAGGTGTTCTTTGGTTAACACCAGCTACTGCTTGTGACTGCGGCCACGAGCCCTGGCGACGAATCGCTCGAACAGCTTCCGCGCCCACGGCAGGTCGGTGGTGAGCTCTTCGGGATGGCACTGGACCGCGACGATCAGCCCGTCGTTCGATTCAACACCCTCCACAGTTCCGTCCTCGCCGCTGGCGGTCTGCTGCAGGCCGGCGCCAAGCCTCTTGATCGCCTGGTGATGGAGGCTGTTGACCCGGACCTTGTGCTCGCCGGCCGCTCGGCCAAGCTCGGATGTCGGGTCGACGTCGATGGTGTGAGCGAGGTGACTGCGACCGAGCGAGCGGACCTCGTGGCCCTCCAGGTGCTGCACCAGCGATCCACCCATCGCGACGTTGATGACCTGCTGGCCACGGCAGATGCCGAGCACGGGGATCTCTCGTTCCCTGGCCTGGCCGAACATCGCCAGCTCCGTCTCGTCTAGCTCGGGGTCGGTGTCTCCAAGCTTCTCGTCCCGGCGCTCTCCATAGAAGGACGGATCGACATCCCAGCCGCCTGGCAACAGAAGGCCGTCAACGTCGGGCAGGGCCTTCGTGCCTGGCACCAGGTCGACCGGGTCGGCGCCGGCCGCCGCCACGGCGCGGCGGTACGGCGCGTAGTAATCCATGCCCCGCCGGGGCTGGACCGTGATCCCGATCTTTGGACGCTCTCTGCCCGCCGTGTGACTATCCGGCGGCGGCGAGCTCGGCTTCGATCTTGGCAAGCTCTTCTGCAGTCCCCTGAACCTTTGGCCCCTTGAACCAGTTTTTGGCGGAGAGGAACCAGTAGCCACCTGAATAGACCAAGACTACGGCGACCGCGAGGATGGCGTAGTTGAACGTGAGCAGCGTGTTCCCGGGTGTCACCTGCGGGAGGACGAAGAGGATCGCGATGAACACGATCCAGACCACCGCGATCCAGCCCACGATGTAGCTGTACTGGCGAAGATGCCAGGGACCGCGCTGGAACTTTTCGCCCGCCAGCAGCCGGAGCAGGATCGGGATGCCGTATGCGATGTAGAGGCCGATGACCGCGATCGAGGTCACGGCGGCGTATGCCACCGGGCTCCAGAGATACGGCAGCCCGCCGCAAACCAGATCGAGTTGGTCGGAGTGCGGGTGCGCGGGTTGATCTTGTGCCAGAACTGTGAGCCGGGGACCGCGCCGTCCCGCGAGAAGGCGTAAATCATGCGTGAGTTTGCTGTCACCGAAGACATGCCGCAGTAGAACTGCGCGCCGACCACGATGAAGAGCAGGAACAGGCCGAGGTTGTGCCCTACCGCGTCGATGAAGATCTGGGCCGCGGGGGTGACGGCGGTGGACTCGGCGCCGTAGTTCTGGATCGCTGACGTCACGCCGATCAGGAGGATCCATCCGGCGATCAGCGAGATGATGATCGACCAGACGATTCCACGCGGGCCGGCGACGGCGGCGTTGTGCGTCTCCTCGGTCATGTGCGCGGATGCGTCGTAACCCGTGAACGTGTATTGGGCCAGCAGCAAGCCGATCAAGAAGACGTAGTAAGAGTTGCCGAAGCCGGTGTTGTTGACGAAGTTGGTGAAGATGAACGAGACGGACTGGTGGTGGGCCGGGACGAAGAACAGGACGACGAAGATGATGGCGACCCCGATCAGGTGCCACCACACCGAGATGTCGTTCAGCAGCGCGACGACACCGACTCCGAAGGTGTTCAGCAGCCCGTGAAGGAAGAGCACGACCGCGTAGATCAGCACGATCCAACCCGGCGCGGTCGGGTAGTTGAAGAGAGCGTTCAGCAGCGCGTCGGCGAACAGGGCCAATCCGAAGTCGATGCCGGCCGTGACTCCGACCTGGCCCAGGAGGTTGAACCACCCGGTGAACCAGCTCCACGCGGCTGAGTTCTTACCGCCGAGCTTGGCCGACCAGTAATACAGCCCGCCGGCCGTTGGGAAGCTGGAGGCAAGCTCCGCCATGGCAAGGCCGACCATGAGCACGAACACGCCGACCACCGGCCAGCCGATGTTCATGTCGACCGGGCCGCCCGTGTTCATGCCGTAGCCGTAGAGGGTCAGACAGCCGGACAGGATCGAGATGATGGTGAAGGAGACGGCGAAGTTGGAGAACGTCGACATCCGCCGGCGCAGCTCCTGGGCATAACCGAGCCTGTGGAGTGTCTCGACGTCGGCAGAGTTGGCCTGCACGCTCATTGATCTCTCCCCTTTCGAGCGCCCGCTTCCCAACGAGCGCCTTCGACCGATGTCCGGCGTTGCGGCGAAGCTAACAGGGGTTAGGATCGTTGTCAAGAATAATTCGGCCGAGGGCACAATGGGCGAGGATGTAATAAACGTCACAGGTCCCGAAACGCGCGTCGCCGAGCTGGTCAGGAGCCGCCTCAACGGCTTGAGCCCGGCCGAACGGAAGCTCGCCCGGGTCCTCCTGGCGTCCTACCCGATCGCCGGGCTGGAGAGCGTCGCCAGGTTCGCCGAGCGCGCCCAGGTCAGCCCCCCGACCGTCACGCGCTTCATCACCAAGCTCGGCTTCAGCGGCTACCCGGAGTTCCAGGAGACGCTGCGCCACGAGGTGCAGGCGCGGCTCAGCTCGCCCCTCACCCGCTACCGCGACGACCAGCCCGAGCGCGGGACCGACTCGGTGCTGAGCGATGCCCTCGACGTCGCAGGCGAGAACTTGAAGGCGACGCTGGATGTGCTCTCGCATCGCGACGTCAACGAGGCGGTGGAGATCATCGGAGACGTGCGGCGGCGCGTCATGGTGCTCGGCGGACGGGTCAGCGCACCGCTCGCACGCTACCTCGCCGCTCAACTCCACCTGCTGAGGCCGGGCATCGGGCTCGTGGACTCCGAGCGCAGCGCGCCGGCACAACAGCTGATCGACATGAGACGGAACGACGTGCTCATCGTGTTCGACTACAGGCGCTACCAGTCGGACACGATCGAGAGCGCACGGGTGGCTTCCGCGCAGGGCTGCAACGTCATCCTGTTCACCGACCCGTGGCTTTCACCGGCCTCGGCGTTTGCGCGACAGGTGATCGTGACGAGCGTCGACATGGTCGGACCGTTCGACTCGCTGGTGGGCGCGATGGCCGTGGTCGAGGGGGTCGTCGCGGCCGTGCTCGGCCGGCTCGGCCCTCGCGCCCAGTCGCGCATGCAGAGCCTGGAACGGCTGCGGGCGGGCGACGTGCTCGCGGACGCCGATCAACCGCCGGGGTAGGCGGGTCTTTTCTACGATTCGGCCATTCGGGCACGAATGGTCGCGTCGCCCTTGGTCGGTGGGGCCATTCGGGCACGAATGGTCGCCTCCCGAGCTCACATCGCGGCCATTCGGGCACGAATGGTCGCGTCGCCCTTGGTCGGTGGGGCCGTTCGGGCACGAATGGTCGTCTGCCGGGCTTGCGATGCGGCCAATCGGGCACAAATGGTCGGGCCGTGATCGCTCAGTTCGAATTTCGGCTCGAATTCGGGGTGATAAAGCCTGCGTAGACTCGTTAGACCAGATAGCCGATGAGTGATCGCGTCTCAACGGTCGGGGTGAGTCATACAGGCAAACGCGTAGGCGTTCTAAGAGTCCTGCTGCAGCTGGCGGCGGTCGCGCTGGCTTACTGGTTCGCGGCCGGCCTCAGCCTGCGTCTGGCCCTCGTCCACGGTCAGGTGACCCCGATCTGGCCCCCCACCGGGATCGCCCTGGTCGCGATCCTTGTTTTTGGCCGGCGGGTGTGGCCGGCCGTGTTCGTCGGCGCACTCGCGGTCAACCTGCCGATCGGCCCAACGGCGTTGGGCGCCGTCTTCATCGCGGCCGGCAACACTCTCGCGCCCCTCACCGCCGCCGCCCTCTTGAAGCGGGCTCATTTCCGGATCGAGCTGGACCGCCTGCGTGACGCCGCGGCCATCATCCTGCTGGGCGCCCTCTCTGCGATGACGATCAGCGCCACAGTCGGCACCTCGGTGCTGGTGCTGTGGGGCGGCTTACCGCTGGACAACTTCTGGTCGACCTGGGCGGTCTGGTGGACCGGCGACGCGATGGGCGTGCTCCTGGTCGCGCCGTTCATCCTCAGCCTTCTTCCCAACGCAAAGGCCCCGGTGCCGACACTTTGGACTGTCGCGGAGCTGGTTGCCCTCCTCTTCGTCATCGGCGTCGTGACCTTCATCTTGTTCCAGAACAAGCTGCCCCTCGAATACCTCGTGTTCCCTCTGATCATGCTCGCGGCATGGCGCTTCCGCCTGCGCGGCGCGGCGCCCGCCGCCCTGGTCGCATCCGGGGTCGCGGTCTGGTCGGCCGTGCAGGGAGCAGGCCCTTTCGGCGACGAGACCCTGTTCGAGAAGATGGTCACGCTGCAGGTCTTCAATGTCTTCCTGGCTCTCACGTCTTTCGTGCTGGCGGCGTTCATCGAGGCGCGCTACCGCGCCGCTGAGATGACCCGGCTCTACGTGTCCGCCACCGCGGCCAGCCAGGCCAAGAGCTCCTTTCTGAGCATGGCTGCCCACGAGCTGCTGACTCCGCTGACCGTATTCACGGGATACCTCTCGCTGCTCTCAGGCGGCTCCATGGGCAAACCGCCGGCCGCATGGGAAACACCGGTCAACATCCTCATGCAGAAGACGCGCGAGATGGAAAGAATCGTCAGCGACCTGCAGAACGCCTCCAGCCTGGAGGTCGTCGAACCGAACCCCGGACGTGAGGTCATCGACCTGCGCAAGGTCGTCAATGAAGCGGTTGAGCGGGCCCACCCGCGAGCCGAGCTGCTGCGCGCCGAGGTCGTCGTCAACGTTCCCGTCGATCCGGTTCTCGTGGAAGCTGACGAGGACCATCTCGGCCGCGTCATGGACGACCTCATCAACAACGCTTTCACCTACACGATCCGCACACCGCGGCTCGTGATCGGCCTGTCGAAGCGAGCGCGCAAGGCGATTGTCGAGGTCGAGGACAACGGAGTCGGCATCGCCGCGGCCGAGCGCGAGCGGGTCTTCGACCGCCTCTATCGGGTCGTCGACCCGCAAGTCGTCGTCCCAGGCATCGGGCTTGGTCTCTACATCTGCCGCCAGCTCGCTCAGAGCTATGGCGGCAGCCTCGTGGTCGAGAGCAGCAAGCCTGGCAAGGGCAGCGTTTTCGCGCTGGCGCTGCCTCTCTATCGCACGACCTCGGCCCCCAAGGTGCGGGAGGCGCGGGCCGGCTGACGTCAGGACAAAGGGGGGTCGGTGTTACCCGACCGGCGCGAGGTTTCGACCCGCGCGCTCCAGCTCCCATCTCGCCTCGGCCTCGCCGATCGGTGTCGAGGCGGGGCCCAGCACGAAGGGCCAGAGCTCCTGTCCAATGCGGCGCCAGTTTGCCGTCGCGTTCAGGCTGCCGAGCACGGCATAGAGACCAAGGTTGATGCGCTGAAGGATCACGTACGTGCGAGGGACGTCGCTGTACGGGGCCAGGGGTCCCTTCGCATCGAAGAAGCGCCGGACGATCGCAGAGGCGAAGGCCGGCGTGATTGTCATAGGCGCATCCTGGAGCACAGTGGAGTAGAAGAGCCCGAAGCGATCGACGACCGTTTCCGTCGGCACCGGCGCGCCCGGCTTGAGGAACCCGGCGCGCTCCAGCGCGGACCGGAAGCAGTCGCCGTCCTTCTCGATCACGAGGCAACGCAGCGCTTCGACCAGCGGCACGAGGTCTTGGTCGTTGAAGTGTTTCGTCAGTCCGAAATCAAGAAAGCTGACGCGCCCATGTCCATGGAACAGGTAGTTGCCAGGATGTGGGTCGCCGTTGAACGCGTGAAGGCGATAGAGGCTGCGCGAGACGAATCGATTGATCGTCTCGGCGGCCATATTCCGCTCGTGCTGGTCCCACTCCAGGACCTTTTCGAAACGCTCGCCGCTGACCAGCTCCGTGGTCAGGACTCGCGCCGTGCTCAGGTCGCGCACGACGTGCGGCACATGAATGACCGGGTGGCCTTCGTAGTACTGGGCGAACAGCTCCTGGTTGTCCGCCTCCAGCACATAGTCGACCTCCTCGCGAAGGCGCTCGCCCAGCTCTTCGATGAACGATTGCGTGTCCATTCCCGGAAACGCCGCCGAAACCACTCGGCGCAGCAGCCCAACGTTTCGTAGGTCCGACGTGATGCTCCGGGCGATGCCCGGGTACTGCACCTTGACCGCGACCGCCTTCCCATCCTTGGTGATCGCCCGGTGCACCTGCCCGATGGACGCGGCCGCAAAGGGCCACGCATCCCATTTCGCGAACACCCGCTCGGGAGCGCCGCCAAGCTCCGCGGCGATCACCGAGGAGGCGAGCTCCGGGCTCATCGGCGGAGCATTGTGCTGCAGGCGGCCCATCGCCGCGCGGAACGTCGCCGGCATGTCCTCATCGACGTAGCTCGCCATCTGGCCGAGCTTCATGAGGACTCCTTTCATATAACCGAGCTCCTCGGCGACCTCCTCGGCCGAACGCAGGGCGAGGTCGTGGCGCAGCTCGGTACGGCGTTCCACCGACGCGAAGAGCAGCTGCGGCGACCGCGCCACGTAGCGGCCTCCGATGCGCAGCGCCAGGCGTGCGAGCGGCGCAAGCCGGCCGAGCCGCGACTGGCGAATCGATGGCCCGGCCCCGCGGCGGCTCACCGCCGCATCCGCAGCTCGATCCGCTCTCGGGCTTCCACCACTCCAGGCAGCGACTCGAAGCCGAGATCCAGCGCGCCGATGAGCTGCCGCACCTGCTCGCGCTCCATCAGCTCGGGGTCAGGTGGTCCAAAGCCGTACATAGCGCGAACCCAACCGGGCAGCGTGCCGATCGCAACCTGACCGATGTCGTGCCACAGCTCGCGCATGTCCTCGCCGAGGCCCGGCGGGTCGAGCACGACGCTGATCGCGTGGATCGCCGCCGGCGTGGCCCGCAGAGGTTCCACCGACTCGATGTACTGCTGGAGCGCCGCCACGCTTGCGGGCACCTGGTCCGCCGGGACGCCGACGAGTTCGGCGAACCCGACCATCTGTGCCACGTAGCGGTCGGCGTCCGCGGCGTCGAGCGTGCGGCCGTAGCGCTGCACGATGTGGACGATCGAATCGACCATCGCCGCGTGAATCCACAGCAGGAGAGCCGGGTCTGCCGCGTGGTACTCGAGGCCGGTCACATTGTCGGTTCCATTCACGTGGCGATGGATCGCGCGCACTCGAGCGCCCGCTTGCTGAGCGGCCGCGGTGTCGCCGTAGGTGACCGTGAGGATGTAGCCGCTCGTGGCGGCGAGGCGTCCGATGGGATCTTGCTCCCAGTTGCTGTGCTGGGCGACGCCCGCCATCGCCAGCGGGTGAAGGGCCTGGACCATCAGCGATCGGATTCCGGCCAGGGCGAAGCTGCGATCGCGATGCACGCGCCACACCACGCTCCGCGCACCGAAGAGGCCATCGTCTGCCGGGCGCTCCGCGACCGAGCGGGTGAGGGCGCGAGCCAGGGGTTCGAGAATGTCTAGGCTGGAGGCGGGCTGCCGGTCCACCTCAGGCTCGGGGCGCATTCTGGCTCGCCAGGCGCATGAGCTCGTCGTGGTACCTGGGGTCGATCGCGCCGGCCTTGGGCTGGAGCGAGACGATGCGCTCCCAGTCGGCCGTCTTCAGCCGGGCGCCCGACAGCGAGATGGCGGCGTACAGCTCCAGGGTCCGGCTGAAGCAGTACTGAGCGCGTTCGGTTTGACCGCGCAGCTCGCGAATCGTGCCCTCCTCCGACAGGAGGGCCGCGTACATGCGGACGCGGTCGAGGTCGTACTTTCCCACGAACTCGACGACGCTGGCCGCATCGAGGCGTTCGAACACCGGACCCAGGTTGCCGACCACCAGGTCAGAGGTCCTGCGGACCGTGATCAGGGCGAGGTCGAAGTCCCCCGCGCGGACGGCCGCCACGATCTCTCCGATGGCCTGGGCGAACTGAACGATCATCCGCTCGATGTAGTCGCGCTGAACGACGCTCACGCTGCCCTCAATTGATCACCGGATGAAACCACGATACTGGCGCATGACAAGCTGCGTCTGCAGCTGCCTCATGGTGTCGAGGGCGACGCCCACCACGATGAGGATCGCCGTTCCGCCCAGGTACATCTGCTGCTGCGAGATTCCGGAAATCTTGTCGGCGGCAATCGGCAGGATCACCGTGATGAAGCCGAGGAAGGTGGCACCGGCGAAAGTGATGCGGTTCATCACGCCCGTCAGGTAGGCCCCCGTCGGCAGCCCTGGGCGGATGCCCGGGATGAAGCTCGCGTAGCGCTTGAGGTTGTCCGCGACCTCGGCCGTCTCGAACGTGATCGCCGTGTAGAAGTAGGTGAAGCCGAACGTGAAGAGAAAATAGAGGGCGTTGTACGTGATCGCCATCGGCACATTCGACGTGGTGGGCGAGAAGTTGCCGTTGACCCATGTGGCGGCTTTGTAATACCAGGTGTCGGGCGGCGCTCCGAGGAAATAGTTGGCGACGATCGTGGGCAGGAACATGACCGAGATCGCGAAGATGATCGGGATCACGCCCGCGTGGTTCACGCGAATCGGCAGAAAGCTGGCGCGGCTCTGCACCTGCTTCAGGCCGACCGTACGCTGCGCCGACTGAATTGGAATTTTCCTGACCGCCTGCTGGACCTCGATGATCACCGCGGTCATCACGATCGCGATCACGCCGAAGATGATGAACGGCACGTAGGCGGAGATGCCTCCGCCGTGCGGGTTGGCGCCTGCGAACACCGACGCAACACCCTGCGGGCCGCGGCCGATGATGCCGGCGAAGATGATCAGCGAGATTCCGTTGCCGATGCCGTATTCGGTGATCAGCTCGCCGAACCACATCAGCATGACGGTGCCCGCGGTCAGCACGAGGACGATCTCCCCGCGCTGGAACCAGTCGAGGGCGGGCAGGATGGCCGGGCTCGTGTTCTGGAACAGAACCGTGAATCCATAGGCCTGGCCCGCTCCGAGGATGACCGTCAGATAGCGGCTCCAGCGCTGGATGCGGCGGCGGCCTTCTTCGCCTTCTTTGGAAATCTCCTTGATCCGCTCGGAGATCACGGTCATGAGCTGCATGATGATCGTGGCGTTGATGAAGGGATTCATGCCCATCGCCACGAGGCTGAAAGTGGAAAGGCCTCCGCCGGAGAAGAGATCGAGCAGTCCGAGCAAGGGCTGCGAGTTGAAGAGTTGAGACAGCGCTGCGTGGCTTGCGCCGGGGATCGCAACGTTGGCGAAGAGCCGGAACACGATGAGCATCCCGAACGTGAACAGGATCTTGTTGCGGAGCTCCGGCAACCGGAGAGCGTTGGCAATCGACTGGATCAGATTCACCGTTGACCCAAATACATCCAGTTGTTACGTCACAAGTGGTGCTTGTAGGCCGGATTCATTCCGGCCGTCCCTCGCATCCCTGACAGCCACCATGCATTGCTTGGAGTAACCCGCTAAGAAAAGTCCCATCCGCATACCGGAATGGGAGCAGCCCCGTCGGCGAAGCCGACCGGGCGATGCAATCAGTAAGTCCCATCCTCATCGCCGCTTTGCGCGCAGGCAAAACCATCCGGGTTTTGCCTCATATCTTCAGTAGATGAAGCCGATCAGGGGCACGCCGCCGGGTTGAATCAGCCGCCGATCGACGGTGTTGAACGCGACCCAATTCATCTCGGCGACCACCCACGAGCCGTCCTGGTTGACGGACTCCACGTATGCGACGTGGCCGTAACCGCTCTCCCAGGTGACCATGATCGAGCCCGGCCGCGGAGTCCGGCCGGTCGCGAATCCCATGGCCTGCGCGTTTCCGTACCACGCCCACGCGTCACCCTGCCAGGGGATCTGCCGGCGGTTGTAGACGTAATAGGTGCAGTTGCCGAAGGCGAATCGGTTTCCCGCCGCGACCGGAACGATGGGACCGGGCCCGAGCACCGTGTAGCCACGTCCGCGAAAGCCGGCGGTCGGCCGAGACGATTGCGCGGCGGGAGCCAGGTCAGGTCCGCGACCGGCCGGCACGGCCAGCTCGAGACCTGCCGGGAGTGGATCGTCCGCCCCGTAGCGAAGGCGGTTGAAGTCGACGACGCTCGCGGCGTCCACGTGGTAGCGGTTGGCGAGGTTTGTGAACGTATCGCCCGCGGTTGAGACAAGCGCGACTCCGGCGACAGGTGGTAGGAGGAGATCGGCTCCCACCACCGGCTCGCTGCCAACTCGTGAAAGCGTCGAGAGGTTGGACCAGCGCACGGAATCTTCGGGGATGCCGTGCCGTTGAGCGATCGAGACGACGGTGTCCCCGGCGCCCACGGTTGCGTGCACGACGGCGTGAGAAAGGACGGGTGCCATCGGGATCTCGAGCGGTTTGATGATCGTCCCGGCGCGGCTGCCCTCGTTCGGCACGTCACCGGCCAAGGCGGCATTCACGCTGCTGGGTGCGAGGTGCGGGCCGGTGAACCCCTTGTCGAAGAAGCGGATGCCCGCGATCGATGCCGAGACGGCCAGCAGCATGCCATGGCTGATCAACCTGTTGAGCGTCACGACGAGTACCCCCTAGTCGTTGATCGGTCAACTACGAGCCGTTGTTACGGCCCGTAGCGGCGCCACTCGACGAGGTATGAGGCAAAACCCGGATGGTTTTGCCTCATCGCGCGTGCGGCTGCGCCGCAGGCGCTGCTCCCATTCCGGTATATGGATGGGACTTGTCCTAAGAGTTACTCCTCGCCACGCGTGGCATCGTTCAAGCGCGATTGGGACGGCCGGAGTAAATCCGGCCTACAAGCACCATCGGCTGTCGGGAGAGCGGCGCCACTCGATGTGACGCCGCTCGGGCACGTTCTTGTGGGCTAGAACCCGCGCTGTGCCGCGTCCGCTGCCTCGGCCAGGTCCATTACCGTTTTGAAGAACTCGGGAGTCTGGCCTTCGAACAGGAGGTCGGCCGTGAAGGATTTGATCGTCGCCACGGCGCCGGCATTCTCGATCAGGGTCGGTCGGATTACCGACACCTCGGGCAATCCGGCCCCGAGGAAATCAGCCGGCTCGGGCAGGATCAGGTTGGTCTGGGACAGCTCGGTGGCGGGGTTGTTGAGGTCCGGGAACCTGACCCCGGTCGTGGGGTCGACGACGCCCGCAAGGGGCTGAGCGACCGCGTTGCCCATCTTGTCGTGCCACAGCCCAAAGTGGTCCACCTCGACCCCGCCGATGCTGATCACGATCCGCAGGACCTCCAGGTCCCTGACCTTGAGCGCCAGCGATGAGTAGAGGCTCGCCCCACCCTGCTCGATGTATCCGAAGTGGAAACCGGCGGTATTGGCGATCGCCTGCATGCGACGCGCCGCCGCGGTCACCGGCGGCACGGGCTGGTCCGTTCCAGGCGGAGTTTCGTTATCGTTCAGCGGAATCGCAGGTTCGTTCACGATGTTGACCGCCTGCGCGAAGGAACCGCCGAGGTCGGGGTTCTCCGACGATCGGTATCGCGTGTAGAAGCTGGTGTCGACCACCAGGTTCTGGAGGTTGGTCAAGCGCCGCACCTGGCGCGCGCCGGTCGCCTTCGTGCTCGGCAGGATCTTGAACTCGTCCAGGTTGACCTGAGCTGCGCCCCGCGACGCCAGGTACGCGTTGAGAAACGCGGCGTGGCTCTCCTCGTCGTCGGTGTTGTCGCTGATGTACTGAGGCATGTCGCCGTCGAGGTTCGAAAGCGCGGCGATGTAGGAAGGGTTGCCACCGTTCGCGCCGCCGAGCTCGTTGTACTGCTGCCAGAGATCGGTCTCGATGAGCTCGGCCGCGGCCAGGAATCGCAAGATCGCCACATCGCCTGCGCTGAGCGCAGAAAGCGCCGTGAAAGGTCTGTCCTTCGTGCCGGCGGCCTTCACGCCTGCCGCCAGCAGGCCGCTGGTCGGGATCAGCGCCCCGGCCACGCCAAGCCCTTTGAGGAACGCGCGCCGCCGGACGACGCTGTTCCAGCGGGCACTCACGTCTTCACTACTGTCTTGGCTCTTGTCTTGGCTCTTCTCTTGCACGGTCCACTCCTTGAATGCGCATTGGGTGTTGCGACCGTTTTCGAGGTTGTCCAGGACGGTCGCGGCAGGTCTTGGCTGCCGGCGACTTGATACGGCGCGCGGTTACAAACCTCCGTGTAACGCGAATTCGTAGTTGCGGCTGCGATGGGCAGTACGGACTCGAGGTTGCTTGGATGCAGCTGAAGGACGACCAACCGCCTGCGCTGAGCGTGATCAGGGGACTCACCTACTTCGAGGAATGCCAGGTCTTCAACCGCTGGTTCCTGCCCACCTACCAGGCATCGTTTCGCTGGACCGGCAACCGGTCGGACGCGGAGGACGCGACCACCTGGGTCTTCATGAACGCCGTCGGAACCGTGCACCTGCCGGAGCTCGTGAACGTGGTCGACGACATGGTCGCCGACGCGACGCTCGAGGCGGCAAGCCGGCACTGGTGCGACCGATATGGTGTGGTTCGGCTCCGCTGCGCCGAGATCCATGCCTTCGAGGCGGGCCTTGCGGGCCGGGCGCCCTCGACGCTCGACAGCCTCGTCGAGGGTTTGTCGGCAGAGATGCGGCTGGTGATCGTGCTGCGGTTCCTTCGCAAGCGGAACATGTCGGCGATCGCGACCCAGCTGGGCGTGCCGGCGCGGACCGCCAACAGTCTCCTGCTCACGGCGCTCTCCGGGGTCGCCGAAAGGATGGGCCTCGACTCCGCCGCGAGCGGCGCCCAGGCTCAAGCCGGCCAGGTGGCGGCATTCGTCGCGGACCTGATCGGCTGGCGGCGGCCCCTGCGCTTCGAGGCCACACCTTCGGCCTGGGCCGCACTGCTCGCGGCCACCCATCTCCAGGCCGCGGTCGCCGGCAACAATCTCCCCACGGCCCGGTTTGTCCGGTCGCTGGAGGAGTCATTCGAGGCCCATCGCATGACCACTTCTCGGAGACATGTAACGAACCTCCGTATCTGGAGTGCGTGAGTCCGGAGAATTCGACACCCACAGGATTTCCGGATTGGGTGGATCGCATATCGTGCTTGCGGTGACCGAGCTTCGCCTCGTAGGACCCCCGGAGCCGGATGACCTTCGAGGGGCCGAGGCCGCGGTCTACCCCGACTGGGAGGCCGTCTACGAGGACAACGTCGTGGGGATCTACCAGCTCGTCTTCCGAAGGGTCGGCAACGCCGCCGACGCCGAAGACCTGGCCGCGGAGGTCCTGATGCAGACGCTCAAGACGCTGCGCCTGCCCGCCCCCGTCCACAACGTGCGCGCCTACCTGGTGAAAACTGCGCGGACGGTCCTGGCCGACCATTGGCGGCGCCACTACGCGGCCAAGGACGCCGCGGCTGAGCTGCAGCAGGTTCCACCCGATGCGCTGACCCGCCCGCGCAACAGCGCGGCGGCGGATCGCGCCGAGCGGCTCCTCTCGATGCTCCCTGGCAACTTCAGGCGAATCCTCGAGCTCCGCTTTCTGCGCGGCTACTCCGTGCGGGAAGCGGCCAACGAGCTCGGCGTGACGGAGTCCAACGCTCGCGTGCTGCAGTTTCGCGCCCTGCGCAAGGCGGCCGATGTCGGACTGGAGGTGCTCACATGACAGACTCGCCGGCCGATCGCGTCGCCCGCTTCGTCGACGATCTGCTGCACGGCCGCAGGCCGCGCCGGTTCGACGCGTCGCAGGAGGAAGTGGAAGCGATGACCGCGGCGGCTGGATTGGCCTCCGCTCGCGTCGGTGCCGACCTGCCGAGCAAAGCAGCGCTCGACCGCATACACGGCAGGCTTGCCGCGGCGCTGGACGAAAGCCCGGCGCTCGACCGTCACGTGACCCGCCGAATGCTCCTCCGGACGTTCGGAACCGCCGCGGCCGCGATGGTCATCGGCGTGGGGCTGGACGAGGTGGCGACGAGGCAGGGCAAAGCGCCCGACCAGACCGGCGGCGGAGGCGGATCCACCGTCCTGATGCCGGACGGCGGAGCGTGGAAGCCCGTGGCCTCGGTGACCCAGCTCCCGGCGGGGCACGCCATGACGGTTTCAACCGGCGCGATCGATGCGGTGATCGTCAACGAAGGCGGCTCGATCAGCGCGGTTTCGGGGATCTGCACTCACCTCGGGTGCAGGCTCCAGCCGGATGACGCCGGCAAGAAGCTCGACTGCCCGTGCCACCAGACCGCCTTCGGCTGGACCGGGAAGGTCCTTTACTACCGGCTCAAGGCAGAGCCGGCAAACCTACCCAAAATCCCTTCGCGAGTGAACGGCGACCAAATAGAACTGTTCGTCGTCTGAAGCAAGCCCGGCGCTCCCGTAGCGCCGGGCGAGCGGCCATTCGGGCACGAACGGCCGGGTTGCCGGGCGGGAATCGGGCAACTCGGGCACCAATGGCCGGGTTGCCGGGCGGGAATCAGGCCATTCGGGCACAAATGGCCGATGCGCGGGCCCGGATCGGGTTGCTTGCGGACACTGCGGGGGCCTTAACGACCGGCGTTGTTTCATTGGGCCTTGGTCTGGATGCTGGTGCGGTGCAACCCAGGAATGTGGTTCCCGCCGCCCTCAAGACAGGGCCGTTCACGCGCGCAGAAGCCCGGGGATTGGGCGTCAGCCGCCGCCAGTTGCGTGGAACGCGGTATCGCCGGTTGGGCTCAGGGGTCTACCGGTGGGTGGGTCTGAAAGAGAACCCTCAGCTGATGCTTGCCGCTGTTGCCAAGCGATTGCCGGCTGGCGCCGCATTTTCCGGACGTACTGCCGTCTGGCTGCACGGACTGGACATGGAGCCGTGCGACCCGATCGAGGTCACGATGCCCGAGCCCACTGGCAGCAGCCGCCGGGCAGGCGCAGTGGTCAGCCGTACACGGATAGCTCGCGATGAAATCGTTCGGCGGCGTGGGCTATCAACTACGAGTGCGCTGCGGACGGTGGTCGACCTCGGCGGCCGAGATCCGTTGACCGAGGGAGTCGTGGTGGCAGACCTCTTCCTTCATGAAGGGTTGGTTTCCGTCGACGACTTGCGTTGCTATGTCGCGGAGCATCCCGGAACAAAGGGCGTCGCTCGGCTCAGGCGCGTTGTCGACCTGGCGGAGCCAAAGGCCGAGTCCGCAATGGAAAGCCGGCTCCGCATGTTGCTCGTGCTCGCACGGCTTCCGCGGCCGGAAGTTCAAGTGTCTGTCCATGACGAAGAAGGTCGGTTCTTGGCCCGTCCCGACCTGCTCTATCGTCGGCAGCGACTGGCGATCGAATTCGACGGAGGCAACCACCGGGATCGCCTGGTCGATGACAACCGCCGCCAGAACGGCCTGGTCGGCGCCGGCTATCGCCTGCTCCGGTTCACGTCAGCGGACGTGTATGGGAAACCCGCAGAGGTTGCCAGCCAGATTCGACAAGCCCTGGCCAGAGACTAACTCCGGCCATTCGGGCACAAATGGCCGCATCCCAGTTCGCTAGAGTAGCCATTCGGGCACAAATGGCCGCATCCCCATTTGCTAGAGCGCCCATTCGGGCACAAATGGCCGCGTTCGCTGCGGCTGTAATGCGGCTCCGTACTTGGTTCTGTAATGAGCTTCCGGCAACCAAAGACCGCGACGAGGCGAACTTTTCTTGGCTGGTGGATGACATCGATATTGACGGCCACGGTCGTCGCCGCGCTCTCTCCCATCGCGGTCTACATCTTTCCGCCGCGCAATCCCAACCAGAGGAAACAAACGATTCGCATCGCGCTGGACACGCCGGTCGGCGCGCTCAAAGAAGGCGGCGTCTCGCGATTTGCAGCTCCCGCCGGAATGGCGTTCGTGATGGCCGACGGCGGTGAAGGGAACACCGCAGGCGATCCGACATTCGCCGGCTACCTGACCCGCGACAACGGGACGCTGCGGGCGCTCGCGATCACGTGCCCGCACCTCGGCTGCTCATATGCGTACGACGACGGCAAGAGGCATTTCGTCTGCCCCTGCCATGGATCGGAGTTCGCGCTCGACGGAGCGCTCCTGCACGGACCGGCGACCAGCCCACTTTCACACCTGACCTGGTCGACCGGACCTGGCGCCAACGAGATCGACGTGGAGGGACTCAACATTGGCAGCTGAGTCCTGCGCGATCTCTTTTTGTAACGCAGCTCCATATCTAGCTGCGTTCAACTCAAACGAAATGGAGATTGCGTAAACCAATGATTCGGACACTTGCGTTGATCACCGCCTCCGTCGGCGCTGCCTTGCTGGCGGCGTCATGCGGTGGCTCCGGTTATGGATCGACATCAGCTTCTACAGGCGGGGGGTATCCCAGCGCAGCCGGCACCACCCCTACAGGCTCGTCGGGGCCCTCCGCCACCATCGCGGTGCGAACCACCGCGCTGGGCCAGATCCTCGTCGACGGCAGCGGCCGGACTCTCTATCTCTTCGCGGCCGACCAGGGCACTGCGTCGTCCTGCTACAACGCTTGCGCTGGAGTTTGGCCGCCGGCGCCGGCGACCGGGGCTCCCGTGGCCGGCGCCGGCGTTCATCAATCCCTGCTCGCCACCACGGCGCGCAAGGACGGCTCGATGGAGCTCGTCTACAACGGCCACCCCCTCTACTACTTCATCTCCGACAAGCAGCCGGGTGACACGACCGGCCAGGCCCTCAGCAGCTTCGGCGCCGACTGGTACGTCCTCTCCCCTGCCGGCACCAAGATCGACCGGGGCTAGGAGTGCCTGGAGTGCTGTTCGAGAGGGGCGCGGGTCGAGATGCGGCCGTCTTCGATCTCGGTCCGGCCCTGCGGCGGCCGCTCATCGTGCTGAACCTCAACGGGCTCACGCAGGTCGACCGGGATCCCGACTGGGTCTTCGGCGAGCTCCACGATCCGCACACGCTGCTCAGCTGCGTGCCGGGCGGCAGCCTCACGAGGCTGGTCGGGCCGCGCAAGTTCGAAGCGCGAATCGCGGTCGGCGCCGGGCCGTTCAAGTTCATGTATTCCGGCACTGGCAGGATCGTCGACTCAGATCCGCGGTTGCGAACCGCTTCGATGACGCTCAACGGCTCGGCGGCGTCGAACGTGCCGGCGATCCGGATCCGGATGGCGATGGCCGTCCGTCCTCACGTTCGGGGCTCCGAGATCCAGATGTCCTTCCGGGTCGTCATCACCGACCGGACGGGATTGCTGGCTCGCAGCTGGGTCGACCCCATCGCGTGCGAGCTGCTCGACCACACCGTGCGCCAGCTCAAGCGTCAGCTCGAGGAGACCCCTCTCGTCCCGCATCCCACGGCAGCCTGAATCAATCACCCACCAGGAGAAGTCGCTGATGAAGAAATCGGTCGTTGCGTTGATGGTCCTGATCGGGATCATCGTTGGAGTTGGCGTGGTCGGCGCGGCCACCGCCGTCGCAAGCAATGGAACCAGGACCGCCGCCCCGCCGCCCGCCGGCGGCGAGTCAGGCGCGGTCGCCATCGCCTGGAACCAGGAGCTGCTGCATATCGTGCAGACGCCGGGCGCGCAGCCCGCCAGCCTTCACCCGACCCGCAGCTTCGCCATCCTGCAGGCGGCGGTTTACGACTCGGTCGTTTCGATTACCAAGGACGACCGTCCTTATCTCGTCTCGGTGCCGGCAGCCCGAGGGACACGCGTGGATGCTGCCGCGGCGCAGGCGGGCCACGACGTGCTGGCGGCTCTCTATCCCAAGTGGCAGACGGAGCTGGACGGCCAGCTGACCACCGAGCTTGCCGCGATCCCCGACGGCACCGCCAAGCAAGATGGAATCCAGGTCGGCCGGAGCGTCGCCAAGCAGCTTCTCGCGATTCGCGCGACCGACGGTTCCGCGAACCCGGCGCCGGCCTTCGTCGCGGGCACCCAGCCCGGCGACTTCCGCCCCGTTCCACCGGCTTTCGCAGCCCCGGTCTTCACCGGTTGGGCCAACGTCAAGCCTTTCGTCCTTGACAGCGCGTCGCAGTTTCGGCCCGTCGCGCCGCCGGCCGTCACCAGCGCCGGCTACGCCAACTCGCTGAACGAGGTCAAGAGCCTCGGCCAGAACACCAGCTCAACGAGGACCGCGGATGAGACCGTGACAGCCAAGTTCTGGGCGGGCCCGATCTGGAACACGTGGAACGAGATTGCCGACAAGGCGGCGGTCGCCCACCACTCGAACCTGGAGACGACCTCGCGCCTGCTCGCGGTTCTCAACCTGAGCTTCGCGGACGGCGTGATCGCCTTTTACGACGCGAAGTACCAGTACGCGGTTTGGCGCCCGATCACCGGCATTCGCCTCGGTGACACGATCGGGAACCCGGGCATCACCGGCGACCCGACCTGGACGCCGCTCGCGACCACTCCGGCCGACCCGTCTTTTCCCGGCGCGCACAGCACGATCAGCGAGGCCGGCGCGACCATCCTGTCGGCGTACTACGGCAACGAAGCTCAGATCGCCGTGACCTCCGACGTCCTCCCGGGCGTCGTGAGGCAGTTCAACTCCTACCAGGACATCGCTACCGAGGCGGGCCTCAGCCGGATCTTCGCCGGGGTGCACACCCGGCTGGACCACGAGGCCGGGCTCGCGCTCGGACGCGGCGTGGCGCAGTTCGTGCTGCGCACCGCAAACTCAGCCGATTTCGGGCGCAACGCGAACGCGGCGACACCCAGCGCGCCCGGCCGCTACGCGGGCGGCTACTAGCAAGACATCAACCTCTCGGGAACGGGAGCCGGCCCCACCCGGCTCCCCACTCGGGACTACTGACGCGGCCATTCGGGCACAAATGGCCCGATCGCGAACCGCAGGTGCGGCCATTCGGGCACAAGTGGCCCGATCCCGAACCGCAGGTGCGGCCATTCGGGCACAAATGGCCGGATGACGGGCCGGGGCTGCGGCCATTCGGGCACAAATGGCCGCGCGCCCGCGGCGGTGGAACGCTCTTACTTGTAGGAGGCGACGGCGCTGGCCGGTACCTTCAGGACCTCGCGCTGAGTGGTCCCGTCGGAGCCGACCTGCGTGATCACCCAGTCCCCGAACGTGTTGTGGTACTGGTTGAAGTCCTCGCTGCTGGCCGCGCCGTCGTAGTTGATCTTCTTGCCCTGGTTGAGAAGCGCAACACAGTCCGCGTAAACGAAACACTTCGTGCCCGGCGGATTCGACACGTCCAGGACCCTGCTGTTCCACACCTTCGGGTCGGAGCTCTCGGCAAGAGTCATCGCAAGCGCGGTGATCACCACGGCGTCATAGAGGTTGCGTGCGCCGACAGTGACCGGCTTGCCGGGATTGGCCGCATTCCAGGTCGCCATGAAGTGGTCGTTCGCCGGCCCTTGCACCGGCGAGCCGGACATGCCGTAGAGGTACTGAGACGCATAGGTCACGCCCATCGCCTTCGTGTAGTCGGGCTCCGGTGCGGTGTCATCACCGACGACCGGCACGTTCAGATAACCAAGCTCTTTCATGTTGCTGAAAAGAGTCGCGGAGGTTTGCGGGTCCGACTTGAAGAAGACGACGTCGGGTTTGGTCGCAAATGCCTTTGAGACCTCAGTCCGGTACGAGGACTGTGCGGGAGTGAGGCTTACGGCCTGCACGATCTTCCCGCCGTGTCCGGTGTAGTACTTCGTGAGGCTTGCCTGCTCGGCGACGGCGTCGCTGGTGTTGTCGAAGATCATCACGGCGTTCGTCCAGCCGCTGTGGATCGCGAAGTAGGCTTCCGCGGTGGTGAGGTCCGAGTCCGAGGCGGTGACGCGATAGACGTACTTGTAGGGCATCTGGTCGAGCTGGGTCGTACCGCCGAAGAAGAACGCGGGCGTCTTGACCGCGTCGAACTGGGTGATCACCGAGCTGAAGTCGACCGACGACGGCCCAAGAAAATACGACGGCTTATTGAGCATCACTTTGCGGAAGGCGGGTACTGCGTCGACCGCGTCGCCTCCCGTGTCCTCCGGATACTGGACCAGCTGCCGGCCCATCACCCCTCCGTTGTGATTCACCTCGTAGACGCCGATCGCTGCCCCATTGGTCTCGATGTTGCCGAGGAACGCCCTCGCGCCGGACAGCGCAAAGATCTCGCCGACTCCAATGGGCGACGTGTCGGTCGCCGCGGGCGGGCTGCTGCCTCCGCAGGCCACCGCCACGATGGCAAGCGTCGACGCCACCGACGCCAATACGCGCGTATTCACTCTCAACTGTTCCGCCTCCTCTATCTAATGACCCGTGTGTGGCCCATTCGAGTTGGGGTGGCCGTTGCCCCCATTCCCACCCAGGAAAATCGCGCTGATGTCGTGTGTCTGCACCTCCGCGGGCGTCCCCTGGAGGTGGTTGCGGCCGTCCACCAGCAGGTAGATCCAATCGGCGCTCTCCAGCGCGAGGTCGACGTTCTGCTCCACCACCACGACCGCCGCTCCAGCTGCGGCGATCCGCCGAACCTGGTCCCAGACGATCTGCGTGTAAGCCGGGGAGAGCCCCGCGGTCGGCTCGTCGAGCAGCACGACCACCGGGTCGATCATCAGAGCCCTGGCGATGCCCAGGAGATTTCTCTGTCCGCCGCTCAGAGCTCCCCCACGCTTGGCTCGCGCCAGCTTCAGGTCTGGAAAGATGTCCAGTACCTGGGCGATGCGCTCCTTGAGCCCGGACTTGCGCGTGAAGCCGCCCATCTCGAGGTTCTCCACGACGGTGAGGCTCGGGAAGACATTGCCCACCTGCGGGACGTAGCCAAGACCGCTGCGCGCGATGAGGTGTCCTGGCAGACCGGTGACGTCCTTCCCGGCGACTGACACGGCGCCCGCGTCGACGTGGATCTGACCCGTGATCGCCTTCATGAACGTCGACTTGCCCGAGCCGTTGGGCCCGAGGATGGCGACCACCTTGCCGGACTCGGCGCGGGCGGCGATCTCCCAGACCACTGGAACCTTGCCGTAACCCGCCGTGATCCCTTCAGCCTGCAGGGCGGTTGGCATGAACCCCTCCGAGGTAGGCGCGGACGACCGCCTCGTTGAGGCGAAGCTCGGCGAGCCGCCCCCGCGCCAGCGCGCGACCCTCGGCCATCACGACGACGTCGTCACACACCTCGTCGACGGCCGACAGGTTGTGCTCGACCATCAGCAGCGTGATGCCGGCGTCGCGCAGCGCCTGGAAGCGCACCGCGATCTGCGCGACAAGCGCCGGGTTGATGCTGGCCATCGGCTCGTCGAGGAGAAGGAGCTTGGGCTCGGCCATCACCGCCCGGGCCAGCTCCAGCAGGCGCTTCTGGCCGCCGCTCAGGTTCTTCGCGTACTCGTCGCGGTGACCGTAGAGGCGGAACGTGTCGAGCACGCCCAGCGCCTTGGCCACGTTGATCCGGGTCTCGTTGCGTCCGATGGCGGGCCGGAAGATCGTGTTGAGGAGGCCCTCGCCGCGCTGATGCGGCACGACGACGAGCAGGTTCTCGAGCACGGTCAGGTTGCCCAGCTCGCGCGAGATCTGAAAGGTGCGGATGAGGCCGCGCTGCCCGATCTGGAAGCTCGGGCGACCGGAGATGACCGCGCCGTCGAAGACGATCGAGCCTATACGGCACTTCAGCGCGCCGGCCACGAGGTTGACGAGCGTGGTCTTGCCGGCCCCGTTCGGTCCGATGAGGGCGGTGATCGATCCGCGTTTGACCGAGAAGGTGCATCCGTCGACCGCTTTGAGCCCACCGAAGGCGTGGGTGACCCGGTCGATCTCCAGGATGTTGTCAGGCATCGGGGATCCCTTGGCCGCCGCGCGCCGGAAGCGGCCCCTTCCATCTCCACCGCCGCTCGGGCAGCAGCCCTTGGGGCCGGAACCACAGGGACGCGATGATCAGCGCGCCGATCGCCACGTTGCGCAGCGCGGCCCCCAGCTCCGGGTTGCTCGGCGATTTGGGCAGGAACCGGGTCGCCTCGACAAAGATGACGGGTATCAACAAGGCGCCGAGCACCGAGCCCAGGGTGTTGGCCCGCCCCCCGATGAGAAGGGCGGCGAAGATGACGAAGGTTTCGGGGGGCAGCCAGCCTGACGGGCTGATCGCGCTGATGAAGGCGATCAGCAAGGCGCCTCCGATGGCGGCGTAAGCGCAGCCGATCATCATCGCGATCAGCCGGATGCGAACGCTGTTCTTTCCGAACGCCTCGGCGACCTCCAGGTCCTCGCGCATGGCGCGCATGGCGCGGCCCAACGGCGAGGAGGTCAGGCGGTGCGACAGGAGCCCGAGGCCGACCATGATCACGCCGCTGAACGCAACGAAGAAATAGAGGTAGGTGTTCGGGTCGAGCTGCAGGATGTCGTTGAACGGCGACGGCACGCCACCGAGCCCGTCGTTGCCGTTGAACAGGTTGGGGTTGTTCGCAATGAGGTCGAAAACGATGGTCCCGACCGAGACCATCACGATCGCGAGGTAGTCGCTGCGCAGCCGCCGGAGCGCCACGCCTCCGAGCGCGAGCCCAGCCACCGCCGCGACGAGAGCAGCCACCACCATGGCGACCAGGAACGGCCAGCTCAGGCCGAGGATGTAGTGCTGATTGGTGGCTGAGGCAGGACCCGCCGTCAGGACTCCCGCGGTGTAGGCGCCGATCGCGAAGAACGTTATGTAGGTGAAGTCCAGGATGCCGGCGACGCCGAACTGCATGTTCAGGCCCCAGACCAGGATGTTGTAGATGAAGAAATAGACGACCAGGGTGGCGAGGTAGTAGCCGAGCTGGTCCATCAGTTCTTGCCCGCCATGCGGACGATCCCTTGTGGCCGGATCAGCAGGACGGCCACCAGCGCGAGAAACGCGATGTCGTTCTTGTAGGCGGAGTTGACCACCACCGCCGACACCTCGGTCGCGAGCCCGAGCACGACAGCCGCGAGAATCGCGCCCGACGGCGATCCGACGCCGCCGAGGATCATCGCCGCGAAGATGACGAAGAGGATGTTGGCCCCGAGCCCCGTGTCGAACGTCGTGAGGTTCAGCGCAAGGACCACTCCGGCCAGCCCGGCGAGAGTTCCGCTGAGCATCCAGACGACGTGGGTCACCCGGTCGGTGTCGATGCCTGATGCCCGGGCGAGCTCGACGCTGTCCGACATCGACCGCATCGCCTTGCCGAGCCTGGTCCGCGACAGGAGCAGGCGAATGCCGAGCATCGCCGCGATCGAGATCCCGATGATGAGGAACTGGTCGCTCGTGAACTGCATGGGCCCGACATGAAAAGGCTGCTGGTTGGGCAGGTCGAACGAGCGGTAGCCGCTTCCCCAGATCGCGAGGTTCAGGTTGCCGAGGATCAGCGAGAGGCCGATGGTCACGATCAGCAGGAAGACGAGCGGAGTGCGGCGGCGGAGGAACGGCCGGATCACGAGGATGTTCGCCGCCACCGCGACGACGCCCACGCCCAGGCTCGCAAGGGCAGCCGCGAGCCAGAAGTTGAGGTGCCATCCGACGTTCATCGACCAGGCGAGATAGGCGCCCAGGGTGAGGAAGTCGGCGAAGGCGAAGTTCACGAGGTTCGTGACGCCGACCTGGAGCGTCAGGCCGACGGCGGCGATGGCGAGCACCGAAGCGGTGACGAGCCCAAAGCCGATGGCGAGCATGAGCGTGCTCACTCGGAATTGCGCCCTGCGCGCGCCCGGCGGCGCCGCGACCCCTGGCCGCTATTTGCTATAGCAGGGCAGCCGAGCGGAAACGACAGCGGGTTGGACACTTACGGGACGACCTTCGGCCGAGGGCTGCCGGCGTACGCGATGTACGTGCGGCTCACGTTGAGCGTGTGCTCCCGCATCAGCCTTTCGGCCAGGTCGGGATTCCTCGCTTCGATGGCCTTGAGAATTCCTCGGTGTTGGTTGACCCGGCGATCCAGTCCCTTCGGGTCGACCGCCTTCTGAGCGTTGAGGGCGCGGACTTTGTAGGCGTCGTCAAAGGCTTCTGTCGTGGCCAGGAAGGACCCCAGCAGCTGAGCTTGCGACACCGCTTCGATGGCGGCGTGGAAAGCGCGGAACCCGGCAGTTGCCGAATTCTTGGGCGATCGCTTGCGCATCGCCTCCGCCTCGCGCAGTGCGACTCTCATCCGGTCGATCTGCCCCTCGGTCGCGCGCTCAGCCGCAATGCGGGCGGACAGTCCGCGCAGGGCCGCGTGGATCAGGATCATGTCGGCGTAGGCGGCGTCGGCCAGGCTGGAGACGCGGCGGTCACGCCCGACGCGCTCGATCAAGCCCTCGTGCTCGAGCTGGCGAAGTGCCTCGCGCACCGGCGTTGGGCTGACATTCAGAAAGACCGCAAGGGAGCGCTCCGTCACGGCCTGGCCGGCGGCCAGCCGGCCGGAGGTGATGGCGTCGCGGATGGCGTGGAAAGCCTGGTCGGCGAGGGCTGCCGTTGGCGCGATTGCTCTTACGGGCGAAGCCGTGCGTGACATCTCCACGCCGATGCTATCTGCTATAGCATATGGTGTCAAGGACACGAATAACACGGCCGGGGGCTTAGGAGACAGGCATGGACGAAATCCGATTTGTGGCCGCGACCGGAGCTGTCGGGGCCGGGGTCGACCGAGCATCCCTTGCTGCCGCGATGAAGCGTGAGCCTCATTTCATGGCTGCCGATGCGGGCACCACCGATGCGGGACCAGCAGCCCTCGGCTCCGGCGTCCCCGCCTTCGCCCGCGAGGCGGTCAAGGCCGACCTCACGGTGATGCTGGAGGCGGGCCACAGGGCTCACGTCCCCGTCATCGTGGGGTCGGCGGGGACGGCCGGTGCGGATGTTCACGTGGACTGGACCCTGGACATCGTCCGCGAGGTGTGCGCCGAGCTCGAGATCGAGCTGCGGGTGGCGGTGATCCGATCGGAGCAGCATCCCGAGTACCTGGTCGAGATGCTCTCCGAGGGACGCATCCATCCCCTGGCGCCTTCGCCACACATGGACGAGGCGACGATCCGGCGGAGCGTGCGCGTGGTCGGAATGATGGGAATCGAGCCAATCCAGCGGGCGCTCGCGACGGGGGCCGACCTGGTGCTGGCCGGTCGCGCCAGCGATTCCGCGCTCTACGCGGCGATGCCGATCACGCTGGGTTTCCCGGAGGGTTTGGCGTGGCACGTGGGCAAGGTCGTCGAGTGCGGCACCCTGGCCTGTGAGACTCGCGGCCCAGGCGTCATGCTCGCGACCATCAGAAGAGACCACGCCATCATCGAGCCGATCGGTCCGGACCTGCGCTGCACACCGATGACGGTCGCGGCGCACAGCCTCTACGAGAACCCCGACCCCTACCTGTTCCACGAGGCCTCCGGCACGCTGGACATCCGAAATGCGGTCTTTCACGCGGAGACGGATACGAGCGTTCGCATTTCGGGAGCCCAATTCCATGCCGCGGAAAAGTACAACGTGAAGCTCGAAGGAGCGGAGCTGGCCGGCTACGCGACCGTCATGATCGGTGGCATTCGCGACCCGTTCATCCTCAGCCGGCTCGATGTGTGGCTGGGTGGTATCACCCGGTACTTCGAACGCACGGTGAAAGAGGTGCTCGGCCTCGGACCGGATGATTACCAGTTCGCGCTGCACACGTACGGCCGGGACGGGGTCATGGGGGAGCTCGAGCCGGAACGCGAGTCTCAGGTTCACGAGGTCGGGGTCGTGTTCGAGGTGCTTGCGGCGGACCAGCGCACGGCGACCGAGATCGCGAAGCTGGCGCGGCAGCCGCTGCTTCATTTTCCAGTTCCCGAATGGACCGGGGCGGTCACGACCATCGCCTACCTCCACAACCCGCCGCAAATCGAGCGAGGGCCCGTCTATCGATTCAACATGCACCACGTCGTCACGCCGCGAACCCGTGAGGAGATGTTCCGGATCGAGTCGATCGAAGTCGGCGCTGGGTCCGCCTCGGTCAGAACGCGCACCGCATGAGACTCGACCGACTGGCGTCGCTGGTCCGCAGCAAGAACGCCGGGCCGTTCCAGCTCACCTTCGACATTCTCTTTTCCGACCCCGCGGTCTACGAGAAGGTCAAGGCGTCAAAGGTGCTCAACGCAGAACTGATCGCCCATCTTTACGACTGCGACATCGACTCGGTGCGGTTCTTCGAGTGCGACAACGCCCTGGCGTTCAAGGCGACGATTCCGCGCCGCCACGTCCAGGGTTCCTTCGGCGACCCGGACCTGCATGGCGGGCAGCAGCACGCCCCCCTGATGGCGGTGGACATCACCACCTAGCCCGCCCTGCGGCCATTCGGGCACAAATGGCCGGATGCCGTGTTGCGGAGGCGGCCATTCGGGCACAAATGGCCCGATGCCGGGCTGCGGAGGCGGCCATTCGGGCACAAATGGCCCGGTCCCGGGCTCCGGATGCGGCCATTCGGGCACGAATGGTCGCGGCGCTACGCGCACACTTCGGGGTTACGCGACGATTTCGACCCAGCCGCGGATGTCGTCGTCGCTGATTTTGGTCAGCAGGTCGGGGTGATCCGTGCGCAGGTGTTCGCGGATCTTGGTCACGACGTCGTCGTCGGTCGCGGCTCGGGCGATGTATCCGCACTCGCACTTGACCTGTCGGTTCATGGCGGTCTCCTCCGTGGCTTCTGGCGGCTCGCTCGATTATCGTCTAGGCAGCTTGCAGCCGACCAGGATCCAACTGTGCGGGCCGTACGTTGTCGAGCTCGAGGGCCGGCGCGTCGAACCCTCGCTGCCAGGACGCCAGGGCAGGCTGCTGTTCGCCTACCTGGTGCTGAACCGCGACCGGCCGATCGGCCGTGGCGAGCTCGTCGATGCGATCTGGTCACAGGAGCCGCCGCGGGACCCCGCCGACGCCCTCGCCGCGCTGCTTTCGAAGGTGCGGACCGCCCTGTCGAACCGCTGGCTGGAGGGACGCAGCCGCATCACCTTGATGCTGCCGCCACACGCCGAAGTGGACGTGGAGCGCGCGCTGGCTGCCGTCCACCAGGCCGAGTCGGCGTGTGCGCTCGCTGACTGGCCGAGAGCGTGGACCGCGTCCCTTGCCGCGCAGAACATCGCCAAACGAACGCTCCTCGGGGAGTACGAGGACCCCTGGATCGAGACCTGGAGGCGGAGGCTGGACGAGGTCATGGTCAGCGCGCTCGAATGCTACGCAAGAGCCTGCCTGGGCCTGGGCGGAACCGAGCTCGCGGGTGCCGAGCGGACCTCACGGCTCCTGGTTCGATTGGCGCCGCTGCGCGAGAGCGGCCACGGCCTGTTGATGGCGGCCCTCGAAGCGCAGGGCAACGTGGCCGAAGCCCTCGTCGTTTATGAAGCGCTGCGCCAGCGCTTGCGGAGCGAGCTCGGGGTTTCGCCGGCCGAACCGCTGCAGACCGCTCACCGGCGCCTGTTGAGCGCGTCCAGCGGAGCCTGACCCCAACCTTTCCCCAAGGTTTCGCCCGGGTCCCCGCAGGAGCGGGCGCCCACCCTGTGGCTGCGCAGGCAAGACGAGAACCAAAGGAGCAGCCAGATGTCTACCACCAGGTCAAAGCTGGACCCCGCCGCCGTCGAGTCGCTCGGCAAGTCTTTACGGGGCGATTTGATCGACCCCGTTCATGCGGAATACGAGGCGGCGCGCCGCGTCTACAACGCGATGATCGACAAGCATCCGGCGGTCATAGCCCGGTGCATCGACGTCGCGGACGTGATCACCTGCGTACGTTTCGCGGCTGCCGAGGGAATCGACCTGGCCATACGCGGCGGCGGCCACAATGGTGGCGGCCTGGGGAGCGTTGACGACGGCCTGGTGATCGACCTGTCGCATCTCCGCGGCGTGCGCGTGAACCCGGATGCGAGGACGGCGACCGTCGCGGGCGGCACGACGCTCGGGGAGCTCGACCATGCGACCCACCCATTTGGTCTCGCCGTGCCGGGTGGGATCATCTCCACGACCGGGGTGGGCGGGCTCACATTGGGTGGCGGGCTGGGTTACCTCACCCGCAAATACGGGTTGTCGATCGACAACCTGATCGAGGCCGACGTCGTGCTGGCGGATGGCTCGTTGGTTCGTGCCAGCGAGAGCGAAAACGGCGACCTCTTCTGGGCGATGCGCGGCGGGGGCGGCAACTTCGGCGTTGTCACCTCGTTCACCTTCCAGGCCCGACCGGTCTCGACGGTGATCGGCGGCCCCATGCTGTGGCCGCTGGAGCAGGCGCCGGAAATCCTGGCCTTCTATTCCGAGCTCCTGGCCAATGGGCCCGACGAGCTCGGCGGATTCTTTGCGATGCTGACCGTGCCGCCGGGCCCGCCGTTCCCGCAGGAGCTGCATCTCAAGAAGGTGTGCGGCGTGGTGTGGTGCTACGTGGGTCCCGAGGAAGACGCGAAGGCGGCACTCGCGCCGATCCGCGCCAAGTTTCCGCCCGCCCTCGACGGCGTCGGGGAGCTGCCGCTGCCGGCGCTGCAGGCTGCGTTCGACGGTCTCTACCCACCCGGCGACCAGTGGTACTGGCGCGCCGACTTCGTCCGCACGATCCCAGCCAAGGCGGTCGAAGCCCACCTCGAATTCGCCCGCAAGCTGCCGACCTGGAAGTCGACCATGCACCTCTACCCGATCGACGGAGCGGCGAGCCGGGTGGCCGCCGACGCGACTCCGTGGACCTATCGCGACGCCCACTTTGCGCAGGTGATCGTGGGCGTCGACCCCGACCCGGCAACGGCCGGCGCCCTACGCGACTGGACGGTCGGTTACTGGGACGCCCTCCACCCGTACTCGATGGGAGGCGCCTACACGAACTTCATGATGGACGAGGGTGCGGACCGAGTCCGGGCGAGCTATGGGGCCAACTACAAGCGCCTCGCCAAGATCAAGGCGCGCTACGACCCGGGCAACCTCTTCCACGTCAACCAGAACATCCAGCCGGCGGGCTAACTGGTGCCATCAGCCCCTTTTTAGCGTTCTTTCTCGACCCTCTCCCCGACCCTCTCCCGCTGCACGGGAGAGGGAGGAGACTTTTAGGCTTCGATGGGTCTGAGGTAGCGCTCGGGGTTCTTTTCGAACTCTTCTTTGCATCCGCCTGAGCAGAACCAGTAGGTCGTGTCGCCGTACACGGTCTTGTGCTGCGCCGTGAGCGGGTCCACCGTCATGCCGCAGACCTGGTCGGTGACGAACACCACCGCCGGCGCGTCGTGCTTGACATGGCCGGGAGTTCGTTTCTGACGCGCCATCACGACCTCGGCCAGGGCCAGGAGGGCGATTTCCTCTTGCGTGACGCCGCGCACCTTGCCCGCCGGCGTCCTCAGCCGCCCCAGCGTCAGTTCGTCGAGGCCGCGCGCGACCAGCGCGCCGTGCAAGGCCGCGGCGCGCCGTGTGCTGGCGATCAAGCTCACGTCTACATCGGGAAGGGTCAGCGCGACCTCGAGCGCATCCTCGTCGTAGTGGCCCATCGTGGCCACCACCGCCCACGCGTCCGCGGTTGACACCGACAGGGTGGCCAGGTCGGCCTGCGTCACGGTCTGGCTGCGAAATCCTGTGAGCTCGCCGAGCCTGGCCAGCGTATGAGCGACCGGGGTGTCGCCGAAGACGAGCAGCAGGGGACGTGGCAATCGCGGCTCTATGAAAATGTCGAGCGATCCACCGCTCGGACATGTGGTTGCCACCGTGAGCTCCCCTTTCTTGCGAGTCTGGCGGACGTCTTCGGCGGCCACGATCCTGACCAGCTGCGGGGTTCCTTCGGCAAGCGCGCGCAGGGCCTCGCGCCGCACGACCGGCTCCGAGCAGCTTCCTCCGATCCAACCCCGCAGCCTTCCGTCCGCCGTGATGACCGCCTTGTCTCCAGGCCGGGCCGAGGTTGGCGGTTCGACGCGCACCACGGTGGCCAGCACGCACGGCGTGCCATCGGCAGCGTACTCACGCAGCAGCTCCAGTACGTCGTCGGCTATTCCGTGACTCCTTTGGACCTGAGGGCCGCCCATACCTTGTCCGAGGTTACCGGCATGTCGATGTTGGTGATGCCGTAGGGAGACAGCGCGTCGATGACGGCGTTGACGTAAGCGGCCGGCGATCCCACGGTGGGCGACTCGCCTACGCCCTTGGCGCCGAGCGGGTGGTGTGGCGAAGGCGTGGAAGTCTCGCCAAGCTCGAACTTGGGAGTCTCCCACGCGGTCGGAATCAGGTAGTCCATGAGGCTCGAGCCGATGCAGTTGCCCTCGTCGTCGAAGGTGATCAGCTCCATGAAGGCGATCCCGTAGCCCTCGGCGAGGCCGCCGTGGATCTGCCCCTCGACGATCATCGGGTTGATGCGGACGCCGCAATCGTCGACCGCGACCATCCGCTTCACCTTGACCTGGCCGGTTCCCTTGTCGACGTCGACCACCACGGCGTAGGTGCCGAACGGGTAGGTCATGTTCGGCGGGTCGTAGTAGTAGACGCCTTCGAGCCCCGCCTGCATCCCTTCCGGAAGGTTGGTGTAAGCCGCGAAAGCCGCCTCCTGGATGGTCTTCGAACGCTCGGGTGAGCCCTTGACGTAGAACTTGCCGCGCTCCCACACGAGGTCTTCCTCGTCCGCCTCGAGCAGGTGGGCCGCCAGCTTGCGAGCCTTCTCGCGCAGCTGCCGCGCGACCATCGCCGTCGCCGCACCCGCCACCGGCGTGCTGCGCGACGCATACGTGCCCAGTCCATACGGTGCGGTGTCGGTGTCACCCTCCTCGACCGCGACATCCTGCGCCGGGATGCCCAGCTCTTCGGCCACGATCTGCGCAAACGTCGTCTCGTGGCCCTGGCCCTGCGACTTGGTGCCCATGCGCAGGATGGCCTTGCCTGTGGGGTGGACACGCAGCTCGGCGCTGTCGAACATGCGCAGGCCGAGGATGTCGAACTCCGCGCCGTGACCGGCCCCGACCACCTCGGTGAAGCTGGCGATCCCGATCCCGGTGACCTCTCCCTTCTTTCTTCGCGCCTCGACGTCCTTCTTCAGCTCGGCGTAGCCGAGCTGGTCCAGCGCGACGTCCATCGCCTTCTCGTAATCGCCGCTGTCATACACCCAGCCCGTGGCGGAGTGGTACGGGAACTGCTCGGGCTGGATGAAGTTCTGCTTGCGGAACTCGGCCTGGTCGATGCCGAGCTCGAGGGCCGCGTTGGTGACGAGGCGCTCGATGAGGTAGCTCGCCTCGGTGACCCGGAATGAGCACCGATAGGCGACTCCTCCCGGCGCTTTGTTCGTGTAGTAGCCGTCCGCGGTGACGTGCGCGGTGGGGATGTCGTACGAGCCGGTGACGATGTGGAATAGGCCGGCCTTGAACTTGCTCGGCTGCGCGTCCGCGAAGAACGCGCCGTTGTCGCTGTCCAGGTGGACGCGCAGGGCGAGCATCTTGCCCTTCTCGTCCACCGCGAGGTCGCCGGTCATGTGGAAGTCGCGCGCGAAGCCGGTGGAGATGAGGTTCTCGTTGCGGTCTTCGATCCACTTGACCGGGCGGCCGAGCAGAAGGCTCGCGGCAGTCGCGACCACGTAGCCCGGGTAGACCGGGACCTTGTTTCCGAATCCCCCACCAAGGTCCGGCGAGATGATGCGGATGTTCTGCTCGGGAAGGCCCGTGACGAGGGCGAACACCGTCCTGATCGCGTGGGGCGCCTGGCTCGTCATGTGGATCGTGGCCTTGCCCGTGGCGCCGTTGACGTCGGCGATGCAGCCACAGGTCTCGAGGGGAGCGGGGTGGCAGCGTGGATAGAAGGTGTGCAGCCTGACCACCTTGTGCGCCTTCGCGAACGCGGCCTGGGTCGTGGCCTGGTCGCCCGATTCCCAGTGGTAGATGTGGTTGTCCTTCTGGCCTTCCTTGTCGTCCCTGATGAGCGACGCGCCGGGGGCCTTCGCCTTGTCGGGGCTGATCACCGCGGGCAGGACTTCGTAATCGACCTCGATCGAGGCCAGCGCATCCTCGGCCTGGTACTTGGTTTCAGCGATCACCGCCGCGACCTCCTGGCCCTGGAACCGCACTTTGTCGGTGGCGAGCACGGCCTGCGTGTCGCCACTCAGCGTCGGCATCCATGCCAGCTTGTGCTGCGCCATCAGCTCGCCGGTCACAACCGCGATCACGCCCGGCTTGGCCCCCGCGGCGGCCGTGTCGATCGACTTGATCCGCGCATGCGCGTAGGGGCTGCGAAGAATGGCCATGTGGAGCATGTTGGGAAGCACGAAGTCGTCCAGGTAGCTGCCCTTCCCGCGCAGGAAGCGCCCATCCTCCTTGCGCTTGATCGACTCGCCGATGCCGCCGTGCATGTGCATCGTCGAGCTCATTCCCCACCTCCCGCGACCGCTGCACCTGCAGGTGCCTTGGCGGCGTCTGCCTGCATCTGGGCCGCGTGCTTGACCGCCTTGACGATGTTCATGTAGCCGGTGCAGCGGCAGATGTTGCCGCTGATGGCCCACCGGATCTCGTCGTCGGTCGGATTCGGGTTCCTCTCCAGGAGGGCCGAGGTGACCATCATCATTCCGGGCGTGCAGAAGCCGCACTGAAGGCCGTGCTCCTCGTGGAAGCCAACCTGGATCGGAGCCAGCGCCGCACCGTTCGCCAATCCTTCCACCGTCTTGATCTCCCGGCCATCGGCCTGGACGGCGAGCACAGTGCAGGACTTCACCGGGTCGCCGTCCAGCCGCACCGTGCAGGCGCCGCAGCTGGTCGTGTCGCACCCGATGTGGGTGCCGGTGAGCGCCAGGTTCGTCCGCAGGAAGTCGACGAGGAGCACTCTCGGCTCGACGTCGCCGCTGCGCTCCACTCCGTTGACGCGCATCGTCACCTTCATGCCCCCACCTCCTGGGCTCGGGCGAGGGCTGCCTTGAGGCCGCGCTGCACGAAGACCCGAACCATGTCCTTCTTATATGCGGCGGTTCCGCGGATGTCGTCCTTGGGCTCGGCGGCCTCCGCCGCGAGCCTGGCGGCCTGGGCGATCACGTCGTCCGTCAACTCATGGCCGGCGAGCGCCTGCTCGGCCTCTTTGGCCTTGAGATTCGTGGCGCCGACCGAGGTCAGGCCGATTCCCGCGCGCTTGACCTTTCGTCCGTCGAGCTCGACCTGCACCGAAACCGCGACGGTGGCGAAGTCGCCGACCTTGCGCTCGAGCTTGTGATACGAGCCGCCGGCGTGCCCGCTGGGCAGCGGAATCCGGATCGCGGTCGCGATCTCGTCGGGCCGCAGGGTCGTGGTGAACGGACCCTCGAAGAAGCCGTCGATCGGAATCGTGCGCTCGCCCCTGGCCGAGCTGGCCACGAGCTCGGCGTTGAGCGCGAGCATGATCGAGCCCCAGTCGCCGGAGGGGTCCGCGTGGCAGACCGAGCCGACCAGGGTTCCGCGGTTCCTGACCAGCGGGTCGGCGATCCAGCGGACGGCTTCAACCATCAGCGGGACCAGCTTCGCCAGCTCCTCGCTGCGCTCGATGTCGACGTGGCGGGCGAGGGCGCCGACTCTGACGTGGCCGTCGTCGCGCTTGATGTCGGCGAGGCCTGGGATGCGGCCGATGTCGAGGATCAACGCCGGCTGCGCGAAGCGGAGCTTGAGGAGGGGGATCAGGCTCTGGCCGCCGGCCATGACCTTGGCGTCATCGCCGCGCTTGGCCAGCACCCCCAGGGCCTCGTCGAGTGTGGTGGGAGATTGGTAGTCGAAAGCAGCAGGAAACATTCGTCACACCTCCATGAGCAACGAAACCACTCCCGGGTGCTGGGGTCATCACCCACCCGAGCGAAACTGACCACCCGATCGGGTGATCCTCCCGGCTCCCTGGAGCCGGGAGCCGGCCATTTGTGCCCGAACGGCCGCCTCAAAGGCCCTGGCTGGGGCCATTTGTGCCCGAATGGTCGTGTCGAACGCGGCCGATCGGGCCTTTTGCGCCCGAATGGTCGTGTCGACCGCGGCCGATCGGGCCATTCGTGCCCGAATGGCCCAAAGCCGGGCTAGATCCAGCCGGATTTGCCGGCCAGGATCGCGGCTTCCACCCGGTTGCGGACGCCGAGCTTGCGGAAGATCTCCTGCACGTGCGTTTTCACCGTGTTCTCGCTCAGGTGCACCTCGGCCGCGATCTCTCGGTTGGAGTGGCCGCGGCTGATCAGGCGGAGAATCGAGACCTGCGACGCGCTGAGGGCTGCTCGCCGCGAACCCGCCGGCTGCCGCGTCCGCGCCCGCTCGATGACCTGGCCCGCCACCTGCGGCGCCAGGACCGACTGCCCCCGGTACACCGCCCGGATGCTCTCTTTCAAGCTGAACCGCTCAACGTCCTTGACCACGTACCCGCGCGCCCCGGCCTGGATGCACTCCTGGACGAGGTCGGGATCGGTGTAGGTCGTCAGGATCACCACCGCGACCTCCGGGTGGGATTGGGTCAACCTGCGGCACACTTCGACGCCGCTGACATCGGGAAGGCGGGCATCGAGGAGGACCACGTCGGATCGTGTGGCCTCCACGAGGTCGACCACCTCGGCGCCGTGGCCGGTCTGGCCGACCACGTCGAAGTCGGGCTCCGACTGGAGCATCGCCATCAGGCCTTCGCGGACCATCTCGTGGTCATCCACGACCAGAACCCGGATCTGACCGCCCTTCGTCATGTGCGCGCGGGCAGCCTGGCCCGGATCGCCAGCCCGCTCTCCTCGCCGTTGTGCACCTCGAAGGTTCCGCCCAGGGCTTCGACCTGCCGGCGGCTGCGCTTCAGCCCGAAGTGGGTGCTGCTCTCCTGGTAGGTCTTGAGGATCTGCTCCGAGGCTCCCACGCCGTCGTCCTGGATGACGAGATCCACGTGGCCGTCTGAGTAGCGCAGGCTGACCAGCACCCTGCCTGCCCTGGCGTGTCGCACCACGTTGGCGAGGGCTTCGCGCGCCAGCACATATAAGGTATGGGCCGACTCCGAGCTGAGCCCGACCGGTTTGCCGCTGACGACCAGGTCGGCCTCGACCGAGTCGGCCTCGCCCACCTCGCGCACGAGGCGCCGGAGCTCCGAGGGCAGACCGCCCGCGGCGGCACGCGGCAGGGATAGGGCGAAGATGGCTTCGCGGACCGCTTCTGACGTGTGGATCGCCAGCTGGCGCACCTCGCCCAGGTCGGCGGCGATCGGGTCGGTCACCGGCTCCCGCTCGAGGATCGCGTTCACCTTGAGCCCGAGCGTGAAGATGGCCTGCTCGATGCGGTCGTGGAGCTCGGCCGCGATCCGCTCGCGCTCCTGGCGGAGGACCTGCTCGCGTTCCGCCTGGCTCAGGTCCCGGTGCAGCTTCTCGAGCTCGTCGATCATCTGCCGCTGGTCCTCGTAGAGGCGGGCGTTCTCGATCGCGACCGCGACCTGGTTCGCGAAGGTGGAGAGGAGGCGCTCCTCGTCGGCGGAGTACTCGCTCGACTTGTTGGCCACGCCGATCATGCCGATCACACGCTCGCCGACCTGCAGCGGCACGCCCATGAACGTCCGGACCGGCGGGTGGCCGCGAGGCTGGCCGACCCGGTCCGGGTCGTGCAGGACGTCGTTGGAGATCTTCGACTGCTCGTTGGTGATCACCACCCCGAAGACGCTCGGCCGCACCGGGATGAGCCTGAAGTCGTCGTAGAACTTCGGGTCGAGGGGCTCGAAGCCCTTGATCGCGGCCACGTCCATCTCGCGGCCCTCGTTGACGAGCAGCCCGATGAAGCCGAACGCCGACTGGGTCAGGTCGAGGCAGAAGCCTAGGGCGCGGTCGAGCACCTGCTGCATCTCGTGCAGGCGCGAGATCTCGATGGAGATCGAGTACAGCGACTCCAGCTGCTGCCGGAAAGCGGAGGCCGGCGACTCCTGCATGGTCCTCGTCATGCTAGCCCCGGACGGGCATAGGATTTCCTCGATGGTCACCGAAGCCGTGAAGGCGCTCACCGCCGCCGAGATCTCCGAGCTGTGCACCCGGCACACCCTGTACGACTGGTCGGCTCAGGCGGGGCTGAAACCGATGGCGGTCGCGAGCGCGAAGGGTGTGCATTTCACCACCGTCGACGGGCGCCGCTTCATCGACTTCAACAGCCAGCTCATGAGCGTCAATGCCGGCCACGGCGACCGCAGGATCATCGACGCGATCAAGCGCCAGGCCGAGCAGCTTCCTTACATCACCCCGTTCATGGCCCACGAACCGCGCGCCCGGCTGGGGCAGAAGCTGGCCGAGCTGTTGCCCGGCGACATCGAAAAGGTGCTGTTCACGCTCGCGGGCGCGGACGCCAACGAGAACGCGATCAAGATCGCGCGCACCGTGACGGGCCGGCCGAAGATCATGGCGCGGTACCGCTCCTATCACGGGTCGACCGGCAGCGCGATCCAGGCCACGGGCGACCCGCGGCGCTGGGCCAACGAGTTTTCGAGCGGAGTCGTGCACGTGCTCGATCCGTACCACGGGATCCAGCGCGGTACCGACTCGGCGGAGGTCGCGCTCGCGCAGCTGGAGGAGACGATCCTGCTCGAGGGCCCTTCGACGATTGCGGCGTTCATCCTCGAGACGATCACCGGCACCAACGGGATCCTGATCCCGCCCGACGGCTACCTGCAGGGGGTGCGGGACCTTTGCGACCGGTTCGGCATCCTGCTGATCTGCGACGAGGTGATGACCGGGTTCGGGCGCACCGGCCGTTGGTTCGGCGTCGACCACTGGGGAGTCGTGCCGGACCTCATCACGATGGCCAAGGGATTGACGAGCAGCTACGTGCCGCTGGGCGCGGTGGGCATGCGGCCGAAGGTGGCCGCGTACTTCGACGATCACGTCTTCTATGGAGGGCTGACCTACAACAGCCACCCGCTGGGCTGCGCGGCCGCGCTCGGCTGCATCCAGGCGTACGAGGAGGACGACATGGTCGGCAACGCCCAGCGCATGGGCGTGGTGCTGGCGAGGCATCACAAGAAGCTGCAGGAGCGACATCCGTGCGTCGGGGCGACACGATCGATCGGCCTGTTCGGGGCGCTGGAGCTGGTCCGCGACCGGCGGACGATGGAGCCGCTCGCGCCGTTCAACGGCACGTCGCCGGAGATGAAGGCGATCGGGCAGGCGCTGCTGGACGCCGGGCTGTACACGTTCCTGCGCTGGAACACGATCATGACCAACCCGCCGTTGTGCATCACCGAAGCCGAGCTGGACGAGGGGTTCGAGATCCTGGACTCGGCCCTGGAGATCGGAGACCGGGCGGTCGCGAACTAGTCGGACTGCGGCCATTCGGGCACATTTGGTCGCTTCCGGGGCTGCGGATGCGGCCATTCGGGCACATTTGGTCGCTTCCGGGGCTGCGGATGCGGCCATTCGGGCACATTTGGTCGCCTCTGGGGCTGCCGATGCGGCCATTCGGGCACAAATGGTCGCGTGGGCGCTTCGGCCAGTGGGCGAAGGGACTACCTAATCCGCGACCACCATTCGCAGCTGTGCTGGGCTGATGTTGGCGCCGCTGCAGATCAGGGCTACCTTTCGGCCGGCCAGGCGCGGTCTCACGGCCGCCGAAACCGCCGCGGCCAGCGGCGCGGCGCCGGCCGGCTCGACCAGGGTGCGGGTTTTTTCGATCATCGTCGCCGTGGCGGACAGCAGCTCGTCATCGGTCACCAGCACGAAGTCGTCGAGCATGTCGAGAAGGATTCGCTGGGGCAGCTCGAACGCCGTGCGGGTGGCAAGGCCCTCGGCAATCGTCGTGTTGGGACGTTCGACCGGCGCGCGGGCACGCCACGAATCGTGAGCGGTCGGCGCGGCGGTCGACTGAACAGCGATGACTTCAATGTCGGAACGGATCGACTTGGCGGCGATGCACGCGCCCGCCGCACCACTGCCGCCACCGACCGGAACCAGGATGACGTCGATGTCGGGCTGCTCCTCGAGGATCTCGAGAGCATGGGTGGCGACGCCTGCGATGAGGTCTGGTTCGTTGCCCGAGTGGATGTAGCGGTACCCATGCTCGGCAGCCAGCCGTTCACAGTGCAACCTGGCGTCGTCGAAGTCGTGACCGACGAGCACAACCTCTGCTCCGAGATCGCGCATCGCCTCGACCTTGACCGGGTTGGCGCCTTCCGGAGCGCAGATGATCGCGGCGGCCCCGAAGAGCCGCGCGGCAAACGCAACTGACTGGCCGTGATTGCCCGTCGAAGCCGCGATGACGCCGCGCGCCCGAGTCGGAGCGTCAAGCCGTGACATCAGGTTGACCCCGCCCCGCACTTTGAAGGCGCCCGTTGGCAGCAGGTTGTCGTGCTTGATCCAGACTGACGCCCCTACGAGCCGGTCGAGGGCTGGGTAGTTGCGCAGCGGGCTCGGATCGAGGTGTGGTCGAATCCTGAGCCGGGCCGAGAGAACATCGGCCAGCGCCGGCACGGCCGGCGTCACTCGAAATTGAGCTCGGTGGAGATCTCGATTGCTCTTTCGATGCTCTTGGCCACCGGGCACCGGCTGGCGTGGAACGAGTGTGAGCGTTCCGCCGCTTCCCGTTTGTCGTCCGGGCAGCCCGTCAGGGTGTAGCGGACGCGGATCCTCTTGATCACGAGCACCTTGTCTTCCAGGTAGACCTCGCCCTCGGCTTCAGAGGTGAGCTTCCCCTCGCTGGCGTCGATCCCGCGCGCCTCCAGCGCGCCACCCAGGGTGCCGGTGAGTCAACCGGCGGCGGCGGCCACGACGTAATCCAGGGTGGTGGCGTGGTCCGGATACTGGCCGGGCGCCGTCCCGTAGTGCTCGCGCACCTCGTCGTGGGTGCCGAACCAAACCGGTTCTGGCTCGGCGGGAAGGAAGGCGCGGCGGAGCGGACCGCGGTCGCGAACGATCCGAACTCGCGAAACGTATTTGAGCCGGCTTTCGTCCATCACATAAGAGTAGACGGGGACCTTTAACAACACTCGCGGTCACCCGACCGCGCAAGGAACCTAGAGGCGAGCGATCAGGTCGTTGGCCCAGCCGATCAGCAGGTTGGCGTAGGCCGTGGTGATCGTCTTGCCGCTCTGTTGCTGCACCACGCTGACGAACGAGCTCAGGTAGCTCTTGGCCTGCGCGTGGTTGCCGGCGTTGAGGGCGTTCTGCGCGAGCTGTAGCAGGGACAGCAGCTTGGAGGCCGTCACGCTCGAGGTGATCAACCCGTTGGTGACGCCATCGTTCACCGCCGTCGTCAGACCACCGATGGTTGCGTGCACCTGGAAGGCGATCGTGGTCGTGGAAACGTTCCCCAAAGCGTCCTTGGCCGTGATCGTGATCGTGTGGGTTCCCGCCACCAACGTCTCGGTGTTGAACGACGAGCTGCCGGCGAGCGTCTTTGCCGAGTCGAGCACTGCCGTGATCGAGGCGACGTTGTCGGGGTCCGTGCCGCTGTAGTTCAACGCGACCACCTTCCCGACGTCGTAGGAACCGTTGTTGGTGGTTGCGGTGATCGTGTACGAGATCGCCGGCCCGGCGCGGTCGAGACGCACCTGCTGGGTGATCACAGTCGGGTTGCCCACCCCGTCGATGACCTGGACTGCGACCGTGTAGAGGCCGTCAGCTCCGGCAAGTGCCACCGACGCCGAGCTCGCGTAGGCGGCCGGAGAGCCATACGTCACACCGCCGTTCGTCGAGAAGGCCATCGACACGAGGCCCGTGGCGTCGGTGAACGAGAGCTGAAGGCTGAGGCTGGGATTCGTGGTCGCGATCTGCCCGTTGATGACCGGCCCACCGCCATTGATCACGAACTTGCCCGCCGGCGGAACCGTGTTCTTGATCGCGCTGACTTGCTGTCCCGCGGCGCCAGGATTACCCGCTCGGTCGATCAGGTAGCCGCCGGCCGTCACCGCACCGTCCTTCAGTGCCGACATGTTCAGACCGATGGTCACGGTGCCGTTCAAGCCGACGATTCCGCTGCCGGTCACGGTCGTGATGCCGTCAGTCGCGCTGACCACGGCGGTTGCGCCCACTTCGCCCGTCACGACGAGCGGCACACCTCCGCGGTTCACCAGGTTGACGTACTTCGGAAGTGAGAGCACCGGTGCGAGTGGCGGGACCGTGTCTTTGATCAGGCTGACCGTGCTCGAACTCGTGTTGCCGGCGGTGTTCGTGAGCGCGGCGGTCGCCGTGAGGAGGCCGTCGGCCAGGCGCGACAGGTCGAGCGTCACGGAAAGCGTGCCGGTTGCGTCGAGCGCGCCGGCGGCATCCTGCCAGAGCAGTCCGTCGAACACCGTCAGGTACGTGAACGCGCCTGCCTGCCCGGTGATGGCAAAGACGGCGGCGCCGGCGTTGACCAGGTCGACGTACGCCGGCGCCGATACGCCTGGGGCCCCGGGCGCGACTGTGTTTTTCACCAACGTCGTCGCGACGGGGCCGGAACCGTCGGTCGGCGTCATGGTGACCGCAAGCACTGCGTCTGACAGCCCCGAGAGATCGAGGACGGCCGGCAGCATGCCGTCGCCGCCGACGGTTCCAGACCCTGTGATCGCGCTCACACCGTCGGAGACGCTGTAGGTCGCGACCGTGCCTGACGGGCCGCTGACGATCGTCGGGACGGACGTCTGCCCGATGTTGTCGACACTGGCGGGCGCTGAAACAAGATGCTGGGCTCCACCCACCGGCGGGTCGCAGCAGGTGCCGGGCGAGTTGATGGGCTGCGTGCCGGAGGTCCGGAGCACATCACGCGTTCCGTGCAGGTTGCCGGCCTGCGGGTCGCGCGGCGAGCCGCGCTGGTCGCCGTACGCCGCGTCCTGCTGCAGGACCAGGCCGAGCTCAGCGAAGGGCTCGCCGTCGCGGGCAGGGTCGCTGCCGTACCGCGCGGCCAGCGTCTGGTCGGCGCCGTCGCTCTTCGACAGGCTGTACAGGAAGGCGGGAAGCCCGGGCTGGAGTTGGTCGCTGATGACGTTCATGCCGAACGGTGGGAACGGCACCAGATAGCTGTTGAACTCGCCGACCCAGTCGATCAGCCGGTCGCCGCCGGTGTTGGCGATCAGCACATCGCGCCCGGCGCCGCCAAAGGCCAGGTCCTCATACGAGGGGTTGGTGTCGGTCGTGTCGTTCAGGCCGCCGTGCGTGTCGAGGTTGTCGTCCACGTTGAGGAGATCGTCGCCCCAGCCGCCGTACAGCCGGTCGCGTCCGGTGCCGCCTACGAGCCAGTCGTGGCCGAGGTCGCCGAAGATCGCATCGTTGCCGTCAGTCGGAACCGCCGCGTACTTGGTCTGGCCCACGATCCACTGGGTGTCGAGGGGCCCCTCGGTGGCGTCGAAGTTGAGCAGCCAGTTCAGCCCCGATCCGGTCTTGGACAAGGCGCCGGCGGTGGTGAGGAGGATCTTGCGCAGAGGGTCGCTGGCGTCGTACTCGTGGAACTTGGTCGTGGTCGGGTTGTACCCGAGCACGTTGCCTGGGTTGAAGGGGTGCGAGAAGTCGCTCTCAAGCGGGGCGCTGTTGAGCTGCGTGCCGGCGGTGTCATAGCTGTTGGTGAACGAGGTTGCCGGCGCTTCGGCACCCGACATCGCGTCCTCACCCGCTCCGCCGTGCATGGCGTCGCCGCCCAGGCCGCCGTACATGACGTCGCTGGCGTAGAGCGGCCGTGGCATGAGCGTGAACGGTTGCCGGTGCAGCGGGTCGAGGTTGTCTGGCGTGAGCAACGCCGTGTACAGCAGCTCGCCGTTGACGTTGATGAGCGCCTGCTGGAGGTTGCCCGAGGTCGCGATCAGCTGGCTCGGAGTCGTTATCGGAGCGATCCCGTACAAGGGTTCGCCGGCGGCCAGGCCATCGCGGCTTGAGAACAAGCGCCCATCGTCGCCGAGCAAGCCGTCGTCACCGGTGCCGCCCGACATCCAGTCGTTGCCGTAACCGCCGATCATCGTGTCGTTCTGGCCGTCGCCGAACAGGATGTCGTTGCCAGGTCCGCCGTAGATGAAGTCGTCGCCATTCTCGCCGTGAATCTCGGTGCCTTGAGCCTGGCCACCGACCACGGCGCCCGCGCCGATGTCGCCGACATGGTTGGTCGCCTGCAAGCCGGTGACTACGGGACCCGGCTGACCAAGAAGGTCGGGGCCGCCTGGCGTGTAGTCGAGCAGCTTCACCGCACGGGGCACGATGTGCTCGGTGGCGCCGGCGAAGTTGTCGTACGCGAAGGCCAGGAAGCCGACCTTCGGGGTGCCACTCGTTCCGACGAGCCGGATGATGTCGCCGTTGTTGGCCACGATCGCGTCGGAGTCGTGCGCGTGCGCGTCGACGGTCGCATCGCCCATGTCGAGTCGTGCGACGTCGGTGCCCGACCCGCCGAAGATCATGTTGGGCAGGTCCTGACGCTTCGCGGGCGTGTCCAGGGTGAACAGGTCCGAGTTGCCGCCGACGATGTCGTCCTGGCCCTGGTTGCCGAAGATCACGTCGCTGCCGGCGCCACCCTCGATGTAGTCGCTGCCGTCGGCGCCGGCGCGGCCGGGATCGGTGCCCGCAACCGAGCCGAGGTTGTCCACCGAGGCGTTCAGATGCAGGGTGCCCGTCGGCACCGCGGTCGTGGCCGCGTCCCGGCAGGCGCCGACGAGGAGCGCCAGGTTCCAGTCCGCGGCGCCGACGGTCCCGCTCAAACAAGACCCAAGGGTGGTGCCCGGCCGGTAATCGATCGAGCCGTCGCCCTGGATCGTGTCGTTGCCGCCCTGGCCGAAGATCATGTCGTCGCCGGGCCCGCCCGCGATGTAGTCGTTGCCGAAGCTGCCGGGCGGCGCGATCGCGGGGTCGGTCGACTGGTACAGGTTCTTGATCTGGTATTCGGCCCAGGCCGGCGCGGAGGAGCCGTTGGCGTCGCGGTAGGTGCGCGCGATGCCATCGTTCAGCGCCTGGCCCAGCGTCGCGGTGGCGGTGCTGTAGATCTGCGTTCCGGACAGGGTCTGGAAGCGCGGGTTCGTGATGTCGCCCACGGCGTACGGGTTGACGTCGCGGCGGTAAAGCTGGACGTTGTCGCCGAAGATCAGGTCGTCACCCGCGCCGCCGTCGATGGCGTCGTTGCCCTTGCCTCCGATCAGGATGTCGTCGCCGCCGTTGCCGTACAGCGTGTCGTTGCCGCCCACCGTCAGGTCCGGCACGAAGCTGTACACCCAGCGCGGGTCGAGGACCTGGTCGCTGACCATGTCGCCCCGGCCGCCGTAGCCGAACTGGGCGAGCAGCTTGGTGCCCGCAAGATCGGTGTACTGCACCCGAGCGAAGTCGCCCGCGATGATGTCACCGGCCTGGCCGCCGATGATGGTGTCGTTGCCGAACCCGCCGAAGATGACGAGCGGCAGCGTCGACAGGTGGGCGTCGATCGTGTTGTCGTTCGTTCCGGGCGGCGGCGCCGTGTGCGTCCACGGCGCCATGACGGTGCCGGTCGCCGAGCCGCCTGACCCGTCCAGGACGAAGAATCCATCCGTCCCGGCGTGCAGGTTGACGTTCACCGTGTTGTTGCCAAGGCCGGTGTTCAGCTCGGTCGGCGTGCGGTTGGCGGCGTCGGGACCGACCGTGGCGTCGATCGACACCGTGTCCTTGCCAGAGCCGGTCCAGTAGCTGACCCCGTCGAAGAAGTTGCCGCCGGCCTTGTAGGAGACCGCGGCCGGCGCCAGACCGCTGATGAAGATCTGGCCGGTCAGGTCGAGCTTCGCCGGCGACGCGATCTCGGCGATGTTTCGTGTAATCACAACGGTGTCACCGACGCTCGAGCCTTCGTCGCTCATGAACAGGCGGTGGCGTGCCGCGCCCAGGTCGATGTTGAGCACGCCTCGGACGTCGTCCATGTTCCCGGTTGTGAACATGAAGCTGTTCACGGCGGAGTTGGCGTCGAGGTCTGAGTTCGACGACACGTAGGCGCGGTCGTTGCCCGTCGAAGCGGGGTTGGAGTTGGTCGCGATGTTGGTCACCGCGACGCCGCCCGATGCCGCGAAGCCGTTGTCGCCCGGGCTGGTGCCCTGCACGTTCCAGATGTCCGTGCCCTGGCCGCTGTTGATGTTCAGCGTGCTGATTCCGTAGTAGTCGATGCCGTCCATCCGCGTCGTCACGGTGGCCGTACCCGTGAGCAGGCCGGCGTCGACCGAGAGGGTGTCGACGCCAGGGCCGTGGTTGAACTTGCGCAGGCTTCCCTGGAAGTTCACCACGTAGATGTCGTAGTTCTGACCGGCCTGCCAGTAGCCGCTCGGGTACCGGTCGACCGTGACGTCCATCGCGTCGGCCAGGTAGAGCCGGACGTTCGGGTCGAGGCTCTGGCCGATCGCGATCGCGTTCTGGATGGCCTGGCGCAGCTGCTCGGCGCCGATGTTGAAGGGCAGAGGCACCGTTGTGAACGTGTGGCCGTTGGAGTGCAAGGTCAGCACGAACGACCCGGCGGTCGCGTTGACGGTCAGCACCTGGACCTGGTTGGTCTGGCCGGCGACCGTTCCATTTGCTCGCGTGGTCACCGTGGCGCTGCCCGCGACGGTGTTGACGGCCGTGGCCGGGGAGGTGCCACCGCCCAGCGGCTCGACGCCCTTCTGGAGGCTGACGTTGGTGGCGATCAGCTGGATCTGTGCCGAGTCGCCCAGCGTGCCCTGGAACCGCAAGACGTAGACGCCGTCGTTCTTCGACACAACCACGTTCCCGCGACCCAGGGCCGATAGGCTTTCGAGGGCGGCCTGCACGCTGTTGAGCCCGGTGGCCGGCGCGTTCCAGTCGAGGAGACCGGTTTGCTGGCTCGCGGTGACGTTGCTGGTCAGCGGCGGGCCGGACGGCGCCTGCACCGCCGGCAGGCCGGTGTCGGTGAAGCTCGTCGCAGCGCCGGCTGAGGTCAGGTATTCGCTCTCTCCGTGCGAGGTGGCGCCGCGGTAGACCCTGTAGGAGGTCGCTCCCGGCACGCCGATCCAGCTCAGAGCGACGCTGCCGCCGCCGGCGGTGACCGCAAACGCCTCGTTGGTGGAGAGCGTCTCGCCGGCCGCCGTCATAGCGGTGACCTCGTAGTAGTGGAACCCGGCCGTCAGCGTCCCACCCGTGCCCGCCACGGCGCTCAGTCCGGTCGGGAAGACCGGGAAGGTGTAGGTCAGCGTGTACTGGCCGCTGGTCGCATCCACGACGACCTGCTGGATCGTGTTCGGCGTAGTCATGTCGAGCCCCGTGAGCGAGGTCGAGGTGAGGACAGCCGCGCCATCAGCCGTCTGGCCGCTGTCGTCGACGTTCAGCTTGCTGATCATGCTCGCGGAGCCGGCCTGAAGCTGCGTCGGGTCGCTGAGCAGCAGCGAGATCGGCGTCCCGGCCAGGGCGCCCTGGAAGTGGATGCGGTAGTTGCCACCCGTCTTCAGGACGTCGAGGTTTCCGGTGACCGCGGCCGCGCATGATGACGGCGTACCCGGACCGTAGAGGAGGGACAGCGCGCAGAGGGCGTTCGTGACATCGGCGGCTGAAGCGCCGGCGTTGATGGGCGCGGTCAACTGGACGGCGCTGCTGGTCGCCGGCGGAGCTCCGGCCGTGCCACCCACGCCGTTGTCGACAAGGCTCGTGCCAGAGGCCGCAAACCAGGTGCCTTCCTGGCCGGCAGCCGTGCCCCGGTAGACCTTGTAGGAGGTCGCGAACGGCACCGGCGACCAGGTCAGGTCAACCGCGGCGTGCGGGCCGGCGACGTCGAAGGCTTCCTTCGACGGCAGGGTCTCGCCCGCCGAGGTGATCGCGGTCACGACGTAGAAGTAGGTGCCGGCGGCCAGGCCGATGACGGGGTTGATCGCATCCTGGAACGCGATCAGGCCGAGCACGGTCGGGGCGTAGGTCAGCGTGAACGTGCCGCCGGTGCCGTTGACGAACAGCTGCTGGATCGCGTCCACGGGGTCGACCGCCGTGCCCTGGCGCGGCGAGCCGTTGACGAGCGGGGTCATGGTTGCCTGCGGGCGGTCGCCGCTGACCGTGAGCATGCCGAGCAGGTCGCTGAGCCGCATGCCGTCGTTGTGGACGTTCACCACGCTGCTGCCCGGCCCGGTGTTGACGAACGTGTGGCCCTCGATCCTCTTGACGTCGAAGAGGTTGTTGCCGGCGCCCCCGTTCACGGTCACCACCGACCCTGGCGGCGTGTCCTTGATCGTGAGGTGCTTGTCGTTCGGGCCCAGGTTGAGCTGAAGGTTGGTGATGTCCTTGAAGGTGATGCCGCCCGGCTCGTTGGCGCCCACGGGGCCGCTGCAGACCTGCGCCTCGACGTCGTTGACGTTGTAGGAGTTGACCGGCGGGCCACCGATGCACCGGTTGGAGCCCATGCCGAAGCCGGTGATGCGGAACTGGTTCAGCGGCGGCACCGCGCCGGTCTTGGCGTCCTTGGGCCCGAACGGAGTCGTGTCGAAGAAGATCTGGCCCTCGCCGAAGTTGGGCGAGCCGGCCGGCCAGGCGGCGCCGTACGACGCCGGGTTGTCGGTGTCGTAGATGAACAACAGCTTCGCCTGCGCCTTCTCGTCGACGAGCAGGTTCGGGTTGGTCGGCAGCAGTGTGAACAGGCTGGTCGAATCCGGCACCGAGGCGTCCTGCGTGAACGGACTGAACCACGCCTGGTCCAGCGTGAGGACCCAGCTGCCCGAACCGTCGCCGGCCAGGACGGCGCCGGTGATGATGCGCTTCTTGTTCTTGGCCGGGCCCTTGGTGATCAGGATCGTGGATCCGATCACGTCCGAGGGAAGGCTCGGCTTCAGCTGCGAGTTGTCGCCTGAGATCGCGGTCGGCGAGAGCGACGAGTCGAAAGTCACCTCGTAGACGTTGCCGTTCTGGGAGACCTTGAGCAGGTTGGTCCCCGCGGCCGTCTTCAACGCCTGTTCGACCGCGACGGCGAGCGCGTTGTACTTGAGCGGGTTGGTCGTGACGCCGCCGTAGGTCAGCGTGAACGTGCCGGCCGTCGCGTTGACGGCGATGTCCTGGACGAAGAAACCCGAGACGTCGGTGAACGCGATCGTGCCGAGCACGCTCGGGTTGATCGTCACTGTCGCGGCGACAGTGTTGTCCTGGGTGCCGGGGGTGCCGGAGACGACGTGGCCCATCGACGGTGTCTCGTTGCGCTCGCCGGGCAGCATCACGGGTTCCCGCTCGAGCAGGCCGGTGCGGTTCTTGCCCTCGCCGCCGTTGACGAACAGCGGACCCTGGAGCTTGTTCACCTGGTTGAGCGAGGGCGCAAACACGTGCGTGTCCTGGCCCTCGACTCGCCCGTCATGCGCGCTGTCGATGGCGCGCACGTGGATCTGCTGCGGCTGGTCCCAGTTGGCGGTCGTGAATGTCAGTGCAACCGTCTGTGAGTAGTCGCTGTCCGCATTGCAGTGGTCGACCCATGCGCTGTCCAGGCACAGGCGCAGGCGCTGCAGGTAGGAGACGATGCCACCGGTCTTGCTCGCCCGCGTCGGCTGGGCCTGGGCGTTGACGGTGATGGTCTCGGTGCCCGGGTCCATCGACAGCGCGAGCGAGTAGGTGTCCTGGAACGGGTAGTGGTCGCCGAGCACCGTGGCCTGGCTCCTGCCGAAGTCACCGTCCGTGAACTCGATCACGTTGGTCGTGCCGTTCGGGCTGCACGTGGTGGGCGGCGCGCATCCAGATCCGGAAACCTGCTGGATCACCCGCACGCCCGGCCAGTGGTTGTCCGAGATGGTGACGGTCGACTGGTACGGCGTATAGCCGTCGGCGCGGGCGACCAGGTCCGTGCGGTGGAAGCCGCGAACGATGCCGTCGTCGTGCGCGTAGACGGTGATGGTCTGGAAGCTGTTCCATGTGCCGCCGCCGCCGCCGGTGAAGGAGAGGTCGGCGCTGGAGAAGGTGATCAACCCGGCGCCGTTGTCGCCAAGGTGCACGAGCCTGGTGATGCCGTTCCCCGGGTCGGACGAGAGCCTCACGCGGATGGTGGCGTTGTTGGCGGGTTTGGAGGTGTCGCCCTGGGCGACGCTGGTGCTGCCGCCCGGCTCGTCCACCACCACGGCCTTGGTCGCCTTGGAGAAGATGCGCACCTTGACCACCGGGACGTGGACGCCCTCGTACTGGCTGACCTCGAACTTGGCGCCGACCGCCGGCTCGACAGACCAGGGGTCGTTCAGCTTGAGGGCGGTGTCGTCCATGACGATCGACGCCAGCCCGCCGCTGACCGCGAAGTTCTGGGTGTTGGTCAGGTACAGCTTGGCGCCGAGGGTGATGAACCAGTGAGTCGAATCTTTTTGCGAAACGAACACACTGCCCGGGCCCATGCCCGCCAGGTTCTGAAGGTCGGTCTGCAGCGAAGCGGCTGTGAACGTGCCGAACGTCTCGGTGCCTGTTGGCGCGCCGCCCGCGAAGCTCATCGTGAACGTGCCGCCCGTGACGGCCAGCAATTCGCGGTAGCTGCCCAGCACCATCCGGATCTGGCCGGCCGCGGCGGCGTCGCCCTCGGTGATCTTCAGCGACTGACCGCGCAGGCCTTCCGGCAGGCTCGCGGACGGCAGGTCGGTGTGGAACACCGAAGCGGAAGCGATCAGGGTCGCGTACTCGTCGCCGGTGATGTTCGGGTTCGGGTCGACGCTGATGCTGCCGGCGGCGACGAAGTCGCTCACCGTGTCCTGGGCGCTGATCGTGTTCTGGAAGTCGGCGTTGTTCGGGATCGACGGCGCCAGGTCGTCGACCGCGTAGTCGACGTACCAGGGCTTCCACCAGTTGTTGGAGTTGAAATCGTGCGTGTCGAGAACGGGAGACGAGGTGCCGCCGGGCACAGTCTCCGTGACCATGATCCTGGCCCCGAGGGTGGCGTCGCCGCCAAGAGCCACCGTCATGAGCGCCACGCCGATCTGGTGCAGGTTGCCGCCGAAGGTGACGGTGTAGGTCGAGCCGTCCTGCTCGACGCTCGCGGTGTCGCCCGCCGGGAGGACTGCGTTAATCGCCGACGCGACGTCCGGCCCGGTGGCGTCCCACGAGATGTCGCCGGTCGGTGCGCCGACGACGGTCAGCTTGTAGTGGCCCGAGAACATCCCGGTCAGGCTCACAACCTGGGTCTCGCTGTTGATCGTGCGCTGGAGCACGCCGAGCTTGAGGATCGCGAGCCCGCTCGGCGGCGTCGCCGTCAGGGTGACCTGGTCACCGATGTCGGGCGGCCGTGTGAGCCGGACCGCGTACTCACCCTGTGTCTGGTCGGTCAGGCTGAAGCTCCCGTTGCCCTGGACGACCTGTGAATACCCGCCGGCCTGGGTGACCGCGACCCCCGCCGTGTCTTCGTCCGCCACGTTGGCCGAGATGCCATCCACATTGATGCCCGCGAACTTCGAGCTCGGATCCGAGCTCGAGACGGTGTGGGTGATGATCCCGCTGTGACCGAGGAGGTCATTGCTGATGACGCCGTTCGCCGGCGTCGGGCCCATGACGCTGATGAGCTTCGAGCCCTTGCCGCCGGTGACGGTGGTCGTCCAGTTCGGGCTCGTGCCGAGGACGAAGAACCGGTCGTTGCCGGCGCCTCCATCGATCTCGAGCGCTTTGATGTTGACGAAGTTGACGTTGAGGCCTGCGCCGAACACGCCGTTCGGCGTGACCACGAAGTCGTCATTGAACTCGGTGCCGATGACGACGACGGTGCTGTACCCGCTGCCGCCGTCGATGTTCACCGGCGCGTCGACGGCGTACTCGATGAGGTTGGTGCCCGCGCCGCCGGTCAGGTCGGTCAGCGCGCGGTGGTCTTCCTGCGAGCCGGCAAGCGCGAACGCCTGGATGATGAACGTGTTGTTGCCGGCGTAGCCGTTCAGTTGAAGCGTGTCCAGGTTGTGGAAGACGATGAACGTCTTGTCGCCGCTGCCGCCGTTGACGGTCATCGGCTTGCTGACGCCGTTGCTCAACCAGCCCTGCGTCGTCTGGATGGTGGCGAAGACGTCCTGGGGCCCGACGCCGGCCAAATCAGGCGTGCGGCGCGACTGGTACAGCTGGCCGATCTGGATCAGGTCGTTGCCTTCACCCATGTTGATCGTGAAGGCCGCGCGCGTGTCGTCGACGTAGAACTGGTCGTCGCCGTGCCCGCCGTTCAGCGTGATGGCCTTGATGCTCGAGTTGTAGTTCACGCGCTCGACCGGGTCGGTGGGAGCCGGCAGCAGCGGCGTCGGGCCGTTGATCAGGGCGACAAAAGCAAGGCCGTGGTCTGAGGTCGCGGCGCGCAGCAGGAACACGCTGGCCGGGTCGGGGCCGTTGACCGTCAACGTGTCGGCGTCGCTCGAGGGGCCCGTGTCGAAGACGTTGATCGTCGCCGCGGTGCGGCCTCCGATCAGGTTCACGTCCGAGTGGTCGTTTCCGGGGCCGCCGTCGAGCGTGAGGATCGCGTGGACTCCGTTCGAGCGCAGCGAGTCCGTGGCACCCGCCATGAGGTGGTTGCCCAGGCCCGCGCCGAGCGTCACGTTGTAGTTGCCCGGCGTGCCGGTGACGTGGACATTGCCCGTGCCGATCGAGGTCAAAGTTTCGAGCGCGGACTGCACGTCGCTCGCCAGTGCGTTCACCGAGATGGGGATCGTGGCCTGGACGGCCGTCACCAACGTGCTGAGGGGCGGCGCGGTCACTCCATCCGGCATGGTGCCGCTGTTGTCGAGGTAGGTGGTGAGGCTGATGCCGCTCGCCAGGAGCGTCTCCGCGCCGCTGGAGCTCGAGCGGTAGACCCTGTAGCTGAGCGCCCCGGGCACCTTGCCCCAGTAGAGCTGAATGGCGCCGCCGTTGCCGATGATCTTGGACGTCTCGTTGGATGCGAGCGTCTCGCCCTGGCCGGTGACGGCCGTCACCACGTAGTAGTAGGTCCCTGCCGACAGCGCGCCCGCGCGGTCCGCGTCGGACGTCAGGTGAAGCACATGAATGTCGTAGGTGAAGTCGAGGTTGAACGAGCGGCCGCCTTCGGAGGCGAGCGCTGCGGCAGCGTGGCCAAACGTCGTGGGGTCGACCGTCAGCGTGTACGGACCGGATCCCGTCACCGCCTTGACCGTGACGAATTCTTCGACCGCGCCCGCGTCGAGATCGAAGACGTCGCCGATCGCGGGCGCAGCGCCGCTGGTCCGCGTGTATGTGAGCGACTTGGCGCCCGCCGGCGCGGCCAGGATCGTGCCTGACTTGACGTTGATCGTGACCTGCTGGCTCCCGCCGCCGCCAGTGGCCACCACCGCGTTGGAGGTCATCAGCGGTTCGGCGGCGCCCCCGAGGTCGTGGATGAACTCGACCTTGTAGAGGCCGTTGTTGAGCGACACGCCGACGTTCGGCTCGTTGCTCGTGTCCTTACCGACGTTGGACAGACCGACCAGCGCGTCCTGGACCGCCTTGGCCGGCGCGTCCCACGCGATGGGGCTGGTTGTCTGCCCGTTGAACGTGAGCTGGTAGCTGCCGCCGGTGACGTCGCGGAACGAGAAAGCCTGGCGGTCGTCGATGTTGGCCGCCGTGCCCGCGGCGTGGTCGGCGGCCGTCGCCGTGACGGTCAGCGTGTAGACGCCGCCGCCGACGGGCGCCACGCCGCTGATCGTCACCGACTCCTGCGCCTTGCCGGTGTCGAGCACTACCACCTCGCCGTTGGCCGGCGCAGCGCCCGAGACGACGGTGTAGGTGAGCGTCGTTGCGCCTGCGGTCGCCGCGGCGAGGGTTCCGGAGTGCCCGGTGGTCAGCTTGGCGAAGTCGATGTGCGCCACCACGTCGGTCGGCGTGAAGCGCGCCTGGCTGATCGCGTTCAGGTTGACGGCGGCATTGTCCGACCCGGGTCCACCGTTCCAGAACGTCTCTTCGTACATCGACTGCACGCGCAGCCGGTCGTCGCCGGACCCGCCGTCGACGTACAGCGGGATGACCTGCGCGACAAGCAGTTCGGGATCACCGAGGACGCTCGGGAAGGCGATGTCGAACCCGTCGCCGCCGGCGGTGGCCGTGATGTTGCCGGCGTCCACCGCGTCGCACGGCGGCGGGTTCTCGACCTTGCCGACCAGAGAGAGAGACGCGCGAAGCGCGCACGTCAGCTGGCTGGCGGTCACGTTGAATGGCAGCGCCGGTGTCTCCTGGTACCTGTACTTCAGCGTGAAGTAACCGACCTGGTCGGTCAGGCTCGAGATGCTCAGGTGCTGGACCTCGCCCAGCTCGCCGGTCTCGAGGAGACCCGTCGCGTCCTCGCCGACGTTGACGAGGTTCTCTGCCGTGTTCAGCGAGGCGCGGCCGACCTGGTTCGTCGAGACGACCCGGAACGTGTCGCTGCCCGAGCCGCCGACCACGGACACCATCGCGGTCGGCGTGTGCACGAACTGCGTCACGTGCTCTTGCCGCGCCAGCGGCAGCTTGCCGTCACCCTCGCCCAGGAGGCTGTCGCCGCCGATCGTGAACGAGTTGCCGCCGTTGCCCAACCGGACATTGACGTTCTGAATCGCCTCGAACTGGATGCGGCCGTCGAGCGCGGGGTCTCCGTTGAGCTTGGAGGCGCCGCTCTTCCAGAGCGACATGCCGAGGCCGCTGACCGTGCCGACCTCGACGCCCTTCGGGGCGGTGATCCGGGTCTCGGTCCAGGCCGTCATGAACCCGGTGCGGGCGATCGTGTCGCTGCTGTCGTCGACGATCAGCGTGTTCATGCCTGTGCCGCCGACGACCACGACCGGACCGAGGCCGTTCGGAGCGTCCAGGCCCGGCCGGGAGATGCCCAGGATGTTCATGAGCCGGCCCATGCCGACGTTGATCACGTTGTTGCCGCTGCCCAGCTCGACGCGGACGGGAACGGTCGCCGCGGTGCTCGCGACGTTGAAGTGGTCGTTGGCGGCGTTGCCGTGGACTTCGACCGACAGCACAGTGCCGTCCGCCGCCGGGGCGTCGTACTTGACCTGCTGCGATGGGGCGCCGCCGCAGTCCGCGTTGCAGACGTGGTCGTTCGTCACGAAGATCGAGTTCATGCCGGTGCTGCTGCTGACCACGATCCGGTTGGCCAGGTCCCACGGGTCGCCTGAGTCGTTGACCTCGGCGTTGACCGGCTGCCCGGCGCCGAAGTCCAGGAAGTTGTAGGTGTCGTTGCCACCCTGGCCGTCGAGGTTCGTCGTGTACCCGCCACCGGTCTGGTAGATGTCGAACTCGTCGGCGCCCTTCCCGCCTTTGATCGAACCGATCGCGCCGACGTTGTCGACCTCGAACATGTGGGCGAAGTCGTTCACCCCGGTGATGAAGGTCGACGTCGTGCCCTGCGGGCCCCAACCGGCGAGCAGCTTTCCGTCCTTCGCCACGAAGGTGATGTTCTCGCTGCGGCCGGACATGTCGAGCGTGCCGCAGCCGCCGCACGCCGCGGTCGTGATGTGAACCACGCTGCCGGCGTCCTTACCCACGTAGGTCACGTGGCCGGTGCCGCCGTTGATCGTCGCGTCGCCCTTGCCTGGGTCAAACGTCACGTCGCCGGTGGTGGCGCTCAAGTTCGCGCCGTTGGTCAGCGTGCTGCTGCTCGCTCCGCCGTCGAGAGTGTTCGTGCCTTTGCCGCCATCGATCAGGTCGTTCTGGTGGCTCGAGGGGGCGGGCGAGTTCACGCAGGCCGCCGGCGTCGGCGACCCGCTGCAGGAGACGATTGTGACGTTGCCGCTGTCGCCGTGCAGCTTGGCGCAGACGCCGCTGTCATCGCACTTCGATTGCGTCGGTCCGATGATCGTGGTGTTGCCGCCGCCGCCGTGGATCTCGACGGAGATCGAGTTGTCGTTCAGGCCCGACAGGTCGATGTAGTCGTCACCGCCGGGACCGCCGTTGCCGACGATCGACGTGACGCCCGTGAACTCCTGGGCGTTCGCCCTGGACCGGTTGAACTGGTCCGACCAGACGTCCACGACGCCCATGCCGTTGCTCGCCACGTGAATTGTCTCGGCGATGTCGTCGAGGTTGCCTTGTAAGCGGTTCTTCGAGTTGGGCCCGATCGCGAGGGTCAGAGCTCCGCCGTTCTGCGTCCCGAGGAAGGCCGGGCGGTTGAACGGAATGCTGAAGTGGAACAGCGTCACCTTCAAGAACTCGAACGTCAGCGTGAAGGACGTGATGAAAAGGTTGATCGTCACGTAGGCGCGAAGGAATAACTGGATGTCGCCCTGGATGTCGAACACAGCGAGCGGGTTGCCGCTGTTCGCAAGCAGGTTCGCTTTGAGCTCATCCAGCCGGACCTTGCCGTCCTTGTTGAGGTCGTCCCAGTTGAAGTTGATGGTCATGCTGATGCCGCCCTCGACGCCGGCCTGGATCAGGCCGAGGTCGATGGCCGCGCCAACCGCGATCTCCGCGTGCAGCACCGCGACGGCGAGGGCGTTGCCGGCCGCGTTCTTCGTGTCGAAGAAGAAGCCCTCGAGCAGGCTCGCCGCGTTGTGCGAGGCGAGGAAGTCGGTCAGCCCCTGGGTGTCGTAACCGATGCGAAGGTTGATCGTGGCCCCGATGCCGCCGGCGAAGGTCCCGACGAGCGGGCCGATGATCGGGAACGACTGCCGGTAGAAGAAGTTGAAGCCGAACTCGGGCAGCGTGATCTCGACCAGGGTCGCCGGCTTGCCCATGATCAGGCCGAGGATGTTCGAGGCCTTCAGGATCGGGAAGTCGATGCTGGTCGACCCGGTCAGGCCCGACTCGAACTCCGACGTGGAGGAGCCCTCTGAACCATCCATCGACGGCGACGGGAGGTTGTCCGGCAGGTTGATGTCGCTGAGGTTCGGCAGCTGACCGAGGTCCCCGCTCGAGAGCGGGCTGCTCCCGCCGATCGGGTTGGTGAAGAAGGGCCAGTGGAACGGGTTCGAGATGCACTGGTGCTGGCCCGGAGTCGTGCATGAAGTGCCACTGCTGCCGGACAGCCACAGGTCGCCGAAGTTGATCAGGACGTCGCCTTCCGCGGTCGCCTGCCGGACCAGGTCGATCAGGTGATAGAGCTGGTTGACGAAGTCGAGGAAGGCGACGATCTTCGGACCGTCCGTCGGATCGAAGAAGATGATCAGGTCCTTGCCGGTGATGGTGTGGCCGGCCAGGTCCGAGAGCAGCGGGATGCGCATGTTCAGGAAGCCGCTGGGCCCGATCAGCCAGTCGAGCGGCTTCAGGACGTCGGCGATCTTGTTGAGGATCGGTCCCGCGAACTTCGAGATGAAGGACCCGAGGTCGAGGGTGATGTTCGCGATGACGACCTGCGGGGTGCTGATGTGCAGGCCGCCGGACGGCGTCCAGTCGAGCGTGAAGTCGACCAGGATCTTGGCGGTCAGCTTGGGCAGGATCTGCGCGAAATCCGGGCCGAGGGTGCTGAAGTCGATGGTCGCGTCCGCGCGGAGCAGTGCGCCACCGTGGAGCTCGGGCTGGATGATGTCGCTCAGCGACGACGAGGAGATCTCGGAGAAGGTGAGCATTCCGTCGTGGTCGGGGTCGCCGATCACCAGGCTGCCGCCGAAGAAGAGCGTCGTTATGTCCTGGGTGGACGGGTCGATGGTGACGCTTGGGTTGGAGCCGGTGCACTGGACCTTGATCGAGCCGTTGCCCCCGAGGTCGATGCCGTCCTGCAGGTGCAGGGCCAGGAACAGCAGCCGGCCGTCGACCTGGGCGCGGTTGACGTCGCCGCTTGGACACGTGGTGTCCGAGAAGGTGACTGTGGTCGCCAGGGTCAGGGCCGGCGTGGTGCCGTCGGTGACGAAGTAGAACCCGTTCTTGGTGTCGACGCCGAAACCGAAGTTGAGGGTGAACCCGATGTTGATCGTCGGCACGAACGACGCGTCGAGACCGAGGGCGGGGATACCGAGATTGAGCGTGATGGGGGGCGCTTTGATGACGTACTGCTTGGCGAGCTTGAAGTCGAACTCTGCTGCCTGCGCGTCGAAGATGGTCGCTGTCGCCCCATGCGGATGGCCGCTGGCGTCGGGCTTCAGCAGCTTGAACTGGACGTCGTCGAGGCTCGGCGGGCTGAGGCCGCTGGTCTGTCCCTGGAGGAGTCCCAGCTTCGTCGAGAAGACGTCGAAGATCACCTGCTTGATGTCGGCGACCAGGCCGTCGACGCCGATGTTGTTGTCGCGGAGCGTGTTGGCCAGCGGCTCGAGGAAGTCGGTCCTGAAGTTCCCGATCGCCTCGCTCAGCGGGTTGTTGGCCAGCAGGTTGCCCAGCAGGGGCAGCTTGATGCCGAAGATCTGGCCCTGCAGCGCGTCCTGCAGGATCGACAGGAAGGAGTCGAGGCCGTCGACCACGGTCGACGGGTCGGCCAGCAGGGCGAAGATGCTGGGCAGGTTGGGGCTGAAGTTGCTCCAGTCAGGCTGCTGTGAGACCAGGAAGCTGAACGCGTCGCCGGGGCTGCGGAAGATGCTGGCCCCGACGATGCCGATCTTGACGCCGAGCACATTTCCGCCCGCCAGGCCTTTACCGCTGAAAACCGGGTCGTTGATCGGCAGCTGGAAGCTGGTGGTGCCGATGAAGATAGGCAGCGACGCCACTGCGAACGGCGGCGCTTCCGCTGTGCCGGCTCCGCCGCTGCCGTCGTCTGTGAAGCTCGCCGAGCTCGAGGTGAAGTAGTGGTCCTCGCCGCCGGGGCTCGTGCCTCGGTAGATGCGGTAAGTGTCGGTGCCGACCGCGGTCCAGGTGAGGGCGACCTTGCCATTGGGGCCGGTGATGTCACCCACCACCTCGGGCGAGGTCAGAGTCTCGCCGGTCGTCGGGTCGATCGCGCTGACCTCGTAGTAGTACTTGTTGGTCGCGAGGCTGCCACCCGTGTTGGAAGGCGTCGCCATCAGGTTGAACGAGGTTTTCGTGCCGGTCAGGGAAATCGACGCGGCCCCGAAGAACGTGCTGAAGTTGGCAAGGTCGCTCACGACACCGGTGTCGCTGCCGAAGCCGACCAGGACCAGGCGCCCGTTGCTGTTGGGGTCGAGCAGGCTCAGGTTGATCGCCCCGCCGATGCTCGCCGCGCCGTTCTTGATGAACAAGCCGAACGGTCCGATCCGGGCCACGAAGTTGAGGTTCGTGGCAGCGGCCGAGGCGTCGAAATGCAGGCTCGTCCCGTCGGGCCCGACCTTGACGAAGAAGGAGCGGTTGCCGTTGAGGTTCGAGTCATCGACCGTGAGCAGTGAGATTGCCTTGAAGGTCAGGTCGTTGAGGTAGGTGATGAGGAAGGTCTGCGGGTCGCCTGAGTGCATGATGACGCCAGAGCTCGACGTGACCGTGACGTTGCCGGCGCCGATGTTGGTCAGGGCCAGGAGCTTCGTCTGGATGTCGCTCGCCAGCGAAGACGAGTCCGCCACCCAGGTGATCGCATCGGTCGTCGTCTTCTCGTTGCTGACTGCCGCAGGCGGCGCGGCGGCGGTTGTGAACAGCGAGCTCCCATCGTCGGTCAGCGCGTGCGTGCCGGCGGCGATCGAGTCGTAGTGGTCCTCGCTCGCGGCGGAGCTTCCGCGATAGACGCGATAGCCGCCCGTCGCCGCCGCCAGGTCGTCCCAGGAGAGGTCGATCTTGCCGCTGTCGCCGACGGTGGCCGAGACCTCTTGCGACTGCGCGCTCTCGACCGAGCCGATCATCGACGTGACCACGTAGTAGTACGCGGCCGCGGTCAATGTGCCGCCGGTATCGGCGGTCGCAACCACGTTGTGCGGCGCACGTTCGAACGGCGAGGTCAGCGTGAAGTTGCCGCCGGTTCCCTTCAGGACGAGGGTCTGGACCTCATTGTGTGAGCTGTCGCCGAGGGTCGTCTCGCTCATGGAAACGATGTTCAGGTCGAGCCCGAGCTTGACGTGCAGCATCGCGGAGGCGTTCACCGACAGGTTGCCGCTGGCGCCGACGCCGACCAGGCTGTTGGCGATCGAAGCCATCGAGCCCGACAACCCCAGTGCCGACAGCAGCTGGCTCAGGTCGAGGCTGAACGGCCTTGCGATCGACACGCTGGTGCCGATGTCGAAGTTGAAGTCCAGCTCGCCCGTGTCCTGGTGGTAGGAGAGCAGCGAGACGTTGACCAGCTCGCCGGCGTCGGATGTGAGCAGAGGAACGGCCTGGTCGCCGAGGTCGCCGGTGAAGGTGACGTCGAAACCGCCGCTCGCCGCCGCCACGCCGACCCGGCCGGTGCCGATCCCAGCGAGCTTCTCCAGCGCCGCCTGGATGTCGCTCGCCGACGCGTTGTAGGCCAACCCGCCGGTCGTCTGGCTGTTCGTGTCGGCGCTGCTCGTTGGCGGTGTGCCGCCCACGCTCGTGGCGTTGGTGTCGGTGAAGCTCGGACTTCCGGCGGTGCCGACCGTGTAGTACACGATCTCGGCTCCAGCCCCGGTGCCGCGGTACACGCGGTAGCTCATTGCACCGTCGACGGGCTTCCACGTCAAGGCGACGCTCAGGTTCGGCGAACTCGCTGTGACAGTCACCTCATCGGAGGCGACGGTCTCGCCGCCGGCCGTGATTGCGGTGACCACGTAGTAGTACGCCTGGCTGTTGGTCAGTGTGCCGCCGTTGACGGCGCTGCCGCTCAGGCCCAGTGGCTTGACGTTGAAGGCGTACGTCAAGGTGTAGGTCCCGGCCGTCGCATTGTTGACGGCGATGTGCTGGACCTCCTCGTCCACGTCGGTGCCGGACTCCGACGCGTCCGCGTCGCTCGTGGTCGATTTGCCCTTCGTCGTCTCGGTGATCACGACGGTAGGCGTCGTCATGCCCAGGGCCGCGGCCAGGATGTTGTTCAGGCGCTGGATCGCACCCGCCGGGTTCTGCAGGATGGCGTTGATCTTCGTTGCGAAGTCAGACGCGATGTCCAGCATCTGGGCGATGCTCTTGTTGACGATCGGGAGCGGTTTGGACAGGATGCCGGCGAGCGCGCTGCCGCCATTGGAGCCGTCGAGGTTGCGAATGAAGCCGACGATCAACTGCAGCGCGGACAGGATGCTCTGCAGGCTCAGGTGCTTGAAGCGATCGAGCACCCCGTTGAAGTCCGGACCCTGGAACTGGAACTGCGGCGTGGGCAGGCTGTTGAACCAGTTGGTGCTGGTGGCGGTGATCGTCAACGTGGCGCTCAGCGTGTCGGCCAGCCCGGCCAACACTCCGTCGGGCGCCAGCGTGAGCTTCACGCCGAGGCCGCCTGAGAGCGCACCGTCGAAGAAGCCGGTGGCGGGGTGGTCGTTGCTGCCGTGGACGAAGTCGGCGTTCTTGTCATAGAAGAAGTGGCCGTCGCCGATGGCGTTGGCCAGCACGGCGAGGTCCAGGTGGAACTCGTCCGTGGCGCCTTTCTGCGCGTTCGGGTTGCGCAAGAAGACAGCGATCGTCAGCGAGAGGAGCCGGTTGCCTGGCAGCGTTCCCTGGGCCGTGGCCTTGACCGCGAGGAAGCCGACGTTCGCGGTGACGGCCAGGTTCTGAACGAACAGGTCGAATGTTCCGCTCAGCTTGACGTTGTCGAGCGAGAAGCGGCTGGCACGCGCGCGGTGCGTCTCGCCCGAGGTCGCGTTGTAGCCGAGCATTGTGACGGCGCCGTTTGGCGTGCCCTCGTTGTCGCCCTGGTCGAGGTTCTCCGGCACGTCGATGGACAGGGTGTTGACGACGCTCGGCTTGCCGTGGAAGAGGATGCGGTTGCCGGTGCCCTGGCACGCTGCCAGGCCCGTGGCGCTGGGGTCGTCGCTCGGCCGGCAGGCAAGGACGTCGGACACCGGGTTGCCGTTGTCCATCGCGTTGTCGGTGTTGTGCGTGCCGAGCGCCGAGTTGTCGAGGGCGGTGTCGATCGCGCCCTGGAGTGCCGCGACGAGGTCGTCGATCGTCTGGTATTCGTCCGCACCGGGGAGGAAGACGGGCACGTCGGCCACGGCGGTGTGCGCGCTGGTGCTGACGTGGAGCGTGAACTCGACATCCGGCGTGGTGCCGTCCGCGAAGCTGGTCGGCGTGGGGTTGGACGCGACACCGATCTGCTGGAAGGCCGGGTCCTTCTTGTAGTTCGCGACAGGCGGTTTGGTCGGTGACCCTACGAACTTCGTGCCGTCGTCTGTGAAGGTGGTCGCCGTCCCGGCGGGGGTCTCGACGCGGTTGATGTCCTTCAGCAGGTTGGTGGTGCCGCGGTAGATCTTGTAGCTGGCCGCACCCGGGACAGGGTTCCAGCGCAGGACGATCTGGTCGGTCCCGCCCGCTACGGTCGCCGACACGCGCGTCGAGGTGTTGCTCTCCGCGCTGTCGCTCATCACCGCGGTGACCACGTAGCGGTAGGTTCCGGCGGCGAGCGTTCCGGCCGATGTGTCGGCCGTCGCGGCAACGCGACCGGGACCCTGGAGCCCGACGGTGATCGTCAGCCGGCGGTCGCGGTTGATCGGCGACTTGCCGGGCGCCGGGGTGTAGTTGACGCCCGGTGCGGAGAGCGAAACGCTCTTGGTGCCGGCCTGGGTCTGGATCGGCTCCGGGAACTTCACCTGTAGCTTGAAGGCGCCCGTCTGGCCGACCTTGAGCATCCCGGTGTCGAGCACAGCTGTGGCGGTGACTCCGGTTTCACCCGCGGCCGTGAGCACACTGTTCATCTGCGTCTGGAGGGCCGCCGCGAATTCCATCGGGCTGGACGTCCGGCGGACGGTACCCGGGATGACCTCCTGGAACGTCAGGTGGGAGACGTCGCCGGTTGCCTGGAAGGTGATCGTGTATTTGCTCCCGTTCAGGTCGACCGACTTCACGTTGGCGGCGCCGACGTTGGATAGCCCGGCGAGGGCGGCCTGCACGGTCGCCGCAGGCGACCCAACAGCGATCGGGGTGGTGGTCTGGCTCCCCGAGATATCGGTGTAGGTCAGCGTGAAGTTGCCGGTGGTGGCGTTCACCGTGTAGTCGGCGGTGGCGCCGCTGGCCAGGGGGCTCGGCTGAAGCTGGACGTCGAGCTCGAAGGCCTGGTCGGCTGGGGCAGCCCCGAACAGCTGGTTGTCGCCGGACAGGACCGAGCTGGCGTTGGTGAGCTTGTAGGCGCCGCGTCCGAGGGTCCCGACCAGGAGCGTGTCGACGCCGTGGTTGTCGTTGTACACGACACTCTCGGCGATCGTCCTCGGGAAGCTGGTTCCGAGCAGCTGCCAGGCCGTGTTGCAGGTGGTACCGGTCTTGGGGCAACCCAGCCTGGAGGCTGAGGTGACGAAGACGCCGATGTTGGTGCCGATGACGATCGACTCGGGTCCGACCGCGGCCACGTCGGCGACGCTGATCACCCTGGTCACTCCGAGCGAGGCCAGGTTGCCGGTGATGTCCTTGAAGGCGGTCGCGCCGGCGTCTGTCGTGCGGTACACGTTGGTGCCGTCGGAGGCCACGAGGATCCTCCAGTCGGTCGGATTCTCCGACATAGATCCGACGTCCTTGCCGGCCGGGTAATTCGCGACCTGGGTGAGCGCGCCGCCAAAGGCACCGGACGCGTTACGCAGCCACAGACCGCCGGGGTTGAACTCCCCGACCCACAACACGTTCGGTTTGGCTGAACCACCCTGCATGCCGCCATAGATGACGGCGTTGGCGAAGCTGCCAGGGACGGCATTCAGCTGGATCTGGGTGAGCGTATTGCCCTGGTCGTTCGACTCGTAGAGCCGGTCGGCGGTTGCGATCGCGAGTCGCGTCGAATCGTTGACGTCGGCCGCGATGGGGACGAAGAACGGGCACGTCAGACATCCGACGTTGGCGTCGATTTGCGTGAGGTGGTTGTTGGGGCCGGCGAACGCATTGACCACCAGCGGGACCTGGGTGGTCGCGCCGCACACATTGAGGTTGCTGCACGAGCGGAGGCTGAAGTCGCCAAGCTGCTGGGTGCTCCAGTACTGCGTGGAGCTGGCGCCGCTGTCCGCGATGGTGACACCGCCTCCGTCGGCAATTCCGCCGGTGGACGTGGGCACGATGTTCCACGTGGTGCTCACGGGCGTCGACTGTTCGGTGGTGCCGTTGTCCTGGTTGCCGCAGAACGCCACGCCGGCGACTGCATCGAACGCGCAGGAGGTGTGTTCGGTGACCTGGATGCTTCCGTTGATGGAAGTCCAATCGCCCGAGTTGAGGGCGGGGGTATGGCGCTTGAAGATGCCGCCATCGTCCGACTCGAGGAGGTCACCCGCGTGATCGAAGACCATCGTTCGTGAGTCGGAGTGCGGAGCGCTCCCGCCGGTCGTGTGGGTGTGGGTGATCCAGGTGCACTGGCTGCCCGCCGCAAGGGATGCATCGCAGCGGAACAGGCGGCCATCGGGGGTCGCGGCGCCGATGTCGTTCGCCGCGGCTATCAGTACGTTCGGCTGTGTGTCGCCACCCAGGTAAACGATGTTCGCGTTCGAGCTGTCGACGGCGATGGAGGTGTTCGGCACCCCCTGGTTTCCGGGGTGGATGCCGACGAAGCTCTGACCGGCGCCGGTGCAGGTTGTCGGATTCGTGGTGGGCGGTGTTCCGCTGCCCTTGCACGTACCAGGCAGGTCGACCGCCGTCCAGGCGTCGCCGTGGTCGACGGACCGATACACGAAGGCCAGGCTTGATTTGAACTGCGCCGTGGCGTTGACGATGGCGGCAAAGATCGAGGATCCCGCCGCGTTGATCGCCAGCTTCATGTTGACCGTATCGCCGTTGGCCCACGTGCTGGATTTCTCGACCGACGTTGTGGCGCCGACGTTGGCGTCCACAGTCGCAACGCCGACACGAGTCCAGCTCGCACCGGAGTCGAGGCTGCGGTAGACGCCGCTGCCGGCGACCGTTGCGAACAACCGCGTCAGCTTCGACGGGTCACCCTGCAGGTCGAGCCCGTCTCCGGCCAGGATGCCGGACGATCCATCACCGGAGAGGCGGGTGAAAGTCTCACCGTAGTCGGTGCTTCGGTAAACGCCTCCCCTGGTGGGACCCTTGCCTGTGACCACGATCACGTTGCCACGCTCCACCACGCCAGTGATGTCGACTCCCGAGAGCGAGGTTGCTCCCAGGTGGGTCCATGTCGGCCCGCCGTCGGTCGTCCGAACCAGGCCGTTCAGGGCGCTGCCGGACGACAGGAAGTTGCTCGTGTGGCCGACCGCACCGATGAGGGTCGCGTTGCCGGAGATGGTGGGGTCGAACTCGAGGCGGCTGATGGAGAAGTCGGGGCCCACGTCGAGCAGCGGCATCCAGGTCGGGCTGGCGTTGGTGGCGTTGTCGGTCTTCCAGACGCCGCCGTTCACGGTGCCGACGAAGAGCTTGGTTGCGTCGCCTGGGTCGGGGAGGATGGTCTCGATCGCGCCCGACACGGGGCTGGTCTGGGCGCCCATGCCCTCAGTCATGCCGCCGAAGGCGGGAGCAGGACCGAGCGAGATGAAGTTCGGGGCGCCGAACGGCACGGCGGTTGCCGGGAAGGTGGCGCCGCTGGCCATGAACCCGGAAACCAGGAAGCCCGGCGTGATCCCGGCCGCGATCGCCGCGTTGTCGACGGCCGTCTGGACGTCGTTTGCCAGCTGCTGGAATGTCGAGTTGGTGTTATTCGCCGGCACGCGAACGTTGGTCAGGGTGGCGAAAGCGTTGCTGTTGGTCAGCTTGCCTCCGTCGCCGGTCATCGGGTCGATATGCGTGCCGGCGAGATTGCCCTGGAACTCCAGCACGTAGCCACCGCCGCCGGGCGTAACCACCACGTTGGTGCTTGCCGCAACGCCCAGGCTTTCGAGCGTGGTCTCGAGGGCCGCTTGCACGTTGCCGGTCCCGGTGTTTGCCGGGGCGTTGAAGGCGAGCTTGGCGGTCGTCTTCGTCCCGCCGTTGGCGTGCACGGTGAGAGTGAACGTCCCTCCAGTCGCGTCGACGAGCTGGACCGACTGCTTGGTGTCCTGGACGACGAGCCCCGCGGTGCTGTCGACGGTGAGCTGTTTGACGTTGGTTCCCGCAAGCGCGCCACCGGTGAAGGCGATCGTGTAACCGTCGCCTGTCCTGGCGACGGTGGTCCCACCGGCGCCAATGGCGCCGATCAGGTTGAGCGAGTTCTGGATGTTGGCGGCCATGTCGACCGGGTCGAAGAGGATCGGCGTGGTGGTCGTGCCGTTGAAGTTCAGGATGAAGGTGCCGCTGATCGCCCCGCCGATCTTCAATACCTGGACCGTGTTACGAGGCATCAGTGAGGACGT
>Ga0209648_10000037_pt1 | contig 75739 bp, 70 predicted proteins | sample GraSoi2013_115cm_FD_185830 | JGI IMG/M metagenome (GOLD analysis project Ga0209648, IMG submission 185830) | Grasslands soil microbial communities from the Angelo Coastal Reserve, California, USA - Sample 9_17_2013_115cm (SPAdes) (version 2) | ecosystem: Environmental > Terrestrial > Soil >... | reverse complement strand
GGGAGGCGATGCGGCCGCGTCTCTTCCCTGAAATTCCGAAGAGCCGGTATATCAGTTTTTATCCTATGGACCGCCGCCGCGGGGAAGACAAGAATTGGTACACGCTTCCGATCGAAGAACGTGCCCGGCAGATGAATGAGCACGGACTTGTGGGCCGCCGCTACGCCGGAGAGGTGAGGCAGATCATCACTGGCTCAATCGGATTTGATGATTGGGAATGGGGCGTGGACTTGTTCGCCGATGATCCGCTGGTCTTCAAGAAGCTGATCTACGAAATGCGCTTCGATGAAGTCAGCGCGGTCTATGCGCAGTTCGGACACTTCTACGTCGGCGTGCGCTGCTCGTGGTGCAGTCTGGGCAAGCTGCTGAATGGCGAGGTGCCGGAATTGGACCCCGCATGAGCCTTGGCGGAGTCGTTCTTGCAGCCGGCGAGTCCACTCGCATGGGGCGCGACAAAGCCCTGCTACCTTGGCCGCCAGAAGGCCCCGGCACTCTTCTTGCTGCAGCAATTGACGCGCTCGCGCAGCATTGCGATATGGTCATCGTAGTCGCTGGAAACAACGAGCGTGAACTGCGGAAAATTGCCTATGGCTGCGGGGCGTTTCTGGTTCGGAACCCTACTCCTGAACTCGGACAATTCAGCTCGCTCCAGATCGGACTACACGAGGTGCTTAATCGCGGACGTGACAATGCCATGATCACGCTGGTGGATCGCCCGCCACCAGAAGCCGCAACTCTCGAAGGTTTGGTGAACTCATTCGCAGAGAGAAACCACGACATCTGGGCAGTCGTACCCGAATATCAGGGCAAGCATGGTCATCCGATTCTGATTGGAAGAGAAATGATTGAGGCATTCCTGAGGGAACCGGCGTCAGCCAATGCGCGGGAAATCGAACATGCCAACGCGGAAAGAATCGCTTACGTCGCGACCGATGATCCTCTGGTTACTGCAAATGTGGATACTCTGGAGGACTACGCTTCGTTAAAATCTAGGCTCGAGGCGCGATGACCGGCGTGTAGACCCAGACGCGCTCGTCTGAGCTGGGCAGGTGAGGGCACCTGCCACTACATGAACCGGATCAGGCGTCGCCATCATCACATGACCACATCCGCGCAAAATTCCTCGCTGATCGAATCCGTTCTGCGTCTTGGCCCACGCCTCGCGGTTTTCGATTGCGATGGCACGCTCTGGTCGGGAGATGCCGGCGAAGGCTTCTTCGACTGGGAGCTAAAACGCGGCGTGGTTTCAGACGAAATCGTGCGCTGGGCACGTGCCCGCTACGCCGACTACCGCGCCGGCAAAGTTAGCGAAGATGACATGTGCGGAGAGATGGTGACTCTACACAAAGGTCTGCAAGAGTCGGAGGTCCTCCGCCTCGCACATGAATTCTTCGAAGAGAACTTCATCCGCCGGATTTTTCCGGAGATGCGCCAACTAATCTCACGACTCCAGGCCTCTGGATGTGATGTCTGGGCGGTATCTTCCACGAATGAATGGGTGATCCGAGAAGCCATGACGAACTTTGGCATTCCGGCGAAAAAGATTCTTGCGGCCGCAGTCGAGATTGAAAATGGCATCGTCACAGACCGCCTGGTTCGCGTTCCGTCTGGCCTTGGGAAACCTAAAGCAATACTTGAAGTAATAGGCCAGCCACCGGATGCCGCCTTCGGCAACTCCCGCTGGGACGCAGAAATGCTCGCCATCGCACGGTACGCTATCGCCGTCAACCCGAATCCTGATCTCGAGCAAGTTGCGCGGCAAAGAGGCTGGACAGTTTACTGGCCCGACGGGACGCGCTGATCTCCCGCGGCCAGGTTTCTTAGCAGCGCGGCCAGCGCGTCCATTGCAAGGTGACTGGCGTGAGTCGAGGCTTCGGGCAGACCTCCCAATTCTCGCACCAACTCTTCCCTGCTCATCTCAGCCACATCCTTCGGAGTCTTGCCTATGACCAGTTGCGTCAGGGCCGACCCACAAGCAATCGCTGGTACACAGCCTTGGACTAGAAATTTTATTTCTGCGATTCGGCCATCCATCAGCTTCGCCGTGAGCTTGAGCACGTCTCCGCACGCGGGATTCTCCACTTGTGCCGACGCATCCGGCGACCCGAGAACGCCGGTATTCCGCGGGTGCTCGAAATGATCCAGAACTTGCTGCGAATACACGCAGACATTTTATCTTGCCGGACTGCAGGCCCTCTTCTGTAATACTCATGACTTGGAATATGTTCCTCAGCGCGTGGTTTCGTTGCAGCCCAGTGCGACCGTCATTCTTCGCGACCTGGGCAGACTCGGATCTCTGGTGGCCTGTACGAAATATTGCATCGAAGTGTGCCCGGAGATAGCAGCGACAGACAAAATAATCGTGGCCGACTCTTGGACCGCGCAGAGCGAGCAAATATCTGCTGCCAAGCCCGATCTGGTCATCGCCTCGGTGCCCTATCAGGAAAAGGCGCTGGCGGAGATTCTGAAATCGGGAGCACGGTTCCTGGGTCTCGCGCCGAAATCGCTGGCAGATATTTATGCCGACATCGCCGCGATCGCTGGAATCATGGGTGCTCGCGGCGAAGGTTTGGCTGTAATTCATCAGATGGAGAATGCAATTCAAGCCGTACGTTCGCGAACCAGGCTATTGCCGCGGCCGCGGGTCTTCTGCGAAGAGTGGGGCAAACCGCTGATCGCCTCTCAGTTCTGGGTTGCTGAATTAGTAGAAGCGGCCGGAGGTGACTTCATTGGAAAGCCTGGCGCGCAAATCCCATTTCAAGAAGTAGAATCCGCCGCACCCGAGGTGCTGATCGCAGCCTGGTGCGGCGCAGGAGACCGAGTCCCACTCGAAAAGATCGCTCACGGCCGCAACTGGGAGAACATTCCGGCGGTTAAGAAGGGTCGCGTCTGGTGCATTCGTGACGAATATCTCAATACTCCCGCGCCAACTCTCCTGCGCGGTCTTCACGCACTGGCCGCCGCAATTCATCCGGAGGGTTTTCCACAAGCGGACGGATTACGATGTATCGACGCCACTCCATGAATTGCGCAAAACTGACCTATCCCACGCGCGCCGAAACGCAGAGCGAGTTCTCATCATGAAACGCGTGGTGGCCGCGCTCATCTGGAAAAATGGAAAGGTACTCATCTGCCAGCGCACTCGCCACCAGACCATGCCGCTCAAGTGGGAGTTCCCTGGAGGAAAGATTGAAGAAGGCGAGCAGCCCAGGGACGCGCTGCGCCGCGAACTGGATGAAGAACTTGGAATCCAGGCGGTCATCGGAGATGAAGTCGCACGCATCCGCCACGAATATCCGAACGGCAATGCCGTGGAATTGCGCTTTTTTGACGTGCACGAATATTCCGGCGAAATCGAAAACCGAATTTTTCGTGATCTGTCCTGGGCGGAGACTTCTAAGCTGCCCTCGTACGATTTTCTCGAAGCCGATCTGGAGCTGGTGAGAAACCTGGCCCAGGGTAAACTCGCCCGCTGATTTAGTCCTTCTTCGTAGCCGGATGCCCGTCATCCCCGCTGGTCTTGGAATCATCTGAAGGCGGCTGCACGATCCGCTGCAAAGTAGGACGGTCTCCCTTGGCCCGGTCAAGCCGGTGCCGGTTTTGAAGTTCATTCAGTTGCGCTTTGACATCCTCAAATTCGGAGGAGTCAACCTTGTACTCGGCGCGTGGCGGCAGAAGCGTATTGATTTCGTTTTGCGTCTTTTCGATTCTGTCCGGCGTTTGAGGATGGGTCTCGAAGGCTTTCGCCACCGCATTCTGTTTGTGTCTCTGAAGATTATTGACCTTCTCAAAGAACGCAGTGAACGCTTGCGGATCGTATCCCGCCTTGTACATATATTCGACGCCGAGGAAGTCAGCCTCCGACTCAAATCCCCTCGAAAACTTGAGGAAGGTGAGCGGCGTTGCCAGTCCGGCAGCCTCATAAGCCACATAACCAACCGGCCCGCCAACCATCATCAAGGACATCGACGCCAGGTTCATCAACTGTCCGCGAGTGTTTCGCCGGGCGACATGGCAGGCGGCAACATGGGCGATCTCGTGTGCCATCACGCCGGCCAGTTCTGCTTCGTTGTCAGCGGCCAGGATCAGCCCGGAATCTACGTAGAAGAACCCTCCCGGAAGCGCAAACGCGTTGATGTCATCCGCATCGATGACTTTGATCGTGAACGGCACCTGCGAATCTGAGTTGCGCACCAGATTCTGACCCAGCTGGTTGATGAATTCCGTAACCGCCGGATCGGTGATCAGCTTGGAAGTTGACTCAACCTGCTCGGAGTAATTCTTCCCCATTGCGATTTGCCGCTCCAGGCTGTACCAGTTCCCGAAGCCGCGTCCGCATCCAATATTCCGGTTTCCAATAGCGTCAATGTCGCGGATGCGATGGTCGTGATAGGCCTTCACCGCGTGAGCAGGAATCGCCGTGTCCTGCAGGCGATCGCTATCTTGTGTAAGTGTCTGGGAAAGGGCTGTCGAGGCGAACACAGCAAAAACCAGGAAGGAGAACACCACCGCAGTTCGGAGCCGCATGTTTGCTCCAGGGGCCATAATCCGTGAGAGGCACCAAGTGCAGGAAAAGTTACTCCACGCCCGGCATTAACGCAAGCTCAAATTCCCTGCTAAGACGGCCCCAGCTCAAAGGGTTCCCGTTGTGGGCATGAGACTCATTTCTTCTATCGTACTTTTCTCGGGAATCTTTAACGCGCTTACCAGGGCTTGTGCGACGGTTGCGGGCGAAATCATCTTCTCTCTAGGTGCTTCCGGCCACAGGACGTCCCAGATCGCGGTATCGGTCGCGCCGGGGAGTAGCGCGATAACACGAATGCCTTGCTCCCGGAGCTCCTCCCGCACTGTATTTGTAAACCCAAGCGCGCCATGTTTCGACGCGTTGTAAGCAGCCAGCCCGGGAAATGTCCGTCTGGCTGCGATGGACAGATTGTTAACGATCACCGACCCACGCTTCATCAAGGGAAGCGACGCCTTAGTGACCAGAAACATTCCGGTTAGATTGGTGGTCACGACGTCGCTCCATTCCTTTGCGGATAGCTGGCTAACCGTGAGGTTGGCGTGCGCGATTCCGGCGTTGTTTACGAGGATATCGAGGCGGCGGAATTTCTTGCGGACAGCAACTAGCATTCCTGCAATGCTCTGTTCGTCTCGCACATCGCAGCGAACCGCCAGCGTACGAATCTTTTTTCGGGAAAGCTCTGCTTCGAGGGCGCGAAGACGAGTCTGGTTTCGACCGCTGAGGACCAGATTGCACTTTTCATCTGCCAAAGCACGCGCAACGGCCAGTCCAATCCCTTGGGTTGCTCCGGTGACAAGAGCGATTTTTCCTTGCAGGAGGTTCTTGGAAGAGGATGACGCTTTGGGCATCAGACCCCGTTTGGCCGCTGACGGATCAGCGAGAGAAACTCAGTGCGCGTCTCTTGTTCTTCGCGGAAGCAGCCTAGCATGGAAGAGGTCACGGCCTGGGAATGCTGCTTCTCGACTCCGCGCATCATCATGCAAAGATGCCGGGCCTCGATCACGACCCCCACTCCTTGCGGCTGAATGACTTTTTGGATTGTCTCGGCGATCTGCGTGGTCAGGCGCTCCTGGATTTGCAGCCGGCGCGAAAACATCTCGATCAGGCGCGGAATCTTGCTCAGTCCAATGACCTTGCCATTGGGAATATATGCGACATGCACTTTCCCGAAAAACGGCAACATGTGATGCTCGCACAGGCTAAACACTTCGACATCTTTCACAATCACCATTTCGTCATACGAGACTGTGAACAGCGCGTTCTTGAGCATCGTCTCGGGATCTTCGTTGTAACCGCGAGTCAGAAACTCTAATGCTTTGTGAACCCGAGCCGGAGTCCGCAATAGCCCTTCGCGCTCCGGATCTTCACCCAGGCGGACGAGCATCTCCTTCACTAGATCTTCAAAGGTTGCGCTCGTCAGAGTTGCGGGTTCGGTGATTGGCTTCATAGGACTGATTTGCGGATTTGCCAATTTACCAATTTACGGATTGTCGAATTCAAATTCGTAAATCCGACAATCACTCAATTTCCATCATATTCAAACGAGTTCATCATCGTCTCTTCCAGCCTTACCTTGTCCAGATGTGCCTTATCGAACTCGCGCTTCAAAATATCGTAGATAACGGTGCAAAGGTTCTCGGTCGTGGGCACGGATTCGGCGAATTCTGGCCTCATATTGAGATTCTCCAAATCGAAACGAGTGACAATTTCCCGCCGTACACATTCGTCCAGATCAACCAGGTTGCAGATCATTCCCGTACTCTCATCCACCTGCCCGCTTACCGTGACTTCGAGCGCGTAGTTATGCCCGTGTCCATGCGGATTATTGCACTTGCCGTAGGTCGCCTGGTTCTCCGCCTCCGACATCCGCTCACTGTGCAGCCGGTGCGAGGCGGAGAAACGGTAGCGGCGGGTTAGGTGGGCCTTCATGGTAATTGCCGAATTGATGAATTTTGAAATTGTCGAATTTGAAGGCCCTTGCATAGTACCGGTACGTTGGTGTGCCGGGCTTTCAATTCGTCAATTCGACAATTTCTTCATTCCTCCCCGTAGAAGTCTACAAACAAATCATGGTTCTCATATACCCGTACCCGGTGCAGCTTGGCGTTGGTCAGCTTGGGCGCGAGACGCTGCCAGATGGCGACTGCGAGGTTCTCGGTCGTCGGAATACGGGTGAAAAATTCTGGCACTTCTTTGTTCAGGAAGCGATGGTCCATGGCATCGAGGACCTCGCGGTGCATGGTTTCTTTGAGCTGCTTCAGGTCAACCACGAAGCCGGAGCGGGGATCGATCTCTCCCTTGACCGTGACTTCGAGGACGTAGTTGTGCCCGTGCCCGTTGGGGTTATTGCACTTGCCGAAGAGGCGCCGGTTCTCCTCCGGAGAAAGCTCCGGATTGTGGTAGTAGTGCGAGGCGGCGAATTCAGCTTTGCGGGTGAGATAAAGCAAGCGGGCTTTCGGTTCCTTTCCCGATGGTAACCTTTCATTGTAATGGGAAGTGGTTTGGCGGGTGTGTTGCCGGCCATTTTTCAACAGATATGGTTGAACATTCTGTGCGAATCCGTCCATATGCCGATAGCGACTGGCAGTCGGTTCTAGAGATATGCCTTCTTGCGTTTGCGCCGATCCATGAATCGTTCGAGGCGCTTTTGGGAAGCGAGTTGTTCCTGCTGGTTTACCCTGACTGGAAGGCGTCGCACCAAAGATATCTGCACTCTCTGAGCGACAAGGAAAAGGACAGGCTCTTTGTAGCCGAGGAGAGCGGAGTTGTAGTGGGATTTATTCACTACGAAGTGAACCCGGACGGGCAGTCCGGGAAGATCGGGCTAAATGCAGTTCATCCCGCCCATCAGCGCAAAGGTGTGGGGACGTTGATGTATGACCACGTCCTCGGTATTATGCGCGCGATGGGACTGAAGTATGCGCAAGTTGGAACTGGCGGCGACCCATCTCACGTGCCAGCGCAGTGTGCTTACGAGAAGTTCGGGTTTGTTCCTCTTCCACTCGTTCAGTACTACAAGAAGCTCTAGATTTCTGGAGAAGACTAGGATTGACGGGCGAAAACCGTAGTGGCGGCAGACTCATCATCGTTTGCGGTTTGCCCGGTTCGGGCAAGACAACCCATGCGAAACAAGTTGAGCAAGAGCTGCGGGCGGTTCGTTTCTGCCCGGATGAGTGGATGGACGCTCTCGGGATCGGGCTTTGGGACGCGGGAGTTCGCGAACGAATCGAGAAGCTGCAATGGAAACTCGCGCAGGAAATTCTCGCGCTCGGTCAAAACGTCGTGATTGAATGGGGAACCTGGGGGAGATCAGAGCGGGATGCACTTAGGGTCGGGGCACGCGCGATTGGCGCCGCGGTCCAGCTTCACTTCATCGATGCTCCGGTCGAACTTTTGTTTGACAGAATCCGGCGGCGGAATCGCGAGTCACCGCCGATAACGCTTGAGGATGTCGTGAAGTGGTCGGAGAGTTTTGAGCGGCCTTCGGTTGAAGAGATGGCGCTGTTCGATCTCGCTACGGGTTTTCCGTCAACGGACAACCTGATAAAATCACCGCAAATCTGATTGGAGTTCTCATGGCAGATCACACTCCAAACACTCTGACACCAACAGAACTCGCCACTTAGCAAACCAACACGAGATTCTTGCGAGGCTTGACCAGGATAATGCCGACTACCATACAAGGTGCCGCAAAATCTTGGAAAAAGGTTACACCCTCCTCTACGACGAGGTATTCCAGGGTCTCAATGACGAAGTGAGCGAAGACGATTGCAGGTTCGTCTATGAACGTTCTCAACATGCACCGTGATTTGATTCGCAGTTACGAGGCGCTAACCGACAAGGCTGGGATTGAGGCGGCGGACGTGAGCTTCCGTGGCTTCGACGGAAATAACGAGCCTGAGCTTTACGGGTTGATTAGCTTCCTGAAGGGGCGAGGGTTGTGGGAAGAAACGCTGGGGCCAAGTGGTCTTAACACCCATGCGCAATCTGTGCCGCGATACAAGAAGATGCTAGAGAATCACAAGGCCGTCCGCGACCAGTACGATCCCATGGGGCAGTGGCATGACCTCACCGCTGACGAGATCAAGCAAGTTGTGTATTGGAGGTTTCAGGCACTCAGCGCATAACTGAACAGGAGTTCCCCAGCCCACACTTCAAAATCAATCCGCCCAATCTTGGGTACGCTCATTTGAAGGAAAGACTGTGCTGCGAGGGCTCATATACCCGACCCTTCCATTTGACCCCGCTGCTGGCGCTCGCTGTTGCAGACCTCAAGAGCAAATACGAAAACATCGGCAGTCCAAGAACCGCGACTAGGCTCGACCCCACCGAAAAATGTGCTTTCCGGATTCGCATCCAGAACCAGCCGGACAGAATAATTGTCAGCAGCACGGTTTGCAGCGCGAGGTTGGGTCGGCCGTCGAACTTGGCCCAGACCGCGACGGATAGATTTCCGACGATCAGCAGAAACTCTGCCATCCGCAAGAACGCCAAGGCGCGCGGGCGGGGAAAGAGCAGCGCCAAATTCTTCGTCCAGCCTTCTCGGAGTTGTGCGAAGTTGCGGTACATGCGGGTGCAGACGGCGTCGCCGCCGTAGCGGAAGAAAATCTTGCGGCCGGAGCGTTTCACCAGACGCGCCACTGCTACATCTTCCAGCAGATCGCCGGCAACCGCTGCGTGGCCGCCAACGGCGTCGTAGGTTTCGCGCGAGATCAGCAGATATTGCCCGTTGGCCGCGGCGATGGGAGAGGTCGCATCGTTCACTGCCTCCGGAGGATAGCTCGTCGCCAGTTCGGCAAAGATCACTGGCATGACAGCTTTCTCCCAGAAGCCATGCACCTCCTGCTCGGGAGAATACGAAAGTAACGCGGCCCCATGCTGCTCGGCTTCGGCGACGGCGCGGGCCAGCGATCCGGGCTGGTGGACGGTGTCAGCGTCGGTGAACAGCAGCCACTTCCCTTTCGCGACTTTCGCGCCGGCGGACATGGCGTTGTTCTTCCCTGTCCAGCCTTCGGGGAGCGGACCGGCGGCGATCACGTCAATGCCGGGGAATGATCGCGCGATTTCCGCCGTACGATCCGTCGAGTCGTCATCCACAACGATAATTTCGAAACTGATTCCCGTCTGTGCGACGAGGGATTGCAGGCATGTGCCGAGGCTGGCCTCTTCATTGCGCGCCGGAACGATGATGGAGACGACCGGAGCGTTCTCAGACGGGTTATTCATAGAATCGTACACGGGAGGGCATGGCTTTCAGCCATGCAGTTAATCGGTCGTTTTCGCTCGACGGCACGGCTGAAGGCCGTGCCCTCCCGACTAATATCGCGAATTGTTTATTATATCTGCGTGCGCCTCGCCTCTCTGGTCCTCGCCCTTCTAATCTTCGGATTCACTGGCTGTTACCACGGGTCGAAGCCCTCGAGCATCGGCACACCCGCGCCGGATTTCACTATCCAGGACTCCGACCGCACCGTCACCCTGAGTCAGTTGCGCGGCAAGATCATCGTCCTGAATTTCTGGGCGACGTGGTGTCCGCCCTGCGTCGAAGAAATGCCTTCACTGGTCCAGATGCAGAAAAAAATGCCGGACCGCGTAACAGTGCTCGCCATCAGCGTCGACGACGACGCCAACAACTATCACAAGTTTCTGAAAGACCACAGCATTGATCTGCTGACTGTGCGCGAGGGAGGCACGAAAACCGATACTGGAGTGATTTCACCGGTTGCGAATAAGTACGGCACCTCCAAGATTCCCGAGAGTTACATCATTGACCGCAACGGCACCATTCGCCGCAAGTTCATCGGCCCGGTTGATTGGAGCCAGGCAGAAATTGTGGAATATCTCAGCAGGCTCTAGGCTTTCGTCTCCGGAGTCCTGAAACCTGCATAGACTCGCTCTTTTACAATGCACTGGTGAAGACCTGGGACGTCATCATCATCGGCGCGGGAATTATCGGGCTCTCGCTGGCGCTCTCGCTGCGTAAACAGGGCCTGCGAGTTCTGATCGTCGAGCGTGGAGAGCCTGGACGCGAGGCGTCTCACGCCGCTGCCGGAATGCTGGCAGGCTCAGGGGCAGAGATTCCGCCCCCGCTCGGAGTTCTGGCGGAGGAAAGTGCGCGGCTGTATCCCGAATTTGTCCATGAGCTCGAAGATGAATCGGGAATCAAAGTTGATTTGCGCGATGACGGTACGGTTCTGGTTTCATCGGATGGGAGTTTTCCCGAGTCGGCGGTGCGACTTTCTTCGGAGCAACTCTCGTCGTTGGAACCAGGGCTGGCGGTGCCCGGGCGGGGACGCCCGGATCTCCATGAGTCAGGGGAAGTCACAGCGGCTTACCTGAGCGAGCGCTCGGTGGATCCACGGGCGCTGGTCACGGCGGCCATCAAAGCAGCGCATCATCGCGAAGTGGATGTATCGTCCGGGTCTGAAGTCAAGAGTTTGCTCATTTCGGAGGGCCAGGTGACCGGAGTTCAGACCGAGAAGACTTCCTACTCTTCGGCCATAGTCGTAAACTGCGCGGGAGCATGGTCCGGCTGTATCGCTCCGGATCGCTTCCCTGTCCGGCCGGTGAAAGGTCAGATGCTGGCGGTTGTTGGAGGGCCGGTTCTTAAACACGTAGTACGGTCGGAGAAAGTTTATTTGGTGCCGCGCGGCGATCGGCGCCTGGTCATCGGCTCGACCCTCGAAGACGCGGGATACAACAAACAGACGGACGTGAATACAATCCAACAACTCTTTCATGCCGCAATTGAACTTGCCCCTGGGCTGGCTGAATCCAAAGTGCACGAAGCCTGGGCGGGGCTGCGGCCGGGCACTCCGGACGATCTGCCCATCCTTGGGGAAACCTCAACTTCTGGATACTTTGTTGCCGCCGGCCACTTCCGCGACGGCATTCTGCTTGCCCCCATCACTGCGCAGGTCATGACCAGATTAGTCTTGGGTAGCTCCCTGGGATATGATCTTGCGCATTTCGCTCCCTCCCGATTCCAGTGATGCTGAGAAGGTCACGCCTCCCGAGAATCGGGACTAACGGTGCACAATCCTATCCCCAACGGCAACTTCCCTCCTGATAACATCGTCTAAGCCTGCGTGGCGAATCTCTGTGGAGGAAAGCTGTGCTCAGGGACCTGCTCTCTCGTTGGCCGCTAATCCAACAAATTAGAACTGGCGCGAACGGCAATGGCGTCGAGTCCATGTCCGAACGCACGCGAACGTTGCGCCCGAAGACCGACGGCGCGGAAGTTGCACGGTCTATCTGCCCCTATTGCGGCGTGGGATGCGGGCAGCTTGTCTATCACAAGAATGGCAAGCTGATTTCGATTGAGGGCGATCCCCAGTCGCCGATCTCGCGCGGGCGCCTCTGCCCGAAGGGCGCAGCAACTTACCAACTGCATACGCATTCCGAGCGGCTGAAGAAGGTGAAGTATCGCCGCCCCTACTCCACCAGATGGGAAGAACTGGATCTTGAGACGGCGATGGACATGGTTGCCGAGCGGGTTTGGGAAACCCGCGAGCGCACCTTTCAGGAAATACGCGATGGCGAATCATTGATGCAGACGACTGCTATCGCTCACCTCGGCGGCGCCACTCTCGATATCGAAGAAAATTACCTCATCAAGAAGCTGTTTACCGCCGGCCTGGGTATGGTTTGCATCTCCAACCAGGCCCGTATATGACACAGCTCCACGGTCCCCGGTCTGGGGACGAGCTTTGGACGAGGCGGCGCTACCACTGCGCAGCAAGACCTGAGTAACGCCGACGCAATCCTGATCATGGGATCGTCGATGGCGGAGAACCATCCGGTCGGCTTCCAGTGGGTAATGGAGGCGCGGGAGCGCGGCGCGAAGGTCATCCACGTAGACCCACGGTTCACGCGGACTTCGGCGATGGCGGACCTATGGGTGCCGTTGCGAGCTGGAAGTGACATTATTTTTCTGGGCGCGATGGTGAACTACGTTCTTACGAACAACAAAGAATTCCGCGAGTATGTGGTTCGTTACACAAATGCTCCATCAATTCTGCGGGAGGACTTCAAGGACACAGAAGATTTGGATGGGTTGTTCTCAGGCTGGGACCCGGAGCAGAAGAAGTACGATCCTGAAACCTGGGCGTACAGAAGCGCCCCTCCGAAAAAAGTCGGCGGTACCCCAGGACCTGCAGACCACGGCGGTGGCCACGGAAGAGATAGAGGCGGATGGGGGGAACTTTGAATGGGACATCTCGCTGGAAGATCCTCTCTGCGTTTTTCAGGTCCTGAAGCGTCATTTCTCTCGCTACACCCCGGAAATGGTCGAACGCTATTGCGGTGTGCCGCAGGATGCATTTTTAAAAGTGGCAGAAACGTTCACTTCAGCTTCCGGCCCAGAGAAGACCGCCGCGATTTGCTATGCGGTGGGCTGGACTCAGCATTCCAAAGGTGTACAGATCATCCGCACCGCGGCGATTCTGCAATTGCTGCTGGGAAACATCGGCCGACCCGGCGGAGGAATTCTTGCGCTGCGCGGGCATGCTTCCATTCAGGGATCAACTGATGTTTCTACTTTGTACGACATCCTGCCAGGGTACTTGCCGATGCCGGTCTTCGGCGCCGATTCGCGCAAGTTAAAGGATTACATTAATAAACATCGTGTGAGGATTGGACTATGGTCGAACTTCGATGCCTACATTATCAGCCTGCTGAAGGCGTATTACGGCGAAGCTGCGACCAAGAAGAATGACTACGGATTCAATTGGCTGCCACGGGTGACGGGCGACCATTCGCATTATGGTTATTGGATCGACATGCAAAACGGGAAAGTCGACGGCCTGTTCGTCATGGGACAGAACCCCGCAGTAGGCGCGGCCAACGGGAGGCTTGAGCGCACGGCATTGAGTAAGTTGAAGTGGCTGGTGGTCCGCGATTTGGTGGAAATCGAAACCGCGTCTTTCTGGCTGGATTCCCCGGAAGTACAGCGCGGGGAGCTTTTACCGGAGATGATCGCGACGGAAGTGTTTCTCTTCCCCGCTGCGGGAACGGCGGAAAAGAGCGGAACATTTACGAATACGCAGAGGTTGCTGCAGTATCGAAATAAGGCCGTTGAACCGCCTGGAGACTCACGCAGTGAAACCTGGTTTATGTATCACTTGGGGCGGCGGCTGAAAGAGAAAGCTAAGAATGATACGCGTCCGAGAAATGCGGGACTGAATGCGCTGACGTGGGAATATCCGGTTGAAGGGGAACATGATGATCCCCAAGTTGACGCCATGCTGAAAGAGATCAACGGAAAGACATTTTCAGATCGTAGGCAGCTAAAACACATTCAAGAATTGAAGAACAACGGGTCGACCACATGTGGAGCGTGGATTTATTGCGGAGTGTACCCAGAAGAGGGCCGCAATCGCGCGAATGAACGCCAGGCGAAAGACCTGCTGGGGCATGGCTGGGGATTTTCGTGGCCGAACGATTGCCGCATCATTTATAACCGTGCATCGGCGCGTCCGGATGGAAAGCCGTGGAGCGAGCGCAAGAAGCTGGTCTGGTGGGATGCAGAGAAGAAGGAATGGACTGGACTCGATAACCCAGATTACAAAAAAGATCTCGCCCCCGACACTCCCGACGACTTGGATACCGGGGTAGGAGTTACGGCGCTAGGCGGGGCGCGTCCGTTTACGCTGCACTCGGACGGAGTGGGATGGCTTTATGTGGCGAGCGGACTGAAAGACGGACCGTTGCCCACGCACTACGAACCGCTGGAGTCGGTGATTAAGAATCCACTATATGACCAGCAGGTAAATCCGGCGGCGCAGAAAAAAGAGCGGCCCGATAATGCTTACGCAAAACCGTCGGGTGATCCGCGCTTCCCCTACGTGTTGACAACGTACCGGCTCACGGAACATCACACAGCCGGCGGTATGACTAGGACGCTTTCGCATCTGGCGGAATTGCAGCCGGAGTTCTTCACAGAGATTTCTCCAGAGCTGGCGGAGGAGGTTGGGTTGACCCATGGCGAATGGGCGACGATCTCAACGCCACGCGCGCAAGTTGAGGCCAGGGTGCTGGTCACGAGAAGGATGCGACCGGTGTGGATTGATGGCAAGAGAATTCATCAGGTCGGGCTTCCTTATCACTGGGGTTACAAGGGAATTGTGAAAGGCGACAGTGCGAACGACCTGGTGGCGATCAGCGAAGAACCGAATGTCCGCATCATGGAGGCGAAGGCGATGGTATGTAATGTGGAGCCGGGGCGGCGCGGAGTGAACGGTTTTTCCACACAAAGAGCACAGAGTTCACAGAGGAAGGCCATTTGAAAGAGATACCAACATGGCGATAACCGCATTTCTGACGGATTCTACGCTGTGCATTGGCTGCAAAGCCTGCGAAGTTGCCTGCAAGGAATGGAACAACGTCGCCGAGGACGGCCTTCAGTGGAGCGGTTTCTCTTACGACAACACAGGAGCGGTGGGTGCTTCCACATGGCGGCACGTGAAATTCGTGGAGCAAACGCCGGAGCCGGGATTTGGCGGCAACGCTCCGGAATTGAATTCGTGGTCGTTTTCCTCCGATGTTTGCAAGCACTGCGAGAATGCGGGATGCCTGGAAGCGTGTCCAACTGGCGCGATTGTTCGCACAGAGTTCGGCGGCGTTTTCGTTCAACCGGATATCTGCAACGGTTGCGGCTATTGCGTGGTCTCATGTCCCTTTGGAGTAGTGGAACGTAACGAAGACGATGGCCGCGCGTTCAAGTGCACGTTCTGCTACGACCGGCAAAAGGTTGGATTAAAACCTGCGTGCGCGAAAGCGTGTCCGACGGAATCAATCAAGTTCGGGGAGATCGAGCAATTACGCGGAGAAGCGGAGAAGCGAGTGGCTTCGCTAGTTGGACGTGGGATGAAGGATGTGCAGTTCTACGATGCATCTGATTCCAGCGTGGGCGGAACGCATGCCATGTTCATCGTGCGCGGCGACCCGCGAAGTTACAACCTCCCGCCCAAGCCGGAAGTGCCTACGGTTTATCTGAAAAAAGCTTGGAGATCGTCCGCCTTGGGCGCGCTCTTGGTGCTGGGCGGAACGATTGCCGCATTCCTCGCCGACGGGAACAGGAACCGTCGATGAGTGAACCTAATCTGGCTCCACGCATTCCCGATGCTTTGAGCGAACGCCGTCTGATCGAACTTCGTCGCGAGGCAGAGACGAAGGGCACGATCGACGGGAAAGGTGTTCGTCCTGGTGGCGCGCCGTTCCCGATGGCATCTCCAGAAACTGGCTACTACGGAATTCCATTGCTCAAGGAGCCGGCGTGGACGTGGCAAATTCCTCTTTACTTTTTTGTCGGAGGAGCCGCGGGCGCGGCTGCGGTCGTAGGTGCGATTGCCGACTACACCGGAGCTGACCGCAAGCTGGTGCGTGACGCGCGGTGGATTGCCGCGGCTGGTTCCGTTCTGTCGCCGGCATTGTTGATTGCTGACCTGGGGAGGCCCTCACGGTTCCTCAACATGCTACGAGTATTCAAGCCGCAGAGCCCGATGTCGGTTGGGGTATGGACATTGGTGGGGTTTTCAGCAGGAGCGTCCGCTACAGCCTTTGCACAGTTTCTTGGCGATCGGTATGGCTTGTCCTTTCCAGTGCGAGGGATGGAACGAGCCGGACAGGCTGCATCGCTGGCCTTCGGACTACCCTTCTCGAACTACACGGGCGTCCTGATCGGCGCAACCGCCATTCCAGCATGGCACGAGAATGCAAGTGATCTGCCGATGCACTTTGGAATGTCGGGGCTTTCGGCGGCGGTCGGAATGCTTGAACTCATGGGCAACCGGCGGAGCCGCGCGCTTGAAATGCTCGGCATCGGGGCGGCGCTCTTTGAATGCTGGGAAGGATTGCGGATTGAAATGCGGCAACAAAGTGGACTCGGTCCGCTGAAATACGGGCCGAGCGGGATGCTGACTCGCGCGGGAGGTGTGCTATCCGGGCCAGTCCCAGCCGCCTTGCGTTTGATCAGTTTATTCACTGGTGTGAGGAATTCCAGTTCCATACGAAAGACTGCCGCCGCTTCAGCAATTGCTGGGTCGCTGCTCACGCGGATCGCGTGGATCTACGCCGGACAAGTTTCCGCGAGGGATTGGAAGCTGCCTCTGGGGATTCACTAACCACTCTCCGAAGCTCTGACCGAAACAGTCTGTATTCTTGTGTGGACTACAATGAGTTTTGGCCTCACGGCAAACGCTGTGTAAGCACGAGGTTCAGCCATGGCAAGCACGACGGTATCTGCGAAAGCAACGATCCCTGGCGGGAGTTTTTTATTGGAGTCCCGCCGTCCAGACGAAGTCTTCACGCCTGAGGATTTTACGGAACAGCACCTGTTGATTGCGCAAACGGCGGAAGAGTTCGCGCAGAACGAGATCATCCCCAACATCGAAAAGATGGAGCACAAAGATTTCTCCATCACTCGCGAGCTGCTGAAAAAGGCAGGAGAGCTGGGGCTCAGCGGCGTTGAGATTCCAGAAGCCTTCGGCGGGCTGGAAATGGACAAAGTCACTGCCGCGGTGATCGCCGACCATGTCGCGAAATACGCGGGCTTCGCCACCACTTGGGGTGGGCACACTGGCATTGGCACTCTGCCCATTGTGTATTTCGGGAGTGACGAACAAAAGCAAAAATATTTGCCGCGACTGGCGGCAGGAGAGATCGTTGGCGCATACGCGTTGTCGGAGGCATCATCGGGATCGGACGCGTTGAATTGCCGGGCGCGGGCGACGATCTCTGCCGATGGGAAAAGCTACATTCTGAACGGCGAGAAGATGTGGATCACCAACGCAGGCTTTGCCGACCTTTTCACCGTCTTCGCCAAACTGGATGGTGAGAAGTTTACCGCGTTTCTGGTCGAGCGTACTTTCCCTGGATTTTCAGTCGGCGCAGAAGAACACAAGATGGGCATTCGTGGATCGTCTACTTGTCCGATCATTCTTAACGATTGCCAGGTGCCGGTTGGGAACGTGCTCGGCGAGATCGGCAAGGGCCATGTGATCGCCTTCAATATTCTCAATGTTGGCAGGTTCAAGTTGGGTGCGATGTGCGTGGGCGGCGCGCGTACGTCTCTCGACAATGCGATTGCCTACGCCAAACAACGGAAGGCATTCGGAAAAGTGATAGCCGATTTCGGGTTGGTACGCGAGAAGCTGGCGAACATGGCGGCGCTCGTTTACGTAGGCGAGGCGATGGTCTTTCGCACCGTGGCGATGATGGATGCGGCACTGACGGCAGTGGACAAATCAGCGGCCGATTCTGCGAAGAAGACACTGAAGGCGATTGAGGAATACGCCGTCGAGTGCTCGATCATCAAGGTCTGGGCATCGGAGATGGTGGATTACGTGGTAGATGAAACCGTCCAGATCTACGGCGGTTACGGTTTTGTTGAGGAGTATCCGGCAGAACGGGCTTATCGGGATGCGCGCATCAACCGAATTTTCGAAGGCACGAATGAGATCAATCGCCTGATCATCACTGGATTTCTGTTGAAACGGGCGATGAGTGGACAACTTGCGCTGCTGCCGGCTATCAAACAGCTCATGGACGAAGTGTTCTCCGGTCCATCGTCAGCCGAGGAAGTGGAAGGCGTGCTGGCGGAGGAGCAAAAGCTTGTGGCTTCGGCGAAGAAACTGAGCCTATTCGCGGCGGGAGCGGCCACCCAGAAATACATGCAGCAGATTGACCAGCAGCAGGAGATCATGGGCGCGATCGCAGACTTGGTGATCGAAGTTTACGCTATGGAATCTGCGCTGCTGCGCACGATGAAGATCGCCAGCACTCAGGGAGAGGCGGTTGCGGCATTGCCGATCGCGATGACGCGCGTGTATCTTTCGCAGGCGATGGACAAGATGGAAGCGGCGGCGCGCAAGATTATTGCGGCAGTTGCCGAAGGCGACATGCTACGGACGCAATTAGCCATCCTGCGACGACTGGGGAAACACGACCCGCATAATACGATCGAACTCCGCCAGCAAATCGCGCAGAAGGTCATTGAGCGCGGCAAATACATGTTGGCATAAAATTCATCTGCGAAACCCGGTGGGTGACAAAGACTGCCTGGTTCAAACGGCTTGGTATCGAACGGCCTGAATGCACGTGTGGGCCGGACACTCTTGTCCGACAAAGGCTGGCGATCTGCCGGCCCTGGTGACTCACCGAAGTGGACAGAAGAATTCATGAAAGTTCAGTGTCAGAGTCAAAAGCGTCGGACAGGAATGTCCGACCCACACGTGCATGGCTGATCGCGCAGCACAGAGAACACAGAGGGAAGCAAAACATGCATGCAAGATTAATTTTGGCTCTGCTGTTGTGGTCAGCGGTTGCTGCGAGGTCCCAGACCAACCGTGTGGCGAACCCGGATTCGGCGACATTCGATCCGGACGGCACGGCCCACGTCACCCGCGTCGTCCCTATGCCCTCGACAGTCAGTCCCGAAGCGCAGAAATGGCTGAAAGAAATTGAGCACGAGGAACCGCAACCGAAAGACTTGGCCGAACTTCGTGCTCACACTGACGCCTGGCAGAAGTCCCAATCAGCCGAGGCGAGGCGTCTGTATCCAGTGAATGTTGAAGCAGCGATTTTGGGCGGCGTGCGCACTGACCTAATCACACCGCTTGCCATGCCCGAGACAAACAAGAACCGCGTGCTGATCAATCTGCATGGCGGCGGCTTCATTACTGATTCAGGCTCGTTGATTGAGGGGATTCCAATTTCGTATCTGACAAAGATCAAAGTTGTTTCGGTGTATTACCGCCTTGCACCGGAAAACCCCTTTCCGGCAGCAGTGGACGACGTGGTCGCAGTTTACAAAGAATTGCTGAAGACCTACCACCCGCACAGCATCGGAATTTTTGGAACGTCAGCAGGGGCGACACTGACCGGCGAGGTTGCGGTCAAGCTGAAACAGTTGGGATTGCCGCTTCCGGCAGCTCTGGGGATGTTTTCTACTCATCCGGATTTCAGCCGTCCCCCGGATTCGGAACAGCTTTTTGCTTTGAATGGATTCTCAGGAAACATTGCTCCCAAAGATCCGAACCGGCCGCCGGACGATGCCTATCCGGGCAAGACAGACCGGAAAGATCCGGTGCTTTCGCCGATTTTTGCGGATCTACACGGCATGCCGCCCTGTCTGTTGGTCACCAGCACTCGCGATTTGCTGCTGAGTGATACCTCAATGTTTCATTTGGCGCTCTCGCACGCGGGAGTGGATTCGCAGCTGCTCGTGTTTGAGGCGTTGCCGCATGCGTTCTGGTATCACTTCCAGCTGCCGGAGACGAGAGATGCGCTCGGGATGATGGCGAGATTTTTTGATGAAAGGGTAGGACGTTGACCTAGCACGAATGCCATAGTGTAGGGGCAGGTGTCCTCACCTGCCCTCCCCAGACGAGGGCGTCTGGGGCTACATGTTCGTTACCTGAAATTATTGCGACTTTAGGTTGTCGATAAACTGAATCACCGACTCGTCGGACCAGTTACCAGCACCGGCATGGTGGGCTGCGATAGAACCATCTCGCGCATAGATGAATGTGGATGGGTACTGGTTCAGGTGCATCGATTCAGGTACGTCCTCGTGCTGCGTGACGTAGAACGGCAAGTCTAAGTGGTTCCTGTAGGCGTACGATCGGACTGCAAAGGGTGAGTCTAGACGCGACACGATTAGAAACTCTACATCAGGATCGCTTCGGTAGTGATCATAGAGTGTCTGGACAGTGGGCATTTCGGCGACACACTGCACGCACCACGTGCCCCACAGATCCAAGAAAACAACTTTGCCTCTCGATGCCGAGGTGTGACGGACCGCCCCCTCCAACGTGCGATAGGTCAGATCAGGAGCGCTCTTTGAAATCCGTTGCATCTTGGGAGGTCTAAGGCTTGATGCTATCTTGTGCTGCGCAATCTTAAAGAACATAAGTCCGGCAACAGCGGTAGCGAGGACGACTAGGACTGCGGTCGAGATAAAGCGTTTCCAGAATTTCTTCGTCATGCGTCCTTAACATGTAGCCCCAGACGCCCTCGTCTGGGGTGGGCAGGTGAGGGCACCCGCCCCTACATGTTTAGTTTTCGGGCAATACGAACTGATAGCTCACAAACGCCACTTGCTTGCTATCCGGCGACCACGATGGTACGTTGATCGTCCCCTGCCCTCCAAATAATTTTGCCAGCACGGTAATTTTCTTGTCGCTGAGAGACATCAACCGTAGCATCACATCTTTGTTTTCCGGATGCCCGGTCACGTCTTTTTCGTAAGTAAGGAACACCATCCACTGGCCGTCGGGCGAAATGTGCGGGAACCAGTTGTTGTAGTTGTCGGAGAAAACTTGTTCCTGATCACTGCCGTCGGCCTTCATGCGCCAGACTTGCATGTGTCCGGTGCGCTCGGAGTTGAAATAAATGTACTGGCCGTCGGGCGAATACTCAGGACCATCGTCAAGGCCCTTCGCGGTAGTGAGGCGTGTTTCTTCTCCTCCAGCGACTGGAATTGTGTAAATGTCGAATTCCCCGTCGCGCTGACCCACGAATGCCAGAGTCTTTCCGTCGGGCGACCAACCATGCCAATACGAAGGAGAATTTTTGGTTATGCGGCGCGGCGTGCCTCCCGCGATAGGGACGACGTAAACGAGTGAATCGTGTTTCTCTTGCGAATTGTCGCTGATCGCAAGCTGCGTGGCGTCGGGTGAAATGCCGTGGTCATTGTTCAGGTGGTCGGCGAAACCAGTGTCGATTATTTGCAATATTTGCTTTTCACCGGTTAGAGGGAACTTCTCCAAATGACCATTGCGATTAAATAGCAGATACGAACCATCGCGCGCCCAGTTTGGCGCTTCGAAGCGTCCGGAAGCGAAGTACACGACGCGACGGTCGGTGGAATCTATATCGATTGTTTCCAGTGTGCTGTAGAGCACGGGTTTAGTCGTTACCAGCGGAAGAGGTTTTACTTCGACATTCGCGAACGTCGCTTCTTCAAGAACGTCTTTATCGTGCGAACAAACGCCGATGCCGACATAGAATTCCCCTTCGAGAGGCATCCGTATGGATTCGCCATCGTAGTGCTGAGTGCGCCCTGGGCCGGTCGCCGCTTGAGACAGGTAAACGTAACTGCCTCTCCGAGTAAGTCGTAAGCGCGCACTGGTGAAATCGAATGGAGTCTGGTTAGCGCCGCTTCCTGTGACGCCGCGAAGGTGGTTGTTGACATTTGACTGCACCTCGTGGGTCATCGCGCCTTTTTCATCTCGATACTGGAGCGAAGTCAATCCACTGGCGTGGAGAGCCACGTCGGCGTAAACGGAATCGGCATCGAGTGACTGTCGAAAGATCAGCACGGCTTTCTTGTGTTCGTTTCCAGTAAGGTTTGCGAACTGCACATTGGCGGTGATTTCCACGTCGCCGGATATTTTCTTCCAGGCAAACTGGAACGCGTCAGTCGTGACCCACATGTTCTCGCCGCTGCCGCGGAGGGTGTAGGCGTTCTTCGGTAGATCGAAAGCAATCGAGCCTGGGTGAAGTACGGCGCCAACATCGGAATGATTTTCGAAAATGCCGACAGGGCTCTGCGCGCGAGATGCGGGGACAAACAACAGTGCGCTTGTAAGAACCAATACGAGATGGCTCATGTCGTCTTCCTCTGTGAGTCTTCCTCTGTGTACCTCTGTGTTCTCTGTGGTTAGGGGTTGAAAACTTTAACCGCAGAGGACAACGAGTTTCACAGAGGAACTTAGAATCACAGAGCGGGATTGTCAACCTGCCAGACAGCGCTGCTTCTGGCAGAAATCCCACCCACTTTCGCGAAACCCTCATCATCTGGTAAAAATGTGCGCATCAGGAAAAGGCATGAGAAAACAACTTTTACTTCTTTTGATCTTTGCTTGCTCATTGAGTTCAGCCATTGCCCAGGAGAGCGCTGTATCGAAAAACCTGGCGCTCACTCCTCCGATGGGATGGAACACATGGAATAAATTCGCCTGCAATGTCAGCGAAGAACTGGTCCGTGGAATGGCTGACGCGATGGTCAACTCCGGGATGAAGGATGCCGGTTATCAGTATGTCGTGATTGACGATTGCTGGCAGGTCTCACGCGATGCCAACGCGAATATCGTTGCCGATCCGCAGCGGTTTCCTTCTGGGATTAAAGCGCTTGCAGATTACGTTCATTCGCTCGGGCTGAAGTTTGGGATTTATTCCGATGCCGGCTCGAAGACGTGTGCGGGACGGCCCGGCGGACTGGGACATGAATATCAAGACGCCCTACAATACGCCGCGTGGGGTGTGGATTATCTGAAGTACGACTGGTGCAACACGACCACGCAAGACGCGAAGGCTTCGTATGCCAACATCCGGCAGGCTCTGGATGCCAGCGGCCGCCCGATTGTTCTCAGCATTTGTGAGTGGGGAACGGCCAAGCCGTGGCTCTGGGGCAACGAGGTCGGCGGCAATCTGTGGCGCACGACCGGCGACATTCAGGACCGTTGGGCGGGCCGGCGCGAATGGAGCCCGGGTAACTGCTGCAGTAATGGGGCGCTAGATATCGTTGATCAGGAGGCCGACCTCCACTCGTACGCCGGACCAGGGCATTGGAATGATCCCGACATGCTCGAAGTCGGCAACGGCGGCATGACGACGACCGAGTATCAGGCGCATTTTAGTTTGTGGGCACTGCTGGCTGCGCCACTGATCGCGGGCAATGATCTGCGAAGTATGACTCCTGAGATTCATGACATCCTCACCAACAAAGAAGTGATCGCCATTGACCAGGACCCGCTTGGACGCGAAGGACGGCGGGTGTGGAAAGACGGCGATCTCGAAGTCTGGGGCAAGCAGCTAAAGAATGGCGATCGCGCGGTGATACTCCTGAATCGCGGTAGTTCGCAGCACGAGATTGCGGTGACCTGGGAGCAGATCGGATATCCCGCTCACCTGAGCGCGGCGGTGCGGGATTTGTGGGCACATAAAAATCTGGGGAAGGTCACCGGGAAGTTCTCAGCGACGGTGGCATCGCATGGAGTGGTGATGGTAACGGTGCGGCCATGAAATAAGCGCTCTGCTGTAGCCCCGGACGCCCTCGTCCGGGGTGGGGCGAACCAGGGCGTCCGCCCCTACAACTGCATAACGGGAAACTAACTCGATACTGCCCCCAAACTCAGCAATTGTCGCGGTGGCCAGTTCTTGGGATAATTGTCTGGCTCTGGCAAGAAAATCTGGCGGGTGTTGTGTGTCTCTTACGACCTATGAATCCCTCACCCATCGCGGGCGAGGGCGCCCGCGCCACACAGTCCTACCACCTATGAAGTTCATTGCGCGCATTTTTAATCCGACGAACAACCGGCGGCTGAACGAGCTGCTGGGGTTCCTGTTGTGTATCTCTGCGCTCCTCCTTTTCCTTGCGCTGGCTTCGTATTCTCCGCTCGATCCTTCTCTGAACAGCGCGTCGGTGCTGACTGGATCGCGTGTCGCACGTAATTGGATCGGCATAGTCGGCGCATATGGCGCAGACCTGGTCCTGCAATTTTTCGGTGTGGGCGCTTTCCTGTTGCCGGTATTCGCCACCGGGCTGGGGATTCGCTGGTTCCGCTCGCGTAAAGTCGTTTCTCCAATTGCGAAAACTCTGGGCGGGATCTGGCTGTTGATGTTTGTTCCGGCGCTGCTGGCGCTTCTGCCTGGACATCTCCGCTGGATGGGAGCAATCCCGCTGGAAGGGTTACTGGGGCAGGTTTTAGGTGATCTGCTCATCCATTACTTCAATCTGGCCGGCGCCTACATTGTTTCGACCAGTATGTTGGCTGTGGCGCTTTATTTCTGCACGGCATTTTCATTCTCGCACGTTCAAGTCTGGACGGCGACGCGGTTTTCTTTTGCTATCGCTCTGCGCGACCGCTGGAGAGACTGGCGAGAGGCGCGACTCCGAAAGAAGATGCATAAGGAGCTCGAGAAGCGGCGCGCGGCGAAGCCTGCGATTGCAACCCAAATGGCCGCGGGGCGAGCTGCTGCTCCACTGCCGATTGAAGAACGCCGTCCCGAAACTCGCCGCACCGGAATTGAGCGTTTCGCGGAAGAAGAAGAGCAAACGCCAGCCGCCAATTCCCAATCAACAGGTTCGGAGCCAGGCCTGGAAGTCACAGAGCGTGCCGACGCCGCGCAAAAACCGAAGACGACCATGCCACGTTTCGCTGGGGGATACAAGCTGCCGCCCAGCAGTTTGCTGCATCGCGCCGATGAGCAGCGGACGGTGGATGCGGACGAGCTGAAAATTTTGGCGCAAGTGCTTACTGAAAAATACGGCGAGTTCGAAGTACATGGTCAGGTAACGCAAATTAACCCGGGGCCGGTGGTCACAACATTTGAGTTCAAGCCCGAGGCTGGCATCAAGTACAGCCGCCTGACAAATCTGACCGACGATCTTTGCCTGGCGCTCAAGGCGGAGAGCATTCTGATCGAGCGCATGGCCGGAAAAAGCACAGTCGGCATCCAGGTACCTAACCGCGAACGCGAGATTATCTGGCTGCGCGAGAACATTGAGTCATCGGAGTTCATCGGGTCGAAGTCGAAGCTGACACTGGCGCTGGGTAAGGACATTAACGGACGCATCGTCACGGCGGAATTGTCGGGCATGCCCCACTTGCTGATTGCCGGATCCACCGGCGCGGGCAAGAGCGTGGCGATCAACGCCATGATCATGTCGATCCTGTACAAGGCCACGCCCGACCAAGTGCGGCTGATTCTGGTTGATCCCAAGCGGCTAGAGCTAGGCAACTACGAGGGCGTGCCGCATCTCTATACGCCGATTATTACTGAGCCGAAACTCGCGGCCAATGCGCTGCGCAACGCAGTGCGTGAAATGGAGCGGCGGCTGAAACTCCTGGCGGAGAAGGGCGTGAGGAACATCGACCAGTACAACCGCCTGTTTGATGATGGCGACACTCCGAGCTTGTTCGGCGACTCCGGAGAAGAAAAGCCGATTCCTTACATTGTGATCATCATTGATGAGCTGGCCGATTTGATGATGCTCGATGCCGGCAACGTAGAGGAATCCATCACACGGTTGGCGCAAATGGCGCGCGCCGTCGGCATTCACCTGGTGCTGGCAACACAGCGGCCTTCGGTGGACGTGATCACTGGATTGATCAAGGCCAACTTCCCTGCGCGAATTTCATTCCGGGTGGCTACGAAGGTAGACTCGCGCACCATTCTCGACGCCAACGGCGCAGAAGCATTGCTGGGACGCGGCGACATGCTCTATTTGCCCTCAGGCTCAGCACGGGTACATCGGCTGCATGCTCCGTTTGTGACAGAAAAAGAAATTGCGGCGGTCGTTGAATTCTGGCGGGCGCAAGGCACTGCAGAATATGAGCAGAAATTCCTGGAGGCGCCGAAAGAAGAACGTGAAGGGGTGGCGGGACTCGGTGAGGGCGAGGCGGATGGGGACGACAACGATCCGCTGTTCAACGATGCCGTGCGCCTGGTGATTGAGTTTGGGAAGGCGTCTACTTCCCTGCTGCAACGGCGGCTGCGAATCGGCTATGGTCGCGCTGCCCACTTGATTGATCTGATGGAGCGTGATGGCATCGTCGGCGCTGCGGATGGCCCCAAGCCTCGCGAAGTGCTCAAGCGGCCGGAGTGGATCACGGAAGTGGAAGAATCCACTCGGTGAACGCTGTAAGCCCAAGGGACCTCGACAACTCGATCACACACAGGAGAATCTGGCAGTCCTCTTCCTAACCTGGGCCGCGCGACTTTGAAGCATTTGCAACCAGCACCTCGATGGCGTCTGTCATGGCTGTGCGCGCGTGAGAAAAATCCTCCTCCGGCATCGTACCCGAAAGTTTGAGTGTGGCTGTGCCATGCAGGAGCGCCCATAACGCAAGTAGCAAGCCCCGGCGGTCCTCGGCGGAGCCGCCCACCCATTGCGAAGTCCGGCCGAGCACGAACTCGAAGTTGGGGCGGGATTTTGTCATGCGTGCCAGTAGACCGGACATGATGAGCTGATACTCGCGCGGATGCCGCAAGGCGAAATCCAGATAGCACTGGCCCACTTCCTGCAGAGAGCGACAAGGTTCGACTGCGCGGAAGAGTTCCAGTTGGTAGGACTGCACCATGGCCCTCAGGATGCCCTCGCGGCCGCGGAACCGGCGATAAACGGCCGGGGTATTGGTGCCTGCAGCTTTGGCTACCGCCCTCATACTTAAGGCCTTTTCGCCGCCTTTGTGCCAAAGCTTGCGGGCAGCCTCCAGAATTCGCCCTTCAACCTTAGGATCGGCGTGACGCGGCATTGTCCCTCCCCGGTAAAAATCCTTACAAAACCGTTTTAATTATGTTGACATAGTTAACATAACGCTGTTAACGTAATAATTGTAAGCCCTCCCCCGGTGAATTTCCAGAGAAAACAACTTTGGAGGTTCACCGGGCGGCCAGAAAGTCCAGCTTACTCGGCCCTTGCGGGACGAACCGCGCCAGTGCCCTAGGTTCGCCCTTTCGAATTTCTTCTTGAAAGGTGTTTTGTTAACTATGCGTTATACAGATGGCCACGGACGTGGCCCTTCGCACCCCCTTTTCAACACAAACTCCCGCCTGCAACTAGCGCGCGTGGAATACAAAGTAGTCACCAAAGCTCACTGCGGACTAGCCTGGAAGATTTTTTCCGATTGCAAACAGTGGAATACTTTCTCTGACCTCCACGGAGACATCGAATGGCGTGGCGCTCCGTGGGTGCCGGGCAGCCGACTTCAGACGCAGCTCCTCCGGCCGGTAGTGACAAGAGTTGACCGCGTCATTACCGTGTGCGCACCTGGCAGGTATGTGGCGTGGATCGGTCACGCAGCAGGATACGCCTGGGAACAATGGGTGCTGTTCGACCCCCACCATGATGGCGGAACCCAGGTTTCTACTTGGATCGAGGTCATAGGCATCGCTTCCTTCGAACGATGCAATCAGGAACGCGTACACGCCATCGTGGAAGAGTGGTACGACAATTTCCGTGACGAATGCGATCGTATAGCCGAAGGGGCGTGAGCGGGACCGGTGATTCATACCAACTCGGCTGGGCAATGGTTAGGGGAGCGGGTTATTGTGTGCCGGATGATGCGCTTGCCCTCAGACCTTGCACAGCCAAGCTGCCCAGGAGCGCCACAGCAACTATCGTCGCGATCCACAGTATTCCGTTGTGGCGTTCGGACCAGGGGCACCGCCGCGATCCCGATCCGGTTGAGCCAGTGCGAACCGATGCGCGCTTCGAGATCGGAACTCTCCCTCACTACAGCTGGAGTGACAAAAATTGGCGGAGGCGGCGTTGACGGAGGCGCTTGTAGCGAAGGCGGCGCCCGATTGACTGCTGGTCGCGCAGGTACGGTTGGCGCTGTTGCTGCTTGCGGGGCTTGCAGGTGAACAAGACTCTCCAGCCGGTGGACACGCACCGTCAGGTCACGGACCTGCTGAAGCAGTTGATCGAAGTCCTGCTGAGAGATCTCCAAAATAGCCCCAGGAAATGCCGGGCCTGATTACCTGCGAAACCATGAGACTCTTCACGCAATTTCTTCGGAGGCGATGTGTGCAAGAAAGGCGACCCGTAGCCACCAGTCCCTGGATGACCGGAGGTTATAGAGTTAGGTTTTCTGGGCCCAATTCCACGCACTGGCGATGATTCCCTCCAGTGAACGTTTCGCTTTCCAGTTCAGCGATCTTTCCGCGCGTGAAGGATCGGCGACCAATTCGGCCGGGTCTCCGGCGCGCCTGGGGCCGATGTGGGTGGGAACTTTGTGTCCGGTCACTCTTTCCACGGCGGCGACGACTTCGTGTACGGAGTATCCCTTGCCTGTACCCAAGTTCAATGCTGCTGATTCTGCTTTCGAGAGATATTCCAGCCCAAGGACATGAGCGTCAGCGAGATCGTTCACATGGATGTAGTCGCGGATGCAAGTGCCGTCGGGCGTGGGATAGTCGTCGCCGAAGATTTCCAGAGCGGCGCGCTTGCCCTGAATTGCCTGGAAGATGAGCGGGATCAAGTGAGTCTCAGGGTGATGGTTCTCGCCGATCGTCCCGCTCTCGTCGGCTCCCGCCGCATTGAAGTATCGGAAGCTCACAAAGCGCAATCTATAAGCTTGGCTGTAGGCTTCCAGCGCATTCTCGAATGCAAGCTTGGTCGCTCCGTAAGGATTCACTGGCTGACGAGGATTACTCTCCGTTATAGGCACTTTCACCGGATTGCCGTAGACCGCACAGGTCGACGAAAAGATGAACTTACGCGCGCGCGAATCCATGACGGCATCGAGCAGCGCGAGCGCGGCGGTCACGTTGTTGTGGAAATATTTTCTGGGATTCTCTACGGATTCGCCGACGTAAGCGTGCGCGGCGAAGTGCATTACCGCATCGCAACGCCGCAAAACAGCTGCCAGTTTCGCCGAATCTGAAATGTCGCCGACAATGAGTTCGAATCCTTCCGCAAGCTCCTTGTGGCCAGTGGAAAGATTGTCGTAAATGATGACTTCGTATCCCCGCCGCCGGAGAACATGGGCTGCATGACTGCCAATGTATCCAGCTCCCCCAACCACCAGAACGGCCAAGCTTCCTCCTTGGAACTCAGGTTCATGATACAGGCGGTCGAAGACGACAACCACAAAAGGACCCGGGGGAAAATCGGTGGACGGGAATTTGAAGCGGTAGTGCTTAATGGCAACATCTGGGCGCCACTATTGAGCTGAAACTACTTTCGTCCTGAGGCTTCATAGGTTTGAAACACCCTGCCATCCTTGGGAATGATGAACACTTCTTTCCTTTTTTGTGAGTTGAAGACTTTGGAAGCGCTCCCGTGGCATCTCCACGTAGACGGGGGCACCCCACTCCGCGGTGGCTTCGACTTTGACCAAGGGACCGGCGGAGTTGATGTGCTTGATGCGGGAAGGCTTGGGGCTCGGGTTGGTTTCAGCCGACGCGGGCTATCTGCAGGGTGATATTGTCGGGACCGCCGCGGTCTCTGGCCAGTTGCACGAGGGTACGACAGGCATCCGCTGGGGGCTGTGAAGCCATGACATCCCTCAATTCGAGTTCGGTCATCTGACCCCACAGTCCATCGGTACAAACCAGTAGGACGTCAGATTTTTCGAGCAGCAGCGGCTCGGCAGGAAAATCTGGCTCGATTTCATCTGCGACCCCCAGAGCGGCCGTCAAGACATGCTTTTGCGGATGATTCTCGGCCTCTTCGGTACGAATCATTCCGGTTTCCACCAGGCGGGCGACCAGCGAATGGTCACGGGTCAACAAGCGCAGATTTGCTGCTCTGAGCAGATAAAGGTGGCTATCGCCGACGTGAGCGAAGTGAAGATGCTCCCCCACCAGAGCGAAAGCGGTGCAGGTTGTGCCCATTCCAAGAAGGTCGGGGTGTTCGCGCGCCTGCTGCTGGATGCGGCGATGAGCTTCACGAAAGGCTTCCAGCAAGCGCTCTTGCGGGTTGCTTTCGCCGGCGGCGGAGTAGATCTCGAGCACGGCGTCGACGGCAATGCGGCTGGCAATTTGTCCGCCTTCGTGCCCACCCATTCCATCAGCGACTACGGCGACGCGGCCAAGTCGTAGGAACAGAGCATCATCCTCGGGCTCCCAATAGCCGTAACGGTCTTCATTATTCTCTCGTTGGCAGCCGACATCGGTGAGGCTGGCAATCGCAACCCCAGGACGTATCTTCATTGCGCGCGCCCACTCCGAAAAGCTCGAATTATACGCGAGTACCGACTGCGCCTCTGACATTTGTCACTAAACCTCGGTGATGATCCGCACTGTTCAGGAAACTGGAATTCTCGGATGATGAGGTCGCTGGCAGACGGATCGGGCCAGTTCGGGGAAGAATGATGGCAACCGCACAACTTTTGCAAATGCGAGACCAGCAGGTTCGGGGTCGGCCTCAAGTAGCATGGCTTGAGGGCGTAGGCTTGAACTACGGACAGGTCCGGGCGCTGGTCAACTTTAACTTCAAGGTAAGTGCTGGAGAACTGGTAGCGCTCCTGGGACCGAATGGCGCGGGCAAGACGACTGCTATCAAGCTGCTGCTGGGATTGGCGACACCAACTTCCGGCAGAGTGTCCGTCTTCGGCGTAGATCCGGCAAATGTGGCCACCCATACCCGCGTAGGGGCGATGCTGCAGGTTGGCAGGGTGCCAGAGACACTGCGTGTTCGCGAACACATTGACCTGTTCTCTTCCTACTATCCGAACCCGCTGCCAATAGCGGAGACACTTGCCATCGCCGGCCTCGAAGATCTGGCCGATCGCAAATTTGGCGATCTATCAAGCGGGCAGAAGCAGAGGGTGCTGTTCGCGCTGGGAATCTGCGGCAATCCCGACCTTCTGTTCCTGGACGAACCCACCGTCGGATTGGACGTTGAAGCCCGCCACCTGTTGTGGGAAGAGATTCGAAAGCTGCTGGGACGAGGAAAGACAGTTGTACTGACCACGCACTATTTAGAAGAAGCCGATGCCCTGGCGGACCGCATTGCCGTAATTAACAAAGGATCCATTATCGCCGAGGGAAGTCCAGCAGAGATCAAGGCGCGCACCGGGGGAAAGAAGATTCGCTGTGTCACTAATCTGGCGCCCGCAGTAGTCAGGACTCTGTCAGGGGTTTTGGAAGTCCATCAGGACCGCGATGCGATGGTTATTCATGCATCCCAGGCCGAGGATGTTTTGCGAGGGCTGCTCAACCTTGATCTTGAAGTCTCAGGTATTGAAGTGACAAGCGCTGGACTGGAAGAAGCGTTCCTGGCGTTAACGCGCGATAACCCAGTCTAAGGGAGATCACGATGGCAACGGCATCAACCGCAATCAGTTCAGTTGTAAATTTGCAGCGGCCCAACCCGGTCGGGATTTGCTTCAAAGAGGCAAAGTATGAATTCTTGAAAAATCTTCGCAACCCAATGTACTCGGTTTCAACCGTTCTCTTTCCGCTCATGTTTTATGTGCTGTTTGGCTTGGTGATGGGCAAGCAGATGATCGGCGGAATCAGCACCACGGTCTATCTGATTCCGGCCTACGGAACGTTCGGCGTGATGGGAGCGTCACTGTTTGGGACGGCCGCGAGTTTGGCCTCAGAGCGAGGACTGGGTTGGCTCCAAGTGAAGCGAGCGAGCCCCATGCCTCCATTCGCATATTTTCTGGCGAAGATAGTCATGAGCCTGATCTTCAGCACCATCGTGGTCTTGTTGCTGCTCTTGCTGGGAGTGAGCTTCGGCGGCGTGCATCTGCCTGCGATCACAGCCGGCAAGCTGGTGCTCACGCTCGTCGGGGGATCGCTTCCCTTCTGTGCGATGGGACTGGCGATCGGCTATTTCGCGGGACCGACTTCGGCCCCGGCAGTTATCAACATTTTTTACCTTCCCATGTCGTTCTTTTCGGGACTGTGGATGCCGTTCATGTTCCTGCCGAAATTTATCCAGCACATTGCGGTGTTTTTGCCGCCGTATCACTTGTCACAACTGGCGCTGAGTTTAATTGGAGCGGGACGCGGGGAGCCGAGTCTTGGGCACTGGGAAGCACTGATCGGATTCACGATGCTCTGCCTCGGTGTGGCTCGGTGGGGGCATCAACGAGACGAAAAGGCAAACGGGTAGTCGCGTTCAAGGACGTGAATATGAAGTGGACTCTAAACAATTCGATAGGCTGGGTGCTAATGGCAGCCTCGGTGCTTCTGCTGATATTTCTGCAGCGATTAGATCTGATGGTAATCGTGGTCCCGGTTGCAGTGCTAGTCAGCTATATCGTAGTGCGAGGCGAATCCAGAGCCAATTCTAGCCAGCGTAGAATATAGATCAGAAAATGAGCCTTCTTCCCCAGAATCGCGAGCATGGCTGGGCGCCATACGTATGGCTGGTCTTCCTTTCGTTCTTTTTCTTCAAGCCAGTGCTCGATCCCCATACGACTGGAAGAGATTGGTTGGTTGCACTCTCTGCGACGGTAGTCTTTCTGGTCATTTATTTCACGGTTTTCTGGGTGGGCCGGCCTTGGAATTATTTTCTAATCGGATGCATGGCCGTGATGGGACTGGGGCTGGCACGAATCAACGAGGGGTCCTCGGTCTTCATTATTTTCACGGCTTCGTTCATCGCATGGGCATTCCCGAATCCAAAATGGGCGCTGACAGCAATCGGGAGCCTTATCGCTATCCTTGGGCTTGACGCACTGCTCTTTCATGCGCCGGTTGGTTTCTGGGCGACTTCCATGGTTGTGTCCCTGGGAGTCGGCACGTCAAACGTCTTCTTCGCGGAGAAGACACGCGCAAATGCGAAGCTGCGCATGGCGCACGAAGAAATTGAACACCTGGCGAAGGTGGCTGAACGCGAACGCATTGCGCGCGACCTCCACGATGTGCTCGGACACACGCTTTCTTTGATCATCGTAAAGTCCACGCTGGCAGGAAAGCTGCTGGAGAAGTATCCACAAAAGGCCAGAAGCGAGATTGCGGATATCGAAAAAGTTTCGCGGGAAGCGATGGCGGAGATCCGCAATACGCTGCGCGGTTATAGCACCTACAAGTTGAGCGAAGAGATTGAACGGGCAAAATCAGCATTGCACAGCGCAGGAGTAACGATGGAATCGGATTCGGTTGAGATCAGCATGACGCCGGCGCAGGAGAGTGTGGTGGCGCTCATTATGCGCGAAGCGGTGACTAATGTTGTGCGGCACTCCGAAGCGCACACCTGCCGCCTGCGGATTGCCCCGAACAATGGGAACTGCGTGGTGGAGATCGCAGACGACGGCCGTGGCGGCTTTCAAAGCGAAGGAAACGGATTACGTGGCATGCGTGAGCGGATCGAAGCGCTGGGCGGAACGGTGGTACGCGACACCTCGGCGGGAACCAAGCTCATATTTGAATTCCCGCTGGCGGCGGATGAAAAACATTGAACCGCGCTGCGAAAGCTGGACGCAAGACTATTCGCGTAGTGATTGCCGAAGATCAGGGGATGATCCTTGGTGCCTTGGCCACACTCCTCGAGATCGAAGGAGATATTGCGGTCGTGGCCCGCGCCAAAAATGGCACAGACGCGCTGCATGCCGTAGTCGTACACAAGCCGGACATTTTCCTGACGGACATAGAAATGCCCGAAATGAGCGGTCTGGATGTCGCGGCTGAGCTGAAACGCAGGCGTTCGTCGACACGGGTAATGATTCTGACGACATTTGCGCGGGCCGGATATCTGAGACGTGCACTGGACGCTGGGGCTTCGGGTTACCTGTTGAAAGACATGGCGGCTGAGAAGCTGGCGGAGGCCGTTCGGCGGGTACAGAGCGGTCTTCGCGTAATTGACCCCGAGCTAGCAGCCGAGGCCTGGGTGGAAGCCGATCCTCTCACCGACCGTGAGCGCCAGGTGCTTAGATTCGCCGGTGACGGCATGGCCAGCCTTGATATCGCCGCAAAGCTGAGACTCTCCGAAGGCACCGTGAGAAACTACCTCTCCGAGGCGATCAGCAAATTAGGTGCGGCGAACCGGGTGGAAGCGGCGCGCATCGCCAGAACTAAGGGCTGGCTGTAGGCCGCTTCAGGACGCCGAATTGTTCCGCGCCTCCACGTGAAATGATCGTTTGTTGTTTAGGTTCTCCTTCCTCCAAATTTTCCCGTTCCTCGAGAAGTTCGTTCAATTTCCGGACAAGTTCCAACAATCGCTTTGAGTCCGGCTCTCGCATAATCGCTTCGCACAACTCTCTCCAGTCATCATCCCGTTTGCGGTTGGTCATTCTGATGGTGGTCATTGTGCTTCTCCCATTGGCTTTTCGATTTGTCACAGTTAGGCAAGTGCATGCAGCGTGCCAGAACGAGGAATCAAACAGATACACGATATGGGATAGGAAAATTCGGTCGTGAGGCGGGGAAAAACTTCGTCGAGGATTGTCTGTAGCGGATTCCGGAAACTACTGTACGGGTTTTGCTTTATCGGCAGGAACCTCGAAGCCATATCGTTCAAATATCTTGGCAGCGTCTCGGCTTCGAATATAGGACTGGAATTGCGCGGCGTAACTCTGGTTTTTCGAAGAGCGCAGGACAACGCAGGCCTGCTGAATCGGGGAGTAGTCGTGCGCCGGGATTTCTGCGAACCGCACCTGAGAACTGGTCGAGGGGGAAAGCGCAAGGGAAAGCGCAACGATTCCGGCATCTGCCGCACCTGACAAAACGAAAGACGCGGTTTGCGAAATATTCTCTCCGGTCACGAGTTTTGCGGAGACTTGGTCGTAGATATTTTCTGCTTTAAACGCAGCCACGGCAGCTTGACCGTAAGGAGCGTGGCTCGGATCGGCGATCGCAATCTTCTTCACCGTCGGATCAAGCAGCACCTTCAGCCCACGTTTCAAGTCCAGCTTTGAATTCGCTGAAACCAGGAGCACAATTTTGCCGCGAGCGTACTCGTAGTAGCTTCCTGGGACGATGAGTCCAGCTGATTCCAGTTTCTTGGGATAGTCGGTGTTTGCGGAGAAGAACAGATCAAACGGAGCGCCATTCTGGATCTGCTGATAGAAGTTTCCCGACGATCCATAAATAGTCTTGATGTGAGCGGCTGAGAGCGTTTTGAAATGGGCAGCAATCTCTTCCAAAGCGGGACGCAAGTCCGCAGCTGCGGCAATGGTTGTCTCCTGAGCGCGAGCCGACGAAAGCAGCACTGCCCAGAGAACGATAGCGGAAATCACTCGCATATAATTCGGGGATTTCGGTCGAGATTACGCTTCAGAACGCAGAGCTGCAGGTCTTCCCTGCTGCTGTAGTCTCAGGCGCACTTCAAGGTGCTTCTGCCGGAAATGGGCGTGGGCGCGTTCCCCCCAGCCACGAACGAAATAGTAATTCAGGGTCGCCCCGATAAGCGAACTGGCGATTGGAATCAGCCGTCCCGCCCACTTTTCCACGAATTCGGCGCTGGCCTTAGCAGCAATACGCTGGATGATTCGTGGTACCAGGCGATTGACCACATTCTTCTCCAGTAGCTCGCGTCCCAGATCCACTCCAGCAGCGCTTGCGGCAGCGATCCAAAGCTCCGCCATTTCCTCCTCGGTGTTGTATTCGAAGCCATATACCAAGCTCAGCTTTTGGATCGTCCGCAGAGTTATGCCCGCCAGAATGCTGAAATCGGGCACGATCGTAAATATCCCTCCCAAGCCAAAACCTGCGCCTTCCGCGGCGGCCATTTTCATTCCGCTGTGAATGATCTGTTCGGCAAGCGTGTCGAGCACCGGTGGCTCGACCGAGAACATTCCTCGAAAGCTGGTTACCGGAATTCCATAGCCCGCCCGTATTTCCATCAGGAACCGCTCGGGGTCTACACGGACGGTTTTGTAAGCCCGCATTAGCGCCTTGGAAAGGGCATTCTCAATGCGACGGCGCAGCCAGGATTTTTCGGCAAACATTCTGCATGCTTGGATGCGCGAAGAAGTACTGTGGATTTATCTGCCTGGGCTGGCAGGGGTCGTGTTGCCGTGGGTTATCGCGATCTCGTCACGGCCCTGCTCGTAAGCCTTACCCACAAACGTGGAGGAATCGGCCGCCTGATCCGCCTTTGGGGCTGCCAGATTTCGCCAGAACACGTATTCCGTTTGCGCTTTCACCAGCTCCTCGGTCGTTGCATCGGCATCCGCACGGACCCGGTCAACGGCAGGGTTGTAGCGGTCAAGCAGGTCACGCTGTTTATCTGGGCCGGCGTGAAGAAAATGTTTGTAAATGTTGTCGCTGATGCGACTGTTCATCTTCTTCGCGTCCGCGGCAATCCGCTTCCAATCCGCGCCAGAGGATTTTGCCACCTCGATCAAAGTCTTCCGCGTGCGCAGTTCGGCCGCGATTTGCGGCATTCTGGAGCCGGACGAAACCAGTTCGTGCGCAAGGAAAAGACTCCCATAATTCAGCCCCACACTTGTTCGCTCGGCAACCAACTCGGGCCGCGCCATCTTGAATACGTCAGCGAAAGTGCGGCTGATGATTGAACGCGCAGTATCATCGCGCGACATGGCGGTCATCATTCGCAACTGCTTCTCTGCTTTTTGCTGGTCGTCGGCAAACGCCGTGCCGGCCGTTATAAGAAAAATCGCGAGACATCGGACAACTCGTCTCATTGTGTCCATCCTGAGACTCGAGTCCCTGGCACCAATTCTAGACCTCTAGAGATGCAAGAATGAAGGGTCTGAATTGTCAAATTTTAGCGCTAGAGCAAGTCTTCGGATCAGCAGCTCTGCCCGCAAAGCGTGTGCTACGATCATAAGTCTCCTTCATGCCCTCCGGAAAACTCCATCTAGTGCCGCTCGGCGGCCTCGGCGAATTCGGTATGAACTGCATGGCCGTGCGCTGGGGTGACGACATCATTGTCGTTGACGCCGGCATGATGTTCCCCGAGGCCGAACTGCTGGGTGTGGACATCGTTGTTCCCGACATTTCCTATTTGATGGAAAACCGGCAGAAGGTGCGAGCGATCGTGCTCACACACGGCCATGAGGACCACATTGGCGCTCTACCCTGGATTCTTTCTGAGCTGAATGTTCCCGTCTGGGGCACGGAATTCACTCTGGCTTATGTCGAAGACAAGCTGGACGAGCACGGCCTGCTGGATGACGCTGAGTTAAGAGAAATCCGGCCGGGCGAGCGCTTTAAGATTGGCCCGTTTACGATTCATCCTATTCAGGTTACTCACAGCCTGGTGGATTGCGTTTCCCTTGCGATTCATACGCCGCTGGGAGTCGTGATTCACACCGGCGACTTCAAGGTCGATCCCACGCCCACAGACAACCGCCTATTTGATCTGCATGCCTTCGCCGAGTACGGGAAAGAGGGCGTGCTGGCGCTCTTACAAGATTCAACCAATGTGGAGCGCAAAGGCTACACCCCGAGCGAACGTGCCGTACGTCGTAAGTTTGACGAAGTCTTTGCGCGGACCGAACGGCGGCTCTTCATCTCCTGCTTCGCATCTTCCATTCATCGCATCAAGCTGGCGGTGGAGCTTGCCGCCGAGCACGGAAGAAAAGTTGCATTCATCGGCAGGTCCATGAACAACTCGTCGGAGATCGCTGAGGATCTCGGTTATATAGAGATTCCCGACGGGCTGCTGATCAACCCCGGCGAAGTGAAAAATTTCGCGCCGGAAAAAATCTGCGTGCTGATCAGCGGGACCCAGGGCGAGCCGATGTCCGCGCTGTCGCGCGCCGCGGTCGACAATCACAAACACGCGAAAATCGAGAAGGGCGATACGGTGATGCTCTCGTCGCGGATTATTCCGGGGAATGAGAAAGCCATCTACCGCATGGTGGACCACCTGTTTCGCCGCGAGGCGCACGTTATTTACGATGACGGCTCCACTCCCCCCGTGCACGTGAGCGGGCACGCCAGCCAGGAAGAGCTGAAGCTGATCATTAATCTGGTTAAACCCAAGTACTTTATACCTATTCACGGTGAGTACCGGCAGCTCAAGCTGCACGCCGAACTCGCGGCTTCCATGCATGGATCGGTTGGCAATGTAATGCTGATTGAAAGCGGCGACATTTTGGAATTCGACGAACTCGGCGCCCGCAAAGCAGGCCGGGTTAACGTAGGCCGCATCTGCATTGATTCCGGATCGCGTACCGATGTTGTCGAAGATCTGGTCATCAAAGACCGCCGCCACTTGAGCGAAGACGGCTTTGTGCTGCCCATTATCGCTATCAACAAGCTGACAGGCAAAGTTGACGTCTCGCCCGAGATCGTGACGCGGGGATTTTCGGGCGGTGAAAACGGGTTCATGGATGAGGTTCGCGGAATTGTTGTCCAGACACTGGCACAATCGAGCGACGAAGAGCGGGCAGACTATGGCGTCATCAAGGAAAAGATTCGCGCAGACTTGAAGCGATATATTTCGAAGCAGACGCAGAAGCGGCCGTTGATTATGCCGGTGATATTGGAAATTTGAGCCACCCAGACGAGGGCGTCTGGGGCTACATGGATTGTGCAGGGACAGATCATTTAGGGGCAGGTGCCCTCACCTGCCCCAATTGAGGCCTGAGCAATCGTTTCTCTCACTGACATCCGCGAAGCACGGTCCCGAATCGACGGCATTACCGTCCGCACTCCGCTACTGACGATCCAGCACGCAGGCCACACTCTCTATCTAAAGCCCGAAAATCTTCAGCCCATCGGCGCCTTCAAGCTGCGCGGGGCTTACAACAAGATTGCATCGCTTAGCGATGAAGAACGGGCGCGAGGTGTGATCACCTACTCCAGCGGCAATCACGCCCAGGGCGTCGCTTATGCAGCGCGGGCTCTGGGGACGAAAGCGGTCATCGTCATGCCGCGCAATGCACCAGCGATCAAGCGCGAAGCCACGGCCGCCCTAGGTGCTGAGATCGTGTTCGTCGGTCCCAGCGGCCCTGAGCGCCAGATCAAGGCCGAGGAGCTTGCTGCAGAACATGGATACGTGATCGTTCCGCCGTATGACGATGAAAAGATCATCGCCGGGCAAGGAACTGCCGGCCTGGAAATTCTGGAAGATCTGCCTGAAGTCGATTTGGTGCTGGTTCCTGTCGGTGGCGGTGGTTTGATCAGCGGGATTTCGACTGCGATCAAATTATCCAAGCCCAATACGAAAGTCATTGGAGTGGAACCCGAGCTGGCGGGCGATGCCCAGGCCAGCTTGCGCGCCGGAGAAATCGTAAAGTTTCCCGCTGAACAGGTCCTGCAAACCTGTGCCGATGGATTGCGAGCGCAGTACATCGGCACCATGACATTCGAGCACATCCGGCGCTACGTCGATGACATCGTCACGGTCTCGGAAGACGAAATCATGCGAGCGGCGCGCATTCTAGCGCAGAATGCGAAAACTGTGGCGGAGCCTAGCGGCGCGGTAGCAACGGCAGCATGGCTGTTCCACCGCGACTCGTTGCCACCATCAAACCTCACAGTCGCGGTGATCAGCGGCGGCAATATTGATCCCGGACTGCTGCAACAGATTCGTGCTTGAGTCGTCAGCAGAATAGCACGGCCCTGAGCGTTCGCTCAGGCCGTGCTAGGTACTGCTTACTGTGTGAATCAGGCTCAGTGCACGGTGATCGTATATACCACCTTCGCGATCACGCCTTTCGAGTCCACTGCCTGCACAACAAAACGCTCATTTGTTCCGACTGGCAGGTTAATGTTCGCGCTTAGCGTGCCACCGCTCACGTGGAATATCTCCTTGGAGTTCACCCATACCTGCATTTGTGAGATTGGGTTTGCGCCGGACGCCGTTGCGGCAACGTTGACAGGGTTAGTGACGGTCGCATGGTTCGCTGGGCTGGTTACGTTAAGCGTCAGCACGGGCACCGCAAGATAGCCATCCGTGGGACCAGACCCAAGCACACCGACGATGAGACGCGAATAATTAATGCTTCGCGGACACGAGGTGCCATTCAGAGGATTCGGAAGGCTTTCCTGGCCGGGAACTTTTTCTGTGCTCTCGCTGCCCTCATTTCCTTCGACATTGAAAGCAATAAAAGGAGTGCCCAAATCGTGGCAGCCAACGATGTCGCCACGCCCGTTCACACCGGTCACCTGATTGTCTAGCGAGAAAAGCGGCGCGAGGAAATCGAACTCGCTGCCATTCATTGGTCCCCAAAAGCCGCGCCAGTCGTCCCCGCTAAACACCTGGCCGACGACTTCACCCAAATTGTTGATGCCGTTCAACTGAGTATCTATTGACTCACCCGGCTGTTGCGGCGCGTTCAACAGAGTGAATGTTCCGTTCTGGAAAACAAAGCCTTCAGAATTGTCGAAGTTGCCGATGATGACTCCTGACTTGTTGATGCCCACCAGCGCTGTGCCGAATGTCGACTGTGGCTCATCGATTGTGGTGAAGGTTCCGTTGTGACGCAAAAAACCGTGTGGGGGTGGGTTCACCACTATGGACGCCTTGTACCAACCCACCATGTCGCCGAGGTCGTTGATCCCCAGGACTGCGGTTTCCGCGGCTCCAGGAAAACTGATGGTTGTAAAAGTGCCATTCGCGAATTGGAAACCATGATTCAATCCCGAAGAATCAATGTACGAGCCAACGATCACGTTCCCGTTGTTAATACTGTTTGCTTCAGTTGATGTCGCTCCCGGGAAATCGATCTTAGTGTATTTGTAGGTTACGGACGTGGATGTCTGGGCCAGCGCTCCTGCGACAAACGCGAAGAACGCCGCCATGGCTAAAAGAAAACGTGTTTTCATAAGCAACTGACTCCTGAGATCTTGCGAAATAAAAGATGCAGCAGAAACTCAGGGCGATGTCCTCTGGCGCGAGGTGAAGCTCATCGCCGAAACCTTAAGGTGTCTAAGGTGGAGAGCGGCGCACTTCCGGCGTCCAGAGCTGGTTTTCGACATTGTGAGAGCGGCGGCGACGACCTTGCACCGGACCGCGGCGGACTACAAAGTGGATAGGAAGGGTTTGCTGCTTGTACGATAGCGCTATGCTGATGTTCGGGAAATCGAGACTGAAAAACTCCTTCGCGCTATTGCTGCTGTTAATTCCGGCGGTTGCATCCGCCGAAGGGTTGCGGGCTACCACTGTGCGGGTGGCGGGGGTTTATCTTTCTCCGGATGCTTCATCGACCAAGCTGGCCGACCTGGACCGGGGACGCGAGGTTATTTTCTTGGAGAAGAGCGGAGACTGGGTGCACGTGCAAGCGAACCTGACGGAAGAGCGCACCATCTCCGGTTGGGTACAAGGCAAAGGCCTGGTGCAGCCGACGACCCCCGATGGCGACAAGATTTTGGTCGGCGAAGCCGTGGACTCGGAAGACCAAGCCAGTCAACGCAACGGACGTCGCTACGCCGCGCAGGATGCCATGCGACTCTACGCAGAAGTGGCAGAGATTTTTCCGCAATCACCGTTGGCGGGCGAGGCTATGTACCGTTCCGCCGACATCCGCTGGCAGATTGAGAAAGCCGATGTGATGTCGCTGCCTTCAGCGAAGGAACAGGAGTCCTTTTTGCGCCACGGAATGAATGAAGATTATTTCAAGAAAGTAATCAAGAAATTTCCGAACACCAAATGGGCCTACCTGGCAGCGTTTCATTTCATCGACAACAAGCTGTGCGGCGATTGGCAGGGACAGTCAAAGTGTCCAGCGAAAGAGGCGGAGATTTATGAAAAATACGCAGCCGAATATCCCCAATCTCCTGCAGCGGTGGAGGCATTGTTTCAAGCCGCGTATCGCTGGTCGGCGCTGATCGAGATTTATAAGACTGAAGAACAACTGAAAAAGTCGGACGAAGCCAAGGGCCGGGCAGCCGCAGTCGCGGAGAAGGCCATTAGCCAGGCCGGCCAGAGTGACTGGGGTCCGCGGGCGCGCCGGTTGTTGTACATGGTGCAGGAAGGGATTCCGACGTATGGGAATGGACAATAGAATGAAAAATAATTAGAACGACAGCCGAGTGGTTCGAAAGCTTGGATCACTTGAATTCAGCGCCGTTTCTGAGTGCGACCGGGCGCTGGTTGTGACCCCGAAGCGGGACATCTTTGATGCGGATCGTCGAACAACGCGCAACAAGGCGAATCGGCAATCATCTTCAAGCATCAATATGGATAAGCAGTTTGAATCTTGAGCCTGGGGGTTTCTATGCGTGAAGCTGTGATCGTATCTTCAGTTCGTACGCCGGTCGGCCGCGCCTTCAAAGGCACACTGCGGGCGACACGTCCCGACGATCTTGCTGCCGTCGCCATCAAAGGCGTGCTGGAGCGGGTGCCGCAGCTTGATTCCAAGGAGATTGAAGATGTGATCCTCGGCTGCGCCATGCCCGAGGCCGAGCAAGGGATGAACGTTGCGCGAACTGCGTCTCTGCGCGCCGGAGTACCGATCGAAGCTTCAGCTATCACCATCAACCGATTCTGCTCTTCCGGCCTGCAGGCGATCGCGATGGCGGCAGAACGAATCATGTCTGGTGGCGCGGAAGTGATTGTTGCGGGCGGGACGGAATCCATGAGCATGGTCCCGATGGGCGGCAACAAGATCTCTCCCAACCCATGGTTGGTGGAGCATTATCCCGACTCATATCTTTCTATGGGGCTGACGGCGGAACGGTTGGCGACCAGGTTCGGCATCACGCGCGCGGCAGCGGATGAGTTCTCGTTGCGCAGCCATCAAAAAGCGCTGGCGGCGATCCAGGCAGGAAGGTTTGATGAAGAGACAGTACCGGTGTCAGTGAGTTTCACCACTCCGAATGGATCGAAACCGAAGCGGCAAGAACTTCTCTTCAAAACCGACGAAGGCCCGCGTGCCGACACTTCGCTCGCAGCTCTTGCCTCACTCAAGCCCGCCTTCCACGTCAAAGGCACTGTTACCGCGGGCAATGCATCGCAGATGTCTGATGGCGCGGCGGCGGCGATCGTGATGTCAGCGGAGCGGGCGCAGGCATTGGGAATCAAGCCGCTCGCTCGCTATGTTTCCTTCGCCACCGCCGGATACAAGCCGGAGGAAATGGGACTCGGCCCGGTGTTCGCGATTCCCAAGGCGCTGAGATTGGCGGGACTCAAGCTCTCCGACATTGATGTAATTGAATTGAACGAAGCCTTCGCCGCGCAGGCGCTGGCGGTGATTCAGGAGGGCCATCTTGATCCTGAGCGCGTAAATGTGAATGGCGGCGCGGTTGCGCTCGGACATCCTCTAGGCTGCACGGGCGCAAAGCTGACGGCAACGATCATCCGCGAGATGAAGCGGCGAAACGCACGTTATGGTCTGGTGACGATGTGTGTAGGCGGGGGCATGGGAGCTGCGGGGATCTTCGAGAATCTAAACTAACCACAGAGTACACAGAGAAGACCGTGCGTTCTCTGTGATCCTCCTCCCTGTGTGGTTGATGCTCTTCCCGAGGTAGTACAATAACCCGTTTTGCCTTATGTCCCGGGCCCTCCAGTTCGAGCTGCGGTTGGCCGAGCGCATGTCGCGGCTGGGGACGGAAACCGCATTTGAAGTTCTGAATCGGGCGCGAGCGCTGGAGCGGCAAGGCAAAGACATCATCCATCTCGAGATCGGCGAACCCGATTTCGACACTCCTCCGAACATCGTCAACTCCGGAATTGACGCGCTTCGTGCCGGATGGACGCACTACGGTCCCGCCGCTGGACTGCCCGATCTGCGCGAGGCGATTGCCGAAGAAGTCAGTCGCAGTCGCGGCGTTGAAGTTGATCCCGAAGAAGTTGTAGTTGTGCCCGGGGGCAAGCCGATCATCTTCTTCTCAATTCTCGCGCTCGTTGATGAAGGCGACGAGGTCATTTATCCCAATCCCGGATTCCCGATTTATGAGTCCATGATCCGTTACGTCGGCGGACGGGCCGTTCCCATTCGTTTGCGAGAAGAGAAGGATTTTAGTCTTGACGTTGACGAACTCGCAAATCTGATCAGCGATCGCACCAGGCTTATCATTCTGAATTCGCCGCACAATCCAACGGGAGGAGTGCTCGACAAGCACGATCTGGAGCGGATCGCCGAAGCAATCGGAGATCGCAACATCTTTGTGCTGTCGGATGAGATCTATAGCCGCTTGATTTTCAAAGGCAAACACCATTCGATCATCACCGAGCCGGGCTTCAAAGATCGCACTATCCTGCTCGACGGATTCTCGAAGAGCTACGCCATGACCGGATGGCGCATGGGATATGGCGTCATGCGCACTGACCTGGCCGTGCAGATCGCCCGGCTGATGACGAATTCGAACTCTTGCACGGCAAGTTTCACGCAAGTTGCTGGCGTCGAAGCGTTGCACGGAGACCAGAGCTCGGTCGAGCACATGCGAGAGGAGTTTCAGCGTCGCAGAGATGCGTTTGTAGCCGGGCTGAACCAGATCAAGGGATTTTCCTGTCGTATGCCGAAGGGCGCGTTCTACGTGTTCCCGAATGTCACCGGGACAGGATGGAAATCCAAGGCGCTGGCCGACGCACTGCTCGAAGAAGCGGGGATCGCGTGTTTATCAGGAACATCGTTTGGAGAATTCGGGGAAGGATATTTGCGGTTCAGTATTGCCAATTCCATGGAGAATTTGAGCCGGGCGTTGGAGAAGATTGAACGCTGGGTGAACTCAAAAGCTTAAACCACTAAGGGCACGAAGGTTCACCAAGGAAACCCTGAATTGGGTTCCAATCACCGAGCTGATTACAAACTCTCGGGTTTATACAAATCTGTGAAGAACGGTGCCCTCTCTGGGGTGGGCAGGTGAGGGCACCTGCTCTACATTTTGAGGTTGGGTGGGCGGATGAGGGCACCTGCCCCTACGCCTGAGCGGACGAATCCATGAATGATTTCCGTGTTTTTGCAACTTGCGATATTGGGCCGGCACTCGATGTATTGCGCGAGCGAGGTTATCAGCTCGAGGTTTACCCCGACCCCACGGCTCCGCCGAAGACTGTGATCATCGACAGAGCCCGGTCGGGAGTCGACGGTCTGATCACGACACTGCGGGATCAAATTGACGCAGAAATCTTTGAGGCCGGCAAGGATACGCTGAAGGTTGTCGCGCAGTTCGCGGTAGGTTTTGACAATATCAATCGCGCGGATGCGAACCGTTACAAGACCCCTTTCACCAACACCGCTGACGTTCTTACCGAGGCGACCGCGGAGTTCGCCTTCTTCATGCTGGGAGCTGTCGCCCGAAAGCTGTGGTCGGCCGAGCACCTCACACGCGAAAACCGGTGGGGCTTCTGGCATCCCTATCTGCCGTTTCTGGGGGACGAAGCAACTGGCAAGACGATCGCGATCATCGGCACGGGCCGCATTGGCTTGGCGATGATCAAAAAGTGTGCTGGGTTTGACATGAATATTCTCTGTTACGACCCGGCTTATCAGAACCATGAATATGTAAACGCGATTCAGGAGACGATGGACTTGCGCCATGCGCGCGGCATCCAGAAAGAGAAGACCTGGATCAAGTACATATCTTTCGAAGAAGCGCTGGGACAGGCGGATTTTGTCAGCGTGCACGTCCCCTTGCTCAGGAAGGGAGAGAGCGAGACGCCGACTCACCATCTGTTCAACGAGCGCACTTTACAGATGATGAAACCGTCAGCGTTTCTGGTGAACACCTCGCGCGGGCCGGTCGTAGATGAAAACGCCCTGGCGAAGGCCATAAGAGACAACTGGATTGCCGGTGCGGCGCTCGATGTATACGAAAAAGAGCCGCTGCCCGCAGATTCTCCCCTGCGCAATCCCGCAATTGAAGACCGCTGCCGCTTGTTTCCCCACTTTGCCAGCGCCGCCAAGATCACCCGGCTCTCGACTGATCCAAATAAAGGCATGGCGGGACGCTGCGTGCAGGGTCTGATTGACGTCCTCGAAGGAAATTACGGCGGCGATGTCACGAAAATGCCCTACGTAGTGAACAAGGAGGCATTTCAGGCTCGGCAGGTTAGTCGGGAACGGGAGCCGCCTCACTAGTACCGCGTTCCTGCCCGTGAACTTGACCTCTGGCCTCGCATCTGTTGCACTTACCTAAAGTCACCTTTCTGCATCTTAGGAATCGACATGAGAACTCTTCGCAATCCCATTTTCTTTGCTGTTTTGGCCGCTGTAATCATCGTTGCTCTGATCGGAGTCACTCCTGCCTGGGCGGTTAACCGTGAACTCGTCGAACTACAGACCCAGGTGCAGCAGCTCTCCGATCAAGTCACCACGTTGAAGCAGTCGCTCGACGAACGCATGGGCGTGCTCAAGAATCTGATGGACCAGAATACGGACAGCATTAACAAGGTCACATCCGCGATCACGAACATCCAAACCAATCTGCAGAAAGAACAGAGCGATACCAGCAATCACGTGGACCAGTTGTCCGGCCAGTTGCAGGCTTTGAATGACAGCCTCGACGAGCTAAAGGCCAGGCTCGGAAAAGTGACCAAGCAGCTCGAAGACCTGCAAGCAGCGCAACAAAGCCTGGCCGCGCAGACGAGCGCACAGACGCAGGCTCAACAGGCGCAGTTGGCGGTGCCACCTCCCGATGTGCTCTACAACAATGGACTGCGCGACTACAACGGCGGCAACGTGGACCTGGCCAAGCAGGAGTTTTCAGATTACGTGAAGAATTACCCAAACACGGACTTGGCTGGCAATGCCTACTTTTACCTCGCGGAGTTGGACTTCCGCGCGGGGAATTACCCGCAGGCGGTGAAGAAGTATGATCAGGTCCTGCAAAGTTTTCCGGATGGTAGCAAAGCTGCGTCAGCCGAGCTGAAAAAGGGATTCGCGCTGATTGAATCGGGACAGAAGGACGCTGGGATTGCGGCTTTGCGACATGTGGTCCAGCGTTATCCTCGCTCGAATGAGGCGATGCAGGCAAAAGACCGGCTGCGGAAGTTGGGTGTGGCGACTACCACAGCGAGCGGACGAAGAACGGAGTAGTACCTCGGGAAAATCCTGCGATTCTAAGATCTGCGATTTTGTGGAATCTGCCTTTGTGGTAGAGCAGCGCTTTCAGCGGCGCGTTGGTCGAGGGTGCATGGGAACGCGGCCCTGAAAGGGCCGCTCTTCCACGGTGTCGACTAACAGTCGATTCCCTTCAGACCTACTCTTTACTCGATCCTGAAGTCCCGCAATGATTTTGACGTAAAAACCCCAAAAAGCGAGCGCCCGCACTAGTACAAGCGAAACTGAAACTCAACGTTGAGTAGAGTGGCCACGGGTTTGCCGTCCTTAGTTGCGGGTTCGAATCTCCACCGCTTCAGCACGTCAAGAGCTTTTTCGTCTAGACCTTCACCCAAAGGACGAACCACCCACATGTTCGTGGTACGGCCATCTCGACCGACGGTCGTGCCGAGCACGCAAGTGCCTTGGTACTTAGACTTGCGTGCGGCTTCTGAATATTCGGGATCGGGTGCGGAAATGGGCTTTGGAGGAAGTACTCCTGCGCCAACACGGAACAACTCTCCCGCCGCAAGCATTGACATTAAGTCCTCCGCTGGCTCCATCGGCAGGTCCGATGACAAGTCATCGGTACCCAGGAAAACCCCGTCACCGTCCGTGAAATCGATAAAGAAGTCGTGCTGTACTTCGACGGGCACTCCATCGACCTTAGAGGGCTGATAGTGCCACTGGTGAACCGCAGTAAGGGCAGCTTCTATAAGCTCGCTTTCGCCACTTACGACGCGTAGGTCTTTTATGGCTCCGTCGGTTCCGATGGTCGCATGTAAGCGCACCTCGCCGTGTTTCAGCTTTCGATCCTTCCTTGGGTACTCTGGTCGCACAACATTAATGGGACGAGGAGGAACAATTATCTCTAGCCTCTTCGCCGGTGAGGAAGGAGTCGTAGCGATAGGACCGGACGGATTCCGCTGTGCGATCGCAACAGTTAGCGGCAGCGTGAATGAAACGGTAAGCAAGTGTTTACAGATAGTTGTCATGTGTTTTTCGCGCGCCGACCGTCACATGCTCCCCAATCCCCGGCACCGTCCTCCCCACCACTGGTGCGATCTGCCTGACCTGCGCCATCAGTTCATCGAATTGGTCGGGATAAAGCGACTGTATGCCATCGGACAAGGCCTTGTCGGGCTCGCAGTGCACTTCGATCAGGAGCCCGTCTGCGCCCACAGCGACCGCCGCACGCGACAGCGGAGTCACTTTGTTGCGCTTGCCGGTTCCGTGGCTTGGGTCGACAAGGATAGGCAAATGGCTCAAGCGTTGCACGGCAGGAATGAGGCTCAGGTCGAGGGTGTTGCGGGTGTGATCGGCGAAAGTACGCACGCCGCGCTCGCAGAGGATGACATTGTAGTTGCCTTCGCTCATCAAGTATTCGGCCGCCATGAGAAACTCTTCGAGCGTAGCCGACATGCCGCGTTTGAGCAGCACTGGCTTGCGGGCCCGGCCAGCACGTTTTAGCAACGAAAAATTCTGCATGTTGCGGGCGCCGATCTGAATCACGTCTGCATATTCTTCGACCAATTCCAGCGTCTCGTTGTCAATCGCCTCGGTGACGATCTTCAGACCGAACTTTTCGCGGACCTCGGCCATGATCTGCAGTCCCTCTTCGCCGAGTCCCTGGAACGAATATGGCGATGTGCGGGGCTTGTAAGCTCCGCCTCGGAAGAACTGCGCTCCAGCACGCTGCACTCGTTCGGCCACTGCAAATGCCTGTTCGCGGCTCTCAATAGCGCACGGCCCCGCAACAATGGCAAGGCCAGGACCGCCAAAAGTCGCGTCGGTTCCAGGGAAAGAGACGACGGTGTTGTCCTCTTTCATGTCGCGGCTGACCAACTTGTAGGGCTTGGTGACGCGGATGACTTCCTGCACGCCGCGCATCTCGTCGAGCGTGCCGGGTTCGACCTCGCCCTTATTTCCGGTGATGCCGATGGCGGTACGCTCAGCGCCCGGGATGGCGTGGGCGCGGTATCCTAGAGATTCGATTTTGTCGCAAACCGCGCGGACATCCTCCGCCGTGGCGTGCGCCTGCATGACAACCAGCATGGGGTCTCCTGATGCTACAGACTAACGAGGACTACAAGTTTAAATGTGAACAGGAAACGGGGCAATGGAGATCCAAAACTGGAACCAATCGTAGAGACGTTGCTTGCAACGTCTCCCACCGGGCAGGATAAGCATGAAAATCAAAGCATATGGGCTCCGATTCAACAGCCCTGAGTCATGACTCTCTATCAAAATAGATTCCGCATCGAATCCACCCGTCTTCGCCAGTGGGACTGTCGCTTACGCGCCTGGTACTTTGTCACAATCTGCACGTACGAGAAGGCCCACATTTTCGGTGAAATAATCAACGGTGAAGTTCAACTCTCACGAATTGGTCGACTCGCCGAATCTGATCTGCGAAGACTCGGCAAACATTATGAGAACGTGCAACTCGATTCGCACGTTGTGATGCCGAACCACTTACACGCGATTGTAATGATCGACGGCGATCATTGTCACTCGCCGAATCCGAACAAGCTGCCTTCGCCAAATGGGATTTCACCAGCTGCGGGCTCTCTATCCACGATCATTCGCTCTTACAAAGCAGGGGTAACCCGCTCATGTCACGCGCTGGGCTTAAAGCAATCCGTTTGGCAGCCGCGCTTCTACGACAGTATCCTCCGAGGCGATGCGGTGATCAGCGCAGATCTCCCGGGTTGACGTAGGTGCGCTGAAATTCCATTGCTGACGCACAATCTCTCGAAACGGCCCGCCAGGATTCGACAACGCTCGCAACACAAACTCTTGCGTACGCGTTATCTCGTCTTCCTCGAAAACCAGCGAAATGCGTTTGAGCTCTTGAGGCTCATCAAAAAGCAACCGAATTGTTTGAGCTCCCGGTTCAGCGGCACGCCAGCCTTGCCTTGGCTCGATCGATAACGAAGACTCGATTGGAAAATCTTTATCCTCTGACGTGACCTCCACCGTGGCTGCACGCTCAAGATCGAACCGACCTTCCCCACGCGCCTGGACAGTTTCTGGAGTCGGTGTGACAAGCCGTTTTCGCATATTTGGTCATCCGCACTGCTAGGATGCAGGCAAGTGATCAAGCGGCAATCTGATAAACCAAGCTGCGCGCCTTGCTGAGCAAGATTGATATGGGCTCAGATTTTGAGACTAGCGCCGATACGCCTGCGGAACGGGCTTCTCTCTGGGTGAAAGAATCGCTGTAGGCGCTGAACATGATGAGCGGCACTTCAGGCATCCGCCGTTTCAGAACACGTGCCGCGTCTAGGCCGTTCATCACCGGCATTGAGAGGTCTAGCAGAATCAAGTCAGGGTGCAACTCCTGAGCTTCCTCAATTGCCTCCCTTCCGTTTTCTGCCTCTCCACAAACTTCAAAGTCCGCTTCCCGGCCGAACACTTCACAAAGCCTCTGCCGAACAAAGGCATTGTCATCCGCGATTAGAACAGATTTCACCATCGCTGGGGACCGCGTAAGGTGAGCGCTGTGTGAGCACTTCACCATGTAGCAAAATTAGGATGCGGAGAATGACACAGAGATTTTGATAGGAACTCAAGAAGCCAGAATACGGGTCTCAGGTTGCGAAACTAACAATCGTACTCAGCAGGCTGCGAGAGTTGAGGAGCAACGCTGTACGAATACGCATTTGCGTCTACAGGAGCGCTCTCTCCGGGCAGCAATATGGTCTCAACCTGGATCTCGGTTTCGTGGTAGCGAGATTTCTGATGGCACTCCTCCAATGCGTTGTTAATCTGCACGATAAGGTCAATCAGCTTCTCGGGGTCCTTTTCTTTCGAAGCCAGCTCGCACAGAACGCGCCAATCGTCTGATCTATTCGTGTCCTTCATGGTGCCTCCTGGGACGGATGGGAACCACGTACCCTGACCCACAAAGCACGTTTCGTACCTCAACAAAATGCGAATACCGGATTTCTAGGTGTTCTAAGCGATTGTTCCTGAGGAGGTTAGGATTTTCCTGTAGTTTGTTTTGAACTGGCCTTTAGGGAAAATCTGCGCCTGAGTGGCTCAAAATGACACGTGCTTGGACAAGGGAGGCTACCTCCGCGGCGCTCTGAAAGAAATGCGCTTGGCATCGGCACCGGTGAACTCGCCATGAGTGTTAACCGACAATGTTAAGGCGCCTGCGGCATTTCTTAATCGCCATCACCATGAGCGGCCGCCGCAGTGTCGTCAGCGCTTGTCCGAGGTGTTGCTGCAAGTGGCAAAAAGATCGAAACCGTCGTGCCTGAGTACCCCGAATCTGGGCTGCCAACACGAATTGTGCCATCGTGTTTCTCAACAGTGAGGATCCTGAACCGTAATAATTTGGAAAAATGCCGCGTGCGAATGCCACCGAACGATTCGGCAATTCGAAATCGAGAGTGAACGATAGGATTAAGATTGCCAATCGCATGTGCTGAACCACTGCGCCAACAGTCCGTCAGCTTGTTCAAGCAAGAAGATGAACTCCCTATCGAGGAACCATCATGCGCTGAACGATGGCGCAAAAACCTTTTCCTGCATCGGCCAATTGCAGGACAGATCTGGATCGTCCGGCTGCGCCGCGTGTTCCAAGCGGCGGCAAACGAACGACCAGTCTAATGGCGGAGCATTTGCAGAGAGCTCCTGCCATCTCCGACCGAATGCCAGAGGGGCTGCTGGAGGAACTGCCGCGACCCACCGGCGCAGCGAAGAAAACTCCGGCAACAGACCTTACTGCTGCAAACGTTTGATTATCTAGAAAAGGTTCACTATCTAAAAAGAGGCAATCGGGTCAAGAGTAGCCTGGCCATCCTGCCAATTATTGTGCGGCTCTTTGCCTTTTAATCCTCCAGCGCACGTCAGCGGCCGGAACCATACACTGGTCGCAAACGCGATTTACGCTCGTCCAGAGGGACTCGTACTCTTCATCACCGACAAAAACATGCATGGGCACCTGTGGGACTGGCAAGTGTATCCGCGAGTGCAAGAGAGGGGTTGCTGAATCCAGTGAATGGTTTTTCTGCCGTCATGGACATTAACCTCGGGGGAGATTGTCATCGTGGAATATTGTGAGATGTCGACGACGTTCTAACAAGGAGCACAAGATGCTCCAAAGTGAAAAAGGATGTCGAAGCATGAGCTTCATGAGCTTAAGGTCGAGACATGCTGTTTTACCGTAGGCGCTACTGAGTAAAGAAGCAGCTGTGTTCAGGCAAAAGACGCTAGTGCTTTTCGGATTCCACGCAGCGTCACGACGGATGGCTTTTGGGCACCACAAACCGACCACCGACTTTTCTAGATTGAACTACGGCATTGTCCTTTCATCGCGTTGGCAACCGTAAAAGGGAGGTAGGAATTACGCAGTGGAATGGCGCTTTGATTTCTTATGCGCGACGGTCCAGTCATTTGCGGTTTGGCACGGTTTGTGCTCATTCACTTGTATCGGAAGAATTGAATATAGCTAGCTCCACCAGGGCAGATTTCCAAAGTGCTTTGGATGCGAAGAAGTTCGTGACCACGAGCTGAAGAGAGGAGCGCCCTTTATGAATATCAGTAAAAAGCGAACGGTTTTGAGGTTATGCGGTCTTGCAGCAATTGCTGCACTACAAACGTACGCCGCAGGGCAGGCAGACCAACCACCAGCGCAGACGCAAGTCGAGCCGATGGCGAAGACCCCAGTGTTCACCGCCAATGTGGTCTCGCGCACGACCAAAGCGGTCGATTACCGGCATCGAGGCGGATCGACTCGGATCGATCTGAACGGTACCGAGCTTATGCCACAGGCAAGTGGCGAAGCCAGAGTCGAAAGCAAGACTGGACGCCTTGAGGTCCAGGCGAAGCTGAGCGGAATGGAACCCGCCAACAAGTTTGGGCTTGAGTACCTGACGTACGTGCTTTGGGCCATTACCCCAGAAGGACGGGCCAATAATCTGGGAGAAGTAATTGTGAAGGATGGAAAGGCCGAGCTGCATGCGACCACGGGTTTACAAGCGTTCGGGTTGATCATCACTGCCGAGCCCTATTTTGCGGTGACGCAACCAAGCGATCTGGTTGTCGCACAAAATATTGTCAGACCCGATACCAAAGGTCGCGTCGAAGCAATTGACGTCCGGTATGAGCTACTGCCCAGAGGCTTGTACGCAGCGCAGGTCGAACCTCTGCGCGACGTGGTGTATGGAATCGACGCTAAGGCTCCGCTAGATCTCTTTGAGGCTCGGAATGCCGTAAGAATCGCGCGAGCGGCTCAAGCCGAAAAATACGCTTCGACCACTTTTGCCAAGGCGGAACAGGATTTGAAGCAGGCCGAAGACTATTACCGGCGGAAGCAGGGGAGAACACCAATTGGCACAGTCGCGAGAGAAGCAGCTCAGACTGCGGAAGAAGCGCGCTTGATATCACTGAGGCGTCAGGAAGAAGAGCGTGCTCAAAGAGAGCGAGAGGCGGCGGCGGCTCGCGAGGCACAAGCCAAAGCCGAAACCGAGGCCGAAACGCAAAGGAGGGAACATGCTGAAAGCGAACGTGCTTCTGCAGAACAGGCAAAAGCTGAAGCGGAACATTCTCAACAACAAGCCGAACTAGCAGCACAGAAAGCTGCACAAGAGAAGCAAGAGGCCGAAGCAGCCGAGGCCGCTGCCCTGGCCCAGCAGCAGGCTTTACAGGCAGAGAACGAGAAGGCGCGTACGTTAGCCGAAGAGGCAGAGCGCGGCCGTCAGAAGGCGGAAACAGACAAGGCTGAATTGCGCGCCCGGTTGCTTCAACAGCTAAACGCCATCCTGGTGACGAGAGACACAGCGCGTGGCCTTATCGCAACCATGCCGGATGTTTTGTTTGAAACGAACAGTTTTGTCCTAAGACCTGCGGCCCGCGAAAGCTTGGCAAAATTTGCAGGAATTCTTCTTGCTTATCCCGACCTGCGTCTGGAAGTCGATGGCCATACGGATAGCACGGGTAGCGACGCCTACAATCAGCAGCTTTCCGAAAAGCGAGCCGCTTCGGTTCGTGATTATCTTGCAAAACAAGGTATCCCGATTGCCTCAGTTTCGGTCCTGGGCTTCGGAAAGACCCAGCCGGTCGCATCAAATGCTACTGCGGCAGGCCGACAGCAGAACCGTCGGGTTGAGTTGGTCGTCTCAGGTGAGGTCATAGGCACCCCAATAGGAGGCAGTAACACCGATTCGAGCAAACCGGAGCCGCAGATCAGCCCTGCTCAGCCCCAACGCTAGCTGGAGGGCCCTGTCTGCTTGTCGATGTCAAAAAAAGCCTAACCTAATGGCCAAGGTTTAGAAAGATGGAGTGACGACACATAGCATGCTTTCAAGGAATGCAACTTCTTTTTAAACGTGTGCTGGTTCTTAGTTAGCTTCATGGCAGTCACCGTTGCGACCGTCCAGGCGGGCAATGACATTTTGGGAGAGATCCAACTAGAGGGTGCAACGAAGGTCGAGAAGACTTCCGGAGTCTGGGTCGATGGCCAGTACCTTGGCTACTTAAGGGAACTCAAAGGATCGAAGAAGATATTGCTCCTTCCTGGCGAACATGAGATCTCTGTTCGCCAGAACGGTTACGAGGATTTCACACGCAAACTGACTCTGCAACCCGGACAAAAGCAAACGGTTCTCGTGAAGATGGTGAAAGATCTGCGTTTCAAGATGCCGCCCGTCACTGCCGAGATCAAATTGTCGGTCAATCCAGATCGTGCCGCAGTCTTTTTGGACGGTCTGTTCGTCGGCCACGCCGGCGAATTCGGCGGCGTAGCAAAGAGCTTGCTGGTCGCGCCCGGGCACCGGAAAATCACTGTCAGCCTGCCTGGCTATCAGACTTTCAGTACCGAACTCGATCTTGCGCCAAATCAGAAATTCCAAATAAAAACCGACCTGCAGAAGATCGGCGGCTCCGAGACGAGCCCTGCTCCGAATTAGGGTCAGCAAATCGGCTAGTGCGCTTACCCGGACTTAAGATGGTGGCTTGTCCAGAATTTGCTCAACTGCGGCCAGGAAATCGTCTGGGGTGCGAGACTCATGGGTAAACAAAGCGCTGGATTCCATTAATTCATGTTTATCGGCCCGCATGCAATTCGAGGATAGGAGTTTTACATGTCTTCCGTGCTTCGTGCCACACGCGTCGCTTTTCGGCAGGTGGTAACGAATATCCGATCATTACGAGGCCAATCTTTCGGGTTTTGCATGTCTTTCGTACCGTCGGCACGTTCATCGCTACTATGACGTTGTAACTTGTAACCCGCACTCTCAAGTACGTGCCTCTTGATGTCTGCTGAGTGAGGATCTTTGGACGCCACCAAGATGGTATGTTTACGCGGTGACGCGTCAGACCTTGCACCGGCATTGATCACTATTGGCACTTCTACCCTTGCGTAAACGGAACTGGGATTGAGATTGCACTGTCTCTCGCGGGGGGTTCAGAACGTCAGGAGGAAACTCATGGAACCTCACGCGGTCAAAGTGCCGGTGATCACCCCTGTGCCGATAGAGTGTGAATTCTGGCCTGAGGACGATGGATGGAAGGGTACCTGTAGTGAGCTGGCAATCTCAGTTCGTGGAGGTAATTTTGAACAGACCAAGGAAAACATGGAAGCCGCCTTAGAAGGATATATTTCATCTGTGCTGCGCGACCGAGGGGCCACAATCGCGGCATAGAGTGGGCCTGATCCTGGTTTTCTCCCTTATCAGTGCTTCTTGAAGATGCGGCGCCTGAGATCCGGCCAGAATTCCTGGAAGGCGTTACTGCCCATTCGTCCCGCGAAACCCAGAACCGTGCGCACGGCTGCGTGCCGCGCATCCGCCTCGCTGTCGGCTCTCCAGGTGTTTGAGAGAACATTGTTTCCGGAGATGCCAATATAGCGCGCGTACGCGGGTATGAAATTGCCACTCTGGCGACGCGCCACGAAGGTCATTTTCATGACGTTTTGCAGTCGATCGCCGAAAGGTCTTCCTGGCGCTCGAAAGTATCGAGGGTCCTCTCCCCACAAGGCACCGATTCCGGCCTCCATCGCGTTCCCAGTCGACACTCCGGTGAGGCGCATCCCATATCTTTTACCGTATCCTTCCCAATGGCTGCCGTATTCCTTAGGGCTGTCAATAGCGGTCCCAAATCCCGCACTGAAAAGTCCTCCAGCAAGACTTTGAGCTCCGATCGTGCTCTGTAAGAACCACTTGGCACGCTCTCGGCCAGTAATGGGCTGATACGACAAAGGCACTGGCAGGTTCCGCTCAGCTTGCGACTGTTTGGTCTCGGCACAATTGGGTGTCTGCCCAGAGGCGGCCACGGTTGCGAGGACAAGAGTGCCTGCCAAATGCCATCTTGCGAAATTTGCGGCTGCTCGCATCAACGGCCTGCGAATGCCGAAAAACCGCGTTTCCGGTGCTAGGACTTTGTTGAAGTCATCGTCCACAGTTCACGTGTTCCGCAATCTCACCCCGTAAATTGTTTTGGTTCACGCGGCGATTCGAAACTTGCAGCCCGGCGTCTCGATTAAACCTACGTCCGGGCAAAGCCCGGCCCTACGGAAGCACTCTGGCGAGGTCCCTACTGATGGCACGATTGGAATTATTTCCCATACCGCGTTGGAGTGTGCTCCATCCATAGGATTGAGTGAAGGTTTGGGGCAAAGCTCGCGAAACGTTGTAGCTGCTGACACAGCGTGGCGCGACTTACACGCGCTTCGACGCAGAGCGCTATGCGAATTCTGCGGCCTCATTTCCCCCACAATTTTCGCGGCATGGCTCGAGCCTTCTCCTGGGAAGCGGTATGAAATCGGAGCAAAGACTCATGCTGCCGCAGAATAGAGCGCAGCACGAGCTTTATCCAGTAACACTGAAAGCTGCTCCGTTTTCGAAACGATTCCGGAAATACCCCTAGAACGAGCTTCTCGCTCGGAGAACACGTCACTGTACTCACTGAATACGATTATGGGCACCATAGGCATGAGCCGCTTTAACTCACAAGCTGCCTCTATGCCATTCATCATGGGCATCGAAAGACCAAGCAAAATTAAGTCGGGGCGCAGCACTTGAGCCATTTCGATGGCCTCCAGTCCATTCTCCGCGTCTCCGCACACGTCAAAGTCCCGCTGAGAAGCAAACAAATCACAAAGCGCCTTACGGATAATCTCTTTGTCGTCTGCTATCAATACCGATTTCACCATGGCGAAACACCTCCATTGCTCCGGTTTTCAAATCTGGACGATGTGGTCGCTTGCGCCTCGCGACTACATTTCAAACAAAGCCGGGGATCAGCTTGGTGGACGCTAAGAGCTAGGCAAAAAGCAAAACGGGATGTGGAAGGCGGGAGGCGGGAGCGCAACAGGCAGAAGCATTGTCTAGCGGATTCCCGCACCCTGCCATCTTCAGCCGATACCGAATCCTAAACTGTATCAATCAGGTAAACCGTGTAGGAAGCGGAAAGCCAGAAGTGAGCTTCGTTCTAAGGTGGGTGCGATTAAACGATTTGCGGCTTTCAACCGCAAGTGAAGCGCAGACTGGTTCGCATTGCCACGACATGACGGGCAATGATGTGGACTTTCCAGAAGTTTTCGACCTTCGGGGATTGATGGGGCGTATCTGAGGGAGGAATTGTTTCGCGTTCTTTTCTTGGGCTAAGGGAAGGGTCGATTACCCGTCTCCGCATTGCGCTTACTTCATTATTGCAGGCTGAGCTCTAGGGATGGAGCAAGACTCGGCACTCACGCCGCAAAATCTATCTTCGTGATCGGTGGAGGCTCGTGCTTCTCTGCGATCTTGCCCTCGCTGCTAATCTTCGCGAGTTCGGAATTAAGTTCTGCTCCCACAAGCATGGCAAACCCGGTCCAATAAAGCCACGTCATTAGCGCAATGCCCGCGCCGAGAGTTCCGTAGGTTTTGTTGAAGTTTGCGAAATGCCGAAAATAGACACCCAGCAGATAAGAGAGCGTGATCCAGCAAGCTACGGCGAGGATTGCACCGGGTAGTGTTGCCAGGAACCGTTGCTTGACGTTCGGAGCAAGGAAGTAAAGAGCTTCCACCGCAAAGACTGCGAACCCTATCGCGATCGACCAATGAATGTACGGCCAGAGCAAAACGAACAATTTAGACAGATGGATCCGGCTTGCCAGCCATTCTCCAAACCTCGGGCCCACAATCATCACCGACAGTGCGACGAGCAGCAGAGTGCCGGCTAAGAAGGCTAGGCCTAGAGCCAAAGGACGGGTTTTCCAAAAAGGGCGGTCATCATTGACTTCATAGGCAATGTTTAATGCTTCGATCGCTGCCGAAAATCCACCGGATGCTGCCCAGAGACTGCCCAGGATTCCGAAAGAGAGGAATGTCCCCCTGTTGGGCGTGATTACGTCAGCCAGAACTCTGCGGACCAGGCCCATGCTATCCGGAGGTAAGAAGCGTGCCATAACGCCCAGCGCTTGGTTGAAAAGGTCCGGCACTGGCAAATACGCGACCACAGCGGACAAGAAGATGAGGGCCGGAAACAGCGACAAAACGAAGTAATACGAGAGCGCAGCAGCCATCTGCGTCGTATGGTTTCGGAGCATGTCTCCATACGTCCGTGCCAGCGCGTGCTTGATCCGTTCCGGTCGCACGACCGCTTGGATGCGGGTTTTTCGTTTCTGGGAGAAATGTGTGATTCGTTTGGCCATTACTCAATGCGATCAAAAGCTTCAGCAACCATCCACCAAATCCGCGGGACTACTCTTGGCCATTTTCCCAGCCGTGTAGTACTGAACCGCCGCACTTGCGGGGGCCGTTATGGAGCTCTGCTTTGCCAAAAAACCCGTGCCGTGACATCATCGTTACCATAGCAGTGTTCTTTCGCGATAGCTGTTCACTCCTGGGGTTTAGAGACGTGCCTGCTAGCTTTTGCTCTTGAAAACGTTAACTCACAACTGCACGCAGCACACGCCTGCGCGGACGCGGCCATTGGCCCGAGTCGTTGTTCGCTCAAATGACGAGCGATGGGCTTAACGCGATGAAAGGTTTTTACGATTACCGCCTTGTCACGCTCTCCGTCCTGATCGCTATTTGTGCAGCCTACGCCGCTCTCGAACTCGCGAGCCGGACAGCAGCTGCGAAAGGCCGATCGCGCATCGCTTGGCTCGCGGGCGGCGCTACTGCGATGGGCTTGGGCATTTGGTCCATGCACTACATCGGAATGCTGGCTTTCAGCTTGCCGGTGCCGGTGCTATATGACTGGCCCACCGTGCTGCTGTCACTTCTCGCTGCTGTTTTCGCCTCCGCAGTTGCCTTGTTCGTAGTAAGCCGCAAAGAGATGGGCTGGATTCGCGCCCTGGCAGGCAGTGCAATCATGGGTGGCGGCATCTCCACCATGCACTACACGGGTATGGCGGCGATGCGATTGCGCGGGATGTGTTCTTATGATCCTTTGCTCCTGATTTTGTCCGTTGTGTTCGCCATCGCCATTTCGCTCATCGCGCTGTGGCTCACGTTTCATTTCCGAGAGGATGTGAAAACCTCGCCGTGGTGGAAAACAGGTAGTGCCGTGATGATGGGGGCTGCAATACCGGTGATGCATTACACAGGAATGGCCGCAGCACGGTTCACCCCCTCAACTGAGGTCCCGAACACCACTCATGCGGTCAGCACCTCCACTCTCGGATTTGCGGGGGTCAGCTCCGTCACATTGTTAGTCTTGGGCGTGGCTGTAATGACGTCGGCTGTCGATCGCCGGTTTTCCGCTCAAAGGTTGCGACTCGCCTCCAGCGAGCGACGATTCCGAGGGCTCCTGGAAGCAGCTCCGGACGCGATGTTGGTCGTGAATCGTGAGGGCCAGATTGTTCTGGCGAACGCGCAAGTGGAGAAGCTATTTGGCTACAGTCGAGAAGAGTTGTTAGGGCACACGCTTGAGATGCTGGTACCAGAACGCTTCCGGGAAAAGCATCCGTCGTATCGGGACGGTTTCTTCAGTGACCCTCAGATACGGCCAATGGGGGCCGGCTTAGAGCTTTACGGTCGGCATAAGGAAGGCCACGAATTTCCGGTCGAGATTAGCTTGAGCCCGTTGGAGACGGAGGAGGGAGTGCTGGTGACGAGTGCCATTCGCGACATCACGGAGCGCAAGCGAATAGAACTGAGCCTGCGTGAACTTTCGGGCCGGTTGCTGCGGCTGCAGGACGAGGAAAGAAGACGCATCGCTCGCGAACTCCACGACAGTGCCGGACAAATGCTCGCCGCAGTGAGCATGCAGCTGACTCCCTTGGCCGAAGACAGCGAGAGCACTCCTCGTTCCGCCAAGATAATTAAGCAGAGTCTGAGGCTTCTCGGCGAACTCTCCAATGAAGTGCGGACGATTTCTCATTTGTTGCATCCGCCTCTCTTGGATGAAATCGGACTTTCCTCGGCTTTGCGGTTGTACCTGGAAGGATTCGCGGAGCGCAGCAAGATCAAAGTGGACCTGGAAATTCCTGGTAATTTCGGACGCCTGTCGCGCGATTTGGAAACGGCCATTTTCCGGGTTGTCCAGGAATGTTTGACGAACATTCATCGCCATTCAGGGAGCACGGTTGCTAAGGTTCGGGTTTCCAAGCGTGACAGGGACCTGCGAATTGAAGTGGAGGACGAAGGCAAGGGTATATCGCCAGAGAAGCGAATAGAAATGGATCTGGCTGGCAAGGCGGGAGTTGGAATCAGAGGGATGCGAGAAAGAATCCGTCAATTGGGGGGTAGCTTGGAAATCGGTTCTCAGCTCGACGGTAGCGGAACAGTCATAGTAGCCCGGCTGCCGATTGATGGGAGGCCGGTGAAATCGCCTGTCTGAAGGAATGTCGGGGATGGAATCTGCTTGCAATATGAAACCTGCCTATTCAACAAGTGCTTCCTGTTTCCGACGATTGCGACAATGCCATCTCACGCTACCTTCAAGTGGCCGAAGTTACGTGTTGTCTGTGCAGCGATGGAGGGGCTTCAACGTGCTATGAAGCACGTGCAAGGTGCACATTGCGGCGTCTAGGGCTTGTTCCTCTTCCAAATTGTCTCCGGTTTTCTGGAACAATTCCCTCGCACGTTGGACCAGCATTTTTTTCGTCTCCGCGATACGATCAGGGACTTTGGTCGAGTCCAGCTCACAAATTGCGGCTTTGTAGAGCTCTCGCCAATTCCTGTTCTCCGGGAATTTGGGAGTGACGGGGTGCATGCGATTTCCATCGCTCTGGCTTTGGGGCGACTTTGTGAAGATTTCTACAGGCGAACGAGGAAACTGCTTAGCCATAACGGCTCCTTGTGCGGCGAATGTCAGATTGTCGCAAGGAACCGTCAGCCGATGGACACGGCGGAAAGATGCTAGAAGAGACACTTCTAGGCTACTCCTTTTTGCTGTGTTCTTTGACGGAATAATCCGGCCATAAACGGCCCTTCGGGGAGCAGCGCTTCGAGCGCATGAGTGGGTTGTGCTACGCGCTAACTTGGACAGGTACAAGTTCCGGGCTGCGCCGGGAATTCTCCAGAGATTTGACGAGGTGCTTGAAAACGGTGATGCGGGCGCGCCCGCGGCCGTCGATCATATCGACCATCCGGGAATAAAAGGCTGACAAGGGCGCTTAGCAGTACTATCTAGCAATCGGTTCGGGAATCACACCAAGCTGGAATCGACGGCTGTGATGATCCGTTGACTGTCGCGCTGCCTCTAACAGCCAAACCGAGCCGAGATCAAAGCCTCTGAGACTCAACTGGCGGATACTGAGGAAGTCCTTGCCAACTCATTCAGTTCGCAGTTGCTCAGGATTTTCTTAGAGCTGCCATTGATGGAAATCCAGAAGTCTACGTACCCGCGGCACGCTTATGGTTGAAATTTGCACTGACGGCAAAGTTATGCCTCATTTCGCGCTGGCTGGCTCAGGCGGCCCTGTCCAAACAAACGGTTTACGCTTTCAGGCGCGGCAAAGACATCCTTCAAAAGCGGCTGTTTTATGTGTTCAGTCACAGACGTAGCTTCGCTACGTCTCCTTCTCCTGACGAAAGCAGCTGTGGAGGGGACAAAAAGACGTTGCAAGCAACGCCTCTGCGACAGGTTATATTTCCCCAATGCCCCGTTCCATGGCCCGCGAACAAGACATCCTCAAAACGCCGCCTCCCAAACGGCCGCCGAAGCTGACTTCACGCCGGATCGGGATTCACACTTCGTCTGCGGGAGGAGTTGAGAACGCGGCCGAGCGGGCATACCGGTTGGGTTGTAATACTTTTCAGATTTTTTCTTCCAGCCCGCGCCAATGGGCGTCATACGAACTGGGGCGACCGCAATGCGAACAGATGAAGCGGTTGCGAGAGAAATATGATCTGAAGCCTCTGGTGATTCACACCAATTATCTGGTGAACCTGGCCAGCACAACCGAGCTCTTTCTGAAGAAATCCATCGAAACGTTTCGAGGAGAGATCGAACGGGGGCTTGCGCTTTGCGCGGAGTATCTGGTCCTGCATCCAGGATCGTTTCGCGGCATGGACCGCGACAAAGGACTGCTGCAAACCGCTGCGGCGATTGCTGCCGCCAGCCGTGGGCTTGATCTCGCGAAAGGGGGTCTCACTATTCTGATCGAAAACACTGCCGGTGCTGAGTACTCGCTCGGCAGCAGCTTGGAGCAGCTTGCAGAAGTCATTGACCGACTGCGAAATCATGTGCCAGTAGGCGCCTGCATTGATACCTGCCATACGCACGTCGCCGGTTACGACATCGTTTCCGCAGAAGGCTTTGGCGAGACCATGACGAAGCTGGACGCGACCATCGGACTCAAGAACGTTCCCGTGTGGCACTGCAATGATGCCAAGGCCGCCCGCGGATCCAAGTTAGACCGGCACCAGCATATTGGAAGAGGAATGATCGGTGCCGAGTCATTCCGTTGGTTGCTAAACGATTCCCGCCTCTCTCACGCTGCTTTCATCGCGGAGACACCAATTGATGCGCCCGGCGACGACCGCAGAAACGTAGCGGCGCTGAAGAAACTGGTGAAGCCATAATCTCTGTTGTATTCTTGGCGAACTCATGGCAATTCGCGACCTCATCTGGCTGCTGAGCCAAGCGCTGTTTTGGGCCGTGCTGGGCGTGGTCTTCGGTCCCTATCTCTTTTACCGCGGCTTCCGAGTGCTGCAGCTTAAGCGGGCCATCATGAATGTTCCGCGTTCCACGGTTCGCGGCGCGGCCCTGGGGCCGGTCGAAATCAGTGGAAAGGCGGTTGGGCCCTATACTCTGATCGCGCCGCTCAGCCAGAGCGACTGCCTTTACTACCGGCTAATGGTGGAATCGAACCCGAGCGGCGACCTCCAATCCAAGATTCACGAGTTATGCGCTCCGCTGTTCCTGGATGACGGTACCGGAATAGTGATGATTTATCCTCCCGGCTCGGAACTCAGGATGAAACCTTCGTCTGAGCGGGCCGAGTACGGAAAGCTGGCGGTGGCTCTTAGCACTCGCTACCGGACTGAGACCCCTGAGTTTGCCCAGGAATACTCGATTAAGCCCGGGGACTCGATTTTTGTTCTCGGTACGTTAAAGGAAAATATCTGGAAGAACAGACACGCCTATGTGGGAACCGAGGATTTAGCGCGGATCGGCCCGGGATTTGTATGTGACGGCGAGGCCGATTTGCTGCGCAGAGATGCCTTCCCATTCTTAGACCCATCGAGGCCCGCCGGTGCGGTTATGGATTCCACTCGCGAGTTCGACCTGAATCCTCCTGTGATTTTGATGAAGGGCAACAGCCCGTTTGTAATCTCCACGGATAGCGAGCGAGAAGTCCTCACGAAGCTTAGCTGGAAATCGCTGCTCTTTATTTGGGGAGGACCCGCGGCAACGCTGTGGGGGCTGTGGGAGATACTGAGTCGTTTCGGATGGTTAGGAGCAGCGTCACCGAACTAGCAGGCGCCGCGCATTGTAAAATCTAATTCCAACTACTTATGCCGCAAGAAGAAGCCGAACCAACCATCGTGCGCGACGAGCGCTATAACCCGCAGCAAATCGAAGAGAGGTGGGCTGAGCGCTGGCAGCAGGATCCCGCACTCTACGCGGCCGAGCCTAGTTCAACGAAGCCGAAGTATTACGTGCTTGAGATGCTTCCCTATCCGTCAGGCGCGCTGCACATGGGGCACGTGCGCAACTATGCCATTGGCGATGCGCTCGCCCGCTACATGTGGATGAACGGATACAACGTACTGCATCCGATGGGATGGGACTCGTTTGGACTTCCCGCGGAGAATGCGGCGATCTCCAACCAGACTCCGCCGCGCGAGTGGACGCTGGGCAACATCGAAAAAATGAAGGTGCAGATGAACCGGCTGGGCTTTGCATACGACTGGTCGCGGGAAGTGACCACGTGCCTGCCGGAATATTACAGATGGAACCAGTGGTTCTTTCTCAAGCTCTACGAACTCGATCTGGCATATCGCAAGAAGAGCAAGGTGAATTGGTGCCCGAAATGCGCCACGGTGCTGGCCAACGAACAAGTTGTAGGCGGATGCTGCTGGCGGCACGAAGACACGCTGGTTGAGCAGCGCGAATTGGAACAATGGTTCTTGCGCACCACAAAATATGCCGATGAGTTGCTGCGCGATCTCGACCGCCTTCCCGGGTGGCCGGAAAAAGTGCGCACCATGCAGCGGAACTGGATTGGTCGTAGCGAAGGCGCGCTGGTGGATTTCCGTCTGGACTACTCCGGCGGCGACGTGATTACGGTCTTTACGACCCGCGTTGACACGATTTACGGTGCAACCTCTGTGCAGCTTGCGCCCGAGCATCCAATCACATCGGAACTAGCTGCTGCCGATCCCGAACTCCGCTTGAAAGTGACGCAGCTCATCTCCGAACAGAACAAGGCCAAAGAATCCGGCGACATCGCTACGATTGAAAAGCATGGCGTGAATACCGGACATTTTGCGATCAATCCATATAACGCTGAGCGGATCCCGGTCTGGGTTGCGAACTACATTCTGATGGATTACGGCACTGGGGCCATCATGAGTGTTCCGGCGCACGATGAGCGGGATTTCGAGTTCGCCAAGAAGTATGGGATTGAGATTCGGCAGGTAATTGTGCCGGAGGTCGCGGGCGGGGGCGCCCGCGCCACACAGACTGAAGCAGAGCTTCCCTTCACTACACTCGATGGTAAGCTCATCAACTCCGGCGAATTTAGCGGGCTCTCCTGCGCTGAGGCGATCAAGAGAATGTCTGCGTACGCGGAGCGGCACAACTTCGGCAAGCCGACCGTCACTTTCCGGCTGAAGGACTGGGGGATTTCCCGCCAACGCTACTGGGGTACGCCGATCCCGATGGTGTATTGCGAGAAGGATGGAGTAGTGCCGGTCCCTGAGAAGGACCTGCCCGTGATCTTGCCGGAAAATGTCGACATCACTCTAACTGGCGGATCGCCTCTGACTCGCGTTCCGGAATTCTTGAATACAACGTGCCCCCGCTGCGGAGGTCCCGCCCGCCGCGAGACCGATACCATGGACACGTTTGTGGATTCGTCCTGGTATTTCTATCGCTACACCGATGCGCACAATGACCGGGCCCCGTTCGACTCGAAGATTGCGAGCTACTGGTTCCCGATTGATCAGTACATTGGCGGAGTGGAGCACGCCATCCTGCACCTGATTTATTCGCGTTTTTGGACCAAGTTCATGCGTGACATTGGCCTGGTGAAAAACGACGAGCCTGTGGAGCGGCTGTTTACGCAAGGCATGGTGATCAAAGATGGCGCAAAGATGTCGAAGAGCCTTGGCAACGTGGTTACGCCGGATGTAATGGTGAAGCGCTTCGGCGCCGATGCTGCCCGCATGTACAGTTTGTTCGCCGCTCCTCCAGACCGCGATTTGGACTGGCAGGACACTGGAATCGAAGGTATCCAGCGCTTTTTGGCTCGCGTTTATCGCTTCGTCGAGCAGAATGCGAAGCCGCAGGATCCCGCCTGGCTCGCTCCTTTACCCGCGCAATTAAATGCGCCAGCTCGGCGCGTTCAGCGCAAGCTTCACCAGACTATAGAACGCGTGACTGATGACTTCCAGGGACGGTGGCATTTCAACACCTGCATCTCGGCGATCATGGAGCTGCTGAATGATACCGGCCGGTGGTTGTTGGGAAGTCCCTCTATTCGAAACCCCGTGACAGGAGAGTTCGTCGAAGGGTATGAAATTCCCTTACCTCTCCTAGCCGACGTGCAACGCAACCTTGTGCTTCTGCTGGCGCCATTCGCGCCTTACCTCGCCCACGAGCTGTGGGAGATGCTTGGCGAAAAGGCAAGCCTGCTCAAAGCGTCATGGCCGAAGTTCGATCCTGAACTGGCGAAAGAAGAAGAGATCGAGATTCCGGTGCAGGTGAACGGCAAGCTGCGGAGCAAGATTGTTGTTGCGCCCGACACTCCATCACCGGAAATCAAGCAAAGGGCCGAGCGAGACGAGAAAATCCAGAACTTCATCGCCGGGAAGCAAAAGATAAAAGTGATCTTCACCGGCAAACTGGTTAACATCGTGCTGCGATAGGTTCACACCTGTACCAAATCATGTAGCCCCAGACGCCCTCGTCTGGGGTGGGCAGGTGAGGGCACCGGCCCCTACATGAACTCGAATGAAAGGAAACATCGCATTCTTTTGCGAGGACAAACATTGGTATTTCCGCTCAAAATCCATGCTGTTCTGATCTCGATCCTCCTCGCTGGCCTGAATCTCTCGGCTCAAACTCCTGCACGGCGTGACAATCCTGACTGGCCGGTTTACGGCGGAGCTCTGGAAAACACTCACTACTCGCCGCTGGCGCAGATCAATAAATCGAATGTCAAACAGCTTCAAGTGGCATGGAGCTTCGACACGGAAGAGACTGGAGGTCTTCAGACCAGTCCCATCGTGGTCAATGGAATCCTCTTCGGCATTTCTCCCTCGCAGAAGATCTTCGCGGTTGATGCCGCAACGGGCAAACTGAAATGGAAATTCGACTCCGGCATTGCCGGTACGCAGCCAGACCGTGGTCTTGCCTACTGGAACAGCGGCAACAATCAAGACCAACGCATTATCGCCGGCGTCATGAACTTTGTTTATGAGTTGGACGCCGGCACTGGCCAGCCAGTCGCGAGCTTCGGCGATCACGGACGTATTGATCTTCGCGAGAATCTCGGCCGCGATCCCTTGACCGCGTTCGTCGTCCTGACCAGCCCGGCGCTGGTTTACAAAGATTTGTTCATCGTGGGAGGCCGCGAGCCAGAGACTCTTCCCGCTCCTCCAGGTGATATTCGCGCCTATGACGTTCGCACCGGAAAACTTCGCTGGATCTTCCACACCATTCCGCATCCTGGCGAATTTGGTTACGAGACCTGGCCGAAAGACGCTTGGAAATCCAGCGGCGCCGCCAACAACTGGGCGGGCATGTCGCTCGACTCCAAAACCGGCGTTCTCTACGCTCCGACCGGCTCGGCTGCGTTCGACTTCTACGGTGCGGATCGGCTTGGCGACGATCTCTTTGCCAACTGCCTGATCGCACTGAACGCCGAAACCGGAGAGCGAATCTGGCACTTCCAGGGCGTAAGGCACGACTTGTGGGACCGCGACTTTCCTTCTCCGCCGACCCTCGTGACCGTGAAGCACAATGGAAAAGACGTTGAGGCGGTCGCGCAGACTACGAAGCAGGGTTTCGTTTATCTTTTCGATCGCGCAAATGGTGCGCCGCTGTTTCCTATCGAGTACCGCAAGTATCCTCCCAGCAATGTTCCGGGAGAAGTTGCCTCGCGTGAGCAACCGCTGCCCACAAAGCCGGCGCCGTTCGCGCGCCAGCTTCTGACTGAGGACATGCTGACCAGTCGAACGCCGGAAGCACAGCAATGGGCGGTTGCGGAATTTCGCAAGCTGCGCAGCGAAGGACAATTCGTGCCTTTCAGCGTGGGCAAGGACACAGTTATTTTTCCGGGCTTTGATGGCGGAGCGGAATGGGGCGGATCGGCCTTCGATCCTGATTCCGGCGTTCTCTATGTGAACGCAAACGACCTCCCCTGGACTGGCGTGCTGGCCGAGAACACCGGCGATGAATCCAACGGACGCGGCATCTATCACAGCCAGTGCAGTGTCTGCCATCGCGACAACATGGCAGGTTCGCCGCCACAGTTTCCATCGCTGGTCGGAGTCGGCCGCCGCCTGGGCCCAGAGGGAATTGCCGCCGTCATCCAAAAAGGTCGCGGAAGGATGAATGCTTTCCCAAATCTTTCGGCGGAGGAGGTCAACGCGCTTATTGATTACTTGACTCGCGGCGAGAGCAAAGAGCTTTCTTCTGCAGCGCCTGCTCCTCCACTGATGAAATATCGCTTCGGCGGATATCGCCGGCTTTATGATCCGGACGGCTATCCCGCAGTCTTGCCTCCGTGGGGAACGTTGAACGCAATCAACTTGAATTCCGGTGAATATGCTTGGAAGATTCCGCTGGGTGAGTATCCCGAACTCGCAGCCAAGGGCATGAGCAACACCGGCACTGAAAATTATGGTGGGCCGATTGTCACCGCAGGCGGACTCCTTTTTATCGGCGCCACAAACTACGATAAAAAATTCCGCGCCTTCGACAAATCCACAGGAGAGTTGCTGTGGGAAACAACGCTTCCGTTTTCAGGAAATGCCACTCCCATCACTTACCAGATAGATGGCCGCCAGTACGTCGCGATCGCAGCAGGTGGAGGCAAAGACCTCAAGTCAAAGTCTGGGGGAGTCTATGTGGCTTTCGCGCTGCCGAGATAGTGGTTCGGGAAGATTGAATAGAAATGGAGGGGCTGGGCGGAGTCGAACCGCCGACCTAGAGTTTAGGAAACTCTTGCTCTATCCATCTGAGCTACAGCCCCCAACTCCCATAATACCAGCGGGTAACGTTCATACCTGGTTCAGTTTTCCGCATCCAAAACTTCATGCTAGTCGGTCAACGCACCGTGCCGGTTGCCCTGATCGCCGGACTGATCATCATGATTGCGGCCTTACTTTACGCCGCCTTTAATCGCCACCATTACGTCAGCCCGCAAGCTCCTCCCATACATGAGTCCCGCTGAGCCGGATACGTTCAGGAAACACCGGCAACGTTGACAATCTTCCATATCTCTCATAGCATCAAGCACTTGAGGCACTCCTAAGACTCCTACGCGACGAGGCATCCATGATCAAGCTGGATATTATCAACGAAGTCGTAAACCGCACTGGCATTACAAAAACCAAAGCTGAGATGGCTGTCGAAACCGTCTTCGAGAGCATGAAGCGGTCGCTGGCCAAGGGCGATCGCATTGAGCTGCGAGGATTTGGCGTATTCAACGTGCGCCCGCGGAAGACTGGCATCGGGCGAAATCCGCGCACCGGGGCCGAAGTCTCGATCCCTCCGGGCAAGGCTGTCCGCTTCAAACCGGGCAAGGAGTTACAGACGATAGAATAGATTCTGTAGTCCTGTGCTCCGGATTGCGTTCCTCCCGGCCTCAGAGATTCAAAGACGTCAAAGATGTCAAGCCAAGATTCCCCAGAAGTTTATGTTCCCAGCGAAATCTACGCTCCCGACACTGGAAGCGTGGTGTTCGTTTCGCGACCCAGACGCCGTTACTGGCTGAATATTCTGCTTCTTCTCGCGACGTTCTTCACGACGCTGGTGGTGGGCTCGCGGCTGGAATGGAATTTTCTGCAGGGGCGGCCGCCATTCTCCATGGATGATGGCATCTTCCCTGTGCGCTGGGCGTTGCATGGATCGCACCTCGCGCTGGGCCTCCCCTTTTCGCTCACGCTGATGCTGATTCTACTGGCGCACGAAATGGGACACTACCTCTACTGCCTGAAGTATCGCGTATCGGCGACGCTGCCATTCTTTATTCCGTTTCCGACCTTGATCGGAACTTTAGGGGCCTTCATCCGGATCCGTTCGCCGCTGCGTTCACGCGCCATACTTTTTGATATCGCCGTAGCTGGTCCGATCGCGGGATTCGTGGTTGCGCTTGCGGTGTTGATTTTCTCCCTCGGACTTTCCCGCGTCGCCCCGTTCGGAGCAGCGCCGGCAGACATTCAACTCGGCTATCCGCTGGTGTTCCATCTGGTTCGCAAACTGCTGATAGCCACGGGTCACGCGTCAGCAATAGGAACCGTACCGCTCGACCGGTTCTATCTTCATCCGGTCGCCATCGCGGCGTGGGTGGGAATGTTTGCCACCTCATTGAACCTTCTTCCGGGAGGACAGCTCGACGGCGGACACATTGTTTTCGCCGTATCGCCGCGCGCGCACAAGAGGATTTCGCGCATCACGATTCTGGCGTTAATTCCCATGGCGGTTTATTTGTGGGTGGGGTGGCTTATCTGGGCGGTGCTGCTGCGGTTGAGCGGAATGCGTCATCCTGCGATCACGGAATGGCCGGACATCACAGCCGGGCGCCGCTGGCTAGCAGTCCTGGCTTTGCTGATGCTGGTGTTGACGATTACACCTGCGCCATTTATTCAAAGCTCGGCATTTGATTTGGTGCGACAGTTGCGAACGGTGCGCTGATTTGCGCTTGTCGCGCGGAGCCTGCACCTGTCATCGATTGACTTCAGAGTCGTTCTCGTCGTCCACTACCCTCGCGGTCATCTCCTGGGGAGGCTCACCGCCTACCATCTGCTGAGCGACGATCAGACGCCGGGCTTCGCCACGTATTTTCGGCAAACGCAGCCCGAATAAAGCCGCTCCTCCCAGGCAGGCAACCGCTCCCATGCTTATTGTGACAGGAGCGCCGAGCCGGTCGGCCAATGCTCCACCCAAGAGCGCACCAAACGGCGCCATACCCATGAACATCATTGAATAGACAGACATGACCCGCCCGCGAAGGTGATCGGGAACCATAGCTTGAATCAGAGTGTTGGACGACGACATCTGCAGCATCATGCAAAAGCCGACGGGAACCAGCAGAGCTGTGGAGAGCCAGAAATGGCGCGAGAGCCCAAACGCGAACAACGTGACTGCAAATCCCGCACACGAAAACATAACCCAGCGTCCCAAGCCGTGAACTCCGGTGCGAGTTGCCAGGATCAGCGCAGCAAGAAGTGCACCCACCCCGGTCGCGCCCATCAGGATGCCGAGCCCGCGCGCTCCACCATGGAGAATTCTGTCGGCAAAGATCGGCATGAGCACGGTGTATGGCATGGCAACCAGGCTCACGAGTCCGAGTAGGAATAGGATCGCCCGGATCGGCGCTGTATTTCGAACGAAACGAAATCCTTCAATGATATGAGCAAGCGGCGGACCGGTCGGACGATGATGGCGCGGCTGCACCCGCATCATATGCAAACCGATAATGACTGCAACGTAACTGACGGCGTTGGCGAAAAAGCACCACCCCTCCCCGATTTTTGCCACTAAGATTCCAGCAATCGCAGGTCCGACGATTCGCGCTCCGTTGAACATGGAAGAGTTCAGAGCGATGGCATTCATCAGGTCTTCCTTGCCGACCATGTCCACCAGAAACGATTGCCGAGCTGGAATGTCGAACGCATTCACAATGCCCAACAGCGCCGCCAGCACAAAAATTTCAGGAACCGTAACTGCATGGGTGAGCGTGAGCACCGCGAGGATAGACGCGAGAACCATGGATGCGATCTGGGTCCCAATTACCACCCGCTGACGGTTGTAGCGGTCAGCCACCATGCCTCCCAGGGGAGAGGCGAGGAATACGGGAATCTGGCTGGCGAAACCGACTGAACCCAACAGAAGTGATGACCCCGTGAGCCGGTATACCAGCCAGGATTGCGCCACGCTCTGCATCCACGTGCCGATCAGGGAGACCAATTGTCCTCCAAAGAACAGCTGAAAATTGCGATGGTTCAGTGCCCGCAGCGTTGTGGGCAGACCCCGAGCCGGCGTTTCTTCGGTGGGCGACTTGAATTTCTGGGAGCTCTGCTTAGAAGTTTGCAAGGAGACCACGTTCCCCAATTTCTCAATGATGCGGCGATTCCCTCTCCGATGCAACTCATGCCTCGCTAGCTTAGCTAAGCTAGTCACTTTCTGGGGACTTCCCTGAAACCCATTCTTGCGGTAGATTAGTTGCCTATGCCGAGCGCAGAGCATCTTCGGATTGAGCGGCGCTGCGGACAGCGTTTTCCATATCAGCTACCCCTTCTTTTGCGGGTTCCCGATGAAGGCCGTAGCGGAGCCGGTTTTACTCAGGACTTGAGTTCTCGCGGGGCGCTGCTCTGGACTGACTTTCCGCTGACCGAGGGCAAGATGATTGAAATGACCCTCGTAATGCCCTCCGAAATCACGCTCGCGGAGGACATGAATGTTTGCTGCTGTGCTCGGGTGGTTCGCGTTGAGCATGCCGAGGGAAGCAAACCTGCGGTAGCGGTTAGAATCGAGCGATACGACTTCATCCACCAGGAAGCTCCAGTCCTGCAACAACATACCTTACGGGAAATTCAGACTGCGCGGCCCTGATCCAAATTTCCACTGTTCCCTACTTTCCCTGCGCGCCGATTTTGCTTAGAATACCGTTCCAAGTGAGTTCTGCCCGGACGAGCGTTCAGTTCTCAGCCGATTCCCCCTCGGTGGTGAGTGATCGCTAGAGCAGATTCGCGTCAATTACAAAGGTCACTTGGCGGAGTCACTTTCTGCCCGATAACATTCAGATAGGAGCCGGCAGATCGGATTTGCAGTCATGCATGGGATAGCTGTCAGCATACTCGCAGAAAATCCAGAACGCCTGGCTATGCTCCAGCAACGAATCGAGAGCACGCAGGCGGGCCACGTTGTCTTTGCTCAAGCCAGCTTCCCGGCCAGCATGTCTGACTCAGCGATTCGTCGAATTCAGGATTCGCATACAGAAATTGTCCTGCTTGACATCGATCCCCAGGTGTCCGGACGCGCCATACAGGCGATCGAACTTATCCACACCAACGTCAACGGCTCGGTATTTGCTGTGGGCGCACTGAATGATTCCGCGGTTATCGTTGCGGCCATGAGAGCTGGCGCACGGGAGTACCTGGAGCATGATGCGGCCACGGAATCCTTCGCGGACGCGCTCAAGAGGTTTGCTGCTTCATGGCGAGCCAGGATTCTTGCGGTCACCAACGCGAAAGGCGGCGCTGGGGCAACTACAGTCGCTGTCAACACCGCCGTCGCTCTCGAGAATTCTCATGGCAGAACGGTGCTGGTTGATTTTGGCTTGCTCGGTCACGCCACTCTGCATTTGAATGTTCGCCCGGCATTCGGGATCGCCGATGCCCTGCAGAATCTGCACCGCATGGATGCTTCCCTGCTGCAGAGTTTTCTGACCCCATGTAAGGGTGGTCTTCAACTCTTAGCAGGGCCGCAACAACCTTTGCAGCTGGCGCCTTCGGCGGCTGAACTGGCGCGGCTGTTTGATCTCCTGGTCTCACAATTCCAGTACGTGATCGTGGACTGCTCGAACCGGATGGATGCGCTGTTCCGGCTGGTTGCGGATCTCTCCAATGCGGTTCTGCTGGTGACTCAGGCGGATGTGGTCTCATTGTGGAGCGCCGCCAGAGTGCGTTCCTTCCTCGAGCAAGGCACCGACCGCGACCGCGTGTGTCTGATCTTGAACCGCTTCAAGAAAATTCCTGGCTTTACCGACGAAGACGTTCACAGGGTCACAAATTGCAAATTGTTGTGGAAGCTGCCCAACAACTTTCATGCCGTCGGGCCAGCAATTGACAAAGGAACTCCCATCGCTTTCAACGAGAACAACGAGCTCGGCCGTTCATTCCGCGCGCTCGCCGGTCTGCTTGCCGAAGCTGGAAGCTCAGACAATTCTATGGACCTCAGCTTTTCACCGGGCAAGGCGGCCGGCAAGAAACCAGTAGGTGGTTTACTGGTTTCGCCATTGCGGGCCGGGCAGTAGGCTTTGGTTTTGAGCTAAAGCTAGAAGCTAAGAGCTAATAGCTGAACTGCTGAACTTTCACTTCCCTGCCGCAACTTTCTTCTCAATCGCCTCATAGACTCCCGCACTTGCGCAGACTTCATAAATGGAGGCGTCGGTCCATCGCGTCAGACTGAAGTTGGCGGTCTCAACTGCTGGAATCCGGCTGACGCGAATCACAATCCTGCGGAAGATATCTGAGCCAATGGGTACGAGTCCGCTATAGAAGGAGGTTTCTTCGCTACCCCAGAGGCGCGGAAACTGCAGCGGACACAGATCAAGCGAGATCTCCTCCCGCAAACGGTTGTAAGCCGCTTCGCTCATCCGGATGCCGCCAACGTTGTACTTCATGGGTTCTGACTGCGTGGCATCCGTCTCCCCAACTTCTCCTGCGCGAAATTCATAGATATTGAACGGAACCGCCATGCCAGCCATGGCCTTGCGCATGCGCTTGTCGCAGGCTGACAGGCGATCGCTTTCGTTGAGCGCGTCGGAAATCATAATCCGGTGCTCGCCGTCGAGCAGATACATCGGCGCAGCATCCTGATAAGAAAGACCGATGCCGAGTTCCAGAGCGGGTAATCCGGCGCGCTGCAGCAGGTGGTTGTATCCGCCGACGATCTCCGTCATTTCTCGGGCCAGAACGCAGGCACGGGACACGGAGAGCGCGGGATCGCCATCGCGTTCAACGATGGCCAGGATGATGGCGTCTCCTTCCACAAAGACCTTGGTCGCGCCGTACTTGGCGAGCAACTTATTTACGGGGTCGTAGAAATTTAAACTGAAATAGGACGCAGGATTCATCTCGCGCTCCAGCAACGATCGCGTCAGCCGCGAGGAATCGCGAACATCGGCCTTGAGAATCACGTGCCTGACCACTGGCTTTCCCTGTTGTGTTTTTGTTTCCTCAGCGAGCAGGAAATCGTACAGCGTGCCATTGAGTTTCGAGAGGTCGCATAGTTTCTCACTGCTAATCAGGTGGATCTTTTCCACGGTCCGGTTCAGCACCTCAAGCCGGCGCAAATCCCGGTGATAACGCAAGAAGTCCCGCAGAAAGCGGGCTGCAATCTTGGAGCGCCGCGCTCCACTGGCCTGCACGATTCGGGCCGCCGCGGATGCCAGATTGTCCAGAGAAAGTTTTCCGTGATCCTCAACTAATTTCTCAACGCGTTCTCGATCTTTGCGGACAACCAGGGCATATTTGAGCTGCTGCGGATCGAGCAGCGGCGTGAACTCCGGCAGCAGCGGCACCACTTCATAAGCCGCCATCGCGAAATCCAGTAGTTTCTCTCGCTCTAAAAGCTCGGTCCATATCTGCTGCCTGTCTCTATGTGACCGCTCAGTTGCTTCGCCGGTGCCCACGAGTTCATGGGCATTTTCGGGAGCGCTCAGCCAGCCGTCCAGCACTGAGGCGACGCTGGTTTCACCTTCAGGTATCACGGACTTCAAAAACTCACAGGCAAGGGCACGAATGTTCCCGAAAGAATCAGCGTCGTTTTCAAAACCGCCAATCAAGACGTAGTGCTCGGCCGCCAGATAGGAATCGCGGCCCTCCTCCAGAAAAATGAGTTGGTTAAGGAAGATCTGATAGTCGCCGGTCTGCTCGTCGCCGAAAAGAGAACGCCGCATAGTGGCCAGCGTTTCTTTTTCAATTTCTCGCAGAATTCGATATAACGCCTGGCCGGCCTGACGCAATATATTCTTCTTCGCGATCTGAAATGCGGCCACTGTTTCCCGATATTCGAGCGCCTTTTGCTGACGCACGCCCTCATAGCCCTTGAGGGTTGCGCGACAACGTTCGAGAGCACTGGCAAATTGGGTATTCAGTTCGGCCCGCAAAAATTTGAGGACTGCGGCCCGGGCAAGCAGATCGATGGCAAGGTTCCCTTCAGCTTTGGCGCGATTTAGCGCTGCCTTGTGCAATTCGAGAAGGAGAGGTTTGAGATCAGTGTTCTTCTTGGCCAGCGCCGGAACGAACTTGGAAAACATATTTCGGCGCGCGCCGGCAGAACCACCGGCCTCAGCAGCCATCACGCTCTCAACATTTCCGTATTTCGCGATCAGTTT
>Ga0209648_10000035_pt1 | contig 76042 bp, 47 predicted proteins | sample GraSoi2013_115cm_FD_185830 | JGI IMG/M metagenome (GOLD analysis project Ga0209648, IMG submission 185830) | Grasslands soil microbial communities from the Angelo Coastal Reserve, California, USA - Sample 9_17_2013_115cm (SPAdes) (version 2) | ecosystem: Environmental > Terrestrial > Soil >... | reverse complement strand
TTTCTTGTGCCAGCCGGTTAAATTCCGCTACCACATGGCCGATCTTCTCAAGTGCCTGGGTCAGCTCCGAACCGATCTTCATCCCTTCGCCCACAATCGCCGTGCTTTGGTTCATTTTCTGAACGGTCTTACGAGCTTCGTCTTGGATGCCGTGAATCAGGTCGCTGATCTCTCGCGTGGATTGCGCCGACTTCTCCGCGAGCTTCCGCACCTCGTCGGCCACCACGGCAAATCCCAAACCGTGCTCGCCGGCCCGCGCGGCTTCGATGGCGGCATTGAGGGCCAGAAGGTTCGTTTGTTCCGCGATATCGTCGATTACTTCCACGATGTTCCCGATGCTATCGGCCTGCCCGCCGAGCGAGGTTACGATTTCAGCGGTGGAGGTGATCGATGCGTTGATGTGTTTGAGACCGTCACTGGCTTTGCCGGCGATGGCAATTCCTGCCCGGACTTCTTCCTTGGACCGGTCCGACATGTCGCACAAGATCATGACGTTGGAAGCTACGCTGAGAAAACTCGAAACCATTTTGTCAATGGCTTGAGACGTTTCGGTTACGCTCGCCGCCTGCATTTGCGTGTTTTTGGCGACGCTCTTTACGTTGGCGCTCATCTCGGTCATGGCGCTGCCCAGTTCGTCGATCGCACTGGAAGCCTGCACGCTCACTTGCGCGGTTTCCCGGCTGGCAGTGGCGACCTGGTCGGCGCCGGTCGCAACCTGAGTTGCGGCAGCGCGCACCGAACGAACAATGCGCCTTAACCCCTCGGTCATCTCACGGAACGCGTGGCTGAGGGCGTCGTCGGGCGAGTGCGGTTTGATCTGCACGGACAGATCGCCGCCGGCAATCGCTGAGCTGAGCGCCGCCATGTCGTGCAGGTAATTCACGATCGCGCCAAAACTGCGGTTGAGCTTGCCGAGCTCATCTTTTCGATCATGATCTTTCAGGGCCACGGACAATTTGCCTTGACCTATCGCGTTGGCAGCTACGCCCACCTGCCGGATCGAGGTATCGGTACTGCGTGCGACCGCCAGCGTTATCGGAACCGCAACACACAACGACAACAGCGCCGTCACTACGATCCATAGGGCGCTCACTTGAGCACACCCAAGTCCCATGACCAGCACCAGCAAAAACACCCAGAGCATTGAAGTGTAGGTAAAACCTCGATTGACCGAGATGCCTCTAAACATGCAGCCTTTCCTGCACTGCGATCCTGCTTACTGACCTTCCACTCTCCTGAGGGCGCAAAGTAACATCGGCTTGACAAGATGCAAAGTGACGAAGGTAATTGGAACCCTTGGGGTCTAGCCCCGTGACGGCAATAAAACCCGCCTAAACAGTAAAGGAGGCCTTGCGCGGGGCCTCCTTACTATTTTGGTTCGTCAAAACGTCGGGAGCTCCAGCACTGCGCCGTTCGAGTGCTGTACCCCGGGAATATGGCCGGTAACGGTAACCCAGATCTTGGTAGGAGGAGCAACCTCTTCCAGGGCTGAGTATTCCGTTGCTATGCCGTTGAGGCGCGCGCTGCCAAGCGGACTTCCGTCGGCCAGGGTAACGCGGCGCACTGCTACGACGGTGCCGTCCTGCCGCATGCGAACGATGGTGTTGTTGCCACCGTTCGCTACGTAGAAATCGGCCCCTTCATTGATCGTAGTATTGCTGGAAAAATTGTTATCGTCGGTTTCCAGAATAGCCGGAGCCAGATCAACTGGATGGTTGAGGGCTTCCGACCGGATGTGGTGCATCCCCGTCACGCGGAAAACTGCGTTGAGGCTGGGAGGATCGGGAGTGATGTCCAGCACCGCAATGCGGTTTTCGAACGGCTCGCTCACGAACAAGGTCATCGACGGGAACCAGTTGAGGATCACTCCCAGGCGGGGGGTGACACCGTGGTCGTCATGGTCGTTATCTTCAGCTTCGTCGTCATCGTCGCGATGGCGCCGGCCGAGCAGAGGGCTGATAGTGCCCGGTCCAACCAAGCCGTCCATCCCTTCCAGGGTGTGCTCCTGAACGATGCTGCCGTCGGCTTCGACCACCGCGAAAACCGCTTTCTTGCTGCCGTCCGGAGAGGCGCCCAGAAACGCAGTGCCCACCGCTCCCGTGTTGAGACCGCCGGTGATGACTTGCGAGGTCGAGAGAGTGACGCCGGGCAGGGGAACCGTTCCGCGGTTATCCTGGCTGTCGAAATAAACTCCGCCGAAGTTGCGGTTTGGCGCACCTGCCAGTCCAAACCCCTGAGGGTCAAGGATCGTAGACGTGCCAGCGCCCTCGAGTCCGGTGGGAGCATTGGCCGGCCACAAGCGTCCGAAGGCCCAATTGATAGAGAGGCCGAGAGGATTGCTGGCGCCGGTGAAGTTTGCCGTGTTAGCAGCCGGGTTCTTGATGCTGTTCAGGAAGGCAGCATTGTTGGCTGTGTACAGTTGCACCCTTCCGGCTGCAGTCGAGGCCTGGCCTCCGGCCGCGGCAAAGTCCGCGGGTACCGTAACAGTGTCTCCTCGAGGGTCGATGGAAAGAAACGATCCCGGTAACTGGTCGGTCCGCGCCAGCGGCGCTCCAAAATTCGACGTACTACCCACCAGGATGCGCACCGGGTCAAGAACCCGGCCGGGCTGGGTAAATGCCGCGAGAGCTGGTTTGTTATTGATTGGACTGCCGGGAAGAAAGCCCCCAACCGCGCTGATCGACGACGCACCGGGAATGCCGACTGCGACGATGCGTCCCCGCAACGCCGGCCGGTCATCTTGATCTGTATCTTGGGCCCGAGCAGCCGGAGAGTTGCCGATCATTGAAAGACCGATCACCCCAAATGCCAATGCAAGTAACTTATGTTTCCTACAGAACCTCATGTAGCCTCCTTTCAAGCTCATGGTCACCAGAGTTATGAATGGATAAAAGGGGAATGGACTTGGCGCAGGTGAAGATTTCGTGGTTAATTGCTCTAAGTCTTGCTCCTTTCCGGTCCAAGCAAACCGGGTCTTTATTGGGGGGAAGGCTTAGGGGGTATTCATTCTATGAATGGGTCTTGGGTTTGGCTCGTTACCTTGGGGAAGCCACTTGTGCTTAGAAACACTAAACCTATGCCGCGCCTCGATGAGGTTACGTTTTGTTAAGCAAATCTGAGTTCAGTACAAAGAAAACTGCGCTAAAGAGCCGACTTTCTCGTGTTACCTCTGTACCCGGGTCGTGAAATCTCATCTGCCATCGAGGGCATCGTTTGAAAGTGGGTCAGTTTGGTTTGCCTAAACACCCCAGCCCTGTCATCTTGAGCAAGCACGAAGGATCCCGCGTAGCGGGAGACTGAGGGCGCGTCGAAAGCCTTGTCCTGAGCGGAAAGTCGAAGGAATGCCGAGAGTGCGTCCTCTGCCATGCCGATACGAGGTGTTCTCCCCGGACTGCGTGTGCTAGGCTCTCCGCATGCGCGACGGCTTCCACTACAAGGTCCGGGTCTACCGGTTCCGGGGACAGTCCCGGGGTAGAACTCCCTGAATCAGTATGGAGGAACAAGCATTCTCGGGATCTTTCGACTCGCCCAAGATGACAGGCTGGCGGCGCTCTTCAACCAAACTGACCCACTACCCGATCTTCAAGGTCCCCCTTCTCGATCAGCCTTTTTTGGCGCAAGTAATGTGATACGCTTTGCCCTCAACATTCACTATTTAGGAGGGGCAATGCCATGAAACGATTACTGCGCCTTCTAGCGCTATTTCTCTTAGTCGGGCTTGCGTTCGGGCAGACCGCGACCGTCAAACGCAACACAAATCTGCGGTCTGATGCTTCGAGTGCCAGTGACGTAGTAGAAAAACTCAAATCGCGCGCTCAGCTTCAGCTCGTTGAACCTGACCCGACTTCTGGCTATTACCATGTAACCGCACCCGATGGACAGGACGGTTGGGTTTGGGGAAGAAACATCTCCATTTCGCAAGATACGGCAACTGTTCAGCCGACCCCGTCGCCAACTCCTTCGGGAACTCCTGCGCTAACACAACCTTCATCTGACGCCGACTTGTACAGTCTCCTGTTCAGTGTCCGAACCACCGCCGTCGGACAGCCACTTATTGAGAACCAAAAAGAGGTATGTGGCGCTGAGGGAGACGCGACCAATCAGAGAATGCAAGCGCTCAACGACAACAAGAACCGAACCGATCAGCCGACGAAAGACGAAATACGTGGAAATGACCTGGGACCAACTCAAGAATCTCCCTAAGGATCGCGTGAACGACTTTCAAGGCGCGGCAATCTCAGTCGTTGGCTTCCTCTCCCACCAAGTCAAGGTCGAAAAAGGGAGCGGGGAATCAACCAACTGTCACTTGACCGGCGACAATGAAGTTGATTGGCACATTTACCTCACGAACCTGGCAGCGCAGCCGATCAGCCAGGCCATCATCGTTGAAACGACGCCCCGGGTTCGCCCTCTGCACAAGTGGTCCAAGTCAACGCTGGATCCACTCGTCGATTCGAGCACGCAAGTGCGGATCAGCGGTTGGCTGATGTATGACTTCGAGCATGAAAATGTGATCGGAACGCAGAGGGCATCGGTGTGGGAGATCCATCCCATCACACGGATTCAAATCATGAACAATGGTCAATGGGTGGACTTGGATAATCAGTAGTGACAAAGACACGCTTAGGGACAAGCAGGCTCAGACCTCTAGAGTGACGCAGTCCGCCAGCAGATAATTCCCGGGGAGCGGCGGACCAGCCGGAGTCTAGGAGGTCTTGCGATCCTCGATCAAACTCCGTCCGATTGGAGCAAAGCTTATGGGGCCCGCTTGCCGGTCCAGTTGTGTTGGCGTCTTCCGGTGACAAATCAAGTTTCATTCAAGGGTGAAACGCCGGGGGCCTGCTCTTGGCACTACCCTTAAGGAGATTTCCGCAAAGCGTATATTGGGAAAAGTTTGCGGTGAATTTCGAATGGAGTGGTGATTCTGGCCGACTGAGCACCGGCGAACAACATCAAGTCGAGGAGGTCGCCAATGTCTGAAATTACCGTCACCAACTGGTTCGGAGATCTCGTTTCTCATCCTCAAATGGTCGTGGACGCGAATAGCGTTCAGGACATCGTCGATGTCATGAAGAATCCGGCAAAAATACCCGGCGCCCGTTAGGGCTGTCGGATCCAATCATTCGACCGCACCCTGCGGCGTCGCTGATGGCGGCACTCTCATCAGGATGAAGATGAATCGCATCCTGAACATTGGGTCGGATACCCTCACCGTGGAAGCTGGCGCCACCCACATCGACATGGCAGAGCAGCTGGAAAAACGCAAGCTGCAGTTCTATGTCAATACAGAAATCGGCAGCCTCACCGCCGGGAGCGCCGCCTGTGCCGGAACGAAAGACGCCTCCATGCCCGGCGAGTACGGCCAAGTCGGTTCCTATATTATCGGCGCAAAGATGGTACTCCCGAACGGGGACCTGCTCGAAGTGACAGAGGAGAAACAGCCCGACTTGATGCAGAAGGTCCGCTCCAGTTACGGCATGTTCGGCGTCATCTACGAGGTCACCTATAGCATCCGCCCCTTGCTGCCGTTGGACGTTCACCACAAGACTTTCACGCTCACCGAATTCATCAAAGCCTTGCCGGACCTGAAAGCCCTGAACTACTCGATGATGTTCTACATCTTCCCATTCGATGACAGAATCACTATTGAATTTCGCAAATACAATCCCGGCGCTTCAGGCGAACCGAATCGCGCGGCCTGGGCCCTCCGCAATCACCTCTGGGGCACCTCAGGCCCCAAGCTCGGCCACGATGTCGAGGCGAACTTTTCGGTTCCGTCCATCCGCTATGGGATCATCGACAAGTTCAATGCGCTCTGGCGCTTTCAACTGGAAAACCTGGTCGTCAGCGACAACACCATTCCATCGGATCAGATCATCCGCTATCCGCCCGTTTCAGATGATAGCCGCTATACCTTCAGCCTATTCGCGTTTCCGGAAGAGCAGTATCCGCAGACGTTATCGGAATTCTTCCAGTTCTGCAAAGACTACTACAAGCAAAAAGGCTATCGTTCCAACCTGCTCTACGTTGGTTACCGAATTCTGAAAGATCAGCGGGCCTGGCTGTCATATTCCTGGGACGGCAATGTCATGACTATTGATCCAGTTTCAACCGGGAACCCCTTCTGGAAGGATTTCTTAACCGCATACAACCAGTTCTGCGCTGAGCGTAACGGCGTCCCGCTCCTCAATCAGACGTTCGGAGTCACCGCCGCGATCGCTCAAAAGGCTTTCGGAAACCGCCTGAACGTTCTGGCCGAAATCCGGGAGAACTACGACCCTGGCGGTCGCCTTCTTAACGACTATTTCAAGCAGGTGTTTAGTACGGCACGCGGTACTGCCGGGAATCGGTAGCATCCGGAGACTGGACTGGAGCCATCTTTCGCGAGCCCGTGTCAGAACGGAGGGTGCAAATGAATCTTGCCAGCGTGACAGGTTCCGCTTTAGGAAGAGTCGTGCTTGCTTTGTGGCTCCAACTCGGAACTGCGCCTGCGCCGGTACTGGGCTACAACGAAATCTGCTTTTTTACGCATTAAAAGAACTCAAAGATTAGCACGTAAATCTGCTTGCCTTGGGCTGTTCTTGATGGCTACACTTGCGCGGATCAATCCCCATAGGCTCCCGGGTTTCTCGGCATTTCAATACTCGCGATTATCCACCTTCAACGCTCATCTCCTTCGGGGAACGACTGTGAAGAGGAGCAGCCAATGACATTGGAACGAGTAGGTACACTGATCGCGTTTGCGACTGTGATGCTGGGAATCAGCCCTGTTAATCATGATTCTCAACCAAATGGTCACCGCCTTGTTAGGACTCGTGTCACTTATCTGAAAGACGGAGTTGAATTTGCTCGAAACGCTTAATCCAGCCCCGACGAGGCCAACTTCCAATCCTCTTGTTGCGAGTTGTCTTGTGCTGGATTTCATGCATCGTGGGCCACAGAGGAATCGTGATGCCCCTGCATTATCCAATGAAACGGATCAATGCTTTTCGCCACTAAACAATGAAAGTGTGTCTCCGACCTGCAGCCATTGTTACGGAGACTCTAGGACGCTGTTTGCTAGGGCGCGCGGAGGGCAGCCCTGCGGATCTTGAATTGGCAAGCGCTTTTGACGTGAGAAGACGATCGAAGAATTCGCGGCTGGTTTTTTGCGGGAGATTGTGGAAAGAGAAGGGCAATGGCGTTAACAAACCGAGCCGGGTTCGCGGGATCTGCAGCGGGAAGCGTCATCCTAGCCATGCTGCTCTTGCGGCCAATCGCGCCCAACCCTGCGTCACAAGCGGCGCCTGAGAGCACGCAAAAACCGCGTGCGGCGGTGCAACGTGACCAGTCTGAGCTGTCCAAGCCGGGGAAAAAGAACTGGCTGGAAGAAGGTCCCTGGAAGGCCTCTCGCCAGCACTTTGCCGGTCTTCAGCCCGAGGATCAGTGTCCTTCGCTGGAGGCGGAAGCAGCAGCCTGGAACTTGGCTTCCCTCAGAGTAACCGTGTCATTGCGAAAGACCGCCCAGGCACAAGGGTTTGATGATCCCCGCTCGCAGGTTTGGTGCATCCCACGCAAGACCACGGTCAGGGCGATGATCGCCATCGTGCCTGATCCGGTTCACAGTCACTTGTCACTTATTTTTGACCGTAGTCTTGAGGCGCTGCAGTCTGCCGGTGCGGCCACGCAATACGTGATGGACCGATACTGGTTGCCCTGGCAACTGGAAACATCAGAGGACAGCGCCAAAAACGAAGAGCAACCGGGCCTCCTTCTGTTTCGCAGAGACACTCCGCCGGACCTTCTCCAGGATGGTTCGCCAGACCCCGACACGCCTTCGGCCCTTTACGTGTTTCTGGTTTCAGACACCTCTACGGCCGGCATCAACGGTACCCAATTCCGCAATGCAGTTCATTATCTCCTGCAAGTGTGTGGCACCCCCGCGAAGCCCGCCGGGCGGTGCGGCCACGATAACCGTATCTGGATCATGGGACCCACGTTCTCCGGGTCATTGGGTTCACTCCGCGCTCTGACTGACTCGCTAGGAGATCCTGGTTCGGAAAAACTGGAGTTCACTGCATACAGCGGCACCGTCTCCAGCATTTGTGCCATCCAAGCATATGGCCTGTTCTCTCAGACAGCTCTTTTGGATGAGCTTTCTCCGGACTGCATTAAGCATGATGCGCCAGCACATCTTGCCCCCCACCTTCAATTTAGGTCTCTGGTTGGCGACGTCGAGACGATGTTGAGCAAGCTGCTTGCAGCGCTGAGGGCGAAAGGCGATATTCAGTGTGGTAACGCGACTGAGGTCGCTATCCTTTCCGAAACGGGAACCACCTACGGTGGCAGCGTTTCTCTACCTCAGGCCGCCCACACGCCAGATCCTGATTCAGAGGACATCAAAACTTGCGGCTATACCAGCTTTCTATTTCCACGCGAAATCTCCAGTTTGCGCAACGCCTCCGATGCGAGCCAGCCGCTGGCAGGTTCCCCACAAACCGGAGCGCTTCAGGGATCCAGCTATTTGCCATTTACCCTTGCCGACAGGCAGCCCAACGCCAGCGACCAACCGCTGGACTTCTCACGGGCGCAAGGCCCGCTTTCCAAGGAAGCGGTTCTGATGGAATATGCGGCAGAGTTGCGTCGCGGCCACTACAAGTACGTGGGCATTGCAGCAACCAACGTCGTCGATTCGCTTTTCATCGCGGGATTTCTACGCCGCGCCTGCCCTAACATCCGCCTCTTCATGCTTAGCCCGGACTTGCTTTTCGAGCGGGACCTGGACAATGTGCCTTACATTGGGACAGTTTCGATCACCACCTATCCATTGATCAGCCGCAATCTTGACTGGACCAATCTTCGTCCGGGAGACGCCAATCCGGACGGGCTCCCACCCGCACGACTTCGCCGTCTTCCATTTGCCGACCAGTACCAGCAAGGGCAATACAACGCTGCCTTGCTCGTGATGCTGGCGGTGATTCGAGCCAAGCAAGACAAGCCGCCCCTGCGCGAAGCCAACAACCCTTTCATCGCCCCTCATGGCGATTTCAATCCAGACTCGAGCGTCCTTCCGGTGTGGATCACCGTGGTAGGCACGGGCGGCTACTGGCCGATCCAGGTGATCCCGTCGAAACCACTGCGCCCTGCTGACCGAGTGGATCAACCATCTGTTCCCGTAAAAATGTACAACCAGGACTTTTCCCCTGGCTGGCGAGGCGCGGCATCTCTGCTGGTAGGCCTGGCTTTTCTGCAGACCTGGATCCTTTTTACCGTTAAACCAACGTCGCTGTATTTACGGGATTTCGCGCTGATCAATGCAGCTCCAGGGCAACGATTCTTCTTCATCAACCTAGCATCAGCTTCACTGGCGTTTACCATGGCAGTCCTGTGCACCCCTGCTTGGAAGTTCGGCTGGGAATCAGGTTTCTTTGTGGTCGCCATCGCGATTGCTGTGTCGCTAGCAATCCTCGCGCTTTTGTCTTCCAGCCTGTACGTCGGATTCGTTTTTGCAAGGATCAGGCACTCGGAAGACAAACCTGAACCAAGAACGTCTTATATTAGCCCCTTCTTCTCGGTTGCCGTATGGCTGTTCGCAGCCCTCGGTGAATGGTGCTGGTGGGACTTGCATCACGACGACTCCTCTCACTACGGCTTCTTCTTTGGTTACCGCGCAGCAAACTTGGCCACTGGCGTCTCACCGCTCTTGCCTATGCTCTTGCTCCTTACTGCGATTTTTCTGTGGAGCATCTTTGAGACCTGGCGTTTGCGTTTTGACGACGACGTACGTCCCCGGCTCGACAGTCGCGACTACTTTGTTGGCAAGGTGACGGAACCCGCCATCGCCGCTTCGATTAACAAGTATTGTCTCCGGACTAACTACGTTGTCGCCTTCATTCTGGTTTTTGCAGTATGGTTCTGTACTCTCCCTCCGGGCCACCCGTTTGTGCTGTTTGAGAAATACACGTTTGGCGTTCTCTACGAACTGCTTTTTTGCCTGGTGGTTGCTTTAATGTTGGCTTGCGGCTTGCGCCTGGGGCAAACCTGGTCAGACCTCCGCCGCCTTCTCAATGAACTAGCACGATCGCGCCTTCGCCATTCATTCGGCCGTATCAAGCGGCAGGGATGGTCTCCGATCTGGCAGTCGGGAGGGCAGGAAGAAGAATGGATCAACATGACTCTGTCATTTGAAGTCATGGAGCAAATTAAGAATTGCGATTCGCAACCTCAGCTCGTGAATAACATTTCTTCAGCACTGGCTAAACGCGAGGAAATTCGAAAGAAGGTTCAGTCGGCAAACCGCATCGATGATGCCATTGCTAGCTTTCGAAACCTGCAACGACTCTTCCAAGAAATGCAGGGCTCTCTGGCAAATGTCCTGAACGACGTGATCGGCATTCTCGATACCGCCTGGCGAAAGCAATCGTTGGAGATGGCTGAAAGCGATGAAACAGACAAAGAAGACAAACCCGTGGTCGTTAACTGTCCCCCGCAGAGACCCGATCCTGAGCCCAAGAGAGTGCATTGCTTGGAAGAATACGCGGCCTTGCGCTACGTGACATTCATTCGCGCTGTCCTCACGCATATTCGGCATTGGCTGATTCTGCAAGCGATTGTGTTCAGCCTACTGCTCATCTCGCTCAATGTTTATTCCTTTGAACCTCACCGGTCGCTAATTTGGTCGTTGACCGCTATTTTTGTCATCATTGGTGCTATCGCCATTCAAGTGCTCGTGCAGGTCCACAGGGATCCTATCATTAGCCGCATTTCCGGTACGAAACCGAATAAACTGGGCCTGGAGTTCTTCGTTCGTCTTGCTACGCTCGGCGCCTTTCCTCTGCTCACGCTGTTGGCGACACACTTCCCATCGATCGGACGCTACTTGCTCTCATTCTTCCAACCCGGTTTGGAGGCGCTCAAGTGAAGTTTGAGCAATTTCGCTTTTCTACAACTCGGGTTCCGGGATCGCACGTTCGGGATTGGCTGGAGTCTTCGCTTCCGCGCTGGAAGGTTGATTCTAAGGTATCGGGTAAGCGACCAGCCGTTAGGTCAGTAAGGTGAAGACTTTGTCTGACGGGAGGGAACATATGATTCGTCTGCTCATTGCCGATGACCATGAGGTTGTACGCGAGGGCCTTAGGCTAATTCTGTCGAAGGCGCCAAACATACGGGTGCATTGCTTGCCAAGCAAAGGATTGGGGCTTTGCGACACGCCTTTCGCCGACCTCTGGGATATCCTGCTGCTCGACATCACTATAACAAGGGAAAGCGATGGCCTGGAGGTACTTAGGCGAATGAGACAACGGCATTGCGGCCTTCCCGTACTAGTGATGAGCGCGAATTCCGAAGAAGAGTGCGGATTGCGTGCCCTGAAGGCGGGAGCGGCTGGATTCATCAGAACCACAAGTTCCCCAGAGGAAGTGGTGCGGGCAATTCACAAGGTAGCGGCGCACGGGAGATATGTTAGCCCCCTGATGGCTGAGAAGCTGGCCGAGCACCTAGACCAACCCGTGGAGCAACCACCGGAAGAAATTTTATCCTCACGGGAGTTCGAAGTATTTCTGAGGTTGGCCGCTGGCGAGAGACCGACGGCCATCGCCCGGTCCCTGGGATTGAGCATCAAGACCATCAGCACTCACCGATCCCACATTCTAGACAAGCTTAATCTGAAAACAAACTGCCATCTGGTTCACTACGCAATCCAGCGAAATCTAGTTGAGCTGAACGTGAATGGAACTGCTAACGCGTTCTTCTCTCGCCAGCCTGAGATTTCCTTGGTCGCGGACCACAGGCCTTACTGTAGACCGGCGGCGACCCCCTTGGCGGCCGGGCCCTTCAGATAATCCATGGCCCCGCTGACCATTTCTTCGAATTGCTTGTTCCAGGGTGGAAAGATGTCCTTCACGCTGCACAGTCCAAGCATCCGGTAGCTCTCCGTCTGTGACTCATTGAACCACTGGTCGGCGGTGCTCTCGTGAGGAAAGGCGTCGTTCGCTGCCTTGTACTGACTTACGTCAGGGGGCTCTGTCTTCAACATGACCGGCTTGATGTAGATCAGGTGCCCGTTTTTGAGTTTTTCGTCAATATCCTCATACCGGATTGTAGCCACGGCACAACGTTTTGTCGGTTCGGATCCCGGTGACGGTGACGGTAACGGAGCTTCAAAGTTGATCGGAATCTTCATGTCAATACGAATCTTGCGCAGCGCATTGCCCAGATCTGCATACGTGTATTTGGGATCGGCGCCACTATCGAGCACGACAATGTAACGACAGTGGCGGCGCACCATTTCATAGAGGCCAAGGTTCTCGAAGTGTCCGCCGTCCGACAGATAGACGTACGGTGAGGTGTCATTGGTAAGACCAAACGCTTCTCTGATGATGGAATCGAAAGCTGAGCGCGGTCCTTCCTCACGCCAACGCCGTTGTTTCGGATTCCCAAGCCAGGATCCGAGCCGGGCGTTAAACAGGGTCATGATGAAAGTTAGGGCAGGCGAGGAGTGATAGCCCATGTTGGGGCTGGCGGCCGCGCCGGAAATCGCGACAGCTGTGCCCAGAGAAATCCCTCCCTCACCTCCAAAGCTGCAACTGCGCCGATAACAGAGATCATCGCTGCCCGAATGCAGCGCCGAGACCGTGAACGACGCAGCCTTGCGTTGCTGCCACGCCAGTCGTTCGCCCGCGACCAGATTAAGGGCGATGTTTACGATATGGAACGGCTTCTTGTCTGCGCTCAAATTCTTCAAGAGGAAATTATCCGTTTGATCAAAGCCGGTGAACCTTTCCCTTTTCCCTGCCACGTTGGAAGCTCCGAGATAGGCGCGGATGAGCCGGCTACGATACATGGCCTGCAGCGAAAACTTGTTGATGTTGATGTATTTGGCCATGATCCAGCTGAACGAAACACAGATAACCGCAAGTATCACCGCATCCTCGGTCCGCGTGCTCTCGAGAAAGATCCGATGGTTTTTCCAGTCTCCCGGCACCACGCCTGCCATGGATAGAAGCCAGTTTGTGAGAATGGCCAGGTAAGTCAGAAATACGCCGATGAACACTGGGGCCGCCAGCTTTCCGGCGATGTCCAGCAACACTCCGCCCTTCTCCTCTGGCGCTCCGTTCTTGCCCGTCTGGGCCTTGGTCTTGCTGCTAAGGCCAGCTAAGACGGCGATTAAACCGCTGATTCCTCCCGCCGCGGCAAACGCCGAGTCCAACCGGGTGAAAGCTCGCGCCGGATCGATCAATACTTGAGGAGCTAGCAACGTCAGGGCGGAAAGTGCAGTCCAGACAACGATACAAAGAAGCCCCCACGCGCCGGCCCGCGCCAGCCATTCGCGATCGTCATCTTCCAGCACCAGACTGGTGAACCCGACGAAAACCGTGATTGCCAGAGCGAAAGACAGGACCAGTAAAGGCATGCCAAAGGTCACGTACACAGGCCAACTGAGAATACTGTGACTAAACGGGCCATTGACCAGCAGCCACGCGCCGCCCGCCGCACTAAAGTTGGTCAGCACTGCTGCGACAAACAGGCCGAGCGCCCACTTCGACTTGCGCCACTTGCGAACCGCCTTCGTCTTGTCCAGTTGAACGAGCGTGTCCCGGACGCGGCGCCAGCAAAACACGAGAAAGGCCGCGTAACCCACAGCGCCGGGAATCGCAATCCAAAAACACAGTTCCCAAAAAGTCAGCGCCGTGGAGGTGTTCCTGGCGCGGCCCGCGAACCAGGCGTCCGTGGTCAACAGCGCGAGCGCCGCTAAGAAGATCGGCGCAAAGCAGTATTTGAGAAACTTGCCTTGAGTATGATCCTTGCCGCCTACTCCGGGCAGATATCTCAGAACATTCAGAACGCCGATGGCGAAAAACACTGCGCCCAGCATCGGAACAACAAAGCGGAGATAGCCAAACCATTGGCTCACCGAGGGGACGTACCACAGGTCGCAAGTATCGCCCAATCGCGCCAGAGAAAGGACAATGCGCGGCAGAGCAAGGGCACACATTAGCAGCGGAATGAAGACCAACCAGTTCAAGATCATGTTGCGGGCCACGGTGGCTGCCAGCGTCCAGGTATCGACGGAAAAGAAGCCCAACTTGGGAGATAGATAGTTGCTGTACTCGCGCAGGAGCTGCACGGGATCGCGGCCCGCTTTGGGCGGCAGCGCTGAGGGTTGCAATCTGGAGATGACAGTCTCTCCTTCACACTTCGCGTTCTCATTCGGCGGCTTTTGGCCCCGCGCGTTCGCACCTTGAACAGTTCTCGGCGTGGTGAGGCCATTCCACCGTTCCTTCCACGCCGTCAGCCAGCTTCCGATGTAGCCCCCACCGGATACCGTTGACAGATAGTCAAAGTTCTGGAGAATCCCGAGATGGGCCAACTCCTGAAGTGCGCCTAACGCAAACGTCGCACTGCGAATTCCACCGCCGGAAATGCACAGCGCGCTACGCTGGCGGTTCCCGCCGCCAAGCGCCTCATCCTCTTCATGCTGCACCTGTTCGAAGCTAAGAGAGTCATCGCAACGATCTGTTTCTGATGCGCTTTCAGTCTTTTGCGGATTTGTAGTTTTTGCTGCGTTTACATTTTCTCGCGCTGTCGGTGTGGCGAACGTTAGCGAGGCAGGAGAATTCGGCTTACACATGCGGGAGAATATCCATCTGCAAAATGACAAAGTCAAGGATTAACGGAACAGAAAAGCGATTTTTGATGTTCTACCGGGCTCGTGCGCATTCGTCGTCGGACAATTCCTATAACTGAGTCGGAGTCCGCTGATAGATTTTCGCTCTCCAATCATCCACAATGCGACATCGCAAGAAGTGTATTTCCTGAACCCTGGCGAGCCGTGTGGCGGGACAAAAGCAGAGGAGATTCAGGTTTATGTCTAAGCAACGAACGTATGTCGCCTGGCTGTTGCGGATTGCAATCTTTGGAACCATGGCATTCTTGCTTCTCGCCGCGCCGGCGCCTCCGCCCAACGTAACTTCCGCGCATAACGAACCTTACAAAGTGACCCAGTGCGAAGACCCAGCACTGTCGTCCTCGGAGCGCGCAGGGTGCAAGATTTGGTTTTATGCGACTGCCGGCAACGCGCGGTTTCACGCTTATGTTCTCCCGCAACGGATGCCTGTATTACTGGATTGGTACCGCGTGCTCAACTCCCGCGAACGCGATGATCGGTTCAAGGCCTGGGGCATTATCAACGATCCCGAATGTTGCACACCAGGGAAGCCCGGCTGTCCCCACAAGAAGCTGGAAGAAACGTACGGTATGGATTTCTGTCCCGGGGACGAGGAGTTGCTTCAATATGTGGGCAAACCTGGGTACCGCGATCCTGCCTGCGACTTTGAAGATTCTGGCGTCGACCCCAAAGACGTACACAAAGGCCAGCGGGAAAATTCGTGCGGACTCGAGTTCGGTACCTCGTCGGGCGCGATGGGTATTCGCAAATTCCCCAACCCTCGGTTTAACCCGGAAAAATGGAAGGAGGTCAATGGTGGCGACCTGACTTCGTGGAAGGGATTCAACAAGGAGGTCCAACCGGACCTTTTCCATTCCAAGCTCCGCGACGGCTCGATTGAGCCTCCGTTTTATTTTGGGATGTCGTGCGGCGCGTGCCACATTGCCTTCGATCCGCTCAATCCACCCAAAGACCCTTCACATCCCAAGGCGGAGAACATCAAAGGAGTGATTGGGAACCAATACACCAATATCACGGCGATCATGGCGTCCGGCGAACCTACCAACGGCCCGCTATGGCGCATCTTCAATTACGTCCGTTCCGGCACGGTCGATACTTCCGCTTTCCCGCACGACTTCAATGGCAATCCCGGTACGCCAAATGGCATCTTCAACCTGAACAAGCGGCCGACCTTCCCCGACGAAGAGCTAACAAAGTGGTTCAAGACCGACCACTGCGCCGCTGGAGCGGATGAGCAAAGCTGTTGGTGCGAACCCAAACGAAACAATAAGTGCTGGGAGAAGGGCACCAAGAAATCCACCGACCCGATGGACCCGAATGATCCGGTGATGCACATTCTCAAAGGCGGTGAAGACAGCATTGGCGTGCTGGAGGCGGTCCAGCGAGTCTACATCAATATCGGCTCGTGCTCGGAGACCTGCTGGGAAAATCACCTCACCAATTTCTTCGTGCTGGATCCGAACGACCGCGGCTTCGGACAGACTCCTTTCAACATCGGCCAGTGCCGGCGCGATTGTCCGAACTTCCGCGCCATCGAAGATCGCCTGCCGGACGTGGCCGCCTTTCTGCTGGCACAACGACCGCCTGAACTGTATGCGGCCCGTAAGCTCAAAAGCCGCGACGAGCTGGTAACGCAGTTAGACCGCGAATACGGTCCCGGCGCGGTGAAACAGGGCAAGCAAGTTTTTGCCGACAACTGCGCCAGTTGCCATTCCAGCCAGCAGCCCGACAAAGATGGCGGCTTCCGCAATGCGGATTTCTGGGCGACCGACGACAAGGGCGAGCGCAATGATTTCCTGAGCAATGATAAGTCGATTGCCGCAGAGAGCATCGGCACAAACCCCGGACGCGCCTTGCACAGTAATCACATGAAGAATCACGTCTGGTCGGAATACGGTTCTGAGACTTTGAGAAACCGGACTCATTCCGACTCAGTGCCGCCGGCGGCGCCTCCCTACAACACCGGCGGTCCGGATGGCCGCGGCTACTATCGTCCCGCATCTTTGCTGGGCATCTGGGCAACTGCTCCGTATATGCACGATAACGCCATCGGACCGGAAGTGTGCGGCAAGCCGGAGAACACTGGGACAACCAGAGATAAGAACAGTTTCTACCAGTCGCCTTACGTAGATGCTTCGGGCAAGAAGCTGGACCATCCGCCTGCTTGTTGGCCGTTTGACCCCAGCATCGAAGGGCGATACAAGCTCTTCAAAGCCTCGGTTGATGAACTGCTCACGCCTCCCGAAAAGCGCCCGCAAAAAATGATGCTCCTGGATGAAGACATTAAGTTCGAGATTGGCCCTGATATCTGGGACCCGGTGCACAAACGCTTCCTCAGGTTCCGGATGGATATTCCCAAGGGTACGCCGCAGGCACAGGTGGGGAATATGCTGTACAAGAACCTGATTGATGACATGGTGCTCTCCGTCACCAACTTCGATGCATTGCAGGGCAAATTGAAAGGCGACGCAAAGGAAGTTCGCGCCATGTTGGATGAATTCGTCGCCGGCGCCGGTCCCGGCCCGGTCGAACCCTTCAAGATCTTCAACAACCATCAGGCTTTGCTTAAGAAGCATTACATGACCAACACCGAGTTTTTCCAGAACCGCGGGCACGCATTTGGAACCGATCTGAGCGCCGCCGACAAGAAGGCCTTGAAGGCGTTTCTGGCGACTCTATAGGAGCAGCGACCTATGCCAAGCGACATTGCAGCAGCACCTGCGTCAGCACCGAAGAAGCAGCCAAGCCGTCTGAAACGACTCTTGATTCCGGCCCTAGTAGTGCTGATAGGGCTCGCCGCATTTCTTGTGCGTCAATACTTGTCCACATCCGTCACTTTCGCCCCATACGGCCCGGGCTTTTCTGAGAAGCCAGATTTTTCCCAGGTGGAGCATCAGTATCCACTCACCCGGCAGCAACTCATGACTATCACGCCGGAGAGACTGAAGACCCTTGACCAAGAAAAGGTGGACCAGATCTACGCCCGCCTGACTGCCGGGCCGATTCCCGATGGCGCTTATGATGGCGATCTGTTTTTCCCCAAGGGTATGAGCGGACAAAAGCGGCTGGGTGAAGTTGTCGGCGGGTTGAAGGGCGCTGCGGCTGATCTGGAACTGGCGAAGCTGACGGTGTTGGGCGAAGCCCTCTGGAAAGGCAAGGTCTTCTATCGCGATCAACGCGTGCTTCGTAACCGCATCAGCGATCTCAGTTTGTTCAAGGATTTCTTCCCCGATCCTGCGGACCAGCAGGAGCTGCAAGTCGCCAAAGAACACCCGACGCCCGAGAACCAGTACTTTCCGGCAAAACTCTACTGCGGCCAGAGCCTGTTGGATAGCCGTCGCGAATCCATCATCATTGATTATTCCTTTACGGATGAGCTGCCGGGCTATCGCAAAATTCCCGACATCCTCGCCGGCCGGGAGGGTGTGATTGTCCGCGACGAGATTCGCATGGTGCGCCCCGGATTCTATCTAGGACGCGCTTACATGGCGGGTACGTTCATTTTGAACTTCACCCTGTACAACAAAGCGGTGGCGGATGAAGGATCGCCAGGTTTCCTGAACAGCACGAAGACGGCCGAAGACTGCTGGGTTGGTTACCAGCGTCTGGCCGCCAGCAACGAATAGCCGGCAAAATCATCCAACCCGATTTCAACGCGACGTTCAGTATCAGGACGGCTCCGACCATGCCAGTCAGAATTGAAGACACACTTTCCATCATTCATAAGGAAATCCGCACAGCCCGACCTGGCCAGACCCTGGCCTATTCCGATCTGACCGCTCGCGAAAAGCGCGACTACCTTTTTGATCAAGGGATCCGGGCGACCGCCTATACCAAGGGGGACCTGCCTGACGTGCAGGGCGGTGTGCTCCAGTTCGGTGAGGCGGCGCTAAAGACCTACGAACAACATTCCTTGAGCCAGACTCTAACGCGGGTGAGCGACGAATTAGATCCACCCAAACTCAAGCTCTTTCACGCCTACGGGAGCACAGCCAAAATACGGTTGAACCCTGAGCGAAATACACCCTACACTGGGCTGCTCAGTGAGGTGGCTTGTGGCCTCGGCCGGTTTTCTTACGCTGGTCCGGTAAGCGGCATCGGTGTGGTTCCTGCGTTTGGACTCAAACTCCTGATTGATGGTCCCAGCCCTTCTGAGAATCTGGTGGTCATGAGAATGCTGGACAGTCAGCAATCCCGCCTACCTCTCACCAAGCGTCAGCACTCCGTCTTTCAAAACGCATTTAGCAACATTCTCCCTGGGCCGAGCCTCACCAACTTGGTCATGCAAGTTGTCAGGGACAGATTTGAGACAGTGGTGGAGAAAGGTAAGGGCTTGCACCAGCCCGTAGATAACCTGGCCGAGGTGCGCACCGACGGCGACCGGGAGAAAAACGTCGTTGCTCCTTACCGTCTGATCTTCGAACCGACACAGCAGGCCCGAGCGGCTTCCAATCCAGAAATCGATTTCAGAGACGATCTTGCCCAGAAGATTCCTGAGGGGACAGTGATCTATGAAGTTTTCGCTCTGGATAAAACGGAAGAAGACCAATTCAACGTAGCGGGTGAGACCAGCGTAGAAGTCTTGCTTACCCATGCGCGGAAAATCGGCGAAATTTCCACAGAATCGGAATTCATCGCCTCCGCCTACGGCGATTATCGCTTGTTCTTCAAACACAATGCTTACTTCATCCGACAAGAGCTCCGAGCTGCAGCCGGATCCGCGAGTTCATGAAATTTCGGGACACCTACGAAATGGAGGAGATTGTGCGTTCGAATAGCAATAACGGCTACGGTTTACCGCCTGCAGACACCGGTGTGTGGCTGCTAAATTGGATCGCCAACGCTTCGACATTTCTAGTGCACCTGGAACGCCGGTTCGATCCGTTTTTCCGCCGCGCCTTCGATTCCCTCTTTCGCCAGTTCCTCACCAACGTGACCACGGCATTGATTAACATGAGGCGCAAGAATGAAGGCTTCAAACTGGCCGAGGAGAGACTTCAGCCGGATGAAGAGGCACATCTTGAGGACATCATCGCGACGATGGGCAATCAGATGCGCAGGCTCTGGCAGGCCGGCGACTTCCAGCGCGGCGGCAACACCAAGACACACGGGATCGTGCGGGGTGAAGTCACCATCCGCGAAGACCTCCCGGAGCACATGCGTCGGGGTATCTTCGCGCAGCCGCGCACATACCGGGCGTGGGTGCGTTTCTCCGGACCTGGCCCGTACATAACGCCGGACATCGACGACGTGGGCTTTATGAGCATCGGTATCAAGCTCATGGGCGTACCCGGCCGCAAGCTGCTGGATGATGAGAAGTTCACCCAAGATATGTTGGGCGTTTCCCCGCCTACGTTCGTAACGCGGGATACCAAGGCCAACGCGCATTTACAGCACTGGAGCTACAAAAACGCTCAGATCTTCCATTTCTTGAACTTCGCGCAACCACATGTGATGGACTTGATCATGCAGTCGCTCTGGATCAAGACCCAGAGTAGCCCGTTTGAAAGCGACTATTTCAGCTGCGTTCCATACTTGCTCGGTGAGGGGCAGGCGATGCAGTATTCCGTGCAGTCACGGCTTAAGACGAGAACACGGATACCGCGCCTGCCGCTGCGACCGCCGGATAACTATCTGCGGGACGCCATGGTCGCCACGCTGGCGAAGCAGGACGTCGAGTTCGACATCTCGGTTCAGGTGCAGACTGATCCTCACCTGATGCCCATTGAGAACAATGGCGTGTTCTGGCCAACACGCCTTTCACCACGCGTCCCGGCTGCGGTGCTGCGCATACCACAACAGAAGTTCGACTCACCCGAGCAGCTCGCGTTTGCCCGGATACTATCGTATAACCCGTGGCACTCCATTGCCGAACACCGTCCACTTGGCAACCAGAGCCGTGCCCGGCGACGTATGTATTGGGAACTCTCGACCCTGCGCCAGACGATGAATCGTGTGGAGCACTACGAGCCAACCGGTGACGAGACATTTCCAGCTTCTCGAGCCGCCTCGAACCCGTCGTAAGCAACGACTTTGTGAGCCTCGAACTCAACCTCGGGAAGTCAGCAGCAGGTCGTATGTGCAGCGGCGAGTGCTGGCGCTTGAAGTACTTGTCGAAGAAGGCTAGAACATAATCGCTCGAGATTCAATCCTCCAATGAACTATGCCTAGCGAGAAAGCCAGTATCGATTTATTGAAGATCAGCACAACATTTGTTACGTCATTGTGGAAAAGCCGGATGAAGTCAGAGTCACCGCCTGTAGGGGACCGTAAGGTCGCGAACCCTGTGGTAAATGGATCAACCGGTTGGATGACACAGGATCGCTCCATATGATGCCGCAATCAAATGTGATGGTGACCGTGCCGCTCAGAATGGAGCGCGAAGCTGAGTTGAGAAACGTTCTCGCTTCGATGACTGATGCTCCGGGAAAGGCGAATCCGGCAAATCCCATCGTGCCTTTCGGAGAGTTCGGCCAGCTACACTTTGCCCGGTTCGTGATTCTGGCAGACCAGACCCTCGACGATATTCATACGGCTTATGGATTACCACGCAAGGACTACCCCTTGTCCCTCGCCTTTATCGCCGACTTCGATGGAACGGCTGACGATTTTAGAGCGGACCTGGCCCACCGCGCCGCTGATGGGTTGCAGCGTATCTTCTCATGTTGCCAGGGCTTTACTCCAAGCACCGATCTGGCGCGCTGGATGAAGAATCATGAGAATCCTGCCGCCACTCAATACGTAAATTGGCGAGGGCGTACAGTCCGTCAAGTACGGGAGGAAAATGCGCTCCGCCTGGCTCTCGAGGCATATCTGCGAGACAACTCTGTTTCTCTCTCAGGCAAGACGCCGCTGCAGATTCATGCAGCCTTGAGGGAATTTGTTCTTGCAGAGACCAAGTCTGGACGCCTCACCTTGACGGATCCGCCGCCCACACCGCTTGGCTGGTGGGTGCGAAATTTTCTTCACGCCATCGGCGTACCGCTTCTTTTGCTATTGCTCACGCCGTTCCTGATTCTTTATCTTCCTGCGTTCATTTACCAGCTCCGCAATCGGGAGAAGCACGATCTGGAAATTGCCCCGAGGGTGGCCCTGAGCTACGAGCAGAAACTCGCGCGCCTAGAGGATCACGACGTTACCAACCAGTTTACGGTGATGGGCAGCATCAAGCCTGGGCTCTTTCGCCGCTGGACGATGAGTTTCCTGCTTTGGGTGCTGGACTGGACCGCGAGGCACATTTACATCCGCGGCCATCTGGCGCGTATTTCGACGATCCATTTTGCCCGCTGGGTATTCCTGAACGGGAAGAACCGGATGGTTTTTGCCAGCAATTACGATGGCAGTCTGGAAAGCTACATGGATGACTTCATCAATAAAGTGGGATGGGGGCTGAACCTGGTATTCAGCAATGGCATCAGCTATCCCACCACCAACTGGCTGGTTCTCGACGGGTCCAAAGACGAGCAGAAGTATAAATATGTGCTCCGCCGGCACCAGTTGCCGACCGAAGTTTGGTATAAGGCGTATCCGGGTCTGTCGGCATTTGATCTGAAAAGAAATACCTTAATTCGCCAGGGCATAGAAGAATCGCACATGACGGAGGCGGAAGTCCGGCAGTGGGTGGCGCTTTTTTAAGGGAAGGGGAAAATGCCTTCTTCTGTTGACTATAACGACGTTCAAGGCCTAGTGCGCTTTGGTTTTGGAAAAATGACCGAAGCCTGTTACTACCTGTTGAACGTCAAGAATGCTCCGGCCGCCCGGGCTTGGCTCACGACGGCGCCCATAACGACTGCTGTGGAAATGAATCCTCCGCCCGAGACCGCTTTGCAAATTGCGTTTACTCGGCAGGGACTGGAAGCGCTCGGAGTTCCCGGGAAGGTCATAGCCGGATTCTCGTCAGAGTTTATAAGCGGCATGGCAGGTGACGAGAGCCGCTCTCGCCGTCTGGGCGACACCGGCGCTAATTCTCCAATACGCTGGCGATGGGGTGGCAACGGCAATGTCCCTCATGCAGTCATCATGTTGTTCGCTGGGCCCGGCAAGTTCGAAGAGTCGAAGCAATCGATCAAAGGCGAATTCTGGGACCGTGCATTCGAGGAGATTGAATGCTTGCCAACATCGGACATGCAGGGCGTTGAGCCGTTTGGCTTCATTGATGGCATTAGCCAGCCCGCCATTGACTGGGAACAGACCCGCAAGGTGTCAATCAACTGCGATCAACTCGGGTACGGGAACGTTGTTTGCCTGGGCGAATTCCTGCTGGGGTATTCCAATGAATACCGAAGATATACCGACCGGCCGTTGCTGCAGCCGCAAGATCCGGGTAGCGAGGAGTTGCTTCCGGCGGAAGACCAGCCGGAGAAAAAAGACCTTGGGCTAAATGGGACCTACCTGGTGATGCGCCGACTCCGGCAGGATGTACGCGGCTTCTGGCAATTCCTGGATCAAACGGCAGGCAACGATCGTGAAGCGCGCTACAAGTTGGCGGAGGCCTTGGTCGGGCGTGCATTTTCAGACAGTGCACCGCTGGTTCCTTTGAGTAACACTCCTATCCCGGGTGTCGGGCCCGACCAAGATCAAATAACGCACAACCAATTTACTTATCAATCCGACACTTCAGGCACTCGTTGTCCTTTTGGCGCACATATTCGCCGAGGCAACCCGCGCAATGCTGACATTCCAGGCGAACCCAAAGGATTGTTTTCACGCCTGATTCACCTCCTGGGCTTCGGAAACAACGATGTTCGCGATGATTTGATCGCTTCCACGCGTTTTCACCGTCTTCTGCGCCGGGGTCGGGAGTACGGACCAAAATTGACGCCCGAGGACGCGCTTCAACCTTCACCGCCCAACGAGGCTGAGCGAGGGCTGAATTTTCTGGCACTGAATAGCAATATTCAACGTCAGTTCGAGTTCGTTCAGAACGCCTGGATGATGCGCACCAAATTTGACGGCCTAACCGAAGAGAGCGATCCGCTTCTTGGAAACCGGGAAGCCGTTCCAGGTTGTCCTTTTACCGACTCTTTCTCTCTTCCGCAGGAGAACGGAGTGCGCCGCCGGCTTGTTGGCTTGCCGCAGTTTGTCACTGTGCTCGGAGGGGCATACTTCTTCCTGCCAAGTATTCGGGCCTTGAGGTACTTATGCAAGATAGGCGGTTGACTGAGGGCTGCCAGATCAATTTCCGGAGCTAATATGCGCGGCTCGATCTCGAAAAGCAGGGCGTAGGCAGGCGTGGTCCGCAAGTCTGGAATGAGAATCTGTTGCGTTGGCGCAACGTGGATCGAAACTGCAACGATGTCCTTAAGTGGAGTCTGTCCAACGGACCGCACGCGATCAACCAAGCAAAACCCGGAAACGCTCAGCGGGAACGCACTAAACCGCCCACGCAAAGATGGGAGACAGAAGCGACAACTGAGCCACATACACGGCGAATGTTCCTGGCCTCCGCCCTTACAGGAGTTACCTTACAAAAGTTAACAATTTTCCCGGCCTGCGATCCTTGACAGCAGAGTTCCTGAAACTTAGACTTCCCTTGCTTCCGACGAGCTGTATCACACTACCTGGATCGCATACAGCCGCCTCTTCTCGTATCGGCCTGACATTCGGGTCGGGATCACAGATACCGGAATGGTTGATCAACAAGGGCACAAGCACGCCCGTCCTCCCAGCTCAGATATTCAGAGGAAGCCATGCCGTTTAACGCAACACCAGCCCACTCGTCTGAAGCCGAGCACAGCAGTTCATCACCCTCAAGAACCATCGCCCTGTTTGCTGGCTCTGCTCTCTTCCCGAACATCAGCCCTCGCAGGGCAAATGGAGGAAACATGTCCAACGCCAGATCTTCTTCAGCCGGAATCTTTCCACCCCACATATTGTTCGTGTTGCTCCTGCTCATCATCGTTATCCCCTCGTACATGATGGCGCAGGACTACCCGCCTTACGGTTCCCATGTTCCCTTAGCGCACTTCGATCACGGCAAAAGACCCCACGTAACCCCTCCCGCCCCCAATCTGTTGCCGGACGGCAGAACGGCGCAGTCGGCATGGAATATGGCATTGGTGGGATATGACACTCTCGACGGTCGTTCGACCTACCAGCCGCTGGTGGTTCACCAGGGCAATCGTTACATCGCCTATATGGCCCATCATGCCGGGACGGCCATCAACCGCTTGAACGGCATGAGTGAAACCAACGGAACTTCGCTTCTCGACGTGACCGACCCAACACACCCCGTATATCTCGCCCATATCCCGGGCCCGGCAGGCTCGATCGACACTGCGGGTAACCAGATGGCCCATGTCTGCAGTGGCGACGTGTTGCCGTCCAATAACCCGGCGGAGGCTGCGCGCAAAGCCGGTCACTATTACTTGCTGAGGAGCAATGGCAACTCCTCCGGTTCCGCCAACCCGGGCCTGGAATCACACCAGATATTTGACGTTACCGACCCCGCGAACCCGATGTTGCTGACCACCATCGCGCCACAACTCACCAACACGCATAAGAACTGGTGGGAGTGCGACTCAGGTATAGCGTACCTGGTGGCCAACGATAGCTCCCTGGCGTCAGCAAGACCCGATTTGGCCCCCGGCTGGCACCAGAGCGGTTCCAACCAGCACCTAAAGATTTATAACCTGCACGATCCCGCGAACCCGGAGTACATCCGAGATTTCGGATTCGTCGGGCAGCAACCGACCGTGGGATCTACGGTGGAGGGGCTGGTCACGCCACCTACGGGAATCCACGGGCCGATCTCAGCCGGGGCGGAAGGCAATCGCGTTTACATGCCCTATGGGGTAGGGGGGAACGGCGTACTTGAAATCGTCGACCGGAACATGTTGCTGAACGGTTGCACGCTCCCCACCGCATCGGCGAACTGCGCCAAGAGTCCCACCGAAGCAGAGATGCTGGCTCCCAAATTGGGATTCTTTTCGCTGCCGGGATTGGGCCTGCAAGGTGGGCACTCTTCGTTCCCCATCTTCGGAGAGGAGGATGGAAAACCTCGCAACGTCCTGCTCGTGGTATCGGAAGAAGGAGGCAACGAGTGTGGCGCTGGAAGCGCGCCCCACGCCGCTTGGCTCTATGACATCACCGACGAAGCGAATGCAAAGCTGATTTCGGTGAATCCCAACGATCCGGCTCGGACGTTCCTTGATGTCCCCGACGGCTTCGACGGCACATTCCACGTCGTGTCCAACGGCCTGACGGGTAGCGCGGGGCACGCTTGTGGTACTTCGAATTGCGCGACCTCCGGTGTGTATCCGGTCAGCCTGACGCCGCAAGATAGTCCCCCCTTCAACCAGAATACCTTCTGCAACCAGGGCGGACGCTTCGGCGCCCACGCCTCCTCGGAGCTGTTCTATCCTCCGTACTACGGCAGACTGGCGATCGTCTCCTGGTTTGCCGGCGGGATACGGGTGTTTGATATGCGCAACCCCGACGATGCGCGCGCGATTGCTTATTTCATCCCCGGGCCGAACGACACGGGCTGCGGTCCGCAGGGTGGGCCTTCACCAGGTCCCGGCTGTACCTTTGCCAACACCGGCCGGGACAATCACTCGGTGCACGCGATCCAAACCAACAATGTTGAACTCGATGATCGCGGATTTATCTACATCGCAGACCGTGCCGGCACTGGGATGCACATCCTGAAGGTGACCGGAGAGGCAGCGGCCGCGGCGGTAGGTGACGTTGTTGCTAACCACTGATCGTTCTAGAATCCCGAGCGGCGGAGTCCGTGCGCAGGACGGGGATTCTGCCGACCGGGGCCGTACCCGCTTCCAGTCACGAACCGTGAATTCTCAGGAGGTGCGCATTGATGAAATCTAAAGGGATGCTGCGAGCATTCAGCTTCATGTTGCTGTCTTGTTTCGCACTCGCCTCAGAGGCTCCCGCACCAAAGATCACGCCAAAAGACGTCACCTTGGATATGGTTTCGAAAATCAAGGTCGGGAGCTCGAACCGGGCCCAGGTGACGGGGTTGCTGGGGGCTCCCTGGCGCACCGTCAACTACGGAGATTGCAATCCTATCGACTACCAGGAGATTTGGGAATATCTGGGCCGGGACGCTGGTGGCGTGTTCAGGATCAGCATCGAATTTGATGAGGCAGGCATAGCACGCATCATTGCCAAGACTTCGGCCAAGGGCCGGGTCATTGTGTTGGCCGCGGCTCCGGCTCCGAAGACGACCCACGAGCACTAGGAAAGAAGGTTCCGAAGCTTGTGAAGGACAACTCTCGCCGCACTTCCCGAGGCTTCGTAAACATTGATGGTTCCATCCGGGTTATAGCCGGCAAACAATACCACGTGGCTGCCGGGCTTATTCAGTGCATCGCCTGGCTTCAGGTCAGTGAACCAGTTGTCCTTTGGCTTCCCGCCAACAATGCGCAAATTGCTCGTGCTGTAGTTGTGGCCGGAGCCGGAAAGTCCCCAACAGAAGGTGACGAAGCCGGAGCAATCAGTTCCCGTCGCGCAGGACAACACGCCGTACCGACTGTGCTGCATTTTCTGACGTGCTCTGCTGCCCCTGGCGATCGAAGAGAATGGTTTCTCCGGTGTGGGAGTCCCGAACCCGAACCAACCCGTTCGGCATAATCGCCACGTCGTCGACTGCAAGGCCGATTGTCAATTCCCGCTGGAACTTGCCCTTCGCATCAAAGATCGCGAGGCGCTTACCCAGAGGATCGGCAATGAGGAAGGTGCCGTCATCGAAGACATCGAACGCGGCCGGTCCGTCTGGCGGCGCATCCGGACCACCCGTCGAGGCCATTAAGGTATTGACGTCGTTGGGTGCGCTTCTCCCGGTTTCTTGCGAACTCAGGGTCGTGAGAGGGATGCGAACAACTCGGGCTAGAGAGATAGTGCGGACGTTCGTCTCGGGTGCGGACTGGCTGGCCAGCCGAAAGACCACCGCAAGCACGCCCGCCAAGAGCGCGCAAACTAGTAGTAGCCGGCGAAGCAGTGTGCGAGGAAAAGTGACCGTGCTCCCTCCTGCTGGGGAATCGCCTCAATAATGAAGGATGATCGTTAATTGTCAAGATTCAGCATCGCTGTGTCAACGGTTTTTCTGCCAGAAGAGCAACCGTCCGGCCTTCCGGCGGCCCCGCGAACCGAGCGCTCCGCACAGGACAAATTGGTCGGCGCGATCCTTCCCGCAGGACTGCTGCCAGGAAGCAAAACGATTATTGCGAGGAATCACATAGAAGACAACGCAGGCGAGCTCGGCGATTCCAATCGCAAAAACCAACCTGCGGGATATATTTTCGGTTTGCCGCGAATCGGGGGCGATGTCCAATGTCCAAGGATGCATTTGTATTCCTGCGAGCTACTGTCTTGGCAAGCAGGCATACAAAATTAGGAGATCCAGAAAACGTGCCTTTTGCGCCCCAGTGGGCTCCAATAGAAATATTCAGTGCTCACCTTTTTGGAATCTGTGACGAAGACGACAAGATTCATACACGCGACCAAGCTGTGACAGATGGAATGGTGGCCAGGGACGGAATCGAACCGCCGCCGCCAGCCTTTTCAGGGCTGTAGTCGGTTACAGTCATCTGCTTGATTCCACTCATCTTAGCTTCAACCCGGAACTCGGTTTTGCCCCGTTTATTGGAAGCACAATGGAAGCAAATCTTGGAGAATGCCGGTGTTTGCCCCGACACCGAAATCCGCGCGGTTCGACCTAGGCACGCTCTTCGATTCCCCTACAGTGCCGGAAACGCCCTGAACAGACACTCACGGCTTGAGAACATTTTTTGTGCTTCCGCTGTGGTGTTCGCGACCATCGGCTATCCGATACGCTTAAGCCGAAAGATAGAAAGTTGCAAAGCGGCCCTTTGGCAAGTGCGCAAGGGGCCACGAATGCAGAAGCTGAGGCGATCCCAAAGCCCGTCAAACCTGTACAAGACCTACCTGGCACCGAACGAAAGTGACCTGTGTAAGTCTTCTACAAATCGGATGAGGATGCGCAGAACGTAATGGAGTGATGCCCTCTAACCACATCGGCTAGCCTTCGAGCAGCGATCCCTCGTCCGCAACGCCTCCTGGAGTGGCACCAAACTCCGATGTATTGGAAAGGCAGGATGGAATGGGGAGGACAATATGAGCAGTTGCCGGAAAAGAGAATGCGAACAACTCGAAAGAAGACATGCAAGAGCTTTCAGCACTTTATGAGAAAGCAGGGACGGAATTGGAGGAGGAATACTATTCAAAAGTCGGGGCATTCTTGACGAACTCGGCCTTTTCGAACCAAACCACGGTCCAGTGCCTCCGGAAATTTGGTTCGGGATAGCGCAAGCCATTGCGGACGCTTCAGGATATCGCCTTGTTTTAGCTCCACCAATTCTAACTTCTGAAAACAATCAAATTAAATGAAGGTTGCGCGAATCGCGTCGATCACGAAATGAAAAGGTTGCTCGCGAGACCTGAGAGCGGCCAGCACCGCCGGCTGCTCGGACTCAACTCCCAGTTGCGCAGCCATCAGGCTGGTGACGTCTTGAAAAGTCTTTCCCTTGGCGTGGACGGCCAGGCTGACGCACTCCGTGGGGAATGCCCTCGTCCAGCGTTCTTCCTTCTGCGGGATGTGTTGGCGATATGCAGGGTCAGACACGGTGACGATCTTGGAAAGAATGGCCGACTTACCCGAGCCGCCACGGCCGGTGATCACTCTGGTGTCACTGTCCTTTGGCTCTTGCAGCCATCGCGATAGTTCGTCCAGAACGCGTTCCCGCCCGGTAAAGTACCAGCCAGGTTGGAATTCAAACTCGACGCCACGCGACGTTGGTTCCCAGAATGAGAAGCCCAAGGGGCTCATGGATGCGCATCGCCTACTATCTACGCGCCGCCAGTTCGGCAAGAAGCTGAACACGCGTTAAAAAACTGATTTCGTTGCGGCCACTGCGTCCTTGCGGCTGATGATTTCATTCATCGTCTGAAATCAACAACCCCCATGAGGTTTTCGTGCGCGGAATTGTTCCAAGGTTTGCCAATCTTTAAGCGGCGTCAAATCGCGAGCGTTGCAAAGTTTGGAAACTGAATCTTATTCATTGCGAGCAATATTGAACAGACAAGATCTTCGCGCAGGGATATTTTTGTCAACGGTGGGCTTGACCTGACGTCCAGTCAAGTCTCCCGCTACTCTTTGTTCTTCGTCGACGTCAAAATCGCATCGAGGAGCACCAGCTATCTTGTGTGATCCCGCGAAAACTGATTTCTCCGGAGCACATTCTGATGTGAATCTTCGATTGATTAGCCAGGGGTAAGTTTTGTAAGTGGTCCTGAAAGTGCCACGCTGAATCCGGCGGAGTGATGCTAGTGTCCAGCTTCAGCAGGCGATTCCTAGCGTCTCTACTTTTGCCAGGGGCGGCATCCGGCTGGCAACGGAACCCGCGGACAATTGGCGCGGAGCTTTGGAATTGAGAAAGCAACGCCATGGCAACGCTATCGGGTTTGAGACGGAGTCCGCACGCGTCCTTCCATCCAGTTCCCAAGCCCTCGGCGAGAGGACTGGACAGCGGAAGCCAGACTCTATCTGTGCTTCCTGAAATTGCTCGTCCAACGTCGGTGGCGGAGCGATGGGCGAGTTATGTGCTTGGAGCCTGTAAGTCAGAAAGGGACCCGAGAACCCTTGGAATATGGGCGCATCAGGTAGCGGTCAGCTACGCGACGTTGTGTGAGAGCTGTCGGTTGATTGATGTCCAACCGCGCCATGCCCGCGACTTTGCCAGAGTCCTTCGCATAATGGTTATGCCTTCATTTGATTCGCGCCAATTCGCAACCTTCCTCGATATCAGTGACAGGCGAACACTCGATTCTATTTTGCGGAGAGCCGGGTTCGGACAGGATGCTACATTCTCGCGACATGTCTCAGTGGTATCCTTTCTGGACACCCAACAATTCGTTGCGCGCGAAAATACAGGATTCAGAATAATCCGCGACGCTTTTGCTTCAGCGTAAACCCTCAAGTTCCGGCATTAGCCGTCTGTCTCGGCATTTCCCTCTGCTTGAAATTCATTCTTTCCTGCGAGGCCGGCCGCGCCAACATGGCGTCAGACTGCTTAAGTATAAAAGCGCGGCTCACAAAAATCCCGCAAATATTCCAGCGGAAACTGCATCGCCTGAAACAAATGCCGAGTACACTATCTCCTCTTACCTCGTCTGTAGGTTACGCCTAGAGCTGAGTTCCGTGGAAAACTTCTTTCCAAGTGAGAAAAGCGGAGCTGTGTTGAGCGCGCAATGCGGAGCAAGATCCCGGAGCAAGATCAATGAGCGATAGCGTTGCATGTCCTCTTGCTGGTTCCAACGGTTCGGATGCGGCGAAGAACTGGTTTGCGGTCTTTACCGTATCAAGGCACGAGAAACGAGTTGAGGCGCACTTGCGTCTTCGGCAAATCGAGAATTTTCTTCCCCTCTACCAGAGACAACGTCATTGGAAAGACGGATCGAAAGGGATGCTTCAACTCCCCTTGTTTTCAAATTACATTTTTGTGCGGATTGGCGACGACGGACGTGTGCCGGTCCTCAAGGTACCGGGCGTGAGATCTATCGTAGGCTGCGGTCCGCAGCCCTTATCGGTCCCTGACTCTTACATTCATTCGCTGCGGGAGGGTCTTCAGCAAGGCAAGATCGAGCCGCATCCCTATCTCATAGTGGGCGCCAAGGTGCGTATTCGTTCCGGGGTGATGGCTGGCATGGAGGGCGTGCTGCTGCGCAAAAGGAACAAATTTTGGGTAGTGGTCGCGCTCGAGATGATTATGAGGAGCGTGACGGTCGAACTTGAAATCAAGGATATCGAGCCAGTTGGCCGGGTTTCGTGTGCCTCAGCATTCCAACTTGCGGCCGGCGCCTGAACCTTATAGCTTCAGCTCGCGGATGCGGCCTGCCCAAAAATATCTGCGGATGTTTTTTTAAAAGAGTAACCGAGCGGTATCGCGGCCAATCTGAATTACTCTTTTTTGCGGGATCGTTCCGATGGATCGCGCAAGAACAAGATCCAAAGCATCCCAGATCAGATGCGCATCGACATTCGCCGCAGTTGTCGATAGCTTGTTATGACCAAGATACAATTGCTCGATCTGATCGCGCAGCATGCGCGAGAAATAGTGCCTGGTCTCGACGCGCATCAGTTCCTTGCGTCCGACCGGTTGGCCGATCTGGGCGCCAATTCCGTGGATCGGGCGGAAATCGCCATGCTCGTGCAGGAGTCCCTTGGTTTATCGGTCGCGCGCGTCGAGCTGTTCGGGCCGAAGAACATCGGCGAGTTGGCCGATTTATTTCTGCAAAAACTTGATGCCGGCTAAATCGGTCGTCACCGGGATGGGCGTCATCTCGGCCATCGGGCAGGGCAAGGCGGCGTTTGTGGCCGCATTGCTCGACGGTAAGACTGCTTTTGACACGATGCGGCGGCCGGGCCGGCAGCTGGACTCCGCGTATATCGGCGCGGAGATTCGCGACATGGTGGTTCCTCTAGGCATTGCCAGGCAGACATTACGCGGGGCCTCTCTCTCCGCGCAGGCTGCCTTAGTCGTGCTCCAGGAAGCGTGGACTGAGGCGCGATTATCTGACGTCGATCCTCGCCGTATCGGCCTGATTGTTGGCGGCTCGAACATTCAGCAGCGCGAGTTGGTGCTGATTCACGAAGGCTATCGCGACCGCTCGATATTCCTGCGGCCCACTTATGGTTTGTCGTTCATGGATTCGGATCTGTGCGGCTTTTGCACGGCGCAGTTTGGGATTCGCGGCTTGGCCTACACCGTGGGCGGCGCGTCAGCGAGCGGTCAATTGGCAATTACTCAAGCGGCGCAGGCAGTACTCGCGGATCAAGTCGATGTGTGCATTGCGTTGGGCGCGTTGATGGATTTGTCGCATTGGGAGTGCCGCGGCCTGCGCGCACTCGGGGCGATGGGATCGGATCGCTATGCCAATGAGCCCGCGCTCGCGTGTCGTCCCTTCGACCGCGATCACGACGGGTTCATATTCGGCGAATCCTGCGGCGCAGTGGTCATCGAGTCGGCGAAATCGACCGAGCATCGAGGTCTAGAACCTCACGCGATTTTGTGCGGTTGGGGAATCGCGATGGACGGCAATCGCAATCCTGATCCATCGTTGGAGGGAGAAATGCAAGCGATTCAAAACGCACTCGATGCGTCCCGACTGCTGCCGGCGCAAATAGACTATGTCAATCCGCACGGCACGGGTTCTACGATAGGCGACGAAACGGAGCTGAAGGCACTGCACGCCTGTGGTTTGACGGATGCCTATCTGAATGCGACCAAGTCCCTTATCGGTCATGGCTTGAGCGCGGCGGGTACGGTTGAGGTGATTGCAACCTTGCTGCAGATGCAGGCCGGACAATTGCATCCGACCCGCAATTTGGAAAACCCAATCGATCCGACGCTCAATTGGGTGAAACACGAGCCGATTGATTATCCCATCGAGAATGCGCTGACCTTGAGCATGGGCTTCGGCGGCATCAATACGGCTCTGTGCTGGCAGCGCGCGTGAATACGAGGCGGATTGTGGATTCGTCATCGCTAGTGGAAAAAGTTTGCATCGAGAATTCAGCAAAGGCCGCGTTTGTGGCGCCCTTTTGGTTGTTACGGCGCCGCGGGCGAAATAACCGGGTGAAATAACATGGTCAAGCAGATAGGAGAACACGCGATTGTCATTGGTGCCGGTGTAGGAGGACTGCTATTCGCGCGTGGGCTGGCGGGTTATTTCGAAGATGTGACGGTAGTAGAGAGGGATTCGCTGGCTGACAACCATGAACCCCGCAATGGCGTTCCACAAGGGCGACATCCCCATGGACTTCTGGCCGGAGGGTGCCGCGCGATGGATGCATTGCTCCCCGGTCTGGTGGAAGATTTCAAGGCTGTCGGCGCAGTCAAGCAGGTGGCGGGCTTGTCAACGCGCTTTGAGATGCCGGGTTACGACCCGTTTCCACAACGCGATCTCGGCTTTTGCTCCTATGGATTGTCTCGTCCATTGTTGGAACTGTGCATGCGACGTCGGGTTCAGGCGATAGCCAATGTCTCGTGGGAGCAGAACACTGCTGTCGAGCGGGTGCAACACTATGCCGGCGCGGTTACCGGCGTCGTGTTGCGTGATGGCCGTTCGCTGCCTGCGGACTTGGTCATTGATGCGTCGGGGAGCGGCGAGCTTACCCTCAGGGCGTTCGACGAAATGCGTTACGCGCGGCCGCGCGAGACCACAATCGGTATCGACTTGCACTATGCCACGGCATTGTTTGCGATTCCTGACGACGCCGCAGACGACTGGAACGTCTTAATGACCTACCCCAAGCCGCCACTAGCGACCTCTCCCAACAGGCCGCAGAACAGTTTTAAAGCTGCCTTGGTGTCGACCATTGAGGGTAACCGCTGGATTTGCACCGTTGCCTGGCAGGGCGAGGAAAAGGCGCCTATCGATCGGGAAAGTTTTATCGAATTGACGCGCACGGTGCGGACGCAGACGTGTTACCACGCCATCAAGGATGCCACGATGCTTGGCAAAGTTGTGGGTTTCGTTTTCCGTGAAAGCTGCCATCGACACTTCAGAGAACTGCAATCCTTCCCCAAGGGCCTGCTGCCGGTGACGGATGCCATCTGTTGTTTCAATCCGCTGTATGGACAGGGAATGAGTGTGGCGGCGCTCGAAGCAGAGGCGTTTAGCGAATTGCTGGAAGCCGGGCACGGGGGGTTCCACGAGCTCGCGCGCGCGTTCCTGCAGCGAACCGATCAGATCATTGCGGAGCCTTGGAACATGGCAGCGCTGCCGGATTTGGCCTATCCGGACACTCGCGGCGAGCGACCGGTCAACCTCATGCAGTTGCTCAAGTTTGACGCAGCCTTCAGGGAGTTGGCTGCGCGTGACGCGAGTGTGCACAAGCTGAGGTTGGAAATTATGAGCCTGCTGAACCGCTACAGCTCCGTGACCGGTGATCCGGTGCTGATGCAACGTATCCAAGTTGTCATGGCGGAAATGGCACCGGCGGAGATGGCTGAGGCGGAGGCCGTCTAAAGTTAGATTGGCGTTCGCTTAGGTGAACAGCTGTTCTTGCACGAGATCAAATTTGATCGCGAATAGGGGTTGGTTGTCGTGACCTACAAGACGATTAAGGTTGAGTTTCAGGAGTCGATTTGTTTTTTACAGATTGACCGGCCCGAGGTTAATAACACAATCGGCAGTCAACTTGTGGCTGAGTGCAATGACGTGTTGTCCGCGTGCGAGGAGTCCGCAACCGTCGTAGTTTTGAGCGGCTCACCCGAGGTGTTTTGCCTTGGCGCCGATCTAAAGGCCATTACCCGCTCATCGAAAAAAACCGATGAGCAGGGGGATGGTCCCGGGCCGTTGTACGACTTGTGGCTGCGCTTGGCAACCGGTCCCTACGTGACGATCTCGCATGTTCGCGGCAAGGCGAATGCTGGGGGAATAGGGTTTGTCGCTGCGAGCGATATTGTGATCGCCGACGAAACCGCACAGTTCAGTCTGTCCGAGTTGCTGTTTGGGCTGTACCCTGCCTGCGTGCTGCCGTTCCTGATACGCCGCATCGGGTTTCAGAAGGCGCATTACCTTACCCTGATGAGCCAGCCCATTTCGGCGAAGCAAGCCTGCGAATGGGGATTGGTGGACGCATGGGAACCCCTAAGCGCGGCTTTGTTGCGTCGCCATCTGCAACGGTTGCGGCGCCTGTCGAAGATCGCGATTCGACGCTACAAAACCTACATGAACCGCATCAGTGTACCGTTGCAGGACCTGAAATCACCGGCGGTTGCCGCCAATCGGGAGATTTTCTCTGACACCGGCAACCTGCAGGCCATCGCCCGGTACGTCGAACACGGCGTATTTCCTTGGGAGAGATCCTTCACAGGAGCGGCAAAATGAGCGCGTGCATGTGCTAATGGATTGAATACTGTAAGGCCGGTCTTTAATGCCAGCGAACGCTGCGAATCACAGTAATCAACTCTTCTCATTCTGTCGTATGCGCAAGACGGAAAGAACTCGCGGAGATCGAGGCCAATGGAATCCGGTGGGAGAGGTAGTGATCGGGCCCGGCACGCTCAGATCGGAGGGGTGATGAATACGAAACAGGAACTTCTAACGCACTTGCAGCAAATCAGCAGTGAACAATTGGGAGTCCAGCAGGAGGAGATAACCGAAAAAGCCACGTGGACCCAGTTGGGAGCCGACTCACTCGACCGACTGGAGATATCACGGGCCATCGAGGACGCATTCAAGGTGGAGATCCCGCACGCGGTGGGAGAGCGGCTAAATACTGTGGGGGAGACGGTGGATCACCTGTTAGCCCTGATAGCGTTGCGGAGGGAGATTTCCAATATCCGAATAGAAACAGCCACCACCAATCAGCAGTGGGCTGAGATGTTGGGCATCCGAACTCAAGTCTTCACCATCGAGCACGGATTCTCGGTTAGGCCTCTACCCGGACCGGGAGAGAGTGGAGTTTGGCATTTTCTGGCGCGAGACAACCACGATGCGATTGGAACGTTAAGCGTTGTCGACACTACCGGGGATCGCCAGATTCACCAACGATACCGCCTGAGCTTCGGTGAGAAGGACCGTGCCGCCCGTTATGCCCAACTTGCCATAGTTAGGCCTTATCGCAAACGTGGCATCTTCAAGATGCTCATTGAAGCCGCGCAAAGTACCGTCATCCATCTAAACGGATTTGCCGTCGGGTGGCTCCTCTACCCGGCAGCGCACGCGCGCTCTTCCGTGCTGATCCGTAGTCTCGGTTTTGCCGCCCAGGCCCCTCTATTAACGACGGAATTTGGCAGTTGCCACGTATTAATCCGACGGGAGTCAAGCTTGCTGCAAGTTAACGGGGCTGATGAGTCTTTGCCCATTGTTGAAACCTGCCCGATCTGATCGACTCAACGAAGATTTGGCGTACTCGTCGTTGTGCGATGCAAAGCGAATACCGTCTTGCATGGATCTACGTGATGTCATCCTTCAACAGGCTGAAGCCGCTCGCGAGGCATCCCGCGCCGGACTTTTGGAATTAGCCAACTCAGCGGTGCCTCGCGGCAAGATGAGCACGCCCGCGCCAGTGGATTTGAATACCGTAAGAAAGGGTCTTTAGTGCCAGCGTCCGAGACTGTATTCATGTTCTCAGGACAGGGATCGCAGTACTTCCACATGGGGAAGGAGTTGTTCGAGAACAACGACACTTTCCGGGGCTGGATGGTCCGGCTCGACGACATTGCGCGGCGGTCGTCAGGCGGGTCGGTCATCGGCACTCTGTATTCCGACACGCACGGGAAGCGAGATCCATTCGACCGCACCTTGCTGACACATCCCGCGATATTCATGGTGGAATATTCGTTGGCGCAAACCTTGATTCACGCGGGTGTATGGCCAGACATGGTTCTGGGCGTCAGTCTAGGATCTTTCGCTGCGGCGACGGTGGCAGGTTTCATCGGTCTAGAAGATGCTCTGACCGCCGTGATGCGACAGGCGATTGCACTCGAGGAATATTGTGAGCCTGGGGGCATGACCGCCGTGCTGGCAGATCCTGGGCTGTTTGCAGAGGATTTCCTCAGCGGTGGAAGCGAATTGGCGGCAGTCAACTTTTCTTCACATTTCGTCGTTTCCGCGAGATGGGCGGAACTCGCGCAGATTGAGGCTGCCTTGAGGAAGCACAATGTTGGCTATCATCGCCTCCCGGTTTCTTGCCCCTTCCATTCGCATTGGATAGACAAAGCGAAGGCCCCGTTCGAGTCATTCATGCGGTCGATCCGGTGGAAGCAAGGCCGATTGCCCCTGGTGTGCTGCGATCAAACGACAATACTGTCCGACATGTCCAACGATTATTTCTGGAACGTGGTGCGTCACCCGATTCGATTCCGCGAAACCACAGCGCGATTGGAGCAGCAGGGTACTCGCCGATACATCGATGTTGGTCCGGCCGGTACTTTGGCTACTTTCCTAAAGTACGGGTTGCCTGCAACGACCAAGTCGACGGTGTACGCGATTTTGACGCCCTATGGCTTCGATCAGAAGAATCTTGCGGCCTTGCTGGCGCTCAGAAATTAACATAATTGTCAATCGTGATGAGACGGAGACTGTCATGGCAAAAAATGACCCGGCCAAATTTCATAAGCTATATGGAATCAAAAAACCAAAGGTTACTTACTATGGGAGAGACTTCCTTGACTATGTATCGATGGTTTTGCTGAGCGCCGCTGTGGTCACGTTCTCGTATGGTGTTGGCCATGCAATGTCGATCATTGGGCTTGCTCTATGTGCCTTTACGCTTGTCATGTTCATAATGAGGCACGGTGTCGAATTTATAGTCCCTGTGATTTTACGAAGACCGCAGGAAGTTATCTATGCATTCATATATAAGCTTCAGAACTTAAAACTCACGTATTTCATTGCTCTTGGTCTGCTGCTGCTCGAGAACTTCCTCATCGTTGCCACGCCGAAACTACCGCATCATGTCGATTTGATGCGCACTATTGCCGTTTACCTCTTCTATACACATTTCATATCCATCACTGCATACAGAACAGCCGTGCTGATAGGCCATTTGTCCAACAAAGAATTGGTTCGCGAGGTCTTGATGCAAACGCCCTGGAGAAGAGTTGTCAGGGAAAAGACAAACATCACTTTGGAAATTCTGCATGCGTATTGCACCGGGGTATTGACGCATATCATTCTTATCGCACCGTGGTATCTCGTGATCAGATATTCCAGTTTTTCAGCGATCTTCGTTCCGACAGCGTGCTTGATAAGTGTCATCATTCATCGGAAATGGCTGAAAGTGTTCAACGCGTGGTTCTATCGAGATCATTGGTTGGGGCATAATTCCGAGTTTGAGTTCATTTTTCTCCACGGAACACACCATGATGCTATCCCTTCCGGGTTGATTGCTGTAGCAGAAAACGGATTTTTAGAAGGGTTTATGCGGTACACGATGGGGTCTCCTATTGCGTTTTACAGCCCCATCATTTCTTTTTTGATCTACATGTCTGATATCAAAGCTGATATTGACCTGCATCAATATATTCCCGGAGTGTTTCCAAGAATACCAAGAAGGGTGATGGAGATATATCAGCATTCGACGCACCACTATGGTCTGCTCGCGCCCTATAGTATTGGCGCTAAATTCGATCAGCCTGACATTTCGGAAGATGTCAAGAGACCTTACAAGTGGCTTCCGGATGAAATAGCAAACTCCGCCAAGTTGGACGAGGAATTGACGGGCTTCCAATGGAACAACCCAATCCAGCAGAAAACTCTTAGTCTTTACGACAAGTACCAAAAGTGACACGAGGCGGTGTAAGCATTGCCAATATTGTGGTCAAAGATGTGCGCCGCCCGCGTTGAGACAGGTCCCAATGCGAATATTTGCTCTATCGGATATCCACGTCGACTACAACGCGAACGCCAGGTGGATTGCAAGTTTATCCATTGCTGAATATCAAGACGATGTGCTCATCCTTGCTGGCGACGTGACCGATATGCGGCGACTGCTTGATTGGTGCCTCAGTACACTCGCGAAGCGTTTTAAGAGAGTGCTATTCGTGCCTGGAAACCACGACTTGTGGGTGATACGCGAAGACCGCGACAAGAATTCATTGCAAAAGTTCGACGATGTCTGCGCGGTGGTCGAATCGAGCGGTGCGTCGATGCAGGTGTTTCACGAGCGTGGTGTATCGATCATCCCAGTGCTGGCATGGTACGACTACTCGTTCGGCGAGCCGAGCGAAGAGCTGAGATCGATATGGATGGACTACCGCGCCTGCCGTTGGCCGCGCGGGCTCACGGAAAAAGATATCGCGGCGCACTTTGCGGCCTTCAATAGCAAAGAGATCAGCTTGATGGGCGACAAAGTCATCACCTACTCGCACTTCTTGCCACGCATCGATTTAATGCCGGAGTTCATTCCGAGCGCAAAGAAGCTTCTATATCCTGTCTTGGGATCGGCGCAACTGGACCGGCAGTTGCGAAAGCTCAAGCCAAACATTCATGTTTACGGACACAGCCATGTTAACCGTCATGTGGAGATCGACGGGGTATCGTACATCAACAATGCTTACGGCTATCCGAGCGAAACCTGGATAACGTCGAAGCGCCTCAAGTGCATCCATGAGTGTTAGCGGTTGGATCGCATCAGATGACACGACAGAAATGAAACAGATGATCCCCCTCGCACCCGCCGAGATTCATTTGTGGTTGGCTTTTTACGATGAAATAATCGAGGAGGGCCTGCATTCCGCTTATCGAAAACTGCTCGATGCTGCGGAGAAGGAGCAGGAACCGCGATTTTATTTCCCCAGCGATCGGCGTCGCTATCTGATCACGCGGGCTTTGGTGCGGACGGTTTTGTCGCGCTACATACCCATCCATCCCAGGGAGTGGATCTTTTCCAACAATGCCTATGGGCGCCCCGACATCGTTAATGCGCAGGCGAGGAATGAGTGTTTGTCGTTCAATATTTCGCACACGCACAGCTTGATCGTCTTGGGGGTGTGCAAGCGCCGCGCGTTAGGGGTGGATGTCGAGAATATCCGCGCGCGTGAGGTGGCGATTGATGTCGCGGATCGCTACTTCGCGCCGGAGGAAGTCGCAGCACTTACGGCCGTTGCGCCGCATCAACAACAGTATCGATTCTTCGAGTACTGGACGTTCAAGGAGTCCTACATCAAGGCCCGTGGTATGGGTTTGTCCTTGCCCCTTGACAAGTTCAGTTTCCACTACCCCGATGATCATGCAGTCGAGATCGCGATTCATCCCGACTTGGCCGACGATGCAGCACGCTGGCAATTCTGGCAGTTCCGGCCGGCGCCGGAATATTTGGTGGCGATCTGCGCCGAGCGAGTTGGTGCTCAATTACCGAGCTTGGTCATTCGGCAGGCAATTCCATTGATGAGGGATCAAAAGATAGCCCTCGAATTCCAGCGGTTTTCAGCGTAGAACGTCCACGCTACAAATAACAACACAACCGGAGAGTCAGATGATTGCCTTCTTATTTCCTGGTCAGGGTTCACAGAAACGTGGCATGGGTCAGGGCTTGTTCGATGACGTGCGCGAATATGCCGCAGTCGAGAATGGTGTGGACACAATTCTGGGCTATTCATTGCGCAAGCTGTGTCTGGAGGACGCGGATAATCGCCTGAAAGAAACGCAATTCACCCAGCCCAGTCTCTACGTAGTCAATGCGCTGTATTACTACAAGGCTGTCAGTCGGGGCGCGCATCCTGCCTATCTGGCAGGTCATAGCTTGGGCGAATATAACGCATTGCTTGCGGCGGGCGTGTTCGATTTTCTGACCGGGCTGCACCTGGTGAAAAAGCGCGGCGAGCTGATGTCACAAGCGAAGAATGGGGCCATGGGAGCGGTGATTGGTTTGGGCGCCAGCATGATCTCCAAGGTGATCAAAGAAAACGGACTGGCGAGCCTCGATGTCGCCAACTACAATTCGCCGTCGCAAACGGTGGTATCGGGTCCTGTGGAGGATATCAAGCGCGCTGGTTTGCTGTTCGAAAAAGCAGGCGCGCGAATGTACATGCCGCTACAGGTCAGCGCTGCCTTTCATTCACGATACATGGCAGATGCCGCGAAAGCATTTGCGAATTTCCTATCGCCGATGTCTTTTGTTGCTCCCGAATTTCCCGTTATTGCGAATGTGACTGCCCAGCCTTATCCCACCGACAACGCATCGGAGGCTATCAAGTCTCTGTTGGTGAAGCAGATAGCGCGTTCGGTGCAATGGACTCAGAGCATACGTTTCCTCATCAGCCAGGGCGTCACGCAATTCAGCGAAATGGGTCCGGGAAATGTCTTGACGCGATCGGTGCAACAAATTCAACAAGAAAAGGACGGCTAAGGTCCTCAACGATTGCTGGGGACCTCTCATCAGAAAGAGCCGGCCTCGTAGGTCCCCGATGGGCGTTTGCATCGGTAGCACCAGCTCCGGCGGTGCAATTCAACGGGAGGAGCACGTTAATATGAAGAAGATCATAAAACACAATGATCGAGCCGTCTTTCATAAGCTATACGGACTAAAAAGACCAAGAGTTGTCTATTACAAAAGAGATTTTGTTGACTATGTATTGATGATTGCGCTGAGCGCACTTGCTATTGGCCTTTCCTATGGTTTTGGCCGTACTATATCGATCGTTGGATTTGCCCTATGCGCCTTTATGGTTGCGGCGTTCATAATAAGGCATGGGATTGAACTGAGAGTCCCTCTGATCTTAAGAAGGCCGCAGGAGCTTCTTTATATAGTTATATATAAACTACAAAATCTTAAGTCTGGGTACTTCGTTGCTCTTGGCGTGCTCCTGCTGGAAGAAGTCCTGATCGCCGCAACGCCGACTCTTCCCCATCACTTCGATCTGATGCGCAAGGTTGCCGCTTGGCTGTTCTACACACATTTCCTATCCATAACCATATATAGAACAGTCATCTTGACCGACCATTTGGCCAAAAAGGAATTAGTCCGCGAGGTATTGATGCAAACCGCGTGGAAAAGAGTTATCAAGGAAAAGACAAACATCACATTGGAGATCCTACATGCTTATTGCACTGGAGTATTGACGCACATCTGCGTGATAGCGCCATGGTACCTCGTAATCACATATTGTAGGTTCTCAGTGGTCTTTCTGCCGGCTGTGTGTTTGATCAACATCATAGTGTATCTAAAATGGTACAAAGTGTATAACGCATGGTTCTATCGGGATCATTGGTTGGGGCACAATTGCGAGTTTGAATTCGTATTTCTCCATGGACCTCATCATGATGCTATCCCCTCTGGGTTGATTGCCGTGGGAGAAAACGGATATTTGGAGGGCTTCCTGCGATATGTGGTGGGAGAGCCTATCCCATTTCTTAGTCCAGCCATTGCTTTCGTTCTCTATATGTTAATTATCAAAATAGATATCGACACACATCAGTATATTCCGGGAGTTTTCCCAAGAATGGAAAGAAGATTCCTGGAGATTGCTCAACATCCGACGCACCACTATGGGCCGCTGGAACCCTACAGTATTGGCTTGAAAATGGATCAACCCGGCACCTCAGAAGAGCTTCGGAAAACGTACAAGCTAATTCCAGATGAACTGATGAACTCCGCCAAGCTGGACGAAGAGCTGACAGGTTTCAGGTGGGATAACCCAACCTATCGGAAAATTCTTAGCCTCTACGATAAATATCACAAGTGACACGAGAGGGTGTAAGCAGGATTCGATTGAAGGGTGGCGCGGGTAATGCAAACTCGCTTCAAGTGAGCTCGGACGGAGGTGGTACGCGGATCGCCCCCGTTCGCAAGCACGGCGCAAATTACCTTGCTCCGCTCGAGGTTCGAAGGCGGCGTAGCCAAGACAGTAAGGCGTCTGCCGGCAAAGCAGATCATCGGGAGTGCAATTCTCTCCGCCGCCTCCAGAGTTTTTTGGCTGGTCGGCCTGGCAACAGAAGCCCGGTCTATCTAAAACCGTGGACACAACATAAGAATCTGGCCATCGGATGCCGAGGTCGAGATTCATTTCTTCAGCCGGGATAACACGAGAAAATCATGACAAAGAGTAACCCAGCCAGGTTTCACAAGCTATATGGGCTCAGAAAACCAAAGATTACGTATTTTGGAAGAGACTTTCTTGACTATGCGTTGATGATCTCCTTGAGCGCGCTTGTCATCATCGTTTCATATGGGCTTGGGCGCGTGATGGGGATCCTTGGCCTTGCTCTATGCGTATTCATGGTCGCCATGTTTATCAGAAGGCATGGGGTTCAATTTAGAGTCCCCGTGATCTTAAGAAGGCCGCAGGAAGTTCTCCATCTGTTCATATACAAGCTCGAGAATGCACCGCCTGTCTTCTTCATGGCGGTGGGCCTGCTCCTGCTGGAGAATGTCCTGATCGCCGCAACCCCGAATCTTCGGCACCACGTCGAATCGATACGCAAGATTGCCTTCTATCTGTTTTATATCCATTTCATAGGCATCACCGTATACAGAACAGCCATCCTCGTTGCCCATTTGGCAAAAAAAGAATTGGTCCGGGAGATATTGATACAGACGCCGTGGAGAAGGGTTGTCAGGGAAAACACAAACATCACTTTGGAGATCGTCCATGCTTATTGCACCGGGCTATTGACGCACATCGTCCTCATTGCGCCATGGTATCTCGTGATCACCTATTCCCGTTTTTCAGTGCTCTTCCTTCCTCTGGTGTGCTTGATCAATATCGTCGTTGAGCTGAAATGGGTGAAAGACCATAACGCGTGGTTCTATCGAGATCATTGGCTGGGCCACAATTCCGAGTTTGAATTCATATTTCTCCACGGACCACACCATGATGCGATTCCGTGTGGTTTGATTGGCGCGGCTGAGCACGGGTTCTTAGAGGGGTTTCTTCGGGCTACCGTGGCTTTTCCTGACCCATTTTACAATCCCATCATCGCTTCTATCGTCTATAGCTGGGAGGTCAAACAGAATATTGAGCTACATCAGTATATTCCCGGGATTTTTCCAAGACTGCCAAGAAAATTGATGGAGATTGCCCAACATTCGACGCACCACTATGGGCCGCTCGAGCCTTATAGTTTGGGCTTGAAACTGGATCAGCCAGGCATTTCTGAAGATTTCAAGAAGACTTTCGATCGAGTTCCCGAGGAAGTAAAGAACTCGATTAAGCTGGACGAAGAATTGACAGGTTTCAAGTGGGATAATCCCACCCATAGGAAAATCCTTAGTCTCTACGATAAGTATCACAAGTGACACATCTGCAATCTGAACGGCAAATCCCAATATGGTTGATCAGGAACTGTTACGAGAGTTAGCCGAAGGCTATCTGAGGTCGGTTGTCTCCGAGGCTTCGGGATGTTTGAAGTCAGATCTCCACCCGTTTGCCCCATTCGGCGAACTCGGGATTGATTCATTTCGCGTGCTCAAGATAATCAAAAAATTAGAAGCGGACTTCGGCAGGTTGCCCAAGAGCCTGCTCTTCGAGAATTTCAACATCAATGATTTGGCAAATTACTTTGTGGTCAGGCATGGGGAGACTCTCTCTGCCAAGTTTGCGAAAGAATTGGAGGGGGCCAATTCTTTAGCCGATAGCAACGGCCAGCAACCAAAACCGGCTGCAGTCCCCGAAGAGGGAAGGCCACGGGCGGCAGGCCAGAGCAATACGCTCAGCGGAGAAGCAGCGCCCATTCGCATACTGGAAAAGGAAGCGCACTCGCATCCCGAATTGCGGGAACTCGTCCAAACCCTTTTCGACCGCTACAAGAGAGAGGGCTGTGCATCGCGCGGGACGAGAAAGATTGCGCCGAATCTCTTCATTGGCAGTGCAAGACGCGGCTATTTCAACTATGGCCGAAGCAAGAATATTATCCTCGTGTACGCATATACCGGACCGCGAGATTATTTCCCCGCGCTCCTGGAGGAAATGCACCGGTATTGCGAGATGAACAACTTCCAATTCAACTTCCTCGCTGATGAAGAAATTCGAGCGATCAGGGGTATATCCCTGTCTATGACGCCATTTGGCGCGTTGCAGCGCATCGTGAATCTAAAGGATTTCACCCTCGAAGGCGGAGCGATGCGCCGTTTGCGCTACCAGGTATCCAAGTTCCAGAAATCCGGCGCATGCAAAACGGAAGAATATCTCCGCGGCTCCAATCAAGAAACGGACAAGAATATCGCCCGCATCATCGATCGATGGTGCGAAGCGAGGACAATGGTCAACCCGCTGGTTCAAGACGTCAAAGGTGAAATTCTTGCCGGCACCTTGCGCGCCGAGCACCGGCTCTTCCTGACCTATCTCGACGATGTCCTGCAGAATGTCGTCCTCATCACTGGAATGTCCTCGGAGGAGAGCGGTTATTTGATGGACCTGGAATTTTATCCTCCAGATATGCCTATGGGAGGCCTAGAGTTCGCTATTGTTCAAATTATCGAGGTTCTCGTAGCAGAGGGATGCGATGTGCTGAGTATGGGCGGGACCTACGGGTGCAAGCTCAATTCTTCGGCCAATGCGGACCCCGAGATCGACAAGATCTTGGATGACCTGCGTGAGCAAAACATTTTCAATGACGAAGGCAATCTTCAATTCAAGAATAAATTTCGCCCTGAAAACAAAACCATTTTCCTTTGTCGTCCCGCAGGGAGCGGCGATCCTGACAATGTCATCGACATCATCATGATGATTGCTGATCCTGAGAAAATGCAGACCTCAGATGAAGAGAACCATAACTTCGGTAAAGAGCAGCGTCACGTCGCGAAGCTCGTGGAAGAGCCAGTGCGGCATCGGGCAACGTCTTCGGAATGCACCCAAGCAAGTTGCCAGCGGCTAGTGATTGAAGGACGTGATCGGTCGCGCGCCTTATCGAATTTCGGCTTCAATCCGCTCAATATTCCCCACGAACTTGTTGAGTTCGACCTCAAGACGGACTCCTGGGCTCAACTGGAGATGCCGGCCATCGAGGCGCACATGAGGCATCTGCATGGACAACTTCAGCAGCACGCGGATGTAGATGACAGTTTGAGAGCCGTATTTCCTTTCCCTCATTTTGTCCTCACCGATTCCGGACAAGCGGCCGAGCACATTTTCTTCAAAGCCTGGCCGAAGAAAGGGGTCGTACTCCAGAATTTGTTGTTTCCGAGCACCATCTTTCATCAGATCGATCAAGGCTTAGGGAACAGGGAATTGCCTCATCCCGCAGTGTTTGAGGCGAATTCACACGAACAGTACAAAGGCAACATGGACTGGGAAGCGCTGCAGGCACAAGTGGCGCAAGATCCAGCTGCAATTGCCCTTGTCTGTATCGAGGTGAACAACAATGCTGCGGGCGGGCATCCCGTTTCGATGCAGCATCTACGGGATGTGAAAGCGTTGCTCGCCGAACATTCCATCCCTCTCGTTATTGACGGCACGCGCGTTGTGGAAAATGCGCGGCTCCTGATTGAACATGAGAAGGAATATGCGGGGAAGAGTATATGGGTGGTCGTCCGGGAAATGTTCTCTTACGCAGATGCCGTGATCGGCAGCTTGACCAAGGATTTTTGTGTGAAGAAGGGTGGAATCGTTGCCACGAATGACGTCAAGCTATTTCATCGACTTCAAGCACTCGCCCATGAAGAAGGAGCCGGGATCGATCTGATCGACAAGAAAATGATTGCGCTCTCTTTGCAAAATCGAAAGCAGATCGAAGCCAAAGTGTTGCGCAGAATGGAAGGAGTTCGCCTGATTTGGCGAGCGCTGAACGAACGCAACATTCCAATTGTGCACCCCGCCGGAGGGCACTGCATTCTGATTGACGTCAAGCAAATCCCGGAATTCAAGGACTTCAAATATCCGGTCGCTTCATTCTTGGCTTGGATCTATTTGAACACCGGGATTCGCGGGGCCGCGCACAGCGTAGGGATGCAAAAGCATACCCGCATCAATGACTTGGTTCGGCTGGCCATCCCCGTCGGCCTGAAGCAGGACCAAATCGACAGCATGACAGATCGACTCATTCATTCATTCGACAAAAAAGTGAACATTCCCGAAATCGTAGTGGAAAGCGGCGTTCCCCAGCCATTGGGAGCCGTCTATGCGAACTACAAATTAGCGAAATATCACAGGGTGTCAGGAAACGTCGTAGCTGAAACGACCTTCACTGCTGCCGCATCGGGAAAACATACACTTGCAGCGCATCCCTCGGTTGCCGGCCCGTTGCCAGCTTCACCGAGGTCGGCGCAACGATCCTCTTCTCGCGAGACTGTTACGACAGAGAATAAGTCCCAAGAAACCGAATCGACTGAGACTGCTGTGAACGCAAAATCGCGCCGAACGCAAGATGTCGCGATCGTAGGAATGGCTGGCCGTTATCCCAAGGCGAAGAATCTGAGAGAGCTGTGGGAGAACGCGGCACACGGTAGAGATTGTATAGAGGATATCCCCGCGGACCGCTATGAATGGCGTCTGCAACATGCAAGCATCGAGAGGTATCGGGGTGGTTTTATTGATGACGTGGATAAGTTCGACTCTTTGTTTTTCAACATTTCTCCCCGAGAGGCAGAAATGTTGGATCCTCAAGAGAGGCTTTTTCTTGAAGTGGCATGGGAAGCAATGGAGGACGCGGGCTACTACCCCGAAATCCTGGCACAGGAAGGCGCGTCGCGAAATATAGGCGTATTTGTTGGTGCGGTATGGGCGATGTACCAAATGCTTGGCGTTGAGGAGAAGCACGTCGGCAATAAGATAGTGCCCAACTCTTTTCTGTGGAGCATCGCCAATCGCGTTTCCTATTGCTTGAATCTCTCCGGTCCCAGCTTGACAGTAGATACGGCGTGCTCCTCCAGCTTGACGGCCATTCATCTCGCCTGTGAAGCGATCCATACCGGAGAGTGTTCCGCCGCCATCGTCGGCGGCGTAAACCTGGACCTCCATCAGGCCAAACTGGATATCAATCAGAATGGCGGCGCGCTGTCGGTTGACGGGGTCTGCCGCAGCTTTGGAAAGGGCGCGAATGGCTATGTGGCAGGAGAGGGCGTTGGTGCGCTCTTTCTCAAGCCTCTAGGTCAAGCTGTGGAGGACGGCGACAATATTTATGGTGTGGTTAAAAGCGCCGTTGTCAATCACGGGGGGCGCACCAGCGGATATACCGTTCCCAATCCGAAAGCGCAAACCAGCCTGATTTTGTCGGCATTTGCAAAAGCCAATATCGGGGCGCGAAGCATTGGGTATATCGAGGCACATGGTACAGGCACCGAATTGGGTGACCCGGTTGAAATTGCCGGTTTGAGTGATGCTTTCAGTGCGGACAATGTAAAGAATCAAACCTGCGCTATCGGTTCGATCAAGAGCAATATAGGCCATTTGGAAGCGGCGGCAGGGGTCGTCAGCGTATCCAAGGTGCTTCTACAGATGAAGCACCGTCAACTGGTGCCTTCCTTGCATTCCGCAGAGTTGAGCGAATTCATCGATTTCCAGAACTCCCCGTTCTACGTCGTCCAACGTCTGGAAGAGTGGAAAGCCAAGGAAGTGGATGGAGTGCGGCTTCCCCTCCGCGCAGGAATTAGTTCCTTTGGCGCGGGCGGCGCAAATGCGCACGTCATCTTGGAAAGCTACGAACCGATATTGCAAGCGAGCGAAGAACCAACTCAAGTGCGCCAGCTGGTTTTCCCGCTCTCTGCCAAGAATGAGGATCAGTTGCGTGAGAGCGCGGTTCGCTTGGCGAAATTCCTTCAACAGAACTACATAGATCTGAATGACACTGCTTATACCCTGCAAATCGGCCGGAAGTCATTCGATCATCGCCTGGCTATTGTTGCCAAGACAAAAGAAGAGCTGCTTGAAAAGTTGAGGTGCTTCGTAGACGGGAAGAAAACTGAGGACACTGCTACTGGTCATGTGAAGAGCGGAGAGGGCGTTACGCGATTACTGAATCGCCGAGAGAAACAAGAATTCATTCGGTTGCTGTCGCAGAGTCGAGATCCTCACAAATTTGCCGACCTGTGGGTCGAAGGTCTGCTCGCAGACTGCCACGGACTTCAAACCGATGGGTCGGGAAAGAGAGTGTCTTTACCGACCTACCCCTTTGCTGACAAGCGGCACTGGGCTTTCAAGAAATCTCCGATGCGCCATTCTTTACAGCCAGGGGCAGGCATGCACCCGCTGGTCGATACCAACGAATCGACTTTCAAGCGTCAACTTTTCAAGAAAACATTTCACGAGCGGGACTTTTTCATCTACGACCACCACGTGGCAAACATTCCAACGCTCCCCGGTGTCGCCTATCTAGAGCTGGCACGGAAAGCTGGGGAAATCGCCGCGGACAGACAAGTCCGAAAAATCCGCAATATTCTTTGGGTGAGTCCGATTGCGGTCCAAAACTCGACCCCCAAAGAGGTCTTCATTGAACTAAAGCCGAGTGGGGACACCGTTCAATTTGAAGTGTTTAGCGCTGGCGCGAAGGGCAACAAAATACTTCACTCGCAGGGAAAACTTCTGTACACGACGAAGCAGGAAGCTGCCGCCGAGCCGGAATACGTCGAGCTGGATGAGATTCGCGCAAGGTGCGAGAAAATTATCGACGGGAAAGACGCCTATCCTCTCTTCAAGTCGGTCGGTTTGAACTTGGGCCCCAGCTTTCAGGTACTCCAGGAAGTCTACAAAAACGACAATGAAGCCTTGGGAGTTTTGAAGCTACCAGAATTCCGCCAGGGAGACCTGCAAAGCATGGTTCTCCATCCCTCCCTAATCGATGGTTCCTTGCAAGCCGGCATGGCCGCGCAGCTCGGTGACAACGTAGGGGAAATGTTGGTCCCGTATTCCATCGGCGAGGTCGAAATCCTGCATCCCCTTCAACCCATCTGCTTCAGCTATGTCACACAGGCGAAAGAGGACAAGAAGGAGAACCGGGAGAAGTCGCGCGTCCTCAAATCCAACGTGCTGATTACGGACCAGGCGGGAAAGGTGCTCGTAAAAATTCGCGAATCGACCGGCGTGCCTCTTCGAGAAGTTCATAAGAAATCGGAAAATAATGCGGACACGGATGGTTTTTCCAAACTCTACTATTCGTACGAATGGGAAAAGGCAGCGCTGGGTACAGAGTACGCGAAGCAAAATAGCCCGGCCTCTGTCTTGCTTTTCGATACAAAGGAAACGCTGCGTGATCTTTATCAGGGGCGGCTCAGAGAAGCAGGAACGAGTTCTGATCAAGTCATTTTGGTGCAGCCCGGAGAAAGCTTCCAGGATTTGGGCAAGCAGTCTTACAAAATCAATCCACAAAACAAAGATGACTTTACACAGCTCTTTGAATGCCTGAGTGAAAAAAAATACCCGGTAGAAAACATCTGCTTTGCCTGGCCTGTTGGTCATGCTGATCTCCGTGATGAGAAGTGTGTGAAAGAGTCTCTGGAGAGAGGCGTCTCCTCTTTCCTGTTTGTGTGCCAGTCCCTGATTAAGCAACAACTTGAAAGTAAAGTGCAATTGCTCTATCTCTATTCAGCAAAACAGGGTCAGGCCCAGCCCCACAACGAGGCAATGAGGGGCTTTGTCAACACGCTGCATTTGGAGCACCCCAAACTGCTTTGCAAAACGCTTGAAATTCGGCAGGACGGTGTCGATTACGAGCGGATTCTCGACGCAGTTTCGGCGGAATTTCAAGCACGCTCGCAAGATGCGACGGCTGTACGCTATGACGCTCAAGGGCGCCATATCAAGAAGCTCAAATCCTTTGAGCTCGAACAAGCCGAGGGCTCTTCCCCTTCCAAAGATATGGGCTTAAGGGAAAAGGGAGTCTATCTGATTACGGGGGGAGCGGGCGGGCTGGGCCTCCTATTCGCCGATTTTTTGGCTAAGGAGTGCAAGGCGAGACTGCTTCTTACCGGTCGATCCAAGCTGTCGGTCGAACAGGCAGCCAAGTTAGAAGAACTCAGAAAGTCAGGCGCGGAAGTGCTTTACCTGCCTGCCGACGTCTCCAACTATGAAGATGTCAAGCATCTGGTCAACGAGGGCAAGTCCCGTTTTGGAGAGATCAACGGAATCATCCACGCCGCTGGCGTTTTGAGGGACTCGCTTATCAGGAATAAAACGCCGGAGGAAATGAGCGCGGTTTTCGCTCCCAAGGTCTACGGAACGCTTCATCTGGATGAGATCACCAAAAACGAGAAGCTGGACTTCTTCGTAACATTTTCCTCGCTTGCGGCCGTCGCCGGCAATGCGGGGCAATGTGACTATAGTTTCGCGAATCACTTCATGGACTCGGTTGCCGCCGAGCGCGAACTTCTTCGAGTGATGGGAGCAAGGTTCGGCAAAACGTTGAGCATCAATTGGTCGATATGGGCCGACGGGGGAATGAAACTCGATGAGCAGACAGAGCTCTATTTCAAGAAAACCCTGGGAATACGGCCCTTGAGCGCGGCAACGGGACTTGAAGCGTTTGTGCGAGGTCTTGCTTCTGAAAAATCTCAGTTTGCCGTGCTCCAAGGCGTGCAAGAAAAAGTAGAGCTGGCGTGGGGTTTGAGAAAGAGAAAGCCGGCGCCCGCTGCGCCTGCGTCACCTGCGTCTTCCACTCAAGCCGTGACCGAGCCGATTTCTGGTGAAAGAGACGGCGATCTATTCGCGTGGCTCCAGAACGAATTGTCGCAAATCGTCATGGAATTACTGAAGCTCGATGCCAGCGATATTTCGCCGGATAAGATATTGCTGGATCTCGGCTTCGACTCAATTGGTCTGACGACATTTGCGAACGCGATAAACGAGAAGTATGAACTGGACCTAACGCCCGTTCTATTCTTTGACTATCCGTCGATAGGCGAGATTGCGAAACATTTGTGTGTAGAGCGGAAGAATGAAATTGTTCGATTCTCTCGTGGCTCTGCGACCGCTACCACGATCGCCACGCAGCCACACGCAACGCGGCAGCACGCTAAGACCGAAAGTTCTGAAAGTCACCAGGAGAAAACATTCGAGATCGGCAAGGGCTGGGATCCATCTGCCCTGGATCGGGAAGCAATGCCGCTAGTTCCCGGCGGAGGCTTTCTTCCGGAGCTGCGCTTTGTGAACAGGCCCATTGCCATCGTGGGTATCAGCGGCGTCATGCCGCAATCCGAAGACTTGGAAAAATTCTGGGAAAACTTAAAGAACTCGAAAGATATGATCACCGTCATCCCGCCTAACCGCTGGCGCTGGGAGGACTATTACGGAGATCCCCTCAAGGAGGTAAATAAGTCCAACTCCAAGTGGGGCGGGTTCATGAATGAGATCGACAAGTTCGATCCGCTGTTTTTTGGAATCTCCCCAAGAGAAGCGCAGACAATGGACCCGCAGCAGCGGATCTTTCTGGAACAAGTATGGAAGGCAATTGAGGATTCCGGGCAAAAGGTCTCGGATCTTTCTGGCACGAGAACGGGATTATTTGTGGGGGTCGCCACAAATGATTACATCGACGTAATGAATAATCTCCAAATTGCCCTGGACGGGTATTCGGCCTCGGGGAATTCCCACTCCGTCTTAGCCAATCGAGTTTCATTCCTGCTCAATTTGCGCGGACCGAGCGCACCCATCGACACCGCTTGTTCCAGCTCATTGATCGCCCTGCACAGGGCCATTGAATCGATTCACACAGGAAGCTGTGATATGGCCATCGTGGGCGGCGTACAGGTAATGCTGAGTCCCGCCGCGTACATTTCATTTGGCATGGCCGGAATGTTGAGCGGCGATGGGAAGTGCAAAACCTTTGATAAGCGGGCAAATGGCTATGTGCGCGGAGAGGGTTGCGGAGCAATTTTCCTCAAACCTTTATCGGCCGCCAAGGCTGACGGAAATCATATCTACGCGGTCATCAAGGCGACGGCGGAAAATCATGGCGGCCGAGTGACGACGCTGACGGCGCCGAATTCATCTGCTCAATCTGCTCTTCTAATCGAGGCCTATGAAAAGGCGCAAATCGATCCCGCGACCGTCGGATATATTGAATGCCACGGGACTGGAACCAGTCTGGGAGATCCCATCGAAATTCAGGCGCTCAGTAAGGCGTTTTCTGAATTGTACAAAAGGCGCAACAAAGCGCCCGCGAAAACCCCCCACTGCGGTTTGAGTTCGGTGAAGACCAATATTGGCCATCTGGAGACTGCCGCTGGCATTGCGAGCGTGCTTAAGGCTTTGCTGGCCATCAAGCACAAACAGATTCCGGCGAACATCCACTTTGAAGAGATCAATCCCTATATCAATCTCAAGGGAACCCCATTCTATATTGCAGATCAACTTACTCCCTGGGAAGCCGCGACGGCCGATGATGGGTCGCCCATTCCTCGCAGAGCGGGCGTGAGTTCTTTTGGTTTTGGCGGAGCCAATGCTCACATCGTGCTGGAGGAATATATCCCTCCGAAACCTCAACCTCGGGGTCAAGCGCAGGGTCCACAATTGATCGTGCTGTCCGCGAAAAATGAAGAACGTCTCAAGGCATACGTGCACTCAATGCACGCGTACCTCGACAAGGAAGACGTCGACCTGGGTGATTTTGCCTACACGCTGCAGGTAGGAAGAGATGAGATGCCGGAAAGACTGGCATTGGTCGTTTCAAGCATAGCAGACTTGAAACAGAAATTCGTCGAGATTCTCAAAGGTGGCGAGAGTCCGAAAGACTGCTACCGCAATAACATCAGGGATGGGAAGGCAAAATCGCAAACGGCGGCCGACGCCCAGGGAGAGACCTTCGTCCAAGCCCTTATCGAACGGAGAGAACTGTCAAAGCTGGCAGAGCTGTGGGTATCCGAAACGAAAATCGACTGGCGCTGCCTGTACAAGTCAGATAGTCCGAGGCGTATTTCCCTTCCTACTTATCCTTTTGCGAGGGAACGTTATTGGATCCCCAGCGCGGAAAGAAAAATTACCCAAAAGCAACGTGATCTTGGCGGGATCGCTGCTGCATACCTTCATCCTCTGGTTCATCGCAATGTCTCGACATTGGAAGAACAGAAATTTGCTTCCCGCTTCTCCGGAGAGGAATTCTACTTGGTCGATCACGTTGTCGAGACACAGAAGATCCTGCCTGGCGTCGCTTATTTGGAAATGGCCAGGGCCGCGGGTGAGTTATCAGGGAATGCGAAAGTGCGTGTCATTCGAAATCTTACCTGGGAGCGACCTCTCATCGTAGGCAGCGACGCCAAGGAGGTAGAGGTCTCGCTTGTGCCGATCCAGAACGAGGTCAAGTTCGCGGTAAAGACCGTCGGCAAAGAAGAACCGATCGTGCATTGCACTGGAAAATTGACGTATTCACTAGACACTTCCGCCCCCGAAGTTCTGGATATAGCTGGAATTCAAGATCGTTGTTCAGAGCAGGTCATATCAGGAAAGGAACTTTATCCCCTCTTAAGCGGCTCAGGGTTGAAATTGGGCAGAAGTTTTCAAATCGTCGAAAGAATATATGCCACTGAATCTGAGTCGCTCGCGGTCCTGCATTTGCCCCAACATCTGAAAGAGGAGGCAAACCAATTCTGGTTGCACCCCGCCTTGATGGACGGTTCCTTGCATACGGCTATCGGACTAATGAAAAAGAACGGAATGGACCTGCCGCTAAGCCTCCCTTATTCGGTAGGCGAGGTGCAAATACTCCATCCGCTGCAAGACCTCTATTACGGCTACGCCACTTGGGCCGTCGATAATCCCCAGGATAGGCAAAACAATCTGAGAGTGAGCTTTCAGCTTTTAGACAAAAATGGAAAGGTTCTGGTACGGATAAAAGACTTCGCATCCAGACCCTTGCCGAGCGATGTAACCAAGGCAATTCTACGAGAAGCGGGCGATGAGCCCGAGGGAGTTACTGGCGAAAAGGAAAGCAAAGCACATTTGCAAACTTTGGTTCCGGTTTGGAATCCCGCGCGCCTCGAAACGGACAAGCGGGCAGTTCCTTCGGAGTCATCCAAAATACTTCTGGTGGGCGGTGATCAAACTCGTCTGGATTGGATCAGGAAGTCCTACCCGAACTCGCAGCTCCTGGAGTTGCCCTCGCACTCCAGCATCGACATCATTGAGAAGAAACTTGGTGAGTGCTCTTTCGATCAGTTGTTCTGGGTCGCTCCCGACGTAAATTCCGACGCCGGGGGCGAGATCCGGGGCGATGACCTGATCATCGATCAGCAAGAGGAAGGAGTGTTGGTTGTCTTCCGCATCGTAAAAGCCCTGCTCCTCTTGGGGCACGCGAGCAGGAAACTTCAATGGACAATCGTCACTGTTAGGACACAGCAGGTGACAGCCGTTGAGCCGATTCAGCCCGCTCACGCCGGAGTAGTCGGCTTGGTCGGCAGTCTGGCGAAAGAGCATCCCCAATGGGACTTAAGGCTGTTGGACCTGGATTCGCTGGCATCAGTGTCTGCTCAAGAATGCTTGTCCCTGCCCTGGGACAAGCAGGGTAGCGGGCTGGCCAATCGTAATGGTGAGTGGTTTCAGCAGGAACTGGTGGTCATGACAGCCCCCCCCCAGGCGACACCCGCATATCGACAAAACGGAGTCTATGTAGTTATCGGCGGCGCCGGTGGCCTTGGCGAACTATGGAGTCGCTTCATGGTCGAAAACTACCAGGCCAACGTGGTCTGGATTGGCCGGCGTAAATACGACGCCGCCATTGAAGCCAAAATCAATTCGTTGACTCGGCTGGGTCGTGCTCCTTTATATATTTCGGCCGACGCGGCTAACGTGGATGCGTTAGAGCAAGCATGCAAAACGACCCTGAAGACTTATCCGGTGATTCATGGAGTCGTACACTCAGCCATGGTTCTCCATGATCACAGCATTGCCCGCATGGACGAATCGGCATTCAGGGCCGGCTTATCTGCCAAAGTTGATATTAGTGTGAATATGGATCGAGTTTTCGGCAAGCAAGAGCTGGATTTTATGCTCTTCTTCTCCTCCATCATATCCTTCTTCAAAACACCTGGGCAGTCCAATTATTCTGCCGGCTGTACCTTCAACGACAGCTTTGCGCACAAGCTTCGGCAACAGCGCGACTATCCGGTGAAAATCGTGAACTGGGGTTACTGGGCCAATGTCGGCGCCGTGGCTGATGAATTCCATCGCAAAATCATGCAGCAGATTGGAATCGGATCCATCGAGGCGGATGAGGGCATGGCATCTCTGCGAGCTTTGGTTGATTCCGAGATGCATCAGTTGGCCTTGGTCAAAACGCTGGACAGCCAGGCTACCGCAGGCCTCAGTTTCTCGGAGGCCATTACGTATTATCAGCAACGCGCAGCGAAGAATAATGCACCGCAACATTCTGCGGATTTCAAACGGAGCGATTTGAAGGCTAGCGACGTTGCTCGAACGAAAAACACCCGAACTGTCAACGGTACTTCGCCCTCCGCGGAGCCGAGTGAACAGATGAGCAAAGATCACATACGACGGATCATTACCGAGACGCTTTCAGAGGCGCTGAAAATGGACGCCGCCAGGATTCGCAGTGATGACCCTTTTGCGGATTACGGAGTTGATTCCATCGTAGGCGTCAATTTTGTTCGTACGCTAAGTGAGACGCTGCAGATCGAACTCGAGCCGGCAAAGCTATTTGCATACAGCACGGTCAATCAGCTTTCCGAATACATTTGGAACGATTGGCAAGAACAAATTGCGCTGCAACTGCCTCAAGGCTATGTCATTTCACAAAAGCTTGCTAACTCAACAGATGAAACGCCGGCCGAGCGTGAGATGAGTTCCAAGCATCGTTTCACAAGAAAGAATCTGCTTGTTGAAGCAGGTAACGCATTCAAGGGCGGTCAAGAAAGCAACTCACGCAACATTAGTGTTGAGCCCATAGCCATCATTGGCATGAGCGGGCGTTTCGCGGAATCGGAATCGCTGGACGAGTTTTGGCGAAATCTCAAAGAAGGGAAGGACCTAGTCAAACGGGTCTCTCGCTGGAGCGCAAGAGATTGTGTTATCTCGGAATCCTCCGGGAATAGGTATTGCAGCCATGGTAGCTTTATTGACTCAGTAGATCGATTTGATCCGTCGTTTTTCAGGATTTCACCTCTCGAGGCCATTTGGATGGATCCCCAGCAGCGCTTATTTCTGGAAGAATCCTGGAAAGCGTTGGAAGATGCAGGGTACGCCGGCAAAGCCGTGCACGACAGGCAATGCGGCGTCTATGTCGGCTGCGGAACGTCCAACTATGACCGGCTTTTCGCGGAAGAGCCGCCGCCGCAGGCATGGTGGGGTAATTCGCAGTCTGTTGCTCCCGCGCGGATCGCCTACTACCTCAATCTCCAAGGCCCCGCCATAGCTGTAGACACCGCCTGCTCCAGCAGCTTGGTAGCGATACATCTGGCTTGCCAGGGTCTATGGTCGCACGAAATGGAGATGGCCTTGGCCGGTGGAGTGTATGTAGAGGCAACTTCCGGATTCCACCAGGTCGCCAATCGTGCTGGCATGCTTTCTCCCGAAGGCAAATGCTCTAGCTTTGACGCTGGGGCTAATGGTTTTGTGCCGGGAGAAGGGGTTGGCGTAGTAGTACTGAAGCGCTTGCAGGACGCTCTGTTAGACGGGGACTATGTTTATGGCGTGATTGCAGGAAGCGGCATCAATCAAAACGGCAGCTCGAATGGTCTTATAGCTCCAAATGCGCGCGCGCAAGAACGGTTGGAACGTTGGGTGTATGACCGTTTCAAGATCAATCCTGAAACAATTCAGGTCGTTGAAGCGCATGGCACGGGGACCCTAGTGGGAGACTCGATCGAATACGGAGCCCTCAGCCGTGCTTTCCGCGAATATACGGACCAGAAGCAATTCTGCGCTATTGGCTCGGTCAAGACCAACATAGGGCATACTGCAACCGCTGCTGGCGTAGCGAGTGTTTTGAAACTTTTGCTGTCGCTGAAGCATCGACAGATTCCCCCTTCCTTGCATTTCCAGAAAGGCAATCCCGCTATCAATTTCGAGTCCGGTCCGTTCTATGTCAATACCCAATTGCGAGAATGGGAAGTAGAGGGCAATCAAAAACGCCGAGCTGCTGTAAGCTCCTTTGGGTTCAGTGGGACCAATGCCCATTTGGTCATTGAAGAGGCCCCTTCGATTGGGCGAGCTACCGGAGGGGCACCCGGCTATCTCGTGGTGCTCTCGGCTCGAACTTCGGAACAGTTGAAGCAACAGGCGCGCAATCTTCTTGCGCTGGTACAGCGTACGCCCGGTTTGTCAATGAACGATTTGAGCTTCAGTCTGTTCGTCGGGCGTATGCATTTCAACCATCGCCTGTCTTGTCTCGCTTGCAATCAGGAAGAGCTTATTCATTTTCTCCAGCAATGGTCTGAAACCGGGGTCGCAAGTCAGATTTACACTTCAGAGGTTCAAGAGGGCAAGATACGAGAGCAGGCGTCGCTGAAGAAATTTGGAAACTATTGCATTCAAGAATGCAGGAACACAACGGATTCTGTCAGTTATCTGGAAAATCTGGCAGCCATAGCCGACCTTTATATCCAAGGATATTCTTTGGATTTTCATGCCTTGTTTTCCAGAGACTCCAGAAGAATACCCCTGCCGACATATCCCTTCGCCAACGAGCGTTACTGGATCGCCACCGCAGGCGCTGCGGGGCCGCCGAGGCCAGCGAGAGCTGAGGCCGCAGCGCTTCACCCGTTGCTCCATACCAATACGTCAAATCTCAAGCAGCTGAGCTATAGCACTACCTTCATCGGCGCCGAGTTCTTTCTAAAAGACCATCGGCTGGTCACGGACGGTCACGCGGGACAAAAAGTATTGCTGTCGGAAGTTGCTTATTTGGAAATGGCGCGAGCTGCCGTGGAAAAGGCAGCATCCATGTCCCAGCGATCATCCGTCCTGGAGCTGTGGGATACAGTCTGGGCACAGCCCATCGTGGTCGTCGGACGCAAACAAGTAACGATTGCTTTATTGCCGAAGGACAACGGACAAATAGATTATGAGATCTACAGTGCGGAGGCGGAGCAAGACATTATTCACTGCCAAGGTCGAGCTGTCTTCAGTAATCAACCTGCCGCCGCGCCATTGGATATCGATGAATTACAGCGGCAAATGCAGCAAGGCAAGCTGGCCCCGGACAGCATATACGCGGAATTTGCGAGGACAGGCGTTCACTATGGACCCGCTTATCAAGCCATAACTGTCGTATATCAAGGAGATAAACAGCTACTCGCGCGATTGTCGCTACCGGCAGTTGTGGCGACGAGCGAAGTAGACGGCTGCCACAGTGATTATTTGTTACACCCGAGTTTAATGGTCGGTGCCCTCCAATCTGCCATCAAGTTAATTGTCGACCCGACTCAACGTCCTGCCACACTATCGTCGCCACATGCGCTGGAATGTTTACGCGTGCTATCGCCCTGCGCAGGTGAAATGTTCGCTTGGGTGCGCCAGCCTCGGGACTCCGCACCGGAAGACGAGTTGATCAAGCTGGACATCGACCTGATCAATACGGACGGAAACATTTGCGTGCAAATGCGTGGTCTATCTTTTCAGCCGAACAACGCAGCAATGGAACCGGCAGCTGAGGCGACGTGGCTATTTTCCATAGAGCAGCCCTTAATAACCGGGAGCATTGCCGCCGTTAACGGTTCGGTGGGAGCAGCAGAAAAGATGGAATTGTTCTTAAGGCAGGAAACTGCGCTCCAGCTGCAGAAACCGATAGAGAAAATCTCCACTGATCAGAGCTATTTTGATTTGGGACTTACGTCCCTGGGGGTTATCCATATCATCCAAAAAACTAATCTTCTCCTCGACGAAAACCTACATCCAAATGCATTATTTGAATACAGGGATATCCAAAGTCTGGCTGCATATCTGGTGAAAGCATATCCATTCAAGGTCGCTGCTGTAATCGCGACGAGAAACAACGCGAAAGGAGACGAGTCTGCGGCACAGCGGCGAATAACTCCGGCGACTTTGGCCCCCTTGCCTAGAAGTGGACTCTTTTCCAACAGAGTGGCGCCATCGTTGCAGGGACGAACAAGTGCAAGGCCTTCTGAGGCCGAGGTTAGTGCCGAACAGATCCTGGAAAGGATCTCGTGGCAACAAGCGTCAGTTGACGACACCTATGAGAGAGTGACTCTTTAACCAGCATCTTCATGGGAACGATCTTTTAATCTAAATCGAGAGCCCCTGACTCGGATTCAGTCGTTCATTCAGGATAAACGGAAATCGGTCTTACAAAAGATCGGGGACGTCCGGATTGTCGAGAAAAGACTCACCATAGTTAGGAGAATTTGTCATGATCCCTCGAGAACGAATTAGGACTATTTTTAGGTTGGCATTTCCGATGGGCATCGCTCTGACCTCAAATCTAGTGATGCAGTTGATCAATCTTGCCATGATTGGAACATTAGGGAACTATGCCATAGCAGCAGTGGGCTTATCGGCTTTTAGCAACACGCTTGTTTTGGCTGTGGTAGTTGGTATTGCGCCAGCAGTACAAGGGCTAGTCGCGCGAAGAAGAGGTGAGGGTTCCACCGAACCCACATGTTTGCCGCTGAATGGAGGGCTGTTGATCGGCCTAGCCCTGGGATTGCCTCTGACAATCCTTTGCTACCTATTAACCCCCTTTGCTTTCTCGCTGGTTTCCTCCGATCCTGAAGTCACCAGAATAGGCATCCCGTATCTCAGGACCTTGTATACGGGCATCATCGCTGTAGGAATGAACAGCGCCTTCGCAGGCTACTGGACCGCCATGGAGAAACCGAAGGTCTTTATGTTAATAACGCTGTTCACGGATTGCCTGAATGTTGTCCTGAACTATATTTTGATTTTCGGGCACTTGGGCGCTCCTGCCCTGGGGGCCACGGGAGCCGCCCTGAGCACGACAGTATCGCTCTACATGGGTGTGGTGATCAATTTTGCGATTACCTACTTTCGCTTTCAAAATGAAGGCTTTTTGAAAGGAAGACCGAGCTGGTCTCTTCTGGCAAGCACTCTTAAATTGGCGCTTCCTGCTACCTTCCAGGCGTTTTTTCTGGACGCAGGCTATCTCGTGTTTTTCTATATGCTTGGCCGCGTGGGAACTGCTGAACTCGCCGCCGGAAATGTCCTGACGAGAATGATGCTGATATTACTTCTGCTGGCAATGGCTTTGGGAAACGCCTCCGCAACCCTGGTCTCTAAGACCTTAGGGGAGGGCGATCCTGCAGGGGCTGCTCGGTGGGGGTGGGATACGGGAAAACTAGGAGTCATTGGGCTTAGCTTGCTGGGCCTGCCTCTTTTGCTATTTCCGAGATTGGTTCTTTCAATGTTTTTAACCGACCCGCACACGATATCGATGACCATTATACCAATGCAACTGGTAGGCGCCACGGCAGGAATTTTTAGCCTTTTGCATATCTATGCTTATACGTTATTTAGCGTCGGGGACGGCAATCGAGTCATGATGGTGGCGTTCGGTACAACATGGCTCTTGTTCTTACCCGCTGTGTGGGTTGTCGGGCCTCAATTACACTATGGTCTTTTACCAATTGTGCTAGTTCAAGGAGTCTACAGCTTGATTGCGACAGCTTTAGTCACAGGCTTCTGGGCCGGTGGTAAATGGAAGAAAATCAAGATCTGACCTGATTTTGAGTTGAGAGCTTCTTCAAGCCGCTAAGGGGCCTCATTTGAGCAGCTAGCACGCTCAGATTGGGCGAGATTTGAGGTCTCCCCTTACAGACGCACGCCGCTTAGGCTTGCGTGGCGACCCAGCCTGAGAGACCACGCCTGCACATTCGATCACGCAAGTATCGAATCCGACAAAGAACATTGATTCATCTTGGAGATCCGCTTTGGATACCCAGCTTAACAACAAAGAGTTCGATGCGATCGTCGTGGGTTCGGGGCCGGGCGGCGCTACTGTTGCGAGAGAATTAAGCAAGAGAAAGAAGACGGTGCTGATCCTCGAACGAGGCGATGACGGACCGCTGAACGAAGGTTTTCGGACGATCGCTGCGATTCTTAATACCGTCTCAGTGAGCGACAATATCGAGTCAGCAAGAGCGTTCGCGACGGGGGGCACGACGGCTGTCTATTTCGCAGTGGCCGATTCTCCTCCATTGGATATGTTCCTCTCCCTAGGAATCGACATCTCTAAAGATCTCGAACAGTCAAAAAGGGAATTGCCGTTGGCGGTATTGCCGGATGGCCTTTTGAACCCCCAGGCTATAAGAGTGCGCGAGAGCGCGATTGATTTGGGATACGCGTGGGAAAAGAAACCGATGTTGGTTGATTTATCCAAGTGCTCTTCTGGTTATAGCTACGAGTCGAAATGGAACGCACGAAGCTTTCTCCATGAAGCGGTCGAGCAGGGTGCAATATTAAGAAGTCGCGCCAGGGTGCTTAGGGTTCTGGTTGATAAAAACAAGGCTATCGGTGTGGAATATGACTTCCGCAAGGGGAAAAAGGAGCATGAAGTCCGTCAAGCCTTTGGAGCAAGGATCATTCTCGCCGCGGGGGCGTCGGCTTCGCCAATCATTCTGCGCGATAGCGGGGTAAGACATATTGCCAATGCCGGGTTCTACTGCCATCCCAGTTTTGGTGTGTTCGGCACGGTATCCGGACTGAAGGCCGGGGAGAACTTTGTGGGAAGTATGGGAGCGAAATTAGAGGACGACATTGGTTTGGGGGACGCGAATTTTGGGCGCATCCTGCATCGCATGTCCATGCTTGCGAGCCGTAGATTTATCCGTGCATTTTGTCACTCGAGGAGTATAGGAGTGGGAGTGATGGTGAAAGAAGGCTTGGGCGGAGGTCTTCAGGCGGACGGCCGTTACTACAAGCAATTGAAAAAAGAGGATCTCAAAAAGTTGGAAAAAGCCGAATATATGGCTCGGCAAATCATACAAAACGCCGGTGGCAAACACATTTTCAAATCATCCCTCGGCTCGGCGCACATGGGCGGAACAATCAGAATCAAAGAGCACCTAGATGCGAACCTGCAAACGGAATACAGCAATCTGCATGTATGCGACGCCTCGGTGATTCCCGAAAATGCGAAGATAGCGCCTGCCCTGACACTAGTGTGCCTGGGAAAATATCTGGCCAATCGCCTGATGTCCACATTGTGAAAAGCGTGCATCGGGTTCGATCATTACATTTCAAGAAGAGGACCCAAGTAGAGCGTAATGTAACTTCGCCAATGAGAGGAGAGCAGAAATGAAGAATGAGAACACGATAGTTGAACCAAAAAGACGGTTCAACAAAGCTCTTAAAGTCCTCCTGTTTGGAGGTCTAAAGGTAGCCGCGCTTCTTTTGGCGGCACATTTATTATGGAAGTATTCTGGCTCGAATGAGTGGAAATTGCTCGTGGATCGGACTGGTGTAAAAATTTATGAATTAAAGGCTCCTGGCTCGACTTTAAAGCAATTTAAGGTTGTGACTCACGTAAGGACGACACTGAATCACTCCATCGCGCCAATGGTGTTGACCGATCTTGCGACGTGCGCAGAGTGGGTGCCTGGGTGCGATAGTATGGAGGTCATAGAGCATTGGAATCCACAGGAGATGAACTCATGGTGGATGTGGGGCGTCGATGCACCCTTCCCTTTCTCTCGCAGGGAATTCTTGCTTAGAACACACGTTACCCCAGAGCCCCAGAACAACGCAGTTCGCGTCGACAATGTGGCTTTCCCGGACAAACTTCCTCGAAACCCATGCTGCTTTCGTGTGACTGACATGCATAATACTTGGCGATACACTTCTCTAGGGAATGGTGAAGTTGAGGTTGAGTTGGTTCAGCATATGGACCCTGGTATTCCTTACTTTCTGTTCAACAGAATGGCAGTAGGAGGCCTCTATGAGATGTTTTCTAAGATGCCGGTGTTGTTGAACGAAGAAAAATATCAGAACGTAAGGTTTGAATTTATAGATGCAATGGCGGCAAGGAAGACAGACGTGGTGCATGCTCTCAGGCCAATAGCGCTCCCTGCCAGCAATGCGAGCGAGTAAAGTGTTCGATGTTCTGTGAACAAAATGGGAGAATGGAGAATGAAGATGAAGGAGAGAAAGAAGAACTTGTTCCAGCAAGAAACGCTAAATGAGGTGATTTCGCGTATCGATACGCTACAGCCCACGTCTGCGCGGCAGTGGGGACAAATGGATGTGGCGCAGATGATGGCGCATTGTTCAGGGGCAATGGACATGGCGTTGGGCAAGCTCAACCTGCCACGGGTATTCATCGGCCGGCTGCTTGGCCCCTTTCTCAAGCCCCTGCTCACTAACGACAAGCGGCCCCCGAGGAACGGCCCCGCTCCCAAGGAACTCCTGGTCACCGATCAGCGGGATTTTTTGTGCGAGCGAGAGCAGCTTAAGGGGAAGGTGCGGCAATTTCACGATGGCGGCGAAGCCCAATGCACCCGTCATCCGCATCCCTTCCTTGGCCCGCTCACTCCGTACATCTGGAGCCGGGGCATGTACAAACATCTGGACCACCATTTGCGGCAGTTCGATGTGTAGGGGAGCGTAAAAGGCGATCGTGTAGTAGTTCGTCGAGATCGGTGCTCCCTTAGCCGGAATGCGATTCTAGCCTGCTTTTGTTACTCCGCTGGCAGGTAGCGCCTTGTGCAGTTCCCCTTGACGTGTCTACAATATCGCCGGGCGCACATTGAAGCAAATTTCTGGGTTTCCGCGCTTTTGGCGGGAGAGAGGACCCTTTGGAACCGCCGTAGTGTGAAGGAATCTATACACCCGCCTAACCGGAGGAAGTATGAACCTCTTGAATGATTTACAGGACGTGCGCTTCAGTTTGCGTGGGTTGCGCAAGTCTCCCGGATTCGCATTCGCCGCTGTGGTGACGCTGGCTTTGGGAATTGGCGCAAATGCCGTCGTCTTTAGTATAGTGAATGCGCTGCTGCTCCACACGCTCAATGTACCACGGGCGGAGAGCCTCTACGAAATCCAGCTAGGGCACGATAAGTCCTCCTACCATTCATATCCCGATTATCTCGATCTGCGCGACCAAAACCGCAGCTTTGATGGCCTGATAGCTTACGACATCACTCAGGCGGTGCTGGACACGGGCGCGAATCCATCCCGCGCCTGGGTTGAAGTCGTGAGCGGGAACTACTTTGACGGGTTAGGCCTTCAGCCTTATTTTGGCCGCTTCTTTCACGCCTCCGATGAGCATGGAGCGAACAGCGCTCCCTATGTAGTGCTCAGCTACGGATATTGGCACACTTATTTTGACGATGATCGCGGCGTGGTTGGCCGTATTGTTCAACTGAACAAGCATCCTTTTGCCATCCTCGGGGTAGCGCCGCCAGAGTTCCACGGAACTTTAGTGGCTTTCTATCCGGATTTTTTTGTGCCGATGGTTAACCAGGAGCAGGTAGAGGGGTGGAGTGGCCTTAACAATCGCCGGAACCGTTGGATTTTTACGGTGATGGGACATCTAAAGGCAGGCGTCACACCAGAACAGGCGATCTCCGACCTGAACTCGATTGGCGCAGATCTGGAAAAGAGCTATCCGAAAGAAGATGGCGGCATGAGCTTTACTTTGGCGCCTCCGGGTCTTTACGGCGATTTTTTTGGCCGTCCGATACGGGCATTTCTCATGGGATTGACCCTGCTGGCGGGGTTGGTTCTGCTGGCCGCATGCTCCAACCTGGGCAGTTTGTTTGCCGCGCGCGCCGCTGACCGTTCCAAGGAAGTTGCCTTGCGACTCGCGCTCGGATCGAGCCGCATGCGTATTCTGCGGCGACTATTTACCGAAGCCGGGCTGATTTCATTGGTGGGAGGCACTGTTGGACTATTGGGCAGCGTAGTGCTATTGCGTGGGCTGAGCGTGTGGCAGCCGCTTCCGAGATATCCCATCCACGTACCTGTGAACCCGGACGCTAATGTTTATGGAGTATCTTTGCTGTTGAGCTTAGCTAGTGGATTCCTCTTTGGTGCGGTCCCGGTGATGCAGGTACTCCGCGCGAATCCGTATGAAGTCGTCAAATCGGGATCAACCAGCAAGGGTGGACGGTTTAGAGTCAGAGACCTGTTACTTGTCGCGCAAATTGCAATCTGTGCAGTGCTGGTCACTTCTTCCATCGTTGCCGTACGTGGACTGCTGCGTGCGCTGCACAGCAATTTTGGTTTTGAACCGCAGAATGCCATGCTGGTAGATACGGATCTGAGTGTGGCCGGTTACAGCGGCGAAGGAATGACTGCGATGCAGAGGCGCATGATTGATGCTGTGGAGGCGATTCCTAGTGTAGAGTCTGTGGGAATGATTGGTCATCCACCGCTGGGTCAGGGCTGGAACAGCTCGATTGTCTTTACCGACACGACGACCGATCTGAGGCCGGCAAATGCAGCTGCTCACGCCATCCTATACACCATATCTCCCGAATACTTCGATGCGGCGCGGACGGCCTTGTTAGCCGGCAGGACTTTCTCATGGCATGACGATAAGAATGTGCCGCGCGTGGCCGTGATCAATCGGGAGTTTGCGCGTAAGATTTTTGGCTCGGTAACAAACGCTATGGGCGGATATTACAAGATGCCGGATGGAATGCGTACACAGGTGGTGGGTATTGTGGAAGACGGAAAATATACAACCCTCACCGAGGATCCACAGCCGGCGATGTTTCTCCCGATGTTGCAATCACCTCCCGCGCGTGAGACATGGCTGGTGGTGCGCTCAAACCGCGATCCGCAGGAACTGGCGCCGGCTATCAGGAGCACGCTGCGGAAGCTGGATGAAGGGCTGCCTTTTTACATACAGACTTGGAGGAAAGAATTGGACAACGCGATGTTTGCTTCCCGTATGGCGACGCTATCCCTTGGTGTGATGGGCGTGATGGGCGCGATGCTGGCTACAACTGGCATCTTTGGAATGGCTGCCTACTCAGTCAGCAAGCGGCTGCGTGAGCTGGGAATTCGTGTGGCCCTGGGCGCGCAGCGCAGGCAAGTGCTGCAGGCGGCGCTAGGACGTGCCTTTAAATTGTTGGCTTTTGGTTCGGCAGCAGGATTGCTTCTCGGAATCTTGGCGAGCAGGGTGCTCGCCTTCATCGTGTATCAGGCAACTCCTCGCGATCCATTTGTATTGATTGGCGTTGTTTTGGTTATGTTGTTGCTGGGGTTGTTAGCGTCGTGGATTCCAGCGCGGCGCGCGCTTTCTATCGATCCTTTGATGCTGCTGCGCGAAGAGTAAACTGCCGAGGCCTTTGGCTCAAATAGGTTCTACCACTCGCGAGATGAAAGCCGCGAGTCCCTAAGCTGCGCTTTCAGTACCCGCTGAAGAACATTCATGACGTCCCATCCTTTTACCTGCAATGCAGACCAGCCGTTGGTGTGTGCACTATGCTGGAAATGCTGAATCGTTACTCTCACGGTCTGGCGGCGATTCCCATCCTTCACGCACTGCGAGAGCGCGGCTGTCTGGCACGCCTGGCAGAGACGGCGTCCATCTCCGCGGAGCAACTGGCGAGCGAGTTCTCGGCCAACCGCGCGTATCTGGATGTGGCACTCAGGATGCTAGTCTGCCTGGATTGGATTCGCCCCGCCGGGGACGGGCGGTACAAGGCGATGCCCGGGTTGGCGAGTGCGAATATCATTCCCGACCGAATCATGGATTTATACCGTTTTCCCTTCGACCTGTACGTTCAGGGCAGCGCCGGAGAACCGCTCGAGCCCTGGTTGGAGATGTCGGAGCAACGGTGGAACAGCGACCATCCCTATCTTCCTGACTATCTCGATGGCTTGATCATCGTCCCGCTGCTCCTATCCGTGCGGGCGCAAAGACAGATTAGTATCGTCGAGGAGAAGGATTCCGCGACTGTCGCCGCGACGCTGCGTCTAAACGTTGATCGAACTGTTCGCCGCGTGATCGAACGCCTGTTCGTGGCCAGAGGGTGGGCGGATCAGTCCGCCGAGGCACTGTACGTCAATCGGGCCGGTCGTTTTGTCATCGACAGGATCCCCGTCACTGCGGCGACGGCGTCCTACCGGCCGATGTTTGCGAGCTCGCAGGAGCTGCTGTTCGGGGATGCCGTCGGAGTTTTTGCGCTTGATCCGGCGGGTGCCGAGAGGCACTTGGACCGTACGCTCAACGTGATCGGTAGTGGCTTCCAGCACGAGAAGTACTTCGCCGCCCTTAGCGCAATGGTCGTCCGCTGCTTCGACAGCGAATCGTATTCATCACAGCCGAAGTACATCGCCGACACAGGTTGCGGGGACGGCTCGCTGCTTCGCCGGCTGTACGAGACGGTGCGTGACCGCACACGCCGAGGCAAGGTGCTCGACCACCATCCCCTGATCCTGATCGCCGTTGACTACAACGACGCGGCACTGGCCGTCGCCACCCGCACTCTGCAGGGACTCGAGTACATCGCCTTGAAGGGTGACATCGGAGACCCATTGGGTCTCCGGCAAAGCCTGTACGCGCACGGCGTCGAGGATCTCGATCGCGTGCTCCACGTGCGGTCGTTCCTCGATCATGATCGCCCTTACGTGCCGCCCGAGGACCGCAAGGCGGCTCAGCGGCGATTGCCATTCGGTGGCGCCGGAATCTACATCGATGCCCAAGGCAACACCATCCCGCCGGGCGACATGGTCCAGAGTACCGTCGAACACCTCCGGCGCTGGTCGCAGCTTGTCAACGCGCACGGCCTCGTTATGCTCGAGGTGCATTGCCTGTCACCCGAAATGACTGCTCGGTATCTCGACGAGAGCGAGAACTTTCATTTCGATGCCTATCACGCGTTGTCGCACCAGTATCTACTGGACCCGCAAACGTTCCTCTTATGTGCGGCCGAAGCGGGTCTGTTTTGCGGCGTAGGCCGTAGTCTCGGTTTCCCCAGGAATCTGCCCTTTACGCGTATCAGCCTCAGCCATTTCGAGCAGCGGCCGTACCTCATCCGTCGCGCCCATGATGAGGATCGGCCGGCGCCGGTGCAGTTGGACGAGGTCTGGACGCAGCGTCGATCGCGGTTCGACGCGGATAAAGCTGTCCCGGAGTCTCCCCAGAGTGAGTTCGTTCTCGAGATCGAAGGCCGGGTGATGGCGTCCGTCCGTTGCAATCAGGCAGAAACAATTCAGCTTACCTCCGCGTGCGCGCGGCCTGATGCACCGGCGAGTCATCTCCGCGATCTGCTGGAATTTGCCGAACAGTACTGGGCGCTGGTGGGTGGCGGCCCGGTCATCGGCATCGATGACTGTCGCTCCGCCATCTCGGCGAAGGAAGGTCAAAGATCCATCGCGCGCGCCGTTGCCAGTGATGTGCGAGCGTTCGTGGAGCAGTATCCATTCACGGCTGAGGACGATCCTCGTGCCGCGGAGCGCGAATTGGGCATGTTTTCGTTTCGCTGGCTGCTCGCGAACCTGCAGAGAATGGGCGTGATGCGCGACGCGGGCGAGGCCTACGACCTCGACGCTCTCAAGCGGCGCCTCGGCATGGCGCCCAGGTACTACCGCTATTTCGATGCATTGATGCTGCGGCTGCAGGAAGAGGAACTCGTCACCATACGCGGCCCGTGGATAGAAACCACAACGCTCGTTCCAGGTTACGCGCTCACGTCCCTCGAACAACAGGTGGCGGAGTTCAAGCAGCGTTTTCAGGAACGCTACCCCGCGAGCGTCGGGTTGATGAACTTGACCGCGTGTTGCCTCGATCACTACGACGAGATCATCACCGGCCGGATCGCAATTACCGACGTCGTCTTCCAAAATGCCAACATGGACGTCTTCACCGAGGTCTTCCAGGGCGATGTTGTGTCGGGCTTCTTCAATGGAATCGTCGCCGACGCCGTGCACGACGCGGCCGCGCGCCTCAAGGGCAGCACGCCGAAAATCCGCATCCTTGAAATCGGCGCCGGGACCGGCGCGACGACAGCGGCGATTCTCGAGGTGTTGCAGCCGTTTTCCGGATTGGTGGAGTTCTGCTTCACCGACATCTCGCCGGCGTTCATCCGTAACGCGAGGTGCCGGTTCGCGGAGCAATATCCCCCGATCGAGTACCGGCTGCTCAACATCGAGGAGGATCTTTCCCGGCAGGGATTCGAGGCGCACCGCTTCGACATCATCGTCGCCGCGAACGTCCTGCACGACACGCGCGACATCGAATTCTCGCTGGAGCAGGTGCACAGACTGCTGAAAACAGGCGGCCTGCTCGTCCTGGACGAATATACATCCGTCAAGGATTGCCTGTTCTTCAGTGGCGCTTTGTTGCATGGCTACTGGCTATTCCAGGACCCAGACAGGCGACTGCGAGACAGCTGCCTGCTCGGGGTATCCCATTGGATTAAGGCGCTTGAGCGCACTGGCTTTGGCGTCGTTGGATCGCACGCGCTGCCGACTCAAAGTCTTGACGCCGCGTGCAGTCAGTGCGTAATGCTCTGCGAAGCTTTGGGGACGGATGAGATCGCGGAGCCGCGGATGCTCGGCCAGTTCGCTGAAGAAACGGCGCGGAACATGGGCTCGCGGAAGTCGGAAATCGTAGGGGCATTCATCGAACGACAAGCCCTTGCCTTGCTCGGAGAGGAGCGTGCCTCCGCGTACTCCGCGCAGCGGCCATTGATGGACATGGGGCTGGATTCCATCGAGCTGGTCGAGTTGAAATCGCTCATAAACGAGCGTCTCGGTGTGAAGCTGTCTCCCATGTTCCTGTTCGAGCACGAGACGCCCGAGAAGATGTCGGCGGCGTTGTCCGAGATGGTGTCCAATCGGCAAATCCAAGGTCTGTTGCCGCCAGGGTCGGGTGGTGGACTCGGCAGCAGCGACCGGCCGGCCGCGGGCGAGACCGCGGAGGTCTTGGCAAGTGCGAGAGAAGACTGCGATGCCATCGCCATCGTCGGCGTGGCCTGCCGTTTCCCTGGCGGCACGGTGTCGGCGGAGAGCTTCTGGAAGTTCTTGGAGAGTGGAAGGCATGGCATCGTCTCGATGCCGGCGGGACGGTGGCGGTGGCCGGCCTTCATCGACCTCGATGGAAAGCACAGCGGAATCGACAAGGCCGGGTTCCTGGAGCGCATTGACGAGTTCGACGCGCCCTTCTTCCGAACTTCTCCCAAGGAAGCGGAGTTGATGGATCCGCAACAACGCCTCCTGCTCGAGCTGAGTTGGGAGGCGATGGAGGACGCAGGCCATCGGCCATCCGAGCTCTCGGCACGGAAGATCGGAGTCTTCGTTGGCGTATGCCATGGCGACTATCGCGAAGTGTTGACAACCGCCTCGGACTCGGCGGAGGCCTATATGGCCACGGGCAGCGCGTACTCCCTGCTCGCCAACCGTCTTTCTTATTTCTACGATTTCAAGGGGCCGAGCCTGACCGTGGATACGGCGTGCTCAAGCTCGCTGTTCGCCTTGCACGACGCGGTCACCGCGATCAGACGCGGCGATTGTGAGCAGGCCTTGGTAGGCGCGGCGAACCTGCTGTGCAGCCCGACCAACAGCATCTCTTACTATCGGGCGGGCATGCTGTCGCCCAGTGGTATGTGCCGGACCTTCGACGAGAGGGCTGACGGCTATGTGCGCGGAGAGGGTGGGGCTATGCTGTTGCTCAAGCCCCTCGCGATAGCGCTCATCGAAGGGGACTCGATCTACGGCCTCGTTAAGGGCACGGCAGTGAACCACGGCGGGCAGGCGGCTTCGCTCACGGCGCCGAAACCCGAGGCGCAAGCCGCGGTCATCGAAGCCGCCTGGCAGGCGGCGGACGTTGCGCTCGTATCCGTGGGCTACATTGAGACGCACGGCACCGGCACCAAGCTCGGCGATCCGGTCGAGGTCGGCGGCTTGATCGGCGCGTTCAGGCACCTGTATCAGGCGTGCGGTGAGGCCTGGCCGGGGAAGCCTCACTGCGGACTCGGATCTGTTAAGACAAATGTCGGGCACCTGGAGGGCGCGGCGGGACTGGCCGGCCTGATTAAGATCCTGATGGCAATCCACCACCGCTCAATCCCTGCGACCCTCAATTTCGAGCGACTCAATCCCGATATCGATCTGGCCGACAGCCCGTTCTACATCGTTGGGCGAAACCAGGCTTGGCCGCTTTTCCGGGACAAAGAGGGACGGGAACAGCCACGGCGCGCCGGGGTGAGCTCGTTCGGTTTCGGCGGTGCCAACGCGCATGCTGCCATCGAGGAGTACCCGAACTCCGCGTACGTCACCGAGGCGGAGGATGGCCAGTACCTGATCCCGCTGTCGGCGAGAAACAATGAGCGTCTGCTCGAGCAGTCGAGAAGATTGCTCGAGTTCCTCGAGTCTGGGATCGCCCCGGGCGATCCCATCGCCGGGGCGCGCCTGGCGGAGGTGTCGTACACACTGCAAGTGGGCCGAGAACCGATGGCGGAGCGTGTCTCGTTCGTAGTCCGTAGCCGGGAAGAACTCATCACGGCACTGCACGCCTTCGTCGCCGGCGACCAGATCCTGCTCAATTGCCATCGCGGACACTCAGAGTCACGACTGGCCCGAGCCGGGACACAACCCAGGAGCGAGCGGAGACAAGAGATCGAGATGAGCATCGCGAGCAGAGACTTGGCGACGCTCGCGTCGCTGTGGGCCAGCGGACTCGAGATCGACTGGAATCGCCTGTATGCGCCAGGCGCGCGCCAGCGCGTCCATTTGCCGACCTACCCGTTCGCGCGCGAGCGTTATTGGATTTCTCCATCCGCCGAGCCAATTACGGACAATGCAGGACGCGCGCGTCTCCATCCCCTCGTGCACGGCAACACGTCTGATCTGAGCGAACAGCGATTCAGCTCGATGTTCACGGGAGAAGAGTTTTTCCTGGCCGGGCACCGGATCGGAGGGGAACGGTTGCTGCCGGCGGTGGCGTACTTGGAGATGGCGCGGGAGGCGGTGGCGCGTGCGGTGGGAAGATCGTGGGAGGCGGGAGAGGGCAAGGCGCAGAACATCGGGTTGAGGAATCTGGTTTGGCTGCGGCCGCTGGTAGTAGGCCAGGAACCCGTGGAGGTGCACATTGGCCTGTTTCCCGAAGACGGAGGCGAAGTCGGCTTTGAGGTCTATAGCCGTTCCTCCGCATCTGCAGAAGAAGTTGTCCACGCGCGCGGCGTGGGCGTGGTCGGCGCCGCAGTTGAAGCTCCTCGACTGGATGTGGAGGCACTGGCCAGACGGTACCAGCAGCACAGTTACTCGGCGGAAGCATGTTACGCCGCTTTGGCTGGGCTGGAGATCGAGTACGGAGCTGGTCACCGTGGTATCGAAGGGCTGTACGTGGAAGGGGACGAGGTGGTGGCCCGGCTGTCGCTGCCCGCCGCGATGTCGGCCGAGCCCTTTGTCCTGCATCCGGGGATGATGGATTCGGGGCTGCAGGCAATCGTTGGGTTCTCTCTGGCTACGGGCAGCGGGAATGGTGGAAGGAGCCGGTCCCTGCCTTTCGAGTTGGGGACGGCGGAGATCTATGGCTGCTGTGCGCCGAGGATGTGGGCGGTGGTGCGGCGGGTGACGCCGGCCGGCGGCGGGAGCGTGGAGCGCTACGACATCGACCTGTGTGACGAGGCGGGGCGCGTCTGTGTGCGTTTGAGCGGCTTGAGCACGCGATCGGTGGAAGGTGAGGGAGAAGAGCGGCTCGGGGTGATGGCGGAGCCGGAGGAGCTAGCCATTGACGCCGACGAGATGGGCCGAGAGGTGCAATCGGCCCTGGCGGCGATGGTTTCGAAACTGTTGAAGATCAGAGCCGAAGACATCAAAGCGGAATCGGAGCTGGGTGATCTGGGATTCGACTCGATTATGTTTGAAGAGTTCGCCATGGATCTCAGCGAGGACTATGGGTTGGATGTGGAGTCGACGGTATTTTTTGAGCATTCGACGCTGGAGAAGTTCTCGCGGTATCTGGTGGCGGCGCATGGGGAGGAACTGGCCAGGCATTTTGCGCGCCCGAGCAAGGTGGTGGCGGCGGCGAGCGTAGGGGAAGAAAGGGCCTGCGAGCGGCGGCGGGGGGCGCGATTTGCTTCTGCAATAGGTAAGGCAGCGGTGCCGTGGAGGGAGTCGACCGAGCCGATCGCGATCATTGGCATGAGCGGGCGCTTTCCCATGGCGAAGGACGTGGACGAGCTGTGGGAGAACCTGCGGAGTGGGCGGGATTGCATCAGCGAGATTCCACCCCAGAGGTGGGACTGGCGAGCGGTGTACGGCGATAGCGGGCAGGAGAACAAGACCAACATCAAGTGGGGCGGTTTTATCGAGGGTGTGGACGAGTTCGACCCGCTGTTTTTCAACATTTCTCCGCGGGAAGCGGAGCTGATGGATCCGCAGCAGCGGCTTCTGATGATGTACGTATGGAAGGCGATCGAGGACGCGGGATATTCGCCGTTGCGATTGTCGGGCAGCAAGACGGGGATCTTCTTTGGGACGGGGGTTTCTGATTACGTGCGAGTGATGACGCAGTCGCAGGCGGGGATCGAAGGTTATACCGCGACGGGGACGGTGGCCTCGGTGGGTCCCAACCGTATGAGCTATTACCTGGACCTGCACGGGCCGAGCGAGCCGATCGAGACGTCGTGTTCAAGTTCACTGGTGGCGATCCATCGCGCGGTGGGAGCGATGAGGAGCGGGCAGTGCGAGATGGCGATCGTGGGAGGGGTGAACACGATCCTGACGCCGGATCTGCACATCAGCTTTAGCAAGGCGGGGATGCTGAGTGGAGAGGGGCGTTGCAAGACGTTTTCGGATCGCGCGGACGGGTATGTGCGCAGCGAGGGGGTGGGGGCGCTGTTACTGAAGAAGCTGGGTTCGGCGGAAGAGGCGGGAGATCACATTTACGGAGTGATCGTGGGGAGCGCGGAAAACCACGGCGGGCGTGCCAACTGGCTGACGGCGCCGAACCCGCAGGCGCAGGCGGAGCTGCTGAAGCAAGTCTATACGGAGTCGGGCATGGATCCTGGGAGCGTGGGCTACATCGAGGCGCACGGGACGGGCACGGCGCTGGGAGATCCGATCGAGATCGAGGGACTCAAGACGGCGTTTACGGATCTGTACCGGAGGTGGGGTGGGGAGGCGGTGGCGGGACAGTGCGGTGTGGGGTCGGTGAAATCCAACATCGGGCATCTGGAACTGGCGGCAGGGGTGGCGGGAGTGATCAAGGTTCTGCTGCAGATGAAGCATAAGACGCTGGTGCCGAGCCTGCATTGCGAGACGATCAACCCCTACATACACCTTGAGGGGAGCCCGTTCTACATCGTGCGAGAGACGGCGGAATGGGTTTCTCGGCGGAACGAGAAAGGAGAAGAACAGCCACGGCGTGCCGGGGTGAGCTCGTTCGGCTTCGGGGGAGCCAACGCGCACGTGATCTTGGAGGAGTACGTCCCACGTGGAGGGAGCCGTCGCGGGGCTTCGTCATCGACGTTGCCACCGGCAGTGGTGGTAGTGTCGGCGCGAAGCCCGGAGCGGTTGCGCGAGCAGATGGAGCAGTTGTTGTCCGCGCTGCGGAGGGGACGGTTCGCGGAGAGCGACCTGGCCGACATAGCTTACACGCTGCAGGTGGGGCGCGAGCCCATGGAGGAGCGTCTGGGGCTAATCGTGAGCTCGCTCGGGGAGCTGGAGCAGAGGCTCCAGGCCTTCAGTGACGGCGACGATTGCCCGGGAGTCTACCGCGGGCAGGCTCAAGAGAGCGACAAGGTCTTGACGATTCTAGGCGGGGACAAAGAGTTCCACGGCGTGGTCGAGAGATGGATGGAGCAGGGGCGTTTGGAGACGCTGCTGGAACTGTGGGTCAAAGGGATGCAGCTCGATTGGGAGCGGCTGTATGGAGAAGCGAAACCCCGGCGCATCAGCCTGCCTACCTACCCCTTCGCCCGGGAGCGGTACTGGGTGGCGGAGAAATCGCTGCCGAGTGAAATCGCCGGGGCTCGCCTGCATCCATTGGTTTATCAGAACACCTCGAACCTGAGCGAACAGCGATTCAGCTCGATGTTCACGGGAGAAGAGTTTTTCCTGGCCGGGCACCGGATCGGAGGGGAACGGTTGCTGCCGGCGGTGGCGTACTTGGAGATGGCGCGGGAGGCGGTGGCGC